>Ga0190275_10000360_pt1 | contig 42213 bp, 38 predicted proteins | sample Popmic550T_FD_133745 | JGI IMG/M metagenome (GOLD analysis project Ga0190275, IMG submission 133745) | Populus adjacent soil microbial communities from riparian zone of Yellowstone River, Montana, USA - 550 T | ecosystem: Environmental > Terrestrial > Soil > Riparian zone > Trees stand | place... | reverse complement strand
GTCGTCCACCCGGGGACCGACGACCCCTCCCGGTTCTATCTTCTCGAAGGCCAGCCATTTACGAAGAAGGACTGGGCGAAAGTCGAGCGCAAGAAGGGTGAGCTTCAGCCCAACCTGAGCGCGGTCGCCTGGGTCTGCACCGGCGGCCCGACGGTCATCGACTGGCGGCCCGGTGTAACCTTCAGCGGAGCGGAGTAACCGCAGAGAAATGAGACCGATGGGACGCATGGGACCGATAGGACCCATGAGTCCCATAAGTCCCATTGGTCCTGTGAGTCCCATAGGTTCCATGAGCCCACCGCCCGGCATTCCGACCTGCTATAATCCGTCGCGGTTTCAGGTAACTTTTTCCGATGGACGCCAAACATGACTCGACGGTCGTCGAGATCTTCGGCCAGTCATACAACGTTCGCGGAGACGGGGATCCTGATTATTTAGCGGAGCTTGCGCGGTTTGTCGATTCCAGGATGCGGGAGGTTGCGGCGCAGGTTGCGACCGTCGACCCGATGAAAATCGCTATCCTGGCGGCTTTGAACATAGCCGACGAGTTTTCGAGGTTCAGGCGCCAGCGGGACACTGCCGCGGGAATCTGGATCGAGAAAACGGAGGAAATATCAGATCGGCTCAGCGAGGTAATCAGCTGAGCAACTGGTTGTCGTTAGCAGTCTTTTCGGAGTCCCCTGCAGAGTTCGTGATGCACGATCTAACACTTGAACCGTACTTCTTATCCCGGGTTAGCCCGCGTCTTGGGTCGCGAGCATGCCTTCGTCCCGATCTGGGAGCTCAGAAGGTAGCCTAAACGGCACAAGTAGGGCGCCCACCTGTCTCGTACAGGTTCAGGTAAGAATCACCCACACGGCTCAGGCGGGGTACTCCGGAATTTTCCTCCCCGATCGCTCGGGCCTCCCACGTGGAGGTGCGGGTTGGATATCGTTCAAGTACTGATTGCAATCGGCGTAGGAATCGTCCTCGCCGTTGCCCTGGCCCTGGCTTGGGCCGCCATTTACCGGAAGCGCGCCGAGGCGCAGATCGAGGAGTCCCGCCGGACTGCCGAGCGGATCGTCGACGACGCCAACAAACAGTCCGCGGCGCGCGTCAAAGAAGCCGACCTGGAGGCGAAAGAGAAGCTCCTCCAGATGCGCTCGGACTTCGACAAGAAGGCGCAGCAGCGCCAGGACGAGATCAAGTCCGTCGAGCGGCGGCTGCAGCAGAAGGAAGAGGGTCTCGACAAGAAGACCCAGCAGATCGACAGCCGGATCGCCGAGGTCGAGAAGCGCGACCGGAGCCTCAACGACCGCGAGAAGCGCGTCGAGGCGAAGGAAACCGAGCTCGACGAGCTGATCGAGGCCCAGCGGCACCGCCTGGAGCAGGTCGCCGGCCTGACCATGGACGAGGCCAAGCGCGAGCTGATCCGCGGGATCGAGAACGAGGCGAAGCTCGACGCCGCCAACATCATCAAGCGCATCGAGAGCGAAGCCACCGAGCTCGGAAACCAGAAGGCGAAGAAGATTCTCGGCATGGCCATCCAGCGCATGGCCTCGGACTACGTCGCCGAGAACACCGTTTCGGTCGTCGACCTCCCGAGCGAAGACATGAAGGGGCGCATTATCGGCCGCGAGGGGCGCAACATCCGCGCGCTCGAGCTGGCCACGGGCGTCGACCTGATCGTCGACGACACCCCGGAAGCGGTCATCCTTTCCGGCTTCGACCCGATCCGCCGCGAGATCGCCCGCATCTCCCTCGAGCGCCTCATGCAGGACGGCCGCATTCACCCGGCCCGCATCGAGGAGCTGGTCGAGAAGGTGCGCCAGGAACTCGACCAGAAGCTGTTCGAGGAAGGGGAGGCCGCGGCCTTCTCGCTCGGCATCACCGACATCCACCCGGAGGTGCTCAAGCTCCTCGGCCGCCTGCGCTACCGGACGTCGTACGGGCAGAACGTGCTCGTGCACTCGCTCGAGGTCGCCCAGCTTGCGGCCCTGATGGCGGTGGAGCTCGGCGTCAACGACACCATCGCCAAGCGCGGCGGACTGCTGCACGACATCGGCAAGTCGATCGACCGGGAGATGGAAGGAACCCATCTCGAGCTCGGCCGGCAGGTGCTGGAAAAGTACGGCGAGAAGCGTGAGGTCATCCACGCCATGGAGTGCCACCACGGCGACTACGACCCGACCACCGTCGAGGCCGTGCTGGTCAACGCCGCCGACGCGCTCTCGGCCGCGCGCCCCGGCGCCCGCCGCGAGATCCTCGAGAACTACGTCCACCGCCTCGAGCGGCTGGAGTCGATCGCCAACCAGATGGAAGGGGTCTCGAAGAGCTTCGCCATCCAGGCGGGGCGCGAGCTTCGCATCATCGTGAACTCCGAGAAGATCTCCGACGAGCAGTCGATCTGGCTCTCCAAGGACGTGGCCCGGAAGATCGAGTCCGAGCTGCAGTACCCCGGTCAGATCAAGGTCACGGTGATCCGCGAGATGCGGGCCACCGAGTTCGCGAAGTAGCTTGCAGCTCGCAGCTCGCAGCTCTCAGGGAGGGCGGCGGGCCTGCGAGCTGAGAGCTGACGGCTGCGAGCTCTAGAAAGAGCTGAAATTTGATTCGTATCCTCTACATTGGCGACGTCGTCGGGCAACCGGGGCGTCGCGCTTTACACCAGAAGCTGGAGACGGTGGTCGGCCGGGAAATGGTCGACTTCACCATCGTCAACATCGAGAACGCCGCAGGCGGGTTCGGGGTCACGGAGTCGATCCTGGACGAGCTGTCGGACCTCCCGATCAACTGCTACACCTCCGGCAACCACATCTGGGACAAGAAAGACTTCGTCGACAACTACGAGCACTACCCGCACGTGGTCCGGCCGGCCAATTACCCGCCGGGCAATCCGGGCAAGGGAAAGGTGATCCGGCAGACGGCCGGCGGGGTGAACGTGGCGGTGCTGCAGCTCATGGGCAACGTGTTCATGCCGCCGATCGACAACCCGTTCTACTGCGCCGACCGCGAGCTGGCGGAGATCGGCGACGCGGCGAAGGTGATCATCGTCGACATCCACGGTGAGGCGACCTCGGAGAAGCAGGCCATGGGACGCTATCTGGACGGCCGGGTCTCGGGCGTCTTCGGGACGCACACGCACGTGCCGACCGCGGACGAGCGCATCCTGCCTCTCGGCACGGCTTACCAGACCGACGTCGGAATGACCGGCGCGTACGATTCGGTCATCGGCTTCCGCCCCGACGAGGCGCTGCACCGGTTCCTGATGAACACGCCGAAGAAGCTCGAAGTGGCGAAGAGGGACATCCGCCTCGTCGGCGTGCTGGCGGAGATCGACGAGACCACCGGCCGCGCGGTGCGTGTGGCGCGCATCCGCGAAGATCTAGGGGAGTAGTTGCGCCTCTCGATCGTCACCCTCGGACACGTCCACACGGAGGACCTCGAGCCGCTGACGAGGTTCTTCGAGCACCTCGAGCAGCTCGTCCTCGACATCCCGCCGCGCGATCCGCTGGCGCAGCACCGCGCGGAGTTCAACCGCGCCGTCGACGCCGCGGGGACGGACTGGATCCTGGTCGTCCGCGAACGGGAGACTCTCGACGACGCGCTGGCGAAGGAGATCCTCGACGCCGCCAACGCCGCCAGGGCCCGCGGCTTCCGCATCCGCAGCGTTCCCTACTACGCCGGCCTGCCTCTGCATCTCACGCGCGATGAAGGAGAAGTGCGTCTCTTCCACCGCCGCAATTACATGCGGTACGCGAACAAGGGGGAGTGGGAGGAAGTGACGGTGCAGGGGAGCGTGGTCCGCCTGACGAACGCCTTCCGCTCGGTGACGTTCGCAACGCCGGAAGAGCATCGCGCGCATCTGGCCGCGAAAGCGGCGCCGCACTCGCTGCTCCGGCGGGTGATGCTCTTCAGCAGCTACGCGCTCAGCACAAAGGCGCGGGATAAGAACACGCTGCGGTACCTGTGGATCGAAGCCGGCTACGACGTGCGCGGCCCATAAATCCTATAGGTCCTATAGGTCCCATTCGTCCCATGAGGACTCCTGGGACCTATCCGCCGCTACTTATGCGCAGCCCGATGTTCGCCGCGCAGGTTCTGCCGCGCAATCGACAGGAACCAGACGCCGCAGGCCGCTGCTGCGATCAGCGCGATCTGCAGGAGCAGGTCCATCATTGCGCCCGACATCCAGACGTCGACGACGAACCATCCCAATACGGCAATCGCGCTCAGCGCATAGATCGCGCCGAAAAACGCGAGGATGAGATTGCCACTGCGCGAACGCACGAGCACTCGCATCACCATGAGAACACCCCTCTTCTTTTTGGAATCCCCGCCGCAATTCTACGCTACTTCTCTCCGTAAAGGTGCCGCACCTGATGACCGTAGCCATTGAAGGGAAGGGTGCGGCGCACGTCCCGCGTACCGATCAAGCGTTCGGTTGCCTGCGACCAGCGGGGACGGGTATCTAGGCCACTGCGTAGCTTGGCCCGGACTAAAAGTCCGGGCCACATTTAGGATCAGTCCTGACTACTGATAACCCCTTAAGTGGACGCCATTGGCGGCTCACGCCCTGGGCTACATTCTTTCGCCGCTCCGCGGCTGGAGGATCCCCCGACTTTTCGTCTGATCCCGCTCCCCCTTCCATATGATCCTCCCGTGCGGAAGACGATTACCGAGCCTGCCCCGCTCATCGATGCCCTGGCCTCCCTCTATCCCGAGTCGAGCAAGACCACGCTGCGGCAGATTCTGCAGGCGGGGCGGGTGCGGGTGAATGGGGTGGTGGAGAAGAACGCGAAGTGCGATCTCGATGGGGACGACACGATCGACGTGGCCGACAAGGCGGTGCATCGCAATCTGCCGGCCGGGCTGTCGATCCTGCACGAGGACGCGGATGTGGTCGTAGTGCTGAAGGAGAACGGGCTGCTGACCGTGGCGACGGAGCGGGAGCGCGAGACGACCGCGCAGGCGTATCTGAATGTCTATCTCGGTCAGAAGAAAGGGGAGGACCGGATCCATGTCGTCCACCGCCTCGACCGGGAGACCTCGGGGGTGCTGGTCTTTGCGAAGAATGCGTTTTCGCGCGAGCAGTTGAAGGAGCAGTTCGCGGCACACACGGTCGATCGGATGTACGTGGCGATCATCGAGACGGAGATCGACCCGCCGGAGGGGACGTTCCAGTCGTGGCTGCGGGAGCGGCGCGATCTGAAGATGGTCAGCGGGCCGGAACATCCGGAGGCGAAGTTCGCGGTGACGCACTACCGCACCGCGCAGACGAACCATCGTTTCTCGATGCTGGAGGTGACGCTGGAGACCGGCCGCAAGAACCAGATCCGCGCCCATCTCTCCGAGGCGGGGCATCCGGTCGTCGGCGACCGGATGTACGGCAGCGAGATCAATCCCCTCGGCCGTCTCGGCCTGCACGCCAAGCTCCTCGGCTTCGATCACCCGGTGACGGGCAAGCACATGGAGTTCACCGCGCCCGTTCCGAAAAGCTTCCGGAAGGCCGTTTCATAGGACCTCGGAGTCACTGCGTTAGCTGAAGCTGACCGCCAGTTTGCTGCCTTCTTCGCGGTAGATGGTGTCGACGAAGCGGATCACGCCGCTCTTGAGCGACATGAACAGCGACGAGACGCGGATACCGCCGCCGAAGAAGCGGACGCCGCGGAGGAGGTCGCCGTCGGTGACGCCGCTGGCGCAGAAGATGATGTCGTTGCCGGACGCGAGCTCGGCGGTGTCGTAGACCTTCTCGTCGTCCTTGAAGCCCATCGAGCGGAGACGGTCTTCCTGCCACTTCTCCAGGGGCTTGAGCTTTCCCTGCATCCGGCCGCCGAGGCAGCGCATGGCGGCGGCGGTGAGGACGCCTTCGGGCGCACCGCCGATGCCCATGGCCGCGTGGACGCCGGTGCCGCGAACCGCGGCGGAGATGCCGCCGGAGAGGTCGCCGTCGGTGATGAGCTTGATGCGGGCGCCGGCCTCGCGGATCTGGGCGATGAGGTCGTGATGGCGCTCGCGGTCGAGGACGATGATGGTGAGCTCGTTGACGTCGCGCTGGAAGGCCTCGGCCATGCGGTTGAGGTTCTCCTCGACCGAGGCGTTGAGGCTGACGTGCTCGGCCGCGGTTGGGCCGACCACGATCTTGTCCATGTAGATGTCGGGAGCGTTGAGCAGGCCGCCTTTCTCCGAGGCAGCGATGGTGGCGATGGAGTTCGCGGAGCCGGTGGCGCAGAGGTTCGTCCCCTCGAGCGGGTCGACGGCGATGTCGACCTCGGGGTAAATCTCGCCTTCCGTCCAGCCGCGCCCGAGCGGCTCACCGACGTAGAGCATCGGAGCCTTGTCGCGCTCGCCTTCGCCGATGACGATGCTGCCTCGCATCTTGAGCTTGTTCAGCTCCTCGCGCATCGCCTCGACCGCTACCTGGTCGGAATACTTGCGCTTGCCGTAGCCCATCGTGCGAGCCGAGGCGATGGCTGCCTTCTCTGCCGCACGCAGAAAACCGACTTCAAGACTCGATTCCATGATGCTCCGTTCACTCCGGAATTTGCGCCGCACACTCTAGCAGAAGAGAATGACGGCAATGACCCCGGTTCCCCTCCTCTCTCGGTTTCCCTCCTTCCTTCCCGGTTCCTCACGACGTTCGGCGGCTCACTTCCGTATTTGTGATGCTGACAATAAAAAGCAGTACGGAGCCCCCCTGACTCGAACGGTCGTTTCTCTCTTGATCTGTCTTGCTGTAGCACTTCCGCTGGCCGCGCAGAACGCCGGCGATTTTTCTGTGACGCTCCGGGCCGACTCCAGCTCCGGCCAGACCCTCGACCGCGCCGCGATCCGGGGCCGCGTCTACTACGTCGCGCTCGTCAAAAGGCCCATCAACGGGCCGGAGGCGGTGGTCGAGCTCGACCTCCCCGGTGAAAACCTCGACGCCGGGACGCGGTGCACCGGCACGCGGCCACTGCGGTGCACGGTCCCCTCGGAATCGTGGGAGTTTCACTCCATCATGGTGGGCTCGACGATGAATCAGGCCGGTGTCCAGACGGCCACCGCGCGCGTGATCGCCCCGAACGATCCGAACTCGCAGAACGACCAGTCGTCGGTGTCGCTGGAGGTCGTCGACGCGCCGTCGCTCGTCGGCCGGACCTATCACGCTTCCGCTTCGTCACGGTTGGCGCCGGGAGAGGCGACGAAGTTCTACGCGGAGGTGGCGAATTACAACGGGAAGGAAGCCACGGACGTGGTGCTGACGCTGACCCTGCCGGACGGGGGAACGTTTACCGGCCTGACGGTCACGGATCCGGCGGCGACGTGCGTCGTCGACCCCGCGACGATCGTCTGCTCTCTCCCGCTGATCAAAGAGCGGGCCCAGTTCGAAGTGGTCGCGGAGGTCAAGGCGCCGGAGCGGCTGACCGGGGGCAATGTCACCTTCATGGCGTCCTCACGCTCCGCCCATCCTGATTTCAACCCGGCGGACAACGTCAACACGACGGTCGTGCCGCTGATCCGCCACATCCTGGTGACGAACACGAACGACGAAGGGGGCGGTTCGCTGCGGCAGGCGCTGCTCGACGCGCAGCAGCTCTGCGCGACGGCTCCCTGCACGATCGACTTCCGGATTCCCGGGACGCCGGCCGGCGGCCGGTTCGTGATCCAGCCCAGGACCGAGCTCCCCGAGGTACTGGGAACGGTGAAGATCGACGGCGCGACCCAGAAGGCGTTCGGCGGCGACGCCAACCCGACCGGACCGGAGATCGAGCTCGACGGCTCGCTGACCGAGGGTCCGGCCCACGGCCTGCTGCTCGGGGTCGGGTGCGACATGTACGTCCTCGAGCTCGCGATCCGCAATTTTCCGGCACCCGGGATCGAGCTGAAGCCCGACCGGTTCGACTTCGGGAATTGCAGTGCTTTCGACGCCTATCCGGCCACGATCATCACCGGCAATCACATCACCGGAAACTATCGCGGCATCGCGATCGTCGACGCCCCGACGACGTCGGTGAAGGACAACTTCATCGCCGGCAATCGCCGGGCCGGGATCTTCGTCGAGAACACGTTTCAGGTGTGGATCGAGCGCAACCTGGTGAGCGGCAACGGCGCGAGCGGCATGTTCCTCGATGCCACATACGGCCATGCCATTGAGAACCGGGTGATCGCGAACGGGGAGTGGGGCATCGCCCGGACGAAACGGGGCGACCTCTCGATCACGAGGAACTCGATTTACGCCAACCGCCACCTCGCCATCGACTACGGTCTCGATCTCGAGACGCCCAATCGCGAGGACGATCATTTCGACGCGCCACCGAACAAGCCGGTGCTCTTCTCGGCGCAATACGATCCGGTGGCGAACAAGACGGTGGTGCGCGGCCGCCTGGACAGCGTTTCCCTAGGCGGCTCCGTCGGAGGCGACGAATTCGTGATCGAGGTCTACGCCAGCCGCCCCGAAAGCGGGGAGGGGCAGGCCGAGCAGTGGCTCGGGCAGCAGGGAGTCGCCACTCACGCCGATTTCGAGATCGCGGTGGACGGCGACCACCGGGGGAAGCGGATCACGGCGACGCACACCCGCAGGCGGCGGATCTTCTTCGATGACTTCGTGCGAAACACGTCGGAGCTGAGCGGCGGAGTGGTGGCACAGTGAGGGACTACATGAAGTATCTATTGCTTGCACTTGGATTGGCGGTGCCGCTCTGGGCACAGAGCACCGGCGGCGCGGGTACGCCGCTGCCGCTGGGCGTGCAGGATCCCGGCGATTTCGCGCTCGATCTGCACGTCGAGATCCCTCCGTTCGGGTTCGTCCCGGTCGATGGTTCGCCGCGGTGGGCCGCGCTCGGCAGCCACCTCTACATCACCATCAACCTCAGGCAGCCGGCCGACGCACCGGAGTCGGTGGTGGAGATCGACGTGCCTGGCGGCGCGCAGGAGGTCTATCCACCCGAGGTGTGCAGCAACACGAAGCCGGTCCGTTGCACGATCCCGGCGTCCCACTGGAACACGTCGATCTTCGTCACGACCACGCTGAACGAGGCCGGCCACCACAACGTGACCGCCCGCGTGATCGCGCCGGGCGATCCGAATCCGGCGAACGACCAGCACACGGTTCCGCTCGAGATCGTCGACGCTCCGTCGCTCGAGGTCACCACGATGCCGTCCTTCTGGCCGCTGCGGACGCATCCGTCACAGGAGCAGAGGTTTTCCGCCTCTGTCTCGAACTACGACGGACAGGACGCCCGGAACGTGGTGCTGACGCTGACCCTGCCGGACGGTGGCACCTTCACCGGCGGCCTGGAGGCGACGACGCCCGCGGAGCTGAACTGCAGCGTCGACCCGGCGAGCGTGGTCTGCACGCTGCCGTTCCTTCCCAACAAGGGCGGCATCGGCGTGATCGCGGCCACGAAAGCGCCGGACAGGCTCACCGGAGGCGATTTCACGTTCAAGGCGACCGTGACCTCAGACCGGCCCGACTTTCATCAACAGGACAACACCGTGGCCCCGCCTGTTCCGCTGATCCGCCATCTCCTGGTGACGAATACCGGTGACGAAGGAGCGGGCTCGCTGCGGCAGGCGCTGCTCGACGCGCAGCAGTTCTGCGCGACCGCGCCGTGCACGGTCGATTTCCGCATCCCGGGAACGCCGCAGGACGGCCGCTTCGTGATCCAGCCGCGCAGTGAGCTGCCGGAACTGCGCGGCACCGTGAATCTCGACGGCTCGACGCAGAAGGCCTTCGGCGGCGATCTCAATCCAACCGGGCCTGAGATCGAGCTCGACGGCTCGCTCATGCAGAGCGGGAGCCGCGGCGTGGTCCTCGGCAATGGCTGTGACATGCACGTGCGCGACCTGCTCGTCCGCAATTTCCCCGGCCCGGCAATCGAGCTGCCGGCCGGCCGTACCGGCTACGAGGGATGCGAGCCGGGGTTCGCGTGGCCGGCCGTGACCGTGACGCAGAATCACCTCATCGAGAACTATCGCGGGGTGGCGTTCAACGGCGCGCCGGCGGCATCGGTGACCGACAACGTAATTCTCAGCAACCGCCGCGCCGGCCTGTTCATCCAGAACGGCGCCTATACCTGGGTGGAGCGGAACCTGATCGGCGGCAATGCCGCCAGCGGCGTCTTCCTCGATGCGATCCTCGGCGTCGTGGCGGGCAACCACATTCTCGCGAACGGGGAGTGGGGACTGGCGCGCACGAAGCGCGGCGACATTGCCATCCAGAGGAACTCGATCCACGACAATGGCTATCTCGCCATCGACGCGGGTCTCGACTTCCAGACTCCGAACCGGCAGCCGGATACGGCCGACGAGCCGCCGAACGTGCCGGTCCTCTTCTCCGCGCATTATGATCCGACGACCAACAAGATCGTCATCCGCGGACGGCTCGACAGTACTTCGCTGGACGAGCGCACCGCGTTCACGATCGACCTCTACGCCAGCCGCGCCGAGAGCGGCGAGGGGCAGGCCGAACAGTGGATCGCCCAGCAGGCGGTCACCAACAACGCCGACTTCACGATCGACGCCGACGGCGACCACCGCGGCAAACGCATCACCGCCACGCACACGCGCGCCCGCCGCATCTACTGGGACGACACCGGCTACAACACTTCCGAGTTGAGCAGCGGGGTAACGGTGCAGTGAGGAAGCATCGCCAGACGAAGAGGGCCCGCGCCATGCGCAGGCCCTCATGACCGGAGTCGTACCGTACGGTGAAGACGCGCATCGCGCGTTTTACTTCTTGCCCGCCATCGCCTTTTCTTCGGCAGCCGCGGTGAGCTCCTGCTCCTGCTTGTTCGACATCGGCGGGTTGTAGGCCGCGATGCCGGTGACGGTGTGGCCGATGATGAGGCGGTGAATGTCGTGCGTCCCCTCGTACGTCTTCACCGACTCGAGGTTCAGCATGTGGCGGATCACCGGGTATTCGTCGGAGACGCCGTTCGCGCCGAGCATGTCGCGGGCGATGCGGGCGCACTCGAGGGCGATGTCGCAGTTGTTCATCTTGAGCATGGAGACGTGGTGCGGCTTGAGCTTCCCCTGCTCCTTCATCCGGCCGGCCTGCAGCGCGAGGAGCTGGCCTTTGCTGATCTCGGTGACCATCCAGGCGAGCTTGTTCTGCACGAGCTGGTGCGAGGCGATCGGCTGGCCGCCGAACTGGATGCGCGACTTGGTGTAGTCGAGGGCGGTCTGGTAGACCCCCATGGCCGCGCCGAGGACGCCCCAGCCGATGCCATAGCGGGCCTGGGTGAGGCAGCCGAGCGGGTATTTGAGGCCGTTGGTCTCGGGGAGCACGTTCTCGAGCGGGATCCGGCAGTCTTCGAAGAAGAGCTGCGAGGTGACGGACGCGCGGAGGGAGAACTTGCCCATGTGATAGGCGGTGCTGAAGCCGGGCGTGTCTTTCTCGACCAGGAAGCCGCGGACGGTCCCCTCGGTCTTCGCCCAGACGACGGCCACGTCGGCGATGGAGCCGTTGGTGATCCACGCCTTGGCGCCGTTGAGCACCCAGGAGTCGCCGTCTTTGCGGGCGTAGGTGCGCATGCCGCCGGGGTTGGAGCCGAAGTCGGGCTCGGTCAAGCCGAAGCAGCCGATCTTCTCGCCGGAGGCCAGCTTCGGGATCCAGTAGTCGCGCTGTTCCTGCGAGCCGTAGGTGTAGATCGGGTACATCACCAGGCCGGACTGCACGGAAGCGAACGAGCGGAGGCCGGAATCGCCGCGCTCGAGCTCCTGCATGATCAGGCCGTAGGCGACGTGGCCGAGGCCGGGGAGGTCGTACTCCTTGATCGTCGCACCGAACAGGCCCATCTCGGCCATCTTCGGGATCAGGTGGTGGGGGAACTTCTCTTCGCGATTCGCCTCTTCGATGATGGGGAGGACTTCCTCGTCCACGAAATCGCGGACGGTCTGCCGCACCATCAGCTCTTCTTCGGTGAAGAGCGAATCGATATCCATGTAATCAACGCCGGGAAAACTGGCCACGGGAAACTCCTTCGTGAGGTTTCGGACGGGGCATCATATCGCAGGAAGTTGTCGGTTGTCGGTTGTCAGTCATGGGCCAGTTCCCGCGCTGCTCCATGGCTGTGAGCATGACCGACAGGGCTCGCCGGTCCCGAGGAGAGGTGCAGCGTCACGACGACCGCCACGGCGAGAATGATGACGATGCGCGACTGCAAGGCGTCTTTATAATCAGGGCGATGTCCATAGGATTCGGGCGCGCGCTGCGCATCGTGCACCGCGCCTTTCGCGGCTATCCGGCCAGGCATCGCCTCCACATCCTGATCCGGTTTCTGACCTGCCCCTTCACCCGCACCCTCGACGTCATCCCGGTCGGGGCGCGCGTGCTGGAGATCGGCGCGGGACATGGCGTGTACGCCCTGCTGATCTCCACCGGGCGAGCCAGGGAGGTGGTCGCCGTCGACCCCGACCTGCGCAAGATGCTCCTCCCGACGCCGTCGCCGCGCATCCGCAAGGTCGCCGGCTACGAGAACTGCATCCGCGGGACCTTCGACGCCATCGTCTTCTACGACACGCTCTACCTGATCGAAGTCCCCGACCGGCCCGCGCTCTTCGCCAGCCTCTACGCGCGCCTCGTCCCCGGCGGGACGCTCGTGCTGAAGGATATGGACCCGTCCGACCGCTTCAAGACCTCATGGGCGCGGACCCAGGAAGAGCTGAATACGCGATTTCTCCACATCACAACCGGCTCGGGATTCGTACATCAGACGAAGGAAGAAGTGGCGGCGCTGCTCGAAGCCGCCGGCTTCGTCGATTTTCATGCACGATCCGTCGGCCGCGGTTACCCGCACCCCCACATGCTCTATACCGCCAGGAGGCCGTAACATCGCCCCAATGCCGAGACCCTCCGTATCCCTGGTCGTGCCGATGTACAACGAGGAGCTCAACATCCGCCACGCCGTGGCGATGGCGATCGACTCGCTCGAGAAGCACGCCGGCGAATGGGAGATCATCGTCGTCGACGATGCCTCCACCGACGCCTCGCCGCGCCTCGCCGCGGAGCTGGCCGCGTCCGAGCCGCGCATCCGCGTCGTCACCCACCCGAAGAACCGGAAGCTCGGCGGGACGCTGCGCAGCGGGTTCGAGGCGGCGACGAAGGACCTGGTCTTCTACATGGACGCCGACATTCCCTTCGACCCCGACGTCCTCGGCCGGGCCATGCGGGCCATGGAGCTCACCGGCGCCGACATGATCGCCGCCTACCGCCACGACCGGACGCTGGAGGGCTTCAAGCGCGGCGTCTACACGCTGGTCTACAACTGGCTGATCGGGGTGCTGTTCGGCTGGCCGCACCGCGACATCAACTTCTCGTTCAAGCTGATGAAGCGGGAGGTGATCGAGGCCATCGCCCTGAAGTCCGAAGGGTCGCTGATCGACGCGGAACTGGTGGTGAAGGCGAAGAACCGCGGCTACTCGATCCAGCAGATCGGGATCGACTACTTCCCTCGCTCGCGCGGCGAGTCGCACCTCGGCTCGTTCACGGTCGTCCTGAAGATCCTGCGCGAGCTGGTGACGCTGTTCCCGGAGATGCGAAAGAGACATGCGCGCACTGATCGTCACCGCTGACGACCTTGGCCTGCACCCCGGCATGGCCGAGGGGGCCATCCGCGCACACCGCGAGGGGATCGTCACCGCCTGCAGCGTGGTCGCGAACGGGGTGGCCTTCGAGGACGCGGCCGACCGCCTGCGCGACACGCCGTCGCTGGAAGTGGGGGTGCACCTGACGCTGGTCGAAGAGCGCCCGATGACCTCGATCCGCTTCCCGAAGAAATACACGTCGTTCGTGCCGCTGTACCTGGCGCGGATGATCACGATCTCCGCGATCGAGCGCGAGTTGCGCGCGCAGATCGAGCGCGTGATGTCGACCGGGCTGCAGGTCACGCATCTCAACGGACACCAGCATTTGCACCTGCTGCCGCGCGTGTTTGGGGCAGTGGTGCGGCTGGCGCGGGAGTATGGGATCGGGTACGTGCGGATCGTCGACGACTACGGCGGCGTCGCGCGCCCGCTGTCGATGCGGGCCTTGAGTGCACTGGGGCGGCGGGCGAAGTTGCGTGGTGGGACGAATGACCGGACCATCGGCGTAGCCATCGCCGGGCATCTCCGCGACGTCACGCCGTTGCTGGATCACGCGGAAGGAGTGACCGAACTGGTGACGCACCCGGGCGTAGGCGTCACGGGTTACACGTGGGGCTACGACTGGGACCGCGAGACCGCGGCCCTGTGCACGCCTGGTTTGCGGGAAGAGTTACGCGCCCGCAGCATCACGCTGATCGCGCCCTCACAGGTCTCATGCTGCAATCGGGAAAACAAGTGAGAACAGGAGGAGGAGGGGCCGGGGACAGGGCATTTAGTAATGATACGGCGCATATAATCCGGCCGTTTGTCGGAGGGAATTGGATGACCAAGCGAATCGCCGTCGTGCCTGGCGACGGCATCGGGCCGGAAGTGATCGACGCCGGAATGCGCGTTCTCGAGCGCGTCAACGACGCCCACAATCTCGGCCTCGAGTTCACTCACTTCGGCTGGAACGCCGATGAGTACCTCCGCACCGGCATCTCCATGCCCCCCGGGGCGATGGACGACATTCGCGACAACTACGCCGCGGTCTACCTCGGCGCGTTCGGCGATCCGCGCGTGCCCGACATGAAGCACGCCGCCGACATCCTCCTGGGGATGCGCTTCCAGCTCGACCTCTACGTCAACTATCGCCCGGTGAAGCTGCTCGACGAGCGCCTGTCGCCGCTGAAGGGGAAGGGGAAGGAAGAGATCGACTTCGTGATCTTCCGGGAGAACACGGAAGGGGCCTACGTCGGCATGGGCGGGATCTTCAAGAAAGGGACCTCCGAGGAGATCGCCGTGCAGGAAGACGTCTCGACGCGCAAGGGGGTGGAGCGGATCACCCGCTATGCGTTCGAGTACGCGAAGAAGAATGGCCGGAAGTCGGTCTGCATGTCGGACAAGAGCAACGTCATGCGCTTCGGCGGCGACCTCTGGCTGCGGACGTTCGAGGAAGTGGCGAAGGAGTACTCCGACATCGAGCACTTCCACATGTTCGTCGACGCGCTGACCATGCAGATGGTGCGCGCGCCGGAGATGTTCGACGTAATCGTGACCAACAACATGTTCGGCGACATCGTCACGGACCTCGGCGCCGCGCTCCAGGGCGGCCTCGGCGTAGCCGCGTCCGGGAACATCCACCCCGGCCGGGTCTCGCTCTTCGAACCGATCCACGGCAGTGCCCCCAAATACGCCGGCCACGACATCGCCAACCCCGCCGGCGCCATCCTCACCGCCGCCATGATGCTCGAGTACCTCGGCCACGCCGACGAAGCGGCGATGATCGAACGCGCCGTGGGAGAAGCAATCGCCGCCGGCGAGACCACGAAGGATCTCGGCGGAACCCTCGGCACGAAGGCCGCGGGCGAGGCGATCGAGAAGAGGTTGGGGTAAAGCAGCCGCTCCGCCGCTGTTCGAACGAAAGATCCCCGTCGCCTGCCACGCTACTCGGCCCGCAGCGCTTCCAGCGGCTCCAAACGCGCGGCATGGCGCGCGGGGGCGACTCCCGCGACCAGCCCGACCAGCACCGCGATCCCTTCGGCCAGTACTGCGAACCACCATGGTGTGCTCACCGGCAGGGCGGGCAGGAACAGGGTGAGGAGGTGGGCGGTGCCTGCACCGAGCAGGAGGCCGGCGGCGCCTCCGGCGGCGGCGACGAGGGCGGCCTCGCCGAGGAAGAGGCGGACGATCTGCGGCTGGGTCGTGCCGAGGGCGCGCAGGAGGCCGATCTCGGCGGTGCGCTCGCTGACGGCGATGGTCATGATGGTCAGGATCCCGACGCCGCCAACGAGGAGGGAGATGCTTCCGAGCGCGCCGACCGCGAAGGTGAGGACGCTGAGGACGGAGCCGAGGACTTCGAGCATCTTCTCCTGGGTGACGATCGTGACGTCGTCGCGGCCGTGCCGCGCCGCGATGGCCCGTCGGATGCCGGCCACGACTTCGTCGACCGGCGCGTCGGGATCGTGCGTTGCGTGAAAGCCGGTCAGCCCCTCGCGATTGAACAGCTCCAGAGCGCGCGCCGTGGGGATGAAGACGGTGTCGTCGACGTCCATCCCGACGAAGCTCCCTTTCGGCTCCATGACCCCAATGACGCGGAAGCGGCTCCCGCCGATGACGAGCTGCTTCCCGAGCGGGTTCGTGTTGCCGAACAGCTCTTCTTTCGCTTTCGAGCCGAGGACGGCAAGGGAGCGGGGGGCGTGGAGGTCGTCGCGCGGCAGGAACGAGCCGCTGCGAACGTTCATGTGCCCGATCTCCGGCCACTCCGCGGTCATCCCGTAGACCGTCACCCTCCGCCGTCTGCCGCCGTACGCGATCTCCGCGTTGCCGTCGGTGGTCGGGTTGGTGAGCCGGACGTGCGGCGCGCGGCGGACGGCGATGGCGTCGTCGATGGTCAGTGGCCGCACGGTACCGAAGATGCCGATCGACGCTCCGGCGGTGGAGACCTTGCCCGGCATCACCACCATCATGTTCGTGCCGAACTGGCTGAACTCCGACAGCACGAACTCGTGCAGCCCCTGTCCGATCGAAGTCAGCAGGATGACCGAGGCGATCCCCACCGCGATGCCGAGCGCAGCGAGCACGGTCCGCAGCCGGTGCGCGCGAAGCGCGCCGAACGTAAGGCGGATGAAATCGGCCGCTAACATCAGGAGCCCATCCGTCCCATTCGTCCTATTCGTCCCATCTGTCCCACTACCTCCTCGCCAGAGCCAAAGCGGGATCCAGCCTTGCCGCGCGCCGCGCCGGGAGAAGGCAAAAGAGAACACCCGTCACCAGTGCCGTCGCCAGTGCCGCGAGCACCGCCCACAGCGGTGCAAACGCGGGGAAGACCGGATAGATGCTGCGGATGGCCAGGCTGCCGAGCTGGCCGAGGATCGAGCCGGCCACGCCGCCGACCGCGGACAGCACCGCGGCCTCGGCCACGAAGAGCATGCGGATCTGCGAGGGCGACGCGCCGATGGCTTTCAGCAGGCCGATCTCGCTCGTCCGCTGTGAGACCGCAACGAGCATCACATTCATGATCAGGATGCCGGCCACGCCGAGGCTGATCGAGGCGATGCCGGCGAGAGCCAGCGTCAGCGCAAGGAGGATCCGGTCGAATGCGCTCGCCACCGCGTCCTCGGTGATGATGGTGACGTCCTCCTCGCCGTCGTGCCGCTCGCGCAGGACGCGGCGGACCTCGTCGCGGACGCGGGAGACGTCCTCGCGCGTGTTGGTCTCCACGCCGACCCGCAGCAGGGAAGTGAGGTTGAACAGTACCTGCGCCGAGGCGACCGGGATGATCGTGATCTCATCCATGTCGATCCCGAGCATCTCGCCCCGCGGTGCGAGCACGCCGACGACGCGGAAGCGGCGGTCGCCGACGCGCAGCCATTCGCCGAGCGGCGACCGTGCGCCGAACAGTTCCTGGCGGACTGTCGCACCGATCACGCACACCGGGACGGCGCGCCGCGGGTCCTGATCCGGGAGGAAGCGTCCCTGGGCCAGGTTCAGCTTCCAGAAGGCGAGCAGGTCGCCGGTCGAGCCGATCACCGGGACGTCACGGCGGCGTCCGTTCCAGGAGACCTCGCCGGAGACGAGGTTCAGCGGGACGACGTGCTTCACGCCACGGATGCGGCGCAGAGCCAGGGCGTCGAGCAGGGTCAGGTCGCGCGGCGTCCTGCCGGACATGAGTCCACCGCCGCCGCCGACCGTCTCGGCGCGCCCGGGGATGATGACGATCAGGTTCGTCCCCAGCGTCTCGAACTGATTGCGCACGTAACGCCGCGCCCCCTCGCCGAGGGACGTGAGGACCACCACCGCCGCGACGCCGATCGACGTCGCCAGCACCATCAGCAGCGTCCGGAGCCGGAAGCCCCAGACGGCGCGCCAGGCAAACAGGAGGATGTCAGCGGTGGTCACCGAGCACTCCCGCCGCTGTCCGATTCGATTCTTCCGTCGATCATCCGGATCTGCCTGTGGGCGCCGCCGCCGATCGCCGGATCGTGGGTGACGAGGATGACGGCGACGCCGCGGCCATGCAGCTCTTCGAGGAGGTGCATGACTTCTTTGCCGGTGTACTGGTCGAGGTTGCCGGTCGGCTCGTCGGCGAGGATCGCGTCCGGCTGCATGACCATGGCCCGGGCTATGGCGACGCGCTGGCGCTCGCCGCCGGAGAGCTGGTCGGGACGGTGGCGGGCGCGGTGCAGCATCCCGAATTCCTCGAGGAGGGTCCGGACGAGCGGTGTCCGCCGCGAAGGCGGAACGCCGGCGAGGACGAGCGGCAGCTCGACGTTCTCTTCGGCCGTCAGCCGCGGCACCAGGTGAAAGAACTGGAAAACGAAGCCGATCTTCTCGCGCCGTACCCGCGACTGCTGCTCGTCGTCGAGCGCGGTGACGTCCTCGCCGTCGAGACGATAGATGCCGGCGGTGGGGCGGTCGAGGAGGCCGATGATGTTCAGCAGCGTCGATTTGCCGGAGCCGGACGGTCCCATGATCGAGACGTACTCGCCGGCGGCGATATGGAGGGTGACGTCGCGCAGCGCGTAAACCTCTTCGTCCCCCACGCGGAAGAAGCGGCGGATCTGTTCCAGCCCGATCATTTCCGTGGTGCGGTCTCGGCCCTGGCCGGCACTCCCGCGGCGACGCCGGTCCGTTCGACCGAGAGGACGATCTTCTCGCCCGCCGCAACGCCCGAAGTCACCTCGGTGAACTCCCAGTTTGCAAGCCCGGGCTGGATTTGCCGCTCTTCGAGCGGCTCGCCGTCGCCCTTGTAGACCAGGACGCGGTTGCCTTCCGTCACTGCCTGCGTCGGGACGCGGACGACGTTCTCGTGCACGTCCAGGACGATCTCGACGTCGGCGCTGTAGCCGACCAACAGCGCCTTTGCGTCCGCGGGATTGGTCAGCTCGACTTCGACGTCCACCGTCCGGGCCTGTTTCTCCAGGTCGACCACGTACGGTGCGACGCGGCGCACGCGGCCGGTGAAGCGCTGGCCCGGCAGGGCCTCGATCGTGATGTACGCGGTCTGGCCGACGCGCACGCGGGCGACGTCCACCTCGTCGATCGGCGCGGTGACGTAGAGGCAGGTGTCGTCGATCAGGTCGATCGCCGGAGGGGTCGGGATACCGGGTGGGGAAGGGGTGGTGAACTCCCCCATCTCGCCGGTGACGCGCGCGACGACCCCCGCGAACGGCGCGCGAAGCGTGGTCCGCTTCAGGTTCGTCCGGATCGCAGCGACGTTGGCGCGGCTCTGCTGCAGCTCGGCGCGTCCGGCGTTGCAGCCGGCGCGCAGCGTCTTGGCGGTCGTGACGGCGCGGTCGAGCTGCTCGTCAGGGAGGAGTCCGTCGCGATGGAGCTTGCGCGCGCGATCGGCCTCGCGCTCCGCCGTCTCGGCCCGCTCGCACGCCTCTTCCAGACGGAGGCCGGCGCCGCGCACCTGTTCCTCGGCCACGCGCGCCTGCGCGACCGTGTCTTCATTCCAGAGCTCGAGCAAAACCTGTCCGGCGCGTACGCGGTCTCCTTCGCGGACCGGAAGGCTGACGATCTGCCCGCCCGCGGGTGGTGCGAGCTTCGCGCGCCGGCACGCCGACACCGTCCCCGCCCGCGTATTCGCCACCGAGCGCGCCACCCGTCCGCGATCGACCGTTCCCACCGCCACGGACACCGGCTCCGCCCGCGTGGAGCGCCACAACAGCAGCCCTGCACCTGCGGCGATCAACGCGAGCAAGGCAAGGCGGCGCCACGTACGGCCACCTGGGAACGGTTTGCGGTCAACGTCTGGCATTCAGGGAGACATTGTCTACCCTGCGGCCGGTACCGCAGTTCATAGGTCCCATCTGTCCCATAGGTCCGATTCGTCCCATGGATCCCTCCCCCCGCCGAAGCGGCGGGGAGAGGGGAGGAGTCGGTTACCAGCGGACGGAGAGGAAGCCGAGGGCGCGGCGCTGGAGGAGGTCGCCGCCGAAGGATTCGAAATGCTCGTTGTCGAGGGCGTTGCTGACGTCGACGCCGATGCCGAACATGTCGGTCAGGCGGACGTTGGCCGCGAGGTTCATCACCTCGTACTGCGGGACCGTTCCGACGAAGACGCCGGCCGCCCAGTCGAACTCTTCGACGTAGCGGTAGGTGACCTTCGCGTCGACGCGCGAGCCGCGCCAGCCGACGCCGAGGTTGTACTTGTTTTCCGGAGCGTTCGGCAGCAGGCGGTCGCCGAGGGCGGCCGACTTCACGTCGAAGTCGAAGTGCGAGTAGTTGAAGTCGAGCAGCCAGTTGTTCGTCAGGTAGTAGTTGACCGCGATCTCGCCGCCCTGCGTGTCGACTTCACCGGCATTGGCGTACGAGAAGACGAGCGCCGGGAGGCCGCCGACCGTGGTCAGGCCGCCGCGGTTCGGACCGAGCGCCGCGCCGAGGAACGCCGTGAGGCCGGCCTGTACCGGCGCCGGCAGCGACCCCGGGATCACGTACGGCGCGTAGGCCGTATTCACGCCCGGCAGCAGGTCGGTGACGAAGTTGGTCAGGTTGCTCTTGTAGAGGTCGACCGTCAGGAAGACCTTGCCGCCGAAGATGCCGGCGTAGCCGAGCTCGTGGCTCTTGACCTTCTCGACGTCGAGGTCGTTGTTGCCGCGGGCGAGCAGGCGGAGGTTGCTGAAGCCGAGGGCCTGCAGCGCGGGCGCGAGCGGCGCCGACGCGGGGTTCGCGGCGGCGGCGGCGGCGAGGTTCACCGGGGCACCGGCCGGCGCGACCAGGAACAGCTCCGAGTAGTTCGGGCGCTGGAAGGCCTCGTTGTAGCCGTAACGGACAGAGTGGTTGCGGGCGAAGCTGAAGACCAGGGCGCCCTTCGGCGAGAACTGCGCCTCGTGCAGCGTCGAGTCGTCCCAGCGGGCGGCGCCGACGAGCTTGAGCGACTTGGTGACGTCGAACTCGACCTGGCCGAATGCCGACTGCTGGGTCTCATCCTTCGCCGAGTCCATCAGCGTGTGGAACCCGGTCGGGTCGGACGTGTCGACTTCCTGTTTGTTCCAGGCCACACCGCCGACGACGCGCGCGCGGTCGTCCGCCAGGAAGCCCCAGTTCGTCTGCAGCTCCGCGTGCAGGTTGCTCGAGTCTTCCCAGAGGCCGGGGGAGCCGGGCAACGCACCGGAGCCCGACGCCATCGCGATCTGGCGCTCGGCGACGCGCGAGTCGTAGTAGGTGCCGACGTTCCAGTGCAGGGTGTTGTAGTTGAGGCGCGCCCACGGACGCTCGACGTCCGTCACCTGGACGCGTCCGATGCCGGTCTGGAAGATCGGACCTTCGATCGTGGCGTAGCCGCCTTCCGCGGTGAAGACGCTGGTGTTGGCGAAGTGCTTGTCGAAGCGGAGGCCGCCGAAGCGGATGTTGACTTCGGTCAGCTCGAGCGGCACCGGCTCCCGGCGCAGGCAGTTGATCTGGCCGGTCGTGGTGCACGGAACCGTGTACTCGACGGTCAGGTTGCGTGAGCGGGCGTAGTCGTCGCTCTGCTGGTAGCCGCCGGTGACGCGGTAGTAGACCTCGGTGCCGAAGCCGCCCGCGTGGCGTAGGTCGGCGCGCCGCGTGTTCAGGTCGCCGCCGGAGACGAGGAGGCGTCCGCCCGGATTCTGGCGCGGCTGCTTGGTGGTCATGTTCAGCACGCCGCTGAAGGCGTTCGCGCCGTACAGCGCCGAGCCGGGTCCGCGGACCAGCTCCACGCTCGCCATCTCGTCGATCGGCACCGAGAGGGCCGCCCATTCCTGCGAGCCGAGGAAGGCCACCGAAGGATCGCGGCCGTCGATGAGCGTCAGGATGCGGCGGTTGAGGGAGCTGTTGAAGCCGCGGGCGTTGAAGTTACTGTCGTACAGGCCGCTCTGCGTGAAATCGACGCCGGGAGCGTTCTCAATGATGCGCGCCGCCTGGCCCGAGGAGGCGACCGCCTCGATGTCTTCCTCGGAGATGACGGTGACGGCCGCCGGCGCGTCGACGACGCGCTCGGTGCGGCGCGACGCCGAGTAGACGGTGATCGTCTCGGCGACGCTCAGTTGCCAGTCGACCTGCTTGTCGACCCGGGCCGTCTGGCCGCCGGCAACGGTCACGTTCTCGTTGACCGCATTGTCGACGGCGACCATCGAGAGGGTGTAAGAGCCCTCCGGAACAGCGTCAAAACGGAAATTACCATCAGAGTCGGTGAGCTCGACGCGCGAGAGCTCCACGATCTGCACGATCACTCCACCGATCCCCGACCCGTCGGCGCGCGTGATCCGGCCGGCGATACGGCCGTTTGCGGCGAACAACGACGGGACGGCGAGGAGCGTTAAAAGGGCGAGGGCCAGGACACGGGCAGACAGGCGTGAAGCCATGACGCAAATCCTCCTCAGACTTGGTACGAGATTGGTGAGTTGAGTGAAGGTAACCTTCGGAGAAGGCGGCGTCAACAAGAGAGTGCGCGTTGTATCCTGATTGCCGCACATGGACATCGGGACCGAGTGGCTCGTCGAGGCAGCCGGCTGCCGTGAAAATGCTCTCCGCGACCTGGCGCTGCTGGACGACCTGTTCGCGCAGGTGATCGCCGACCTTTCGCTCACGCCACTGCATGCCCCGGCGTGGCACGTCTTCCCCGGACCGGGCGGGATCACCGGCTTCGTGATGCTGACCGAGTCGCATCTCGCCTGTCACACCTACCCGGAGCATGGCGTGGCCACCATCAACCTCTACTGCTGCCGGATGCGCCCCGAATGGCCGTGGCGGGAGCGGCTGGCGGAGCTTTTCGGCGCGACGGAGGTCCGGGTGCGGACGGTGGTTCGGTCGATGGCCGCCTCGGGAGTCCACTCCGGAGCGGGCGAGCTGGTGCGGTGAGCGTCGCGAACTGTCCTTCCTGCGGCGCCCCGATCGAGTTCGCCATCGGCTCGTCCGCGGTCGTGATCTGCCGCTACTGCAACTCCGTCGTGGCGCGGACCGACCGCGGGATCGAAGCGCACGGCAAGGTCGCGGCGCTGATCGAGACCGGCTCGCCGCTGCAGATCGGAACCACCGGCAAATATCGCAAAACCGGCTTCCGCGTCACCGGCCGCACGCAGTTGCGCCATCAGGCCGGCGGCGTCTGGGACGAGTGGTACGCGGCGTTCGACGACGGCCGGTGGGGCTGGCTGGCCGAGGCGCAGGGTCGGTTCTATCTGACATTCCGGACAGAAGCCGCTGCCCCTCCACTCGACCAGCTCCGGCTCGGCGAGCCGGTGGAGACGGTGGACAGCCTCGTGGTCGCGGAGATCGGGAAAGCGGAGCTGGCCTCGGCGGAAGGGGAGCTGCCGTGGAGGCCGGAGCCGGGCTATTCGTACGAATATGCCGACCTCTCCGGCAGCGAGCGGAAATTCGCGACCATCGACTACAGCGAAGAGCCGCCGGTCGTCTTCAAGGGCGAAGAGACGACGCTGGCGGGGCTCGGGGTCTCCGGCGAGTCGCTGCGCAAGACGCGTGTGGCCGTCGTGGCGCTGCAGTGCCCCAACTGCGCCGGCGCTCTGGAGCTGAAAGCACCGGACCAGACCGAGCGCGTCTGGTGTCCCTACTGCGGCTCCGGCCTCGACGTCTCCGCCGGGAAGCTGAGCCTCTTCCAACTGGCGAAGAAGAAGAGGAAGGACGTCCAGCCGGCGATCCCGCTCGGCACGACCGGGACGATCGATGGGAAGCAGTATGTCGTCGCCGGCTTCATGCAGCGCTCCGTCCACTTCGACAAGGCGTACTACTGGACCGAGTACCTCCTCTACAACCGCGAAAAGGGCTTCCGCTGGCTGGTGAACAGCGACGACCACTGGAGCTTCGTCACCCCGCTGCGGCCGGGCGAGGTGCGCGACTCCATGCCGGCGGGCGCCGCCGGCGACGTGTATTACGACGGCAGGCGGTATCGCCTCTTCCAGAACGCGACGGCGAAGGTGACGTACGTCCTCGGCGAGTTTTACTGGAAGGTCGCGGCGGGGGAGCAGGTCAATACCTCGGATTACATCGCGCCGCCGTTCGGGATCTCGAAAGAGGTGACCACCAGCGGCGCGAGCGAGATCGCCTACTCGCATGCCCGCTACATGAAGCCGGAGGAGGTCGAGGAAGCGTTCGGGTTGAAGAACCTTCCCCGGCCGCGCACGACCGGACCGATGCAGCCCTTCCCCGGCTCGACGGTCGGTGTGGCGTGGGCGGTGATGCTGCTCCTGCTGTTCATCGTTACCTTCGTGCTCGCGAGCACGAAGCCGAACCGCACGGTGATTCCGGAGCGGATGTACGACGCCTCGATCGCGCCCGATGCCCCGGTCGAAGGGGTTCCGGAGAACACGCGGATGTTCTTCACCGACGGCTTCGACCTCTCCGGAAAGCACAACGTCGTGGTCGAAGTGCGGGCGCCTCTCGACAACGCCTGGCTGTACGTCACCGGCGACCTGGTGAGCGAGGCCACCGGCAAGTTCCAGTCGTTCGACTTCCCGCTCGAGTATTACAGCGGCGTCGACCAGGGGGAGCGCTGGAGCGAGGGGAAGCGGGTCCGCCGCATTTACCTCTCGCGTCCGGAGAAGGGCCGCTACGCCATGCGCATCGGCGCGCAGTGGGAGGCCGGAAAGACGCCGCCTCCGCTGTACGTCAAGGTGCGCGAGGGGGTCTTCCGCTGGCCGTATTTCATCCTGGCGCTGCTCGGGATCAGTGTCATCCCGTTCGTGGCGGCACTGCGGAAGGTATCGTGGGAGGCGGAGCGCTGGAAAGACAGCGACCACTCTCCGTTCAAGACCATCACCACGGAAGAAGACGAGGACGAGGAGTAACGCGTGCTGAGACGAATCTACATCTTGTTCGCGCTTGCGGTGATCGGCGGCTACGCCTACGCCAGCCATCGCGGTCTGGAGTTGTCGCGCACGGAAAAGGGCGTGGCCCCGGCGAGCGCCCGCGGCGCGCACATCGGCTCGGGCGCGTTCTGGTACGGCGGATATCGAGGAGGAAAGTAATGGACCTGACTCCGTTCCTGCGGGTGTTTCTCAACACGGTCGCCTACACGATCTTCGGCCTGATCGTCTTCGCCGTCGCCTTCTGGGCGATGATCAAGATCTCGCCGTTCTCGATCAGCAAGGAGATCGAGCACGATCACAACACTGCGCTGGCGATCCTGATGGCGTCGGTGATCCTCGGGCTCGCGATCATCATTGCGTCGGTGTTGCACGGGTAGGGGGGCGGCATGGGTCCTATGAGTCCTATAGGTCCCATAAGTCCTATGGGACCTATAGGACCTCTGGGACCTATAGGACCAATAAAGCCCCCCTCAACCGACAACGGACAACCGATAACTCGCGAAGCGACGATGCGCACCCCCATCCTCTTCCTCAACGTCCTCGTCATCGCCGCCTGCGGGCTCGTGTACGAGCTGCTGGCGGGGACCGTGGCGAGCTACGTCCTGGGGGATTCGGTGACGCAGTTCTCGCTGATCATCGGGCTGTACCTCTCGGCGCTCGGCGTGGGGGCATGGCTCTCGCGCTTCCTCGACCGCGACCTCGCCGCGCGCTTCGTCGACGTCGAGCTGGCGGTGGCGCTGATCGGCGGTCTCTCCGCGCCGCTGCTGTTTCTCGGCTTTGCCTACCTGGAGTGGTTCCGCCTCTTCCTCTATCTGATCGTCTTCGTCATCGGCGTCCTGGTCGGGCTCGAGCTGCCGATCCTGATGCGCATCCTCAAAGAGCATCTCGACTTCAAGGAGTTGGTTTCGCGGGTGCTGAGCTGGGACTACGTCGGCTCGCTGCTCGCCGCGGTGCTCTTCCCGATGTTCCTGATGCCGCGGCTGGGACTGATCCGGACTTCGATCGTCTTCGGCCTGCTCAACGCGGCGGTCGGGCTGTACGGCACCTGGCTGCTCCGGCCATTGCTGCGCGGCGTGACCGTCCTCCGCATCCGCGCGGCGGTGGTTACGGTCATCCTGCTCGTGGCGCTGTTCCAGGCCGATGTCCTGACGACTCTCTCCGAGGATGAGCTGTACGCGGACGACATCGTCTACTCCACCAGTTCGCCGTACCAGCGCATCCTGGTGACGAAGAGCACGGCCGGTTTCCACCTCTTCCTGAACGGCAACCTGCAGTTCAGCTCCGCCGACGAGTACCGCTACCACGAGGCGCTGGTGCATCCGGCCATGTCGTCGTTCGGACGTCCGCGGCGTGTGCTGATCCTCGGCGGCGGCGACGGGCTCGCGCTGCGCGAAGTGCTGAAGTATCCGGGACTGGAGCACGTGACGCTGGTCGATCTCGACCCGAAGATGACTGCGCTCTCCGAAGCATTCCGGCCGCTCGGCGAGCTGAATGCCCACGCCTTCCGAGACCGCCGCGTGCGGGTGGTGAACGAAGACGCGATGATCTGGATCGAGCGGGTGCGGGAGTCGTTCGACGTCGTCGTCATCGATTTCCCCGACCCGAGCTCGTTCGCCCTCGGCAAGCTCTACACGCAGCGCTTCTACCGCCTGCTGCGCGCGCGGCTGATGCCGGACGCCGCGATCTCGGTGCAGGCCACCTCGCCGCTGTACGCGCGGCAGTCGTACTGGTGCATCATTCGAACAATGGAGGCGGCGGGGCTGCACGTGAGGCCGTACCAGACCACCGTCCCGTCGTTCGGCGTCTGGGGCTTCGCGCTCGCGCGGCAGCGGCCGTTCGACCAGCCCTCGGTCGTCCCCGTCCCGACGCGCTTCCTCGACGACGCCACACTCGCGGCGATGTTCGTCTTCCCGCGCGACATGCAGCCGGTGGAGGTGGAGATCAACCGCCTCGATAACCAGATGCTGGTGCGCTACTACGAGGAGGAGTGGCGGCGGTGGAGCTGAGACAGCAAATGCAAAATGCAAAATGCAAAATGCAAAATGAAGAAAGGGCCAGGTGCTCTTTTTCCATTTTGCATTTTGCATTTTGCATTTTGCATTTCAGGGATCGGGAGCACTGGCGTTGGACCTGACGCGCCGAGAACTGCTGACCACGTTCCTCGGCGTCCCGATCGCAGCCGCGGCCTGCCGCCGGCGTGCGCCCCGGCTTCCGCCGGGCGATCTCGTCGGCGCGTCGCACGAGCTCGGCCATCGCTTGCGCCCAAACGGTCCGCCGCCTCGCCCGTCGCGCTGGGAGTCGCACGACGTCGTGATCGCCGGAGGCGGAATCGCCGGCCTCGCCGCCGCCTGGCGTCTCGGCGCTGCCGGCGTGCGCGACGTCGTGCTGTTCGATCTCGAGCCGGTCCTCGGCGGGACCTCCCGCAGCAGCGCGACCTATCCCTGGGGGGCGCACTACATCGTCGCCCCGTCGCCCGAGAATCGCGTGCTGACGCGGCTCCTCGGTGAGATGGGTGTGCTCGAAGAGGGCGCCGTGGCCGAGCAGTTCCTCTGCCGCGATCCCGCCGAGCGGCTGCATTACCGCGGACGCTGGTACGAAGGGCTGTACCTCTACGCCGGCGCGACCGCCGAAGACCTGCGCCAGTTGCGCGCGTTCGAAGCGGAGATGGCCCGCTGGGCCGCCTGGCGCGACGGACGCGGTCTCGCGGCATTCGCGATCCCGATGGCGCTCGCCTCCGACGACGCCGAGGTCACAGCGCTCGATGCGATGTCGATGGGGGAGTGGCTCGACTCCCGCGGTTTCATCTCGCCGCGCCTCCGCTGGCTGGTCGAATACGGCTGCCGCGACGACTACGGCACCCTCCTCGGCGACACCAGCGCCTGGGCCGCCATCTTCTACTACGCCTCCCGCGAGCAACGGCCCGTGGTGACGTGGCCCGAGGGGAACGGCCGGATCGTCTCGCACCTCGCCTCCTCGGCCCGCGCGCGAACCGGCTGGCTCGTCGCCGACATCGCGCCCACAGAAAACGGCGCGGACGTCATCGCCCTGCGCGGGGACGAAGCCGTCGGCATCCACGCCAGGCGAGTCATCTTCGCCGGCCCCCAATTCGTCGCCGCCCGCGTGCTCGCCCCCTGGCGCGACAACCCGCCGCCGCACATACGCGAATTCACCTACGGCTCCTGGCTGGTCGCCAATCTCTCCCTCCGCGACCGCCCCGTCTCCCACGGCTTCCCGCTCGCTTGGGACAACGTCATCTACGACAGCCCCTCCCTCGGCTACGTCGTCTCTACCCACCAACGCGGCATCGAGCACGGCCCGACCGTCCTCACCTACTACTACCCCCTCTGCGACACCAACGTCCGCACCGCCCGCGAACGCCTCCTCTCCGCCGGCCGCGACCAATGGGCCGAAATCGCCCTCGCCGACCTCTCCCGCGCCCACCAGGACATCCGCTCCCTCACCGGCCGCATCGACATCATGCGCTGGGGCCACGCCATGATCCGCCCCACCCCCCGCTTCGTCTGGAGCCCCGCCCGCCGCGAAGCCGCAAAGCCTTACCGCTCCGTCCATTTCGCCAACACCGACCTGAGCGCCGTCGCACTCTGCGAAGAAGCGTTGGATCACGGAGTGAGAGCAGCCGAGGAGGTGCTGGTGGCGATGAACATCCTCGATCCGCCTTGGCGCTGAGGGCAGGCAAAGCGGGCTATCATCTCGCACATGGGCATGACCGAGCCTGTGATTCACATCGATCCTGAAACCCTCGGCGGGACACCTGTTTTCGTGGGAACGCGCGTGCCGTTTCAGGCGCTGATCGATTACCTCGAAGGCGGCCATCCGCTCGTGGACTTCCTCGAAGACTTCCCGACCGTCTCGCGAGAGCAGGCGATCTCCGCGCTCGATCAGGCAAAGGAACTGCTGGTTGCGCATTCTGCTCGATGAATGCGTCCCACGCGCGTTGAAGCGGACTAAAGTCCGCGCCACATTTGGCGGAATTCGTCTTCAGTCAAGCGGAGATCTTCCCCTCCGTCATCCTGAGCGGCGGGAGGGCGGGTGTGAGGGAGCGAAAGGATCGGTACGACGAAAAGTGGCCCGATGAGCACTTGTTCCCGAGGTCAAGATGGCACGAATCTCACTCTTCGTCGCCCAGATCCTTCGCTCCCTCACGCCCACCCACCCGCCGCTCAGGATGACGGGAGGGGAGGATCTCCGCTCGACTGAAGACCGTTGGAACTAAAGTCCGCGCCATATTTTTTGGCGGGATTCGTTTGCACGTGGGGTGGAAACCCGTTGATACACTCGGCGCGTGAACACCCTTGCCGAGAGGATCACCGTCGATCCGGAACAATGCGGCGGCCGACCCTGCATTCGCGGCATGCGTATTCGTGTAAGCGACGTTCTCGATCTGTTCGCTACGGGACTCACGGCCAGGCAGATTCTCGACGAGTTGCCCGATCTCGAAGCGGAGGATCTACAGGCCTCAATTGAGTATGCGTCACGCCGGCTTGCGTAATGAAAAGAATCCCCGTGAAACTGGCCTGCCTGACACTCTCCCTCGCGCTGTTCGCAGCCGGGATCTCTGCACAATCGCGCGATGCCGCGGCGTGGACTGCGCACCTGTCCAACGAATACGGCACCACTTCCGGCCTCACGTACCTGACCGCGAGCAACGTGGAGTTAAAGCTCGATATCTATGCTCCGCGCCGGCGTACGACGCCGAACAGCGTGGTCATTTACTACCACGGCGGCGGATGGGCGGGCGGCAGCCGGGAGAACGCGGTGTTGCGGCTGATGCCGTACCTGGAAATGGGGTTCACGGTGGTGAACGTGACCTATCGCGGGGCACGGGTCGCGCTTGCACCGGCCGCGGTTGAGGACTGCCGCTGCGCGTTGCTCTGGGTCGTGGCCAACGCGGAGCGGTACAAGTTCGACGTCAGGAAGATCGTCCTGACCGGCGACTCCGCCGGCAGCCACCTCGCGCTGACCAGCGGCATGCTCACTCCCGCCGCGGGCCTCGACCGCCAATGCCCGAGCGCGCCGGTCCGGCCGGCCGACGCGGAAACCGTCGAGCCCCGAGTCGCCGCGATCGTGAGCTGGTTCGGCGCTACCGACGTCGGCGACCTGCTGGAAGGTCCCAACGCGCAGGGCTTCGCGATCTCGTGGATGGGGAGCCAACCCAACCGGGCCGAGATCGCCAGGCGAGTGTCCCCGCTGACTTACGTGCGCGCGGGATTGCCGGCCATCCTGACGATTCACGGAGAAGCGGACCGCGTCGTGCCGTTCAGCCACGCCACCCGTCTGCACGAGGAGCTCACGAAGCACGGCATCACGAACCAGTTGATCGCAGTGCCCGGCGGCGGACACGGCGACTTCACCCGCGAACAGAACGAAGCCAATTTCGCTGCCATCCGAGCGTTCCTGGGGAAGCTGCGCCTGCTCCCGTCGAAGGAGTAGGACCCATGCAGAAGACAGCAAACCATCACGCCTCTCCGCTGCTGCCGTAGGCAGCTAAAGATCTGTAGCCCGGCCTTTAGGCCGGGTAAAGCGTGGATGGATCTGCGAGCGCGCGTAGCGGGCGACAGACGAGAAACGTGCGGCCCAATGTGGCGCGGACTTTTAGTCCGGGCCGCCCGAGTCGTCGTCCTCTGCGCATTCCTCGCGTTGCCGCTTTGCTTCAACGGTGTGTTTCTTTTCCGGCTCGAGCAGCGACTGTACTTCGAACATGGCCGAACTCATGGAGCCCGAGGTGCCGTGGCTGCGGTCGCGTTTGAGGGAGACGATGGCGAGGGTGGTCAGGGCGACGACGCCGAGGACGATCAGGAGGAGGAGGACGATTCCGGCGAGGACGGTCATGACGACTTTGCCGCCTTCATCCCGAGGTAGCGCTTTCGCAGGGGCTCGGGGAACTTTTCGAGGGCGTAGCGGAGCATGGTGCGTGGCATTTCCGCGGCGTGCTCGCGGAGGAAGGTTTCTTCCACGGGGCGGTCGCGCTGGCCGGTTTCGCGGAGCATCCAGCCGACGGCTTTGTGGATGAGATCGTGGTCGTCGTGGAGGAGCAGTTCTGCGATGCGGAGGGTTTCGTGGAATTCGTTGCGTTTGATGAAGTGGAAGGTTGCGAGGATGGCCATGCGTCGTTCCCAGACGGAATGGGAGCGGGCGAGCTTCGTCAATGGGGTGCGGCTGCGGTCGAGGAGGTGAGGGCCGAGGATGTGTTCCGCCGAGGCGTCGACGAGGTCCCAGCCGTTGACCCGGTCCGTTTTCGCGAGGTAGAGCTTGTAGATGGCCGCGCGCTCGTCTTCACGCTTCGCGTAATTGCGCACCAGCGCGAGCAGGGCCAGGACGCGCTCTTCGTGCCACGGGGAGTCGAGGAGCGTGGTGAGGTCGGCGAGGGTGAGCGCGTCGCATTCGCGCACCAGCTTGCGCAACGCCGGCACGCGAACGCCGAGGAACCGGTCGCCGTGGCCGTACTCGCCGGGAGCGGTCTTGAAGAAACGCTGCGCGACTTCGGCGTACGCCGGCGACGCCGATTCGCGGAGCTTCTCACGGACCTCGGCCAGCGTCATCATCCGCTCGCGTATATCACGATCATGAGAACGAGCAGGATCGTCAGCACTCGGTATAAGCGGCCAGTGTTTCGCTCGCGCTGTCGCCCAGCGGTTCCTGGCCACGCCGAAGCTATCATGACGGCACCGATGACCCGTCTTCGCTTTGTGCTGTGGCCTGGCGCGGCGCGCGCGGCCCATTCGCTGCCGGATGCGGTCCTGGCGGCGCTGTTCGCGCTTGCCGCGGCGGTCGAGCTCCTGCCGCAGAACGCGCTCTCGCATTCGATCTGGGAGAGCCGCAACGAGCTTTACTTCGCGATGTACGTCGAGGCAGGCTTTCTCATCCCGCAGGTGGTGCTCGTCGACCTGGCCACGCGCCTCGACAAGCAGCTCCCGACCGGTACGATCATCGCCATCGTCATCGCGCTCACGCTCTTTCTCGGATTGCCGCTGGAGGTGCTGCGCGCGGGGTGGTTGATGGGTATTTACGTCTTCGTGCCGCTGCTGCTCTCACTCATCGAGCGTGGCGCGATCTTTCGCCGGATGCCGGAGCGCCCGCGCATCGAGAAGATCGCCGCACGCGCACTGATCTCAAATCGCATCGTCACCGCGCTGACGCTGCTCGGGTCGTTCGTCGCGGCGATCGTCATCGTCGTCGCGCTGACCCCGTACGAATGGCCGGACGAGTCGTGGCCACCGCTGGCCGCCGGCGCGGTCTACTTCGCCATCGCCGCGCTCGACGACTGGCGCGTGCGCGGACGCCGCTTCGCCGAAAATCCGCGCGTGCTCTTCGGCTACGAAGTGCTGCGCCTCCGGCAACTCGATCCACTCTGAAAATGGCGGCGGTCCGGTGGTCGGATTGGCGGAGGTCGTAGCGGTCAGGCGGGCTGACACGTTCGCGTCCTTGCGCAGCACCGAGGCTGTCGTTCTCATGGATGGCCGCTGAAACTCAATGAACCGGGGACTCTTTCGAACGGTGGAAACCGTTGCGCGCGGACCTGCTTCCGGAGTGGGAGTCGTTCCCTCGACAGGCGGATCGGTCGCGGCGTCGAAGGTCCAGAAGGGGATGTAGGCGCCCTGCATCGCTGGGCTTTGTCGCGGGGGACGCGGAACGGCAGCAGCGCCTCGGGGCGGACGATGTTTGGGTTGCCCGGGGATTCAGGCGCGCATGACCGCATGGAGTTGGTTGACCCGGAGCCGCCACGGAGTAACGAGCCCAGCGTCAGTAGAGTCTCCACAGCCACTTGCCGCGACGTGGATCAGCGCCAGCCGAAGATACCCGCGACCTCCGGCGTGACAGGCCGGAGGGCTAACGGACTTTGCTCCTCGGCATGGCTATGTCGAGGTAGGGAAACGCGGGCGTCGCGACACTCCAATTAAGGAGCTGACCATGAGCAAGTTTCGCGAGAAACGCAGTTTGCGCGTTGTTTCCGGCGGTGGTGCACGTCCTGAGGTGCGGATCGCGCATATCTCTGATCTTCACTTCACGTCGAATACGAATCCGAACGAGGCGATCTGGCAGGCGTTGAGGCAGGACCTCGAGGACGAAGCGCGCCGGCCCGACGTGATTGTGGCCACAGGCGATCTGGTCGATAACCCCGGAAGGGAGTGGTTTGGCCGCGGTAGCGAGCGCGCCCTCAACGCGGTGCGCGAGTATCTGCACAGTCTCTGCAAGGCCGCGAGGATTGATCCCGCCGACCGTCTCGTCGCGATCCCGGGCAATCACGACTATCGCACGCGGGGGAACGTCGCATCCGATTACCTGGAGCGGATGTTCCGCTCGGTCTTCAAGAACGAATTCGAACACCGGCTCTATCCCGATCTGCGGCTTCTCATTCTGGCGTTCGACTCGAATAGTTGCGACTCGAATTTCGATCTCGCTACCGGCGCCGTGGCGGACGAGGATCTCCTCGACATCGCCGATTTCGAGAAACAAGACGCCCAGAACTGGGGCGTGGCGACGAAGCTGGCGCTGCTGCATCACCACCCGATGCCGATCGCGGCGACCGAGGGACTGAAGAAGCTGACCGAAGTCGAGTCGTTCCTGCTGCTGCGGAACGCGGCCCGCTTTATGACCAAGATGGTCGACGAGCGGATCGATCTCGTGCTGCACGGCCACCGGCACTGCCCGTCTTTTTCGCGCGCCACGTACACCGCCGGGAAGGATGTCGAGCACACGATCGCCGTCGTGTCGGCGGGGAGCGTTCATCACGATGACCTGCACGACCGCTCGTACAACCTCGTCACAATCAGCGACGGCGGCGAGATCCGTGTCGAGCGGCGCTCGCTCTCCGGCAACGACTACGTGCACGAGCGCGAATGGATGGTGCGCGATTACAGGCAGGCTCGTGAGCTTCTGTACGCGCGGCTGCTCGGCGCGTCGAAGGGACGACTACATGTGCAGAGGTACTCGTCCCACGAGCACATTCAGCGCGATTCGGGTGATGTCGTGAGTATCGAGCGATTCGAAGGAGTGACCTCGCGGATCGATACGGCGGTCGATGGGTTCAGGTACACCGCCTCGACGACGTCGGGGTATGTCGGAAAGATCGAGTACGAATCCGAAAAGATAAACTTTTTTACGGCGCCACCGACACGGAATCCGGACGGCTCACGCGAGATCGCGACGAGAGTCGAGCCATCGATCGCGAAAACGCCGGTGACCTACACGTCTATGTTGAGAGTCGTGAATGCGATGTATTTCAGCCGGCGCGACCGGCTGGACGCGACGCAAAACACCACCAGCGAGGAGTCCGTCCGGAACAGCACCTCGCACGCGTACGACGCCATGCATCTCTCGGTGACGTTTCCTCCCGAGCACTTCCCGAAGGCCTTACGCATGGCGGTCCGCGGGCCGGATGGCAAGCCAGCGCTCTGGGAGCGGGAGTTCGTCGCACCGCATCTGACGGTCATCCCCGCGGTGCACACCGTTTCGTTCTCGGTGGAGAAGCCGCTGCCAAACTACGAGTATGCCATCGTCTGGGATCTGCCACCCGACGTGGAGCTGAAGCTCGGCGCGAAGGAGGCCGGCGAAGCGGATGAGATCCTCGATCAGTTCAACGCGCAGAAGGCGGCCGGCCTCCTTTTGCAACTCGAGAATGCCTTCAGTCCGGCCGTGATCGCCGATCTGTTCGTGTACGACGACCGCGTCGGCGGGCAGCGCCTCGTCGACACGAGCGATCCCAATCCGCAGGACCTGAAGGAGAGGATTATTCGCAGCGGCGTGGGTCCGGTTGGACGAGCCTATCGCCGCCGAGCGGTTATCGTGGCCGCACCGGTTGCCGCAGTCGAGGATGTGCCGGAGTCCGAACTCGCGGACGAGGTCGATCCGTTTTCGGCCCGGACCCGATCGATGATCGCAGTGCCGCTCTACTACCCGCTCTACACCGGCCGACGCATCGGAACAGTAGTATTGCGCACCGCGGCGAGATCCGCACCACTGCACATCATCTACGATGACCACGTGCTGCGCTTTGCCGTCCACGACCTTGTGCAGAGCTGGTTTCTCGACGCAATCCAGAAAATGGCGAACATCGCCGTCGACATCAGCTCGCTGCCGGACGTACCCGCGGGTAAGGTATGCGACTTCGTTGAGGAAACGGAGATCTCCGACATCGGCCGAAGCTGCCGTGTGAAGCGGCACAAGCCACTAAGCGGAACGATCGCCGAGATCGTGCAGCGTCTGAAGTAAGCCCGGTCTCGGGCATTCTCTTCACCCAGACCAGATACGGACCATTCGCAATGGTCCGTCCTCCAGCACGAAGGTGCGATCCCTTAATCGCACCCGTCGCCCCACGCTCACGCTAAGCAGACCGCATTCAGAAGATCAACCCAACCCGCGACCTCCGGCGTGACAGGCCCGAGGTCGCGGGTAACTAGAGAGGAAACGCTGTACACGCAGTGTGTTAACTTACTGGAACCGCGGTGCTTAGCTGTCTAAAACACGGTCTGCGACGCAACTTGCGATCCGAAGGCGAGTTTGTAATGAGTTGCGCTTCACGCCTGGAACAGTGTCGGTATCCGTGGAACAGTAGTTCGGATGCCCGTCATGACCGACGAAGCGCTTGGCCGTGGCTTATCGCTGCACATTACGCTGGCGCTTCGCACACGCAAGTTCAGCGTCCCACTGCGGTGATATCAGCTCGTAACGCTGAAGATTCTACTAGCCCGCTAACCGTCCCGAGGTTGCGCGTGCCGCCAGTTCGCAAACCCTGGCCGGGGGCTCGGTTCCGCCAATCGTGCTGAAGGAGAACAGCACCGCCGTGATCTACGATCCATGAGCCGTAGTGACGGCCAGGTGGATGACATTTCAGCGCGACGGCACCTTTGTTTCAACGCGGCAGTGGCGCAGAAATCAGATGCCACGGAGGAATTCATGCGCCGCGTCCCTCTCATAGACGACTCTCGATTGAAAGCAGGTCCGGCACGGAGGAATTATGGCCGATGAAGAAATTCAAAAACATGCCCAGGTGAATTTGGCGGCTCGGAATACGATCCTCGAGGCCATCCGCGAGAGTGTTACGAAGGAACGCGGGCTGAGTCTCGTCGGTGTCGGCACGATTGCCGGCGCTTTGAAGGATCTCGCTGCAACCGACCTTTACTCGAAGGGCGGCAGTGGCGACAACTACAGCAAGAACACAAAGCTCGAGGCGTTTGACCAGAACGAGTTAATCCGCACGGTCGAAGGCATTCGCGACGTTCTGAAGAAGTAGGCGAGGAAGCTCGTGAGAACTCCTGAATCACGCGTTCACTCGACTGCGGACCGCGTCGGACCGCCGTGCGACGACGCATCGGACTTGCTCCAGGAGTTTTATCGAGGGTTCTCCGGGCCATTCGCTGGGTTCGATGACGATCTCATGAAGTACCTCGTCGTCGAACATGCACGCGCAATGGTCCGGAGCTTTCTCGATCTCCACGGAGATCTTCTCGCGCTGCGCATGCCCGTTCTGTTCGACTTTCTCGAAGCTGCGAGCAGCGCCGACGTTTCCTTCGAGGCGGCCTGGTCGCCCGCATTCGGCCGCGTGGCCGCCTTGGCGTTCACAGAATCCGCGGATGCAGACGAGATTTGCGCGGCAGCAGTCGAGTTCGCGTGGCATCTCGCCGCGGAAGGAACGATCGGACGATGGTCAGCAAACGTGGCAAGCCCCCTCACCCTGCGACTGGGGCGTTTCGTTCTGCCTCCGGCAACGTCAGTCACGGCGGAGCACGTGGATGGTTCAATACAGTTTTCGCTGCGCCTCGTGGGCGGCACGGCATCGGATTACCGGTTCGCACGGCAATCATCCTGTTGGATCCCGTCGGAACGATGCGGTCCTTTTCATTCCAACGAGGAGATCGAGAGCGTCACGTTTCTCACGCAGGACGCGGGCAGTATTTACAGTCACGCATATCTTGACAGCCAGATTCTGCCGACGGACCGGCTCGGTATAGCGCTCGGCGCGCATCGGCGCGCGATGAGACTCCTCGACGACTGCGCTCCCGCCTACGCGCGATGGGTACGACGGTTGCTGCGCACGACGATTCCTCTGGAGACGCGAACTGGCGGTATCAACAGTGGCAGCAGCCGCGAAGAACCGGGAGTCATCCATGCCTCGATCGACTGCGCGGTCGAAGGATACTCCGAAATGCTCGTGCACGAGGTCACTCACCAGCATTTCTACGTGCTAGCCAGACTCGGCGCGGTCGAAGACGGCAGCGACAAAAATCTGTATTACTCGCCGTTCAAACAGACGGGACGGCCGATCGCGATGATCTTGCTGGCATACCACGCGTTCGCGAACGTCGTTCTGCTGGGTCGTGCCTGTCGAAGGAGCGCGCAGATGATGGGGAGTGACTATTTCGAGCGCAACGAAGCGTTCCTCCTTCCGCAAATCGAGGTACTAGAGCAGGCACTGCAGCAGACCCGTGGCCTCACGCCAATCGGAAGCGCGTTGTGGGAGCCGCTGGCGGAGCAGCTTCGGGCGAGGGAGTGACCGCGTGATCTTCAACGTCGTCGTGAAGGTCGCGTCGCGCTGTAACCTCAACTGCAGCTACTGCTACCTCTATAACCACGAGGACGCCTCGGCCCTACGCCAGCCGAAGCAGATTAGCGATCGCGTTTTCTCGGTCCTGCTGGATCGAATGCGCACGCACGCGGACCGTCACGATCGGCCGATGTCGATCACATTGCACGGCGGGGAGCCAACTCTCATCGGAACGGACCGGATGCGCCACCTCGTCGGCTTGGCTCGAAAGTGTCTCGGCAGCCGGCTGTCTGGAGTTTCGATCCAAACCAACGCCACGCTCATTGACGCGCAATGGGCCGGCCTCTTCGCGGAACTCGAGATGACGGTCGGGGTAAGTATGGATGGACCGGCGGAAATTCACGATCGCGTGCGGGTGACGCATGGCGGCAATGGGTCTCACGCTGCGGTGGTTGAGGGTATCGAGGCGCTCCGCGCCGCCGGCATTCCGATTCGCATCCTTTGCGTCGTCGATCCAGGCGGTGACGGCCTGCTGGCGTATCGTCACTTCCGGTCGCTTGGGGTTCGTCATCTCGACTTCCTGCTGCCGGATGTGTCGCACGACAACCGCGTCGCGCGTTATGGCAGTGCCGCTCATCCGGTCGCCGACTATCTGCTGCCGGTCCTGGACGCTTGGCTCGAGGAGAACGATCCAGGCGTATTCATTCCGTTGTTCTGGGATCTTCTCGCGCGGGGCATGGGCGCCGGCACGCTCCATACCGACTGCTTTGGCAATCCTCCCATGACCTATGCCGTTGTGAATACCGACGGCTCAATCGAGCCGCTCGATGCATTGAAGGTGTGCGACGACGGAATCACGAGTACCGAATTCAACGTACTCACGCATGAATTCGACGACATCTACCAACGGCCCTCGCTGTTTGCCGACGCACTCGCCGGCGACATCGCGCTTCCCGCGGATTGTCGCGGATGTCGCCATATGGCTGTCTGTGGCGGAGGGTATCTCCCGCATCGATATCGGCGCGACACCGGGTTCGACAATCCGTCGGTATGGTGTGTGGACATTCAGCTACTACTCGACCGGATGGGCAAGCTGCTCGCGACGACCGCGCCGCTGCAAGCAGTGGCGGCGACTGGATGCCCATGATCGGCGCTTCGGCCGTGGCTGCATCGCCGGTCGTGAACCGTGAGGTTGCGCGACGATTTCACAATCCAGTCGTCCTGTTCGCGAATGGGCGGGGCGATTACCTTATGCACCTCCCGATCATGCGCGCGCTCACCGCGTTATTCGAAGGAAGGCTGACGCTGGTGACACGTCCCAGCGTGCAGGACCTCTTCTATCATGATCTATCCTTCGCGCGGGTGATCGAGATCGATTGCGAGCCTGGCCCCGATGGGCCTGAATTCGACTTCGATCGACTGTCCGCGACTCTGGCCGGATGCGACCTCTTTCTCTCGCTGAATCCGTGGTGCAGCCGTTCGCTCGAGCTGCTTCTCGCGAGTCTCAGCCACATTCCGACGATTGGCTTCTGGCCACAGTGTTCGCTCCGGCTGCCGCTCGATTTCTCGAAGCATACCGTCGATCTCGGGTTCGATGTCGCACGATGTTTCTCGAGCATGCTCGCCGTCGAGGCGTTTGCCGGTGTGCCGCGATTCGCCGAACGACATGAACGGCTCGCCCGAGACCTTCGTGCATCTCTTCCCGCAGGCGCTCGCGTGGCAGCCGTCCATGGCGACACGAAAATCGAAAAGATGTGGAGCGCGGACCGATTCGCAGAGCTGATTCGATGGCTCCTAGGGCGGGATCCGCATCTTTATGTCTTCGATGTTGGCCTGCACCGTGCGGATGGTGGAAGGCTGGCTGATCACCCTCGAGTCATTTCCTGTTCCGAACTGGTCCTGCCCGCGGCGTTCGCGCTCATCGGGCAACTCGATTTCTTCATTGGAGTCGATTCGTGTTTTTTGCATGCTGCCGACCTCTATCGTGTCCCCGGGGTCGGACTGTTCGGAGCGACGGCGGCGCACGAGTTTGGGTTCCGTTTCGGACCGCACCGGCACGTCACCGCAGCCTCGATGTCGGCGATTCAACTGTCGGACGTGATTGCAGCGATCGAGTCGCTTCTCGGAATGGAGGTGACTCTATGGTGACAATCGCACCTGTTGTCGGGCCCGCGTTGATGCGACCTCTCGGACGGCTGGGACGAAATGTCACAACGGTCGGCCTCGGCACCGGCAGCTTTCCTGCGACTGGCGATCCTAACGTGATTCGTCGATGCGCGGCCGTCGTCCGGCACGCCCTCTGCGGTCGTGTGAATCTGATCGATTGTGCGAGTAATTACGCCGCCGGCGCCGCAGAAGCGATCGTTGGCTGCGTTCTGACGGATCTCATTCGCGCCGGAACGATCGAGCGCTCCCAGCTCATCGTCTGTTCAAAGGGCGGCTACAGCGAGCACGGCGAGAGTCACAGTCTCGAGTATGAGTTCCTGGATCGTCAACTATCGACGAGCTTGCAACGTTTGCAGATCGAACACATCGACGTGTACTTCCTTCACAATCCCGAAGAAGTGCTCCTCCGCGAAGGTCGAACGGCGTTCGTGAAGGTCATCCATCGCGCGTTCGAGTGGCTTGAGACCGCCGTGGCGCTTGGCCGCATTAGTGCGTACGGAGTCGCCACTGCAGAGGGGCTGCGACAGGATGGTCCTGCGTTTCACCCGTTGGAGGAACTTCTTGCGATCGCGACGCAGATTGCAGGCGTATCGCATCATTTCTCCGCAATTCAGGTTCCTTTCAGTCTTGCGTCGCTAGATGGCTTGCTTGTGCCGAATCATTGCATTGCAGGGCGCCTCCTTCCCGCACTGACGGCAGCGCGCACATGCGGACTAGCAACAATCGGGAGTGCTTCACTCAACCGCATGCATCTTCCGATAGGCCTGCTCCGGCAAGTGGCTGCGCTATCCCCCTCGCTTACGCAACCTGCTCAAGTGGCATTGAACTTCGCCCGCTCTGCGCCAGGACTCGATTGCGCACTATTCGGCACGTCGAATCCAATTCATCTCGCGCAAGCGCTCGAGGTCCTCGCGACGCCGCTCGTCGATCTGCGGGCTGTCGTCGGTTGAGGAGCATGCGCCAGTTCCATTCATGCTCTGCAGAGCATGGCGCAGAAAACAAAATGACCACCAGTGGCAGCCGTTCATCGACGTGGATTGCCGGCCCCGACGGGCTCGATTCCCCGATCTCCGGCGTGGCAGACGGTGTTTAATCCACTGAATTATTGCGCAATTTCGCATTTCTGGTCGCGGGTCTGCGCAAAATTTCGCTCGCGAAAATCACGACCTTGCGAGTGACTTTGCGAGTGTGCAATTTTCTAAACGACCCGCTGAAAACACGAAACGCCGCGAGTCGCTGTTTCCCGAGACCGACGGGGCTCGAACCCGCGACCTCCGGCGTGACAGGCCGGGCGTTCTAACGCCGCCAGCCGGTTTCTCTCGGGGAGCCCCCTTCGTAAGCCACTCGCAACCGAGGATGTTAGGGTCGTTTTGAGTCCTAATGAGTGCGGCAATGAGTGCATTTCCGCCGCGCTGCGCCCACGCACTCAATCACAAAATGTCTCTATCCTTCCTGACTTCGGTACGCCCATCATCGCGTCCGAGACGCGGGACGATACCGAAAGGGGCATACCCATGATGAAACGAGGGATTCCTCTCCTGATTCTTGCCGGCGTCCTGACCACGGCGCCAACCGCGATGGCCCAATGTTTCGGATGCCCTCCCTCCCGTTCCGCAGCCCCGCTCCACCAGGGGCAGGTTTCGAAATCTGCTACTACATGGGGTCTTCCTGCATCGCCTTGAAGGGCTCTTTCGTTGAGGGAATGGAGACGCGAGAGAGCCGCGATGCTGCCGATACTGATCCTGCTCGCCGCCACCGCAGCCGCGCCGGAAGCGCCGTCTATCAGATCTTCCTCCGCGCTCCCTCGGCCACCGAACGACTACCGCTACCGTCTCACTGGCCGGCTCGCCGAGTGGGTGTGGGGACGCAAGCAGCCCTTCCGGCGCCGCGACGCCTCGGCCGACCCGGTACACCTCACGGTGTGCGCCGTTCGCGTCTTTGAGGCCGCGCAGCACGCGTTTACGCCGCGCTCTTACTCGCATCACGCCGGGCGCCGTTCCGCCGCCGATCGCCGCCCGATTTGCGAAGCCTCGTCGCCGCTTTTTCCGTGGAACACTCGCTCAAAAGCCGTGAAAAATCACATGCATTCGGAGCGGTTTCCGCGCAGGTTTTTTGCCTCCGAGAATCGCGACCTTGCGAGTCAGCTTGCGAGGTACAACTTTCTAACGCAACCCTCTGAAAACACGAAAGCCGCCGAAGTGGCGGCCGATGAGTGCTTAGTTTGGCGGGCCGACGGGGGCTCGAACCCGCGCCCTCCGGCGTGACAGGCCGGAGGGCTAACCGGCCGAGCTCGACCCCGGCGAAGCCTTCCAGGGGTCAGTCCCCCGGTCCGTTGCGGCGCGCTCTACCTCTCCAGCCGTGAGTTTTACGGAGAAGCGGGCCACTTCCGCCGCGACGGGTGACGCGCTCACCGAGCAGGTCAGCGTCTTCATGGCCGCTCGCGCACGGCACGCGCGGTGGCGCAGCATGTCCGGCTCGCACATATGGTTCCGGGCGCGACGCTACAGCACAGCGGTGCGCACGTATGACGTTGCGACACGGGGTGTGTGCGCGTGCGCGCTGGGTGTGTAGCGTTGCGACACGGGGTGTGTGCACGTGCGCGCCGGGTGTTGTTGGCGATCACATAGAAGCGTAGATTTTTGGATCGACTGGCGGTGAGGTGTTGTAGCAATAAGGGCGATGGCGGGAGGGGTCAGAGGTTTGTGCTCTTGCGGCGGAGGTAGGCGAGCCACT
>Ga0190275_10000359_pt1 | contig 42546 bp, 28 predicted proteins | sample Popmic550T_FD_133745 | JGI IMG/M metagenome (GOLD analysis project Ga0190275, IMG submission 133745) | Populus adjacent soil microbial communities from riparian zone of Yellowstone River, Montana, USA - 550 T | ecosystem: Environmental > Terrestrial > Soil > Riparian zone > Trees stand | place... | reverse complement strand
TGATCGCCGCCCGGCATTCCGTGATCCTCGGCGCCGGCGCACCGAAGACGAAGCCGGCAACACCATCGAGCTCGTGCCTTCCGATCCACCGACCAGGGCCCGCGCCGCCGCTCCACCCGCCACTGAGCCTTCACCCGGCTGGCCTCGCGGGAGGCCTACCGGAATACATTCCGCCCCCAGCCGTTAGCGATTCCGCGCGTGGTACGATCCACGCCGAGTCGGGCAGTAGCGCAGCCTGGTAGCGTACCTGAATGGGGTTCAGGTGGTCGGGGGTTCAAATCCCCCCTGCCCGACCAAACACAACCCCAACGCCCCCAACAACTTAGCAGCGACCGCCGTTTTCCGCCAAACCGCCGAAACAGGCCCCGCGCCTAGTTTTGCGCCTATGACGTTCCCACGCCACCCGACGTCTGCGCGACTTCGCCCGAGTCGGACGACCGGAGCGCGGCGCCACGCGCATTCGACGGGCGTTCGCGCTTGCGAAGACGCTTGCCGGGGACCACGCGACGGTTCCGCATCCATGACCTGCGACACACGTTCGGCTCCTCGCTCGCCTCGGACGGCCTCTCGCTCGCGATCATTAGTAAAGTGGATGTCGCTCGACGACTTCTTCCGGCGCGTCTGCAGCCGTGAAGGAGAGGGAGCCGATTTTCCCGAGTCCGTCTACCACGTCCGCGCGGTGATGGAAGTCCTGAGCGAAGCCAGCACGGCCGGGATCATCGACAAAGTCGGCAGCACCCTTCCGGCCGAGTTCCGCCCGATCTGCGAAGCCGGCAGCCAGGGCAACATGGACGTGAACCGAAACCAGACCGCACGTCACGCCTGAAAATTCGATCGGGGTATCGGGGAAATGGGCGGAGTCGAGCGTCGATCGCCATCTGAGCGTCAGGCGATCCGCTGGAATCAGCGATGCACGGCCTCGTGGCACTCGCTTTCACTGTGGTGGACCGAGGTTGATCGTGGGAAGGGGGGGCTGGCTGAGAGCAGTTGCATACCATTGGGTGCCGATGTAAATCCAGATCGCATGTTCATCCCACATGATCTGTCCGGGCTGCGCATTCGGAACGTTGGGTGTGAGCCCAGTGTCGGGATTTTTGGGGATCACAAGCCCTCCGACAACATTCAAGGTCCCGGTGACGGTCATCGTCCCGCTGGGATCGATTGTCACGACGATCCCTCCTGTCGGATTCCAGAAAAAGAATACGCCGGGAGTGGCACCACCGCCGACACCCACGTTCCAGCCGAGTTGCCCAGCCGTGTAATTGATGGACGCCTCGGCGAGGTTGCCAGTGCCCACGTTCTGGACAGTGACCATAGAGCCGGCCCCTTTGTTGATGGTGACGGTCAAGGGCGCCACGGTGCCGTTCGACTGCGTCCCACCGTTCACCGTGAGGCCGGTGGCGGCGATCGCATTTGCATTCGTGGCGCCGCTGAGCGTCGTCGTGCCCGTCACCGTCGCGGATCCGGCGGCAATCGATCCGGCGATCAGCGCGGGGTTCTGCACCGAGACCGGGGTCGTCATCGACGCCACGATCGGAGCGCCGCCAATCTGCGCGGCCTCCACGCTGACGGTGAAGACCGTATCGGTCGTCAGGCCGGGAGAAGTCCATTCACCGGCGTCGGACGGATTCGCGCTCTGTTGTCCCTCCGCGGCGTCCGTGTAGAGAATGGTGATCTTCCCGGTCTCGACGACCGATGAATTCCACGTCAGCGTCACCGCGGTGTTCGCGGCAACCTGCGCGACGGGTGTCAGGCCGCTGCCGCTCGGCACCGAAGCGGTGAGACCGTTGAAAAAGAATCCCGCGGGAAACGTCGTCACCGAGATCGGGCCGAAGTTCGGCGTTCCCGAGTCGTTGAGGAACTCTTTGACCGTGATGCTCGCCGTTGTGGGCGCCAGCACGGTCTCGAACTGGTAGATTTCGACGACGACCGACGCGCCCGCATCGAACAATACCCCGGTACCCGCGGCGGGATCGAGGGTGAAGTCGAATGTGCCGGTCGTGACGGTTGTGCTCGGCGGCGGGAACGACCAATGGATGGTGTCGGAGACGTTGGTCTCGACATTCGCAGTGGTCTGCATCAGAGATGGGCCGGTGCCGATCGGCACGACGAATGTCACGGAGTTCACCGTGATCGCCACCCCGGTCGGATTCGTGATTACCACCTGCAGCGAGGCCATGGTCGGGTCCTCGCCGGCGACGCTCGCGACGAGCGGGCTCGGGGCGACCTGAAATGCGTACGACAGCTTCGTGGTCGACTCGGTGTCGTAGGTGATCCAGGAGTTCGGGACTGGAACGCGGGTCATTGATTCCTCCTTTTCCTCGGGCCGAAGCGCCGGTTCACGATGCGTCCGGCGTTCTGCCGGAGATCGTTCGTCCCTCCGCCGAGCGCGCCGGAAAGCTGCAGCAGGCCGCTGCGCAACACGGGAGCGACGTCGGAAAGGCGCGCCGTGGCGTCGACCGGCGCGATGGCGTAGGTGTTCCAGGTCTGCTTGTCGTTCTCGAGCCACGACCACGTGCCCGACGCTCCTTTGGGTGTGGGCATGAGGACCGTCGTCGCGGAAGGTCCGGTGCCGGGGGCGACCTGCTCATCCGTCAGCAACCCGTCGATGCGGAAGGTGACGTTCATGGCCGCGAGCGCGGCGTCGACGAGGTTCGGCGGCAGCGCGACCTCGGCAACCGGAAGGATGCCAGTCGTGGCATGTACGGCAGCGCGCGGATCGACGAGCATCGAGACGTATTCGATGGTCGTGTTGTCGGGCGGAAGATTGATGTAGTTTCCGTCGGCCCCGATCGGCTGCAGGTAGCCGTCGGCGGTGGCGCCCGACTGCTGGACGACGTTGAACGCGGTGTATGTGTCTTTGACGAAGTAGCCGATCAGGCCGTCGTCGAGCCGGGCGACGTTGCCGAGCTCGATGGCGAACTGATACGTCGTCACCACCGGCGTGTACGTGGAGAACGTGTACTGCCAGCTCGGATCGGCGTAAGGCGGGCCATCGAGCATGAGCTGCAGACTGGCTCGGACCATGGCCAGCGGCCGGCCGATGAGGATGGCCAGGCTCTGGTCGAACACCGCATCCATCGGCACGGTCGTCCAGAGCGTCTCGTCGATGGCGTTGAGAAAGGCGGTGAACGTCGGCGGCGCCTTCTGGCTGAGGGCGAGCAGGAACGGGCCGAAGTGCGGAATGCCGGCAGGGCCGGCAAGGTTGGCCAGCGAGGCGTACGGACTGCCGGGCGCATTGAACCAGCAGATGGTCGTCGATCCTGATACCGGCATGCCGAGCGACATCTCCCCGAGTGCGGTCCCGGCCGCGTCGAACGCGAGCAGCGAGCCGTCGAGATGGTTCGGCACGACCCAGCCGCAGATCGGATCGGCGGCGGGATTCGCGGGCCCGAAGACGACGGCGTCCTCGGTCGCGGAACGCAGCTCGAAGTCGAGCTGCGCCGGCTGCAGGAGCGCGGGCGGGAGCTGGATGAGCGTGGCGGTGGTCTGCACGGCCGGCGTTCCGACGCTTTCGATGACCGTCGCGGAGCCCGGCGACGCGATCAGGTTGGCCGGAACCGTCGCGGTGAGCTGCGTGTCGCTGACGAACGTCGTCGCCAGCGGTGCCGGCGCGCCGCCGCCGGTGCTCCACTGCACCACCGAGGCGACGCTGAAGCCGACACCCTCGAGCGTGATGGTGAAGGACGCGCCGCCGGCGGAGGCGACGTTCGGCACCAGCGAGCCGGCCGCGGCGCCCGCGCAGACCGTGAACGTCATCGCGTTCGAGGTCACGCCGCCGGTAAAGACCGTCACCTGGCTGGTATTCGGCGCGGCTGTGTAGCTCACCGGAACGTTTCCGATCACTTCGGTGCTGCTGACGAAGTCGGTCACGACCGCAATGCCGTTCCACTGCACCGCGGCGTCGCTGCCGAAGTTCACGCCCGTCACCGTCACCGGAATCAGGGAGGTCCCGGCCATCCCGGCCTGCAGCAGGTTCGGCGTGAGGGACTGGATGGCCGGTCCGTCCGCAATGATGAAGGTCGAGGCGGCCGACGTCTCGGTGCCGGTGGTGACCGTGACGCTGGCCGTGCCCGCGGCGGCGATCTGTGTTGTGCCGACCGTGGTGGTGAGCTCATTCGCGCTGACGTAGGTCGTGGTCAGCGTGGAACCGTTCCAGTTCACGGTCGACGCCGAATCGAAGCCGGCGCCGGTCACGGTGAGCGTGAAGTCCGAGCTCGCGCCGGCAGCGGCGAGCGACGGTGATAGTGTGCCGATGATCGGGCCGATCGCGACGGTGAAGGTTGCTCCGGCCGACTCGATGACGGCGGTGAGATCGGGCGGAAGAAAGACGGTCTCGTGCGCGGCGTTGTTGGAGTCGATCGGCCAGATCGCCTGTCCCCACTCATCGACGACGACGAGGTTGACAAACTCGAACTGGCCGGCGCGCCACGGCTGGAAGAGGCTGGGTGGAATCGACGTGGTCGGAATGTTGCCCACGCCGGGGGGATACGAGCCGGTGAAGCCGAGGAGCGTTGGGAGCGGCGGGTTGGTGGTGGGCGCGGTGAGGCCGGGACTCACGAACGCACCCGTCATACCGAGGCGAAGCTGGTCGTTGAATCCGTCGAGCGACTGCGACAGCAGGTCCCAATTGTCTTCCGTCTGCACGAAGTGCAGCAGCGCCTGAAGCTCCGCGGTCTCCTCAGGCTCAAGGTTGGGGTTGTTGTTCAGGAATGCGGTGATCCGCGCCTGCATGTTCAGCGCGGCGGTGGCCGAGAGCAGGATGACCCCCTGCGGCCCGAGGGCCGGTCCGACCGACGCCGCGCTGCCGTTCCAGGTGTACTGACCTTCGGAAAAAGTCCAGTTCGAACTGCTGCTGCCGGCCGTTTGGTAGGTGATCGGGTAGTAGGTGGTCTCGTAGATCAGCAGCAGCGGGTGCCAGGGGTTCTGCGTCCACCACTGGAATGCGCCGGCCGGATACGTGCCGAGGTCGTTCGCCGGAGCGTTCATCGCGCTGGCGATGCCGCTGATGTCGGTCGAACCGATCGCGTTCGCGACCATGGTCGCGTTGTTCTGGTCGAGGAAGAAGAGCTCGTCGACGAGGGATGTGAGCAGGGACGTCGGCCACGGCACGCCGCTGACGCCGGAGAGGTCGGGCTGCGGGATGTTGACGGTCGAAGCGGTGATCGAAAGGGTGGCCGTTCCGTTGTCGTACTGGAATCCGGTCACGAGCTGCGATGGAAAGCGGCAGAGCGTCGAAGCGGGCGGCTGGACGATACCCGAGGCGCCCGCGCCGGCGATGAGGACGACGGGATTGTTCGGGAGGTAGAACGGTGGCGCCGCGCCGCGCTTCAGCACGCGCGTAGCGGGCAGCTTCTGCGCCGCGGCGTAGGCGGCGATCGCCGCCGCGAGCGCGTCGGGCGTGTCGCCGGTGGGAACGGCCGCCCGATCGGTCTGGACGGTCTTCAGCTGCGAAGACGCGCGCTGCGCGAGCGATCCGGGATTCGTGGGATCGAGCTGATTCTGCAGGCCGGTCTGGTCGTTCAATCCGGAGATGGCGGCCTCGCCCAGGTACGCCTGTCCCCAATAGGTGTACTTCCACCACATCACGTAAAGCTGCGCTTGCAGTGCGACGAGCTGACTCAGGCCGGCGTCGAGCTGTTGCTGCGCCTGATTGAGCGCGGCCAGCCAAGTCGCCTCGACGTCGAGCTCCGACTGCGACGACTCCGAGGTTGCGCCCGGCGCGTCGACGATCGTCCATGTGTAGCCGCCGGAGAAACGCTGAAAAAAACCAGCCTGCAGTTTTTCGGCGACGACGGCCGCGCCGTCGGGCTGATCGAGGACATCGAGAAGGTCGAGCTGAAAGGCCTCCAGCAGCTCCGGCTCGATGGCCAGGGTGCCGTTCGCCTGGACGGTGATGAGCGCGGTCAACGCCTCGACGGAGGTGTTGCCGACGGAGATGGAGATGGGCAGCTCGCCCTGGGGAGCACCGCCGCCGATCGGAGTGGTCTGCCATTGCACGTTGTCGACGGAGCCGTAGAGGAGCGACCAGGTGGCGTACAGCGAAGAGTCGGTGCCGGCAGGAAGAGACCAGCCGAGATTCGTGACCCGCGCCGCGAAATCTGCGGCGGTCGCGCCGCTGAGCGGATCGTCCGCGCCCGAAGAGAACCAGCCGAGGACCATGTAGCTGAGCGTCTGCGGGGCGGGGATGCCGTCGTATTGCAGCGGGTCGATGAACGAGAAGACGTTGTTGCACTGCGGCTGATAGAAGGCGAACGCGTTGTTGCCGGGCCCCTGCGCCGTCAGACCGAGAGACGTATTCGGCTCGGTCCACGACCCGAGAGAGACGTTGCGGCCGATGAAAACGCCGGTAAGGGGCACCGTGCTGCCGGGTTGCAGTTGGAGATACGTGGAGCCGATTTGCGATGCGTTCCCGATCGCCGGAAGAGCCGTCGGATAGACGTAGTCGCTCTCGACGATCCATGCCGCCGCGCTGCGCGAGTCGAGGTCCTGGCTGCTGTAGCGGACCACGAGCCAGCGATTGGGCACCAGCGGGAAATTGGTCTGTCCCTGGACGTTGTCCTGTGTTCCCTGCGTGAAGAACTGCGGCAGCCGCCATTTCAGGTAGACGCCGTTGTAGTAGTTGCTCCAGTTGGTGCCGGGCTGGGTGAAGTTGGTGTCGTTGTCGCCGATTCCCGGCTGCGCGCTGGTGAGCTGCAGGATCATCGGGTTGTATTGCATCTGCGCGCGGGCGAAGGTCCCGCCGCGCACCTGATCGTTCACCACGAACGCTTCGACGGTCATCGGGACGATCAGCGGGCTCTGTTCGCTCATGCAGGTCTTCCGTTCATCGGCTCATTGGGGCGTGAAGGACTGGAATTCGGGTGTCAGGATCACCTGCAGGGCGAAGTCGCCCGCGCCGAAGCCGCCGTACACGGTCAGGGTGAAGGGGGCACCACCCGCCACGGTCGCGGCGGGATCGAGCAGCGCGATCACCGGCAGCGCGCCGATGATCGTGAAAGCAGCGGCGGCCGAGGCCACGCCCCCGGTCTCCACGGTGATGCTCGCGCTTCCGGCGGAGGCGAGGTTGCCCGCCGGAATCGTGGCCGTGACTTCCTCGGCATCGGAGTACGTCGTGGTCAGCGCCGTCCCGTTCCACTGCACCACCGAGTCGCTGCCGAAGTTCGCGCCGGCGACCGTGAGCGTGACCGCGTTGGCGCCGGCCATGGCCGCTCCCGGCGAGATGGCGGCGATGACGGGCTCCGATCCGGCGATCGTGAACGCGAGCGCATTCGACGTCGCGCCGCCCGTGGCCACCGTCACCGAGGCGCTTCCGGCAGCAGCGAGGAGCGATGACGGTACCGCCGCGGTGACTTCGCTCCCGTTCAGGAACGTGGTGGCCAGCGCGGTGCCGTTCCACTGCACCACCGAGTCCGCGCCGAGCTCGAAGCCGGTGAGGTAGAGCGTGAAGCCGGGAGAGCCCGCGGACAGCACGGCCGGATCGAGGGTCTCGATGACCGGATTGGCCGTGACGACGTTGAACGCGGTGCCGGCCGTGGTGCCGGAGGACGTCTGCACGGTGATCGTGGCGATGGTGGATGTTGCGATCGACGCGGCCGGCACGACCGCGCTCACCTGCGCGACGCTGACGAACGCCGTCGTCAAGCCGGTGCCGTTCCACTGCACGACCGCCGTTGAGTCAAAGCCGATGCCGAACACGTCGATGGTGAGATCGGGACCGCCGGCGATGGCGAGCTGCGGCTCGATGGAGTCGATGGCGGGCGTCGGATCGATGAGGAACGGCACCGGCTGCGACGTGGCCCCGCCGCTGGTGACGGTGACCGACGCCGCACCGGCGCCGGCGATCAGGTCGGCGGTGATGGGCGCGGTGAGCTGGGTCGGGGTCACGAACGTCGTCGTGAGGGGCGTGCCGTTCCAGTTCACCACCGCGTCGCTCGCGAACGGCATCACGCCGGCGGCGGTTGCGAGCGCCGGCGCGAGCGTGGCCACATCGAGCACTCCGCCCATGGCTTGTGCCGCGGGCGTGCGGAAGGCGGGCGTCACCGGCGTGACGTTGAGCGGCGCGCCGGTGAACCGCGGATCGGTGGCGACGCGGACGGAGACGGCGTCGGTGCCGCCGTTGTCCTGCACGCCGAACAGCAGGCCCTGATAGGGCTCGGCCAGGGTGACGGTGTCGGGGATGCCGTCGAAGAGCGTGAGCCGCACGGTGGGCGACGGCGTGTCGTCGCGCACGATCGTCATCGGCACGTCGCCGAGGGTGGCATCGATGACGAGTGTCGGCCACGCGGCCACGAGCTGCGAGCGAATCAGCATGCCGGTCATGGCCGTGCCGCTCGCCTGCGCCGAGGGAGCGGCACTGCGGCGGGTGAACGACGCCCGGCGATGACGCCGCATCGCTGTCCGGATACGCGGCTGCAGCGCCTGGACCAGCAACTGGTCGGCCGTGCTGTGGATGGCGATGCTGGTAGCGCCGGCCAGCATCGCGTCGATCCATCCCTGATCGATGTAGAAGAAGCGGATCGACTCCGGAGGCAGCATGTCCGGATTCGGAACGAGGTGCGAGAACGGGATGGGATAGAGCAGGGCCAGGTTGGCGAGCCACCGGCCGATGGTGGCGATCGAGTCGTCCACGTTCTCGCCGATGGCGTCGACGACGTCCTGGCGCGCCAGGAGGTCGAGGACCGCGGGCGTCCTGCGGCGGCGCGCCATGCGGACAGCCGTCCTCGGCGCTTCGCGCACCTCGCCGTTCCTGGCGGCTTCGAGCGAGCGTGTCCACATCCGCCCGAGGCCTGCGCCCACGCGTTCCGCGAATCGCCGGCGCGATGCGTCGCGCGCCAGCAGCACGCGCGGGTCGGTCTCGCCGGCGAAATGCGGCATGGCCAGGCGCTGGGCGATCGCGTTCAGCGCAGCGTTCGCGGCCAGACGCGTCGTGGTGATGGCATTGGTGAACTGAGAGTCGGCGAGGGCGAGCTGCCGGCCGATGTTCCACGCGGCGGCGTAGCTCAGGTCGAACAGCCCCTGCTCTTCGAGATAGATCGTGAGCTCGTCCGCGTTCGTCGCCGACGACACGTCGACCGGCGGGTTTCCGGCCTGCGGAAGCGGCTGCGGCACGACCGCGGAGAACGGCCCGCGATACCAGGCGAACGATTCATCGCCGGACACGGTGGTGAGCGTCAGCGGCACGTAGCCGTCGTTCAGCCGCGCGGCCACGGGCGCCGGCACGTTCGCGGTGCTGGGGACCGGCAAAGCGAGCACGCCGGCCGTGGCGGCCTCGCTGCCGATCAGGCCACGGATCAGCGTCGTGAAGTTGAAGTCCGGCTCCGGGAGCGAGACGAAGGTCCAGTTGAAGAGCGAGACGAGCTGGACGTCCTGCAACTGCGTCGAGCTCGGCTTGGCGGGTATCGGCGTCGCGTTCGGACCGAGGTACGAAGCGAAGCCTTCCAGCGAGACCAGGTGCGCGTAGTAGCGCATCGGCGAGCCGGCCGCCACCGGCAGCCGATTGGAAAGCAGCACGGACAGCAGTCCCTGCCCCTCCGCCGGCAAGTCGAGGCCGCGGCAATGCCCGAGGAATGGCAGCTCGTCGGTCTGCGGCATCACGGCGTTGAACGCCGCGCCGCTGATGGTGATCGTCTGGCACGTCGAGTCGAGGAGCTCCTGCGAGACCCACCCCTGCGGCAGCGCCGGCTTGAGGGTATTGGGATCGGCCGCGAGGAGCTGGCTCACCGGGACCGTCTGCACCGGACTGTTCGTGCCCGGCTGCAGGGAGATCTCCCCTTCGGCGAAGATCATCAGCGCCATCCACGGAGTGGGATTGGACGGACCGGCAGGCGTGCCGTCCGGAACGAGATCGCGCTCCCATGGCAGGGCCGGATCGGTAAGGACGATGAACGGCATCACGGCGCCGTACAGGTCCGATCCGCCCATCGGCGGATAGAAGCTCTGCACGATGGTCGTGTCGATCGTGAGCTCCGGCGCCTGGACGGTGAAGTCCTGGGAGATCGCGTAGACCTGCTGGTTGCTCGTCTTCAGCGCGACGGTGTGGGTGAGCTGAATGGTGTAGGTGCCGGCGGCGAGCGCGGAGAAGTATCCGTCGAAAAACTGCATGCTTCCCGGCGGCGGAGGCGCGGGCAGATTCGAGAAGGCGAGCTTCGGCAGCCTGTCGGTCAAGCGATCCTCACGAGACGAGCAGTGGCTCCGCGGCGAACGTGCAGCCGGCGCTGCCGGAGAAATTCGCCATGGAGTCGTTGCTGGTGGCCGGCGCGTAGCCGATGCTCTGCAGGCCGGCGTAGATGCCGTTGCGCGCCGCAACGGTCTTCTGCGCGGCGATCCCGCCGGTGGAGCCGGCGATGGTCGCGACCGTGGACGGGGTGTTGACCGGCACGTCGCCCGACGGCTGCGCCTGATTGCTCAACGGAAGGTTTGCGCCGCCGTTCCCGAGGTCCGTGCCCGGCAGATTCACGGCCACGTCGATCGGTCCGGCCGATCCGCCGATCTGCGGCGGATTGACGCTCGCCGACAAGCCCACGATCTGGTTCGGTACGACCAGGCTCGAGGTGTCGGGCGTCTGCGGTTGTCCCTGCGCGTTCTCCGGCGGGGATCCCCACAGCGCCGCCGGCACGGCCTGCTGCACCTGCACCATCTGGAACGACGAGGAGTAGTCGCCCGCTCCGTTGGCCGTGATGGTGACGGCGTGCTTTGCGCTGATGTTCTGCCAGCTCGGATCGGCGGCCAGCGGATAAACATTGAAGGTGGTGCCGTTGAAGGAGTACGTCTCGCCGGCGGTGGCCGTGGAAGCGGGAATGGGAGTCGAGGTCGAGAACGCGAACTGGCTGCCGCGTACGGTCCACTGTGCGGCCTGCGCCGGTCCGCCCGTGGTCGTGCTCGGCGTGATCCCGCTGACCGGCGAGATCGAGAGCACCTGCGTCGTGCCGGCGGCGAGGCTGGCCTGGTTCGCGCTGCCGCTCGTCTGCGGCAGCATGCTCTCCACGTCGCTCCATCCGCTGATCGCCGGGCCGGAGCTGAAGGGCTGACCGAAGGGGATGGTGAAACTGATGATGGCCCAGTCGACGGTGACGCTGCCTCCGGTCGGGGGACCCCAGAGCGCGAGATTGCATCCGAGCTCCGCGGAGATCGTGACGGAGGTGAAGAGGAGATCGATCTTGTAGGACGCGCCGAGGGTGATACCGATGTCCGTGGTGAACCAGAAAGGTTTCCAGCGGATCAGCACATCGGCTTGCGCGTCGAACCACGCCATCAGATTCCCGGCCTGGTAGGTCGCCGACAGCTCGCCGCCCAGCATCAGAACCGCCGGCGTGAACGCGAAGTAGGTTCCGCCGCTGACCGTGATCGACGAATCGACCGACCAGTGGAAGCCCACCGCCGGAACGGTGGGGTAATAGGAGGGGGGAGTGAAGCCGGGGTTGTAGCCGCCCAGGGTCAGCACGAAGTCGCCCGCGTGCGGATTCGTCCCAAACCAGACGAAGAACGCGAACCCGCCCGTCAACACGCAGGCGCTGGTGAGGAGGAACGAGCTGGGGTCGAGCACGGCCTGCAGCGAGAAGACGCCCTCGGATGGCGCGAAGCGCACCAGCAGGTCGAGCTCGATGTTCGCGTAGACCTGTTGCGAACCGCTCGTGTCCACGGCCTGGGGGAATTGCGCCCGGGATGTGCCGACCAGCGCGATCACCAGGTCGCTGCCGGTCTCCACGATCACCAGCGCCTGCGAGTTGACCAGCTCGAAGCTGGTGAAGGTGATGCCGGCCGCGAACCAGAGCGTTCCCGCCTGCGGCACGACCCAGGGCGGCGTCGGAGGCGGCTGGAGAATCGTCGCCAGCACCTTCTGCGGATCCGGGCTCGATCCGAAGACTCCGGTGTTCGGCACGGCCGACGTGGGAAGGACCTGCACGAACGGGAAGGTGGCCACCTGGTCGATGGTGGGGATGTTGAGATCGGAGTTGTAGCCGAGGCCGAGCGCCACTCCGGTGACGAAGAACGCGGGCGGCCCGCCGAAGTCGTAGGCCAGGTCGCCGAAGATGAACAGCGAGTTGAAGCCGTTCTGGTGCCCGTAGTAGCCGAAAGCCTGGACGACGAAGTCGCCCGTGCCGATGGTCACGCCGCCCTCGAACTCGATGAAGGGCGCTCCCGCGGGCGCGAGGTTCACCAGCGAGCCCGCCACCGTGAGTGGCGGATTGCTGTACGAGACGCCGAGGCCGGCCAGGCTGAACTGCGGGTCGAACGTGGTGATCGGCGCTCCGATGCCCAGCCCCACCAGAACCAGTTGCAGCGGGCCGAAGCTCAGCGTCGCGTCGATCTCGAACCAGAGCGTTTCGGTCGTGCTCTGGAACATCACCCCGATCCGCTGCAGCGATACCGGTCCGAAGCTCTGCTGGATCGTGAACCAGGTCACGCCGTCGCTGCTCGCGGCACCGGGGGTAGTGGCGAGGGCAAGCGCGGTCGTGGTTGTGTTCGTCGTCGAGCCACCGAGCGCAACGCTCAGCGGCGTCGATGGACCGCTGCCGATCCAGAGATTCGCGGTGATGAGGAACGTGCCGTTGATCCCGGCGGCCGGCATCAGTGGGTAGCCGCCGCCGAGGAAGCTGATGACAGTGTTGATGGCCGTGGCGTCCGGCTGCGTCACCGTCGCCAGCGACGAGATGACGACGGTGAGGTCCTCGACCTGGACGTTCTCGATCTGCGCAAGCTCGGCGCCGACGAGCGGCAGGTTGGTGAGGCTGAAGTCCTGGTTGCAGTCGAGGAAGAAGAAGTTCTGAGGCGCCGAGGAGATCGAAGTCCGCACGTATGCGGCCTTGCCGTAGGTCTTCGACTGCAGCCCGAAGGCGAGGTTGCCGGTGGTGAAGTCGTAGTAGAACGACGCGCCGGTGAGATCGAGGTCGAGCCCGCTCGGGATCGGCGGCAGGGCGAAGCCGAAAACCGAGGCGATGTCCTCGAACGTGAGACCGGTGGTGGAGTCGCTGTACGTGGCGAGAAGCGTCCAGCCGGTGTTCGCCGCTTTGGCGAAGGTGATGTCGAAGGTGATGGTCTCGGCGGCGGAAACGTCGAGGATGACCTGCCCGCCGAAGGTGGCGGTGAAGGAGCTCGTGCCCCACGTGACCGCGATCGACGGATTGAAAGTGACGGTCACGCCGCCGATGGTGGTCGTGCCGGTGAGGTCGAAGGTGAACCGATCGGTCTGTCCGGTGCTCAGCGCAACGTCGAGCGACTGCAGCTCCATGGCGCCGATCGGCGCCGGGATCGTCGAGGAATCGATGCCGAAGTCCGTGGAGATGGCGGTGATGATCTGGCCCAGAGGTACGCCGGTGGCCGAGCCGCTGAGCGACAGGCCCGCGTTAGAGGCGTAGCTGCCGTTCAGACCCAGCGTGGCCGGACCGATGGTGAACGACGCCACGAGCGTGCCCGTCGCGTTGAAGGTACCGCCGTCGACCGTGGCCCCGATGAAAAAGGTGAAGTTGTCGAGATCGACGCCGCCGAAGATCGGGAAGGGCTGGGCGATGGCCAGAGTGAAACTGAAGTTGTCGTTTGCCGGCCATAGAAAGAAGCCCAGCGTGGAGATCTCGACGTCGGGGAAGTTGCTCGGCGCGCCGGCGTGGAAGAAGCTGAAGACGTCGCTGACCTTCAGCGAACTGCCGGGCGCGAGCTGCGCGAAAACGGCCTTGTCCGGAAACTGCCCTCCCACCTGGAAGGCCGTGCCGCCCGCGGGGATCTCCATCGTCGCGAAGAGGATTCCCTGGAACGACTGGTTCGACGTGAACGGATTGAACACTTCGACGTCGAAGTTGATGCTCCGGACCTCGAATTGGCCGTCGAAGAACGTCCAGGTGTTCGTGCCGTAAGACAAACCGATGCGGATCATGGAGCAGGTGCCGGCCGTGGGATTGAAGGCCAGCTCGAACGTGGTGATGCTCAGATCCGCGAGATTGAAGTAGTTGTTCAGCAGGCTGAGGACGTCGTTGTTGCCCGCCAGCGCCGTCAGCGCGTCTTCGGCGAGATTGCCGACGGAGGTGAAGTTCCCCTGCAACAGCCAGTCGCCCGAATACGTGGCGACGTTGAGCGTGACCGGCAGTGACAGGGTCGTTCCGGCATTCACGCTGGCGGAGAAGACCAGGTTGACGACGTACGCCGTGCCGACGATGCCGGGAGTGAACTGCGCGGCGAGCGAGCCGAAGCCGGCGTCGTAGCTGCTCAGCAGCGACCACTCCACCGTCGAGGGGAGCGTTACGTTGACCTGCATCATCAGCGTCGATGCGGGCTGGGTGAAGAGGAGTTGAACCGTGTTGTCGTCCTCCCCGAGGATGGTCGCGGTGCCGGAGAGCGTGGCGTTGGCCGCGTCGATGCTGGTGATCGTGAGCGAGACCGGGTCGTCGGCCGCAGGCAGGATCGTGTACATGGCCGTCACCGCCGCGGAGTCGAACAGGGTCGAGCCGACGCTGACGGTGTCGCCGGCCGTCAGTGTGCCCAGCCACGTCTGCACCTCCTGCAGGGTGCTCATCGGCACCGGACCGGAGGATGTGCCCGTGTCGTCGCTCATGGCCGCCTCAGTTCAACTGGTTGGGAAAAGTGGCGAAAGCGGTGTTGTTGTAGGCGGCGAGCAACACGACGTTCCTCCCCATCTGCACGTTCCCGCGATTGGCCTGGGCGGCCAGGCCGGCCTGGTTGATGTTCTGTCCCTGCGCCGTGGAGCTCGCGGCGGTCCAGCCGGCGTTCTGGTAAGCCGTCACGGCGAGTGCCACCGGGAACCCGTAGGCGTGATTGCCGTTCGTGGTGATGCCATAGGAGTAGGCGATGCGGCCGGCGATGTTGACGGCGGGAGCGCGAAGATTCTGCGCGGCCCCGTGGGCGTTCGATCCGTGATGCACGGCGGTGATCCCGGTCATGTTGAGGGTGGTCCCGAAATCCAGGGGAACGGAGTTGAAGTTCGCATCGCCGGTGAGCACGACTCGACGGATCGCAGGTTCGGCTGTTGGAAGAACGATCGGGACCGACAGCGCCAGGCCGGTGTTGTTCATGAGCATCGCCACCGGCACGGGATTGACGGTCGGGACGCAGCTGAAGATGGTGCTGTTTCCCGGACCGCCGAAGGGCGGCCCGCCGGCGTTGATCACGTTCGCATTCGCGAGGGTGCGAAGGAAATTCGCAGCTGCCGGACCAATCGGCTGATTCGGAAACGTCCATTGAAGATTGTTGAGTGGTGCGATGGCCCCGAGGCGCCAGTGATCCCAGTCCCAGTGCGACAGGATCACCCGCAGAGTGTTGGCCTGGTTGTTCGGGATCGGTCCGGCGTACTGCTGGCCACCGAAGCGCATCGCCGGCGGCAAACTGCTGACGTAGAACCAGAGCGGGTAGCCCGTGTCGTAGTAGGCAAAAACGTCCGCCGTCCCGCCGGCACCAGGCTGCCCGATGAGCAGGTTGCAATTGCCTTGGCCGACGTCCATCACCCCGACCGCGGACACCGGCGGGGTGGGCGGAAGGACAGGTGGCGTCGAGACTTTCATCTTTTTCGTGATTGGGTAGTACGTATCTTCGAGCGTCTCTAGATCTTGCGGTAACGATCCGCCGGCGAGTACCGGATCCGGCAGGGTGGTCGTATGCTCGAGCGTCGGCGGCACGAGACGCACGCTCGAGCCGTTCTCCGCCTGCGGGGCAAGCTCCGGAATGAGCAGCAGTTGCGCGGCGGTGATGTTGTAGCTGCCGTAATTCTGCGGAGTGGAGTCGTTTGCCATGGTTTGCTCAACTCTGCTTCTGCTTGTCGATGTCGGGGTGGTACAGGCTGTTGTTTCCCCCGGGCGCCTGCTCGAAGGTGAGCAGATACCAGGAGCCTTCGGCGACGAAATCGATGCTGGTCACGCCGAGTGTGTTCACCAGCGTGTTCTGGTCGATGCCCGGAATGTGGTAGATCAGCGCCGGAGAGACGGGAGGGGGCGCCGAGAGGAAGACTGCCGAAGAAAAAAGGGCGTTCTGCGCCCACTCCTGCGCCACCACCTCGAACATCACGTCGTACAGTTGCGTCGTGTCATCGAGGTCGACTTTCGATAGAAACGCATAGTACTGGTTGCTCGGCGACAGCGGACCTTCGAACTGGCTCCCCTGCTCGCTCACAACGGTGAACACGCCCTCATACGATGAGTTCGGAGGCACGACGGGCATAGGCACTCCTCTCTGGCTGAAGCTGGGGACCTCATCAGAGGAGTGATCGCCGCAGGGATTTCCCTACCACTAGACGTCCGGAAATCCGTCGTAAAAGTGGATTGGTGATGGTCAGTCCCTCGACGTAGAGTCTCATTGTTCCAGCCGGCCACCTCCCTTGGGTTCAGGTGGTCGGGTTCAAATCCCCTCTGCCCGACCAAACTTTCCACGGCCCCATCCCCCTTCCTCACTTTCTCTTGGCAGTGATCCTGAGCCACAATTTCGAGCGGCGATCACGCGACCGCCGCTCGTTCGTCGTCGCAACCAAGAGATCGACGCACCCGGAGGCTCGACATCTCTCACCCGTTCTTCGTTGACGTTCTAGTGTTATGGGCCCGACGAAGTAGTCGTGGTCGTCCTTCCCTGCCCGACCAACCACTACTGTTCCATAACAACAATTTGGCTGACCCACCTATCTATTAGGCGTCAAACGATGCAGTGGTCGCTTTTGCTATCGTGATATCATTTCGCACATGGCTCAGCTCGTGGTCCGGCAACTCGATGATGACGTCAAGGAAAAGCTCCAGCGCCGTGCGCGCAGCCACGGCCGCAGCACCGAGGAGGAGATCCGCGAGATCCTTCGTAACGCGGTACGGAACGACGGGACGATTCGTACGCCGGTGGGATCGCGCATTGCCGCCCGGTTCAGTCGGATCGGTCTGGACGAAGAGATTCCGGAGCTGCGGGACCAGTCTGCTCGGCCGGCGACATTCGAGCCGTGATTCTGCTTGACACCAATGTCATCTCCGCTCTGATGCAATGCGAGGCGGATCCAGCGGTCATTGCCTGGCTTGATTCGCAGCCGCCAGAATCGATCTGGACGACGTCGATTACGGTCTTCGAGATTCGCTTTGGGCTGGAGATTCTCACGTCGGGACGCCGTCGACGATTACTGGAAGAGGCTTTCGACAAGGCGCTCGCGGAGGACTTCGAAGGACGGATCGTTCCCTTCGACGAGGCGGCCGCACAATCCGCAGTACGAATCGCAGCTGCGCGCCGCCGCCTCGGCCGCACCATCGAAATCCGCGATGTGCAGATTGCCGGAATCGCCGCGGCACGGAAGGCAGCGATTGCAACCCGAAACCTGCGTCACTTTGAAGGGCTTGGTCCTGAGCTGATGGATCCGTGGTCTTAGTGCAGCTCGCCGGAAGCTGGTATCCGATCTGACGGGTCAGTGTCGCTGGAAGATCTTTCCCACGAGCTTCCACTCGGCGCCGACCTGGTAGAGCGAGATGTAGTCGGTAAAGATCTGCTTGCCGTCACGGAACAGTTTGACCCTCACCACCGCGGCATTCTCGGTACGATCGAGAATTGTGATGTCGGCCGTCGTCTTCGGCCTGGGAGCGTCGGCGGCCCTGGCCTTCGCAGTGGCAATCCGCTCGATCCAGGCGTCGCGCGTCAGCTGGGTCACACCGCCTTCGACGGGAACGTACATGATGAAGGTCTCGTGCATCCCGCCGCGCATCAGCTCGGGATCGGCGTCGACGTGAACGCCGCGGACGTACGCGCGATCGACCGCTTCGCGGATCGCGGCATCGTCCTTGGTCTCCGCGGGAGCCGCGGACGTCGAGAGAGCGAGGATCAGGAGGGCGAGGACAACGGCTGATCGGTTCATCATGAGGCGTTCCACATTAGCGCGAATTGCGCACGCCATCGCCGCCGTGCTCCGAATCAGCCTTCATTGTTGCCCTCGCCGCGTCTGGTCCGGTCGTTCTCCCGCTCGGCGATCTTGCGCAGATGCTCTTCGATCCGGGTGAGCGTCTGTTCGACGCGCTCCATGTGGTCCTCGGAGCGTTTGATGTAGCCGCCGCGGCTGGTGAATCCCATGCGCTTCAGGTACAGGAGCCAGAGGATGAGGATGATCGCCAGTGGTGCCCACGTGATCAGGAACGTGACGCACGAGGTGGCCAGCTCACCGGTGGGTGGGGTCGGGACGTCTTGCAGCAGTGTGAGTTTCATGACGCTTCATCCTGCCATTCTTCCAGCATGTCTTCGAGCAGGTCGCGGGCTTCGTTGTACCGCTGGACGTTGCCGTGGAAGACCAGCACGACGTGCTGACAATTTGCGGCGTAGCGTTCATCCGGTATCGCTGCCGTCGTCGCGAACTCGAGGACCTCGCGGAGGGACTCGTCTTCGTGCGCCGTGGTCATGAGGACCGGCGTATCCGGACGGTCGAGGGCTTTCATCGCCGCCGCTTCGTCGAAGATGTCTTCGCAGCGGCTCGCTCCTTGCCCCAGCACAGGACGTAGACCGCTCCCCTGTCGAGCAGCAGTTCGGCTGTCATGTAGAGGGCGTCGACGTCGAGATCCCGCGTCGGGCCGGCGAGTAGAAGTACGAACTTCCCTTCCGGGAAGGCAACGTCGCGGAGGGCCGGAAAGTCAGGAGCAAACGCCTGGTGGATCTGGCGTCCAAACGCATCGCGGCCGGCTGCGTCGAGGTTCATCGCCACCGAGCCGGGGGGATGGGGGGGTGTTCATCGCGTTTCTTCAGGGGAAGCATACGCGAGGGGCTGTCGGGCGATCGCCGGTTCGCGGTATCCTTTCCTCGTTCCCCGACAACTGTTTGCGTGAGGAGGTCCGGATGAGTGACTCACCCAGGTGGACACGCCGCAGCTTTCTGGAGGCCGTCGGCCGCGCGGGCGGCGCCGCGGCGGTGTACGAGACGATGGTGGCGATGGGGATGATTCGCGTCCCCGATGCGTATGTCGAGGCGCAGGTGGCTCCCGAGCACGGCCGCGGAAAGAGCGTGGTCATCCTCGGGGCCGGGATCGCCGGGCTCACCTCCGCCTACCGGCTGCACAAGGCCGGCTACGAGGTGGTCATCCTCGAGGCGAAGGAGCGTGCCGGGGGGCGCAGCTATACGGTGCGCCGCGGCTACACCATCGAGGAGAACACCGGCACCAGGCAGATCTGCAAGTTCGACGAGGGGTCGGACTTTTACCTGAATGCGGGACCGGGACGCCTCCCCTATCACCACACCGCGATCCTGCATTACTGCACGCTCTTCGACGTGAAGCTCGAGGTCTACACGATGATGACCCGGGCGAACTTCTTCCAGCGCGACGGTTCGTGGAAGGGCGAGTCTCAGATCAATCGCCGCATCGCCAATGACACCCGCGGATGGATCTCGGAGCTGCTGGCAAAGTCGGTGCTGAAGAACGCCCTCGACGCGGAGCTGCAGGAAAAGGGCGTCGACCGGATCCAGTTCCTCAACCTCCTGAGCGCATTCGGCGACGTCGAATCCGCGCACGACTACGACTACCGCGGCTCGTCGCGGTCGGGCTACGTCGTGCAGCCCGGCATCGACGATTGCGGCCAGATCGTGGCCCCGCTCACCCTCGGCGATCTGGTCAGCTCCGGCTTCTGGAACGACCGTTTCTATCAGGCGGAGGAGTACGAGTGGCAACCGACTCTCTTCCAGCCCGTCGGCGGGATGGACATGATCTGGCGCGAGGGCTTCCTCAAGAAGTCGCCGGTCGGGCAGTTCATCCGCTATCAGAAGGAAGTGGTGAGCGTGGAGAACTTCACCGAGGGAGGAAAGGCGAAGGTCCGGGTGGCGTACCGGCCGTCCGGCAGTACGTCGGATGCATCCGAGACGATTACCGCGGACTACTGCATCTCCACGATCCCGCTGCCGATCCTCTCCAGGATCAAAAACAACTTCTCGCAGCAATACATCGACGCGATCGAGACTGTGAATTTCGCCGACACCTGCAAGGTCGGCTGGCAGACCAACAGCCGCTTCTGGGAGACGGGCAATGAGATGTACGGTGGTATCTCGTACACGACCGACCCGATCACCCAGATCTGGTACCCCTCGTGGGCCTACTTCTCCCAGAAGGGCATCCTCACCGGCGCGTACAACTACGACCTCAACGCGCGTCACTTCGGCACGATGACGCCGCAGCAGCGCCTCCGCCACGCCATGAATGGCGCGAAGAAGGTGCACCCCGATTTCGACAAGCACGTGCCGCTCGACCTCGGCCTGTCGATCGCCTGGCAGAACGTCCCGTATCAACTCGGCGGCTGGGCCGATGACTGGGGCTGCGACAACCAGATCCCCCCGGCGCTGCTGAAGGCCGAGGGACGCTTCTGGGTCGCGGGCGACCAGGTGTCGTATCTGTCCGGGTGGCAGGAAGGGGCGGTGCGCTCGGCAGATCACGTCTTCCACGGAATCACCGAAGTGGTGAAGCCGAAGAAGGCACTGCTCCAGGGCGTGCAGCCGGAGACGGCGATCCGTAAGGCGCCGAGCGTGCGCCGGCGTACGCGCGGCTTACCGTAGGAGACCGGTGCGGGGAGAGAGGGATCGGGCTCCCTCTCTCCACGCTCACCGGCGATCCGAAGCGCGGTAGAGTCTTGACATGATCATCTCCGTCATCAACCAGACCAACGGCGAGATCTCCGATCCGGACCTGCTCGCCGCCATCCGCGCGATCAACCAGCAGATCGAGTACGACTTCGTGCCGTACTGGAACATGCCGGCGACGCTGCGGCTGGAGGGGACGCTGCTCAAGCAGCCGCGCGCGAATGCCTCCGCGGCAGTGATGCGCGGCGATGCGGTCCTCTACGTATCATCGGCGACGGCGAAAGGCGATCCGGAGGGGTTCCATGACCGCAACTTCCGCGGGATTCCGTACGGCGTGGTCTACTCCGAGATCAGCGAGCAGACGGGCGATCCATGGTCGGTGACATTCTCCCACGAGGCGCTCGAGCTGATCGCCGATCCGCAGGCCAACAACTACGTCATGGGTCCCGCCCCGCACGACCGGCGGAAGAAGGTGTTTTTCTGGTTCGAGATGTGCGATGCCGTCTCGTCGCAGACCTACAAGATCGGCGACATCGCGCTGCAGAACTTTGTCCTCCCCGCCTACTTCGAGCCCCCGGTTCCCGGAGCGCGCACGAATTTCCTCGGCACGGAGCTCGAGCCGTTCGGAATCGCCTCGGAAAGCTACGTTGGCTACTACGATCCTGCGAAACAAAGCCAGGAGACCGCCCATGTCGACGTGAAGGGAAAGGCCCGCCACGAGATCCGGAAAAAGCTCGGCCACACGCGCTCGCATCGCCGGCATGAGGGGTAACGGCGCATGAGCGCATGCGACGTGGCTCAGTTCAGGATCATCGGACCGCCTCCAGGGTGAAGAATACGCGACGATCCGGTCGATCCAGGACAGCCTCGGAATCACGAAAAAGGGGGCCGCTTGCGCGGCCCCCTTTCAGCGATCAGTTTCCGTTGTCGTGGGGGACGACGACGGTGGTCGAGGCGGAGGTGGAGTTGCCCGCCGCGTCGACGCAGGTGACGGTGATGGTGTAGGTGCGGTCGGTGCCGTTGCCGGCGCGCTCGGCGCGCAGGCGGACGTGGGTGGCGTCGATGACTTCCCAGTCGGCCTCGGTGTTGCCGTCGCCGCTGCCGTTCAGCGGCTCGCTGCTGGTGACGCTGAGCGAGCAGACCGAGGACGCGCCGGAGTTGTCGGACGACGTGTAGCTGACCGTAACGTCGATCATCTTGTGGTTATTGGAATTGATGACGGACGGCGTGACCGACAGGCCTTCGATCGACGGCGGCTGGGCGTCGGTCACGACGACGTCGAAAGCGCACGTTGCCGCAGACGCGGCGGAGCTGGCGTTCACGGTGGTCGTGCCGATCGGGAAGAAGGAGCCGGACAGGGGCGTGGTCGAGACGACGCCGCAGCTGCCGCTGAGCGTCGGTGCGGGGAACGTCACGGTCGCACCCGGCTGATCGGGCGCGGTCGAGACGAAGACGGTGGGCGGGCAATTGAGCGTGCACGGCTGGGAGGCGCAGAGCGGCGCGGCGGTGAAGGTCAGCGACCAGCCTCCTGCAAACGCGCCAAGGTCGCCCGCGGCGTCGTCGACGACGAAGAGCTGCCAGGTGCCGTTGGGGTTCACGCCGTTGAACGCCGAGAGTGCCGCGCCGTACGGGGCGGCCGGGGCGGGCGCCGGGAACGGGTCGGCCGTGCCGATGTTGGTGGGGGCGAACGTGCCGGAGACGATCGTCGCACCGATGGCCGGTGCACCGTCTTCGAACGTCAGGGTGACGTTGTTCACGTCCGTGCCGCCGCCGGCGTCGGACATCAGCATCACCTTCTGTCCGCCCGGTCCAACGAGCAGCACGTCGAGGTCGCCGGGGAAAGTGTGGGTGAGGGAGTGCAGCGTGGCCGTCACTTTGGTCACCGGGCCGGTGATGCCGGAGACGTTGATGACCGACGGATACGGGGTGCCGGCGCCGCTGTTCGGGATGGTGATGGAGGCCGGGTTCGCGACCGGCGGCGGCAGCGTACCGACGAGGAAGGTGAAGGTGACGGTTCCGAAGTCGGTCGCACCGTCCTGCAGTTGCAGCGTGGCGGTGACGGTGTCGCCGCAGTTGCCGCCGACGACGAACGTGAACGGACGCGAGACCGCGCCGGCCGAGGGCGAGAGCGCGCCGTAGCTCTGCGGTGCGCTCGGAGCGAGCACGCCGCCGGTCGGCTGCAGAGTCGCGACGAGGTTCGTCGTGGCGCCGGTGCCGAAGTTCTGCAGCGGGAACTGGACGGTCACGGTCTCATGCGGATCGAAGGCGTTGTTCGCGGGAGCGACGCTCTCCGCCGTGATGACGGCCGGCGGGGCCGCGAAGATCTCCGGGACGCCCGGAACGCCGCAGCAGAAGTAGCGCTGCCGCGAGATTACGAGCTGGGCGCAGAAGAGCGTGCCGACGTCGGCCAGGCCGGTATCGGAGAAACGCAGCTTCCAGGTGCCGGTCATGTCCTTGCCGCTGAACGCGGAGAGCGGCGTCTCGGGGCGGAAGCTCCCCGCGAACGGCGCGATGCCGGCGCTGATGGCCGTGGCCGCGGAATCGTCGAAGGTGGTGAACGTGCCGGAGCAGTCGGTCGCGCCGGACCCGAAGTTGTCGCCTCCGCCGCCGCGGTTGTTCGCCAGCGGGACGGTCGTGCCGTCGGGGGCTATGAGGGTGATCCCGAGATCGCCGTCGAAGGTGTGGTTCGCGCGGAAGCGGATGTTGACGTCGGCGACGGTGCCCGTACCGGTTACGACGATGGGGATGTCGGTGACTGCAAGATCGGGCAACGGGGTGGCGACGTTGCCCGTGCTGTACGTCACCGGCGGGGCAACGCTCACCGGGGTTCCGACCTGGATGTCGAGCGTGCGATTGACCGCGCCGAGGCTGCTGGCGATCGTCACGACCGGGTGGAGCTGTACGCCGCACGTGCCGGTCGGGACAGCGTAGTTGAACGACGCGGTGACCGTCGCGCCGGCGGCGATGGTGCCGAGGCTCACCGGCGGGCCGCCGTCGAGGGAGACCAGCACGCCCGTCGCGGGAGTGGCGCAGAACGGATTCGTGATCGAAAGGGTGAGGACGACGGTCTCGTCCGGATCGGCCACGCCGTCGTTGGCGTCGCACGAGCCTCCGGAGATCACCGGCGTCCCGAGGATGAGGTTCGGCAGGTCGAACGCCTGTACGACCGTGCCCGAGGCAGACGACGCCGCGACGGCGCTGTAGCCCATGCCGCGCACGGCAAAGCCGTTCCAGATGTCCAGCTCGTCCGCACCCGCAAAGCCGGCGCAGTCGGCGGTGAGGATCGAGTCGCGCCCGTTCAGCAGCGTCGGATTGACGGGATCGAGCTTCATGCCGTCGGTGACGATCTGCAGCGCGCGCTGATTGCCGGCCGCCCAGCCCATGCGGGTGATGATGCGCGCGCGCACTTCGAAGAGGGCGCTGGCCCAGACTTCGCCGATGTTGTGCACGGCGAAGGCGCTGCTCGAGCCGATCGGGCCACGCGGGAACGCGCCGTCGGTGAGGTTGATCTGGACCGGGTCGATGTCGGCGAAGGTGAGCGGATTGTGCGGCTTGCCGTTCGGACCGAGGTTCGAGATCACCGAGTACGGGAAACGGCGGATGCCGTAGTAGTAGTTGTCGGTGAACCCGGTCACGATGAGCAGCGTGGAGTAGCCGCCCGCGGCGTAGACGCCGTTGATGTCTTCGTCGGGGCCGCTGGTCATGGCCCGGGCGTAGAAGTCGGACCACCCTTCTCCCATCCCGCCGCTCATGGTGTTGTTCAGCCCATTGGCGTTGTTGTGGAGGCGATTGGACGTGCCGTGGGTTAGCTCGTGAATGAGGATTTCCTGGTCGAGCGCGGAGACGCGGTCGGGGTTCGGACCAGTGAAGACGTACATCTGCATCCGGCCGGACGTGCCGTCCGAGGGCGTCAGAAAGTTGGCGTTGTCGGTCCCGGAGAAGTCCTGGGCCTGGGCCAGCACCCGGTCGTTCCCCAGTCCGCCGCGGGCGAAGTTGTTCTGCTGGAAGTTGCGCGCGGCCTCGGTGAAGCCGAGGTCGTAGAGCCGGTCGTGATAGCGGTTCGACCAGAAGAACATGTGCGCCACTTCGCCCCAGCGGTAGTCCGTGTTCGTCGGCGGATCGCTGCCGAGCGGCGGCGGGTTGTAGGTGAAGTCGAAGACCCGGAACGGCGAGCCGGTGGGCCGGCCGCCGGCGTCGATGCCGTCCGGCGAGACGATGTCGAGACCGGCGTCGACGTTGTTTCCCGTCGTCGTGTTGCCGCCGTCGGCGATCCAGCCGAGATCGTTGAACGACGGGCCTTCGCTGACGAGCGTGAAGAGCGACCGTGCGATGCCGGCGCCCTGGATCCCGGAGCCGGGCGTGGCGGTCGACGGCGAGAGCGGCGCCGGGCTGTCGGCGTCGTAGACGCGGTACGTGGCCGGCTGGGTCTGGTCGTCGACGATGTTCTTGCGAAAGAGGACGTCAGGGACCTCAGCGCCGACGACGAACGAGTAGGCCTCGTTTTCGCCGATCCAGAGGACCATCGAGTACGCCAGCTCCACGGCGCCCACGTCGAGCGGGAAGTACTGCAGCTCGACTTTCGTGTCGTCGATGAATGGGCCGCCGCCGAAGATGCGGGTGTTGCCGGCGCTTTCTTTCAATTGGAGGTCGGCGGGTGATACCGCCAGTCCGACCGAAGCCGCGGCCACGGCGATGGCGGCGGCGGCGGAGACGAGCGGCTCGTCCTTCGCGTCGGCGTCGTCGATCGCGGCCGGCAGCTCGCCGGTGACAGCCACCAGCTCGCCGCTGGCGCTGAACGCGGCCTGGAGCTCGCCGCGGAACACGCCGCGGCCCTTGATCTTCTTCTGCAGCCGCACCCACCCGAGGTTGCCGGCGGGGTTGGCATAGTCGGCGTCTTTGACCAGGTGCGCGACTTCGTTCCGTTCGAGGCCGAACAGTTCGGCGTTGTCCTGCAGGAACTTGCGGAGCGTATGTTCGCGGTTGCCACCGCCGCCGTGCGTCAGCTTGCCGCGGCCGTGCGCAACTCCGACTTTCTCCACCCCGCCGGTGCGCTCGCTGAGCTTCACTTCGAGGCCGGCGATCTCCCGCTCCAGCTTCTTCTCGGCCTTTTTCATGGCCTGCTGCACTTTGTCTTTCTTCTCTTTCTGCTTCTGGCCGTGACGGTCGAGATGGCGTTCCTTCACCAGGAGGGAGGACTTCTCATGGTCGTCGCGGACGTCGAAATTGCGTTTTGCGTTTTCAGGCTGGGCTGCGGATGTGGTGAGGACGAAGGCGAGAGAGAGAACGAGCAGGGACACCCATCGAATGCGATGTGTCATCGAGAATCTCCGGACGCACGGGAGCGCGAGCCCGTGCGTCGGTCCGAACAACGTTTTCCGGGGCAGTAGAGACGGAAAAAATACTCCGGTCGCCGATCTGCGTCAATACGGAAGTAACTCACGTGCGGATCGAGATCGAGGGACGGAGGAGAGCGCCGGTCTTTTCAGGGAGATGCTCGCATTCAGCGCCTGCGCCTTACACTTTCGCGCCGTGAAGTACCTCGCCGCGATTACTCTCCTGCTGGGCTGTGCCTCCGCCGGTCCGCTGCCGATGGATTACACGCTGGACTACGACACTCCCGTCGACGCGGCACTGCAGGCGCAGGTGGAGGCGATCGATGCCGCGTTGCGGGAGCGATACGGGTTGACCGGCGAGCAGGCGGCGGTGGGGGTGCTCGACCTGCAACGGCCGCGGGTGGCGATGATTCATCCGGACCGGATCGAGTACGCGGCGAGCGTCCCGAAGGTCGGGATCCTGCTGGCGTACTTTCACCTGCACCCCGAGGCCGCCACACGGCTCGACCCGGTGACGCGCCACGAGCTCGGATTGATGGCAAAGGCGTCGAGCAACGAGATGGCAGCCAGGTTCTCGCGGGAGATGGGACTGCGGGAGATCCAGGCGGTGCTCGACTCGTACGGGTTCTACGACCGCGCCCGCGGCGGCGGCCTGTGGGTCGGCAAGCACTACGGGCCGAACAGCGAGCGGATCGGCGACCCGGTAGCAGACCATTCGCACGCCGCAACGGTGCGACAACTGCTTCGTTTCTGGCTGCTGCTGGAGCAGGGAAAGCTCGTCTCCCCCGAGGCATCGAAAGCGATGCAAGAGATCCTCGCCTCCCCCGACATCCCCCACGACGACATCAAATTCGTGAAGGGGCTGGCGGGGCGGGAGGTAAGCATCATCCGCAAGTGGGGCTCATGGCAGGAGTGGCTCCACGACACGGCGGTGGTGACCGGGCCGGATCGCAAGTACGTGCTGGTCGCGCTGACGAAACACCCGAAGGGGGACGAGTATCTCGTCGACCTTGCGAGGGCGGTGGATGATTTGATGATGGGGAAGCCGGGGTCGTAGCCGCGCCTGTCATCCTGACATTAAGGCCAGAGCTGTTTCTGCGTGCCGTCCGGGAACACCGCGGTCGCGGTTTCTGCGCCGTCGCGGCGGTCGATGCGGAGGAGGGCTCCTTTGCTGTAGTCGACGCCGCGGCTCATACCGGTGTCGATGAGGAAGACCAGGCCGGTGAAGTTCTGGAACATCGTTCCTTTGCTGCGCTTCGAGCCGTCGTTGAAGGTATAGGAGCCGGGCTGGTGGCCGAAGACGATGTGCCGGACGCCGAGGGCGTCGGCGTAGCCGAGGAGGCGGGTCACGCTTTCGATCGGCTTGTCGCCGTCCTTCTCCCACCAGGGCGGCTTCATGCGCGCTTCGAGAAGGCCTTTGTTGCCGAGCAGGACTTTCGCGCCATAGCCATCCTTGTCGAAGCCGTCCTGCAGGTCGGCGGTGAGCTGCCGCAGGGTGCGGCCCTTCGTGCTTCCGGCGTGGGAGAAGAACCAGCCGTTGACGCGCGTGGCGAATGGCAGGCAGAGGAGGAAGGTCCCGATGCCATCGGCGTCCGTTCCATCCGCGACGGCCTTCGGTTTGATGCCGGCGGCTTTCAGCTCCTTCTGAAACTCCTGGGTCTTGTCGCTGGAGGGATCGTCGAGGAACTCCGCCTCGTGGTTGCCGGTCGAGATGACGACCCGTCCGCCCTGCGCCGCCGCGGAGGCGACGAGGGCGCGCATGAAGCGGATCACGTCGAGCGAGCGGTCCCACTTGTCGATCATGTCGCCCGTCACGACGAGGATCGACCGTCCGCCCGTCCAGGTGGCCTGCGCGGGTGAGGCCGGTACGCCGGCGATGAGCTTTCCGGCAGCGAGCAACTGCACGAGCCGGTCGTAGTCACCGTGGGTGTCGCCCAGGGCATGGACGACTTCCGTCGTCTCGAGTGCGACGACGGCCGGACATCTCCCCCAGTTCCTCTGCGGCCGGTCGCCACCGAACAGCGGAAGTGCGAGGATCAGCAGGAGTGCAAGGGCCGGTTTTCTGCTCATGACCCGCTGATTGTGACAGGTCGCCGCGATTTCTCGATCTGTGTATCCTGCGGTTATTCCACCTTCTGCCGCGGCGCTGTTCGAGGCGAATCTCGGTTTGATCGACCGGGTCATCGGTGGGGTGTGCCGTCGCGCGGGCATTTTCGGCGCGGATGCCGAGGACTTTGCCTCGGCGATGAAGCTCGCCCTGATCGAGAACGACTACGCGATCCTCCGGCCGTTCGAAGGGCGTTCTTCGCTGTCGACGTTCCTCACCGTGATCGTGCAGCGCTTTCTGTTCGACGAGCGGGCGAAGCGCACCGGGCGCTGGCATGCGTCGCGGGAGGCCGAGCGCCTCGGCGCGGCGGGCGTCGCTCTCGAACGGATCGTGCGGGGCGAGAAACGGACGATCGACGAGGCGCTGCCGATCCTCCGCTCGATCGACCCGACGCTGACGCGCGAGCGGATCGTGGAGATGGAGATGCGCCTGCCGCGGCGGCCGGTACGTGTACAGACCGTCGAGCTCGCGCCAGCCGAGGAACGGCTGGTCGGCAGCGACCGGGCCGACGAACGGGCCATCGCCGAGGAACAGGCGCGGTTGTCGGACCAGGTCGGCCGGATCGTACGCGAGACGCTGGAGGCGATGCCGCTCGAAGACCGGATGATGGTCCGCTTCCATTTCGGCGAGTCGATGACCATCGCCGACATCTCCGGATTGCTGCGGCTTCCCCAGCGGCCTCTCTATCGCCGCCTGGAGTCGCTGCTGCAGCGGTTCCGGACGGCATTTGCGCGCGCCGGCATCGAAGGGCGCGACGTCGCCGGCCTGATCGGCGACGCCACACGGGAGATGGATTTCGGCCTGCAGGACGGGAAATCCGAGCCCGCTCGACAGACCAATCGTGATGTGACTCGCCTCGAGGAGAGTGGATGAGCGACGGCTGTCTCGACCCGCAGCTCCTGGCGGCATTCGCCGAACGAAAGCTGAAGCGGAGCGAAATGCTCCCCGTGCTCGCGCATCTGGAGCGATGCCCGGCGTGTATGAGCTCCCTGAAGGCGGCGATGGAGCTGATGGAGGAAGAGCCGCGCCAGCAGAACAGCTATCGCTGGTGGGCGGTGGCGGCGGCGCTGGCCGTGCTCCTGGGCGCGGGAGCGCTCGTGCTGCGGCTGCGTGACTCGAACGCCACCGACCGGCTCGTGCGTCTCGCGCCGCAATCGGCGCGAAGCGTCGAGGCCCGCCTCTCGGGCGGCTTCGACTACGCCCCTTATCGCGGCCCGATGCGTGGCACGGACGGCGATTCGGCGCAGCGGATGAAGCTCGTCGGCGCGGCGGGGGAGCTCGTCGAGCGCGCCGATGCCGAGAAATCTCCCGCGGCACAGCACGCCGCCGGCATCGGCCTGGTACTCGTCGAGAAGCCGGAAGAGGCGATCGCCCGGCTGCGCATCGCCGCGGAGCGCTCGACGGAGGATGCCAGGCCGTGGAGCGACCTCGCTGCCGCCGAGTACGCGACCGCGCTGCAACAACGCCGTCCGTCGCTCTATCCAGTGGCGCTCGCGCACGCCGACGCCGCGCTGCGCATCGACCCCAAACTCACCGAGGCGCTGTTCAATCGCGCGCTGATCCTGGAACGCCTCGGCCTGACGCAGGCCGCGCGCGAGGCGTGGGATCGCTACCTGGCCGCCGATCCGTCGTCGAAATGGGCGGAAGAGGCGCGCGCGCACCTGAAACGCCTCCCGGCATCGACCGGCGAATCGCTGTTCAAGCGCGACCAGCCGTCGCTCGAGAGCGCGGCCCTCCGAGGCCAGCCGGCGGCGGTCGATGCGATCGTCGACCGGCACCGGCAGCAGAGCCGCGCCTGGGGCGAAGGCGAATACCTCGGCCGCTGGGGCGAGGCGGTACAGCAGGGCGATGCCGCCGAAGCGTCCCGGCAGCTCGCGGTCGCGCGGGCGATCGGCAGTGCGCTGGCGCGCCTCTCCGGCGAGTCGCTGCTGCGCGACGCGGTTGCCGCGATCGACGGCGCCACGGCTACCGGGCGCACGACGATCGCCGACGCTCATGCCGCCTATCGCCGCGGCCGGATCGCCTACAGCCGCCGTGCGCCGGAAGCAGCGGAGCCCGAGCTGCGGCGGGCCGCTCTGCTCTTCGAAAAGGCCGGCAGCCCAATGGCGCTCGTCGCACGCTACTTCGCTGCCAACGCCCGTTTCGACCAGAACGACGCCGCCACCGCCCGCCGCGAGCTCGAAACGCTGCGCGATGAGACGAAATACGCCGCCCTCGGCGCACAGATCCGCTGGGAGCTCGCCCTCTGCACGATGCTCGAGGACGACTGGGGCGCGTCCGCCGCACTTCTTCGCGATGCGTCCGGTACGTTCCGGCACCTCGGGGAGAAGAGCAATCTCGCGGTGATGCAGGCATTGCTCGCGACCTCACTGATCTCCCTCGGCCGTCCCGACGAAGGATGGGCCATGCGCGCCGAGGCGTTCGCGATCCAGAGCGCCGAGGGGCGCGGCAACCTCGTCGCACTGAGCGTCGGCGATGCCGCACGGATGGAACTGCGCACCGGCCAGCGAGAAGCGGCGTACGCGCTGCTCGCTCTCGAAGAGGCAGCGCATCGCGCCGCCGGTGACGACGTGCAGTTGAGCAACGCACTCGTCCGGCGCGCCGTCATCCTCGAAGACGAAGAGGCACCGCGCCTCGCCCGTGAAGCGATGACGGCGGCGGGACGCATCACCGATCCCTCGCTTCGTGCACGCGCCACTGCCGACGCGCAATTCGCGGAAGGCGTAGCTCTCGCGGGTCTGGACGCGCGGGGAGCGCGGAATCTGCTCGGAAAGGCGATCGATCACTACCGCACGACCGGAAAGGCGTTCTATCTGCCGGAAGCACTGCTCGCCCGGGCGCGAGCGTCGCGCGCCGACCGCGGCGCGGCGTTGCTCGACCTCGAAGAGGGGCTCGACGCGATCGACCGTCACCGGGCGCGCGTCAGCGGAACCGTCACCGGCACCGGCGTCCTCGACGCACGGCGTGAGTTACTGGAAGAGCTGCTCGTGGCCCGTCTCGACAGCGGCGACGTCGCCGGTGCCTTCGCCGCGGCCGAGAGGAACCACCACCGGCTGGCGATCCACAGCGAGCCGGTGACGGCGGCGGCGCTGCAGGCCAAACTTGCCGGAAGCGACGCGCTGGTGCTCGAGCTGGTGGTGCTGCCGCGGGAGGTCGTCGCGTTCGCCGTCACGGCGCGCGACATCGCGGTCTCCCGCCACCCGGTCGAGCGTGCGCGCGTCGTGGCGCTCGCGACGCGCACGGACGAGGAAGCGGCTCGGGAGCTCTACGATCTCCTCGTCCGTCCTTCGCAACCGGCACTGGCCCGCGCCGGGCAGGTGATCGTGGTCGCCGACGCAGTGTTGAACGCTGTGGCCTTTGCCGCGCTGCAGGACCGCACCACGAAACGCCGTCTCATCGAAACGATGACGGTGGCAACGGCAGTCAGCGCGGGGACGCTGGAACGGCCGCAACGCGGCAGCGCGTTCCCGTCGATCGTCGCGCTGGCTCTGCCCTCCGGCGAAGGAACGAGCGTAGCGCTCCCGCCGCCGTTTGGCTGCCGCAGCATCTGGGCGATCTCGTACTTCATGCACGACCAGACGCTCTTGAGGTTCGCGGCATGTGGGCGTCGAACTCTTCCTCTTCGAAGGCGGCAGTTTCCTTGAACACGCCGACCTCGATCGCGGCGGCGTTGTTCACCGCGACGTCGAGCCGGCCGAAGCGGTCGATGGCCGTGCGGATGACCCGCTGGACCTCGGCGACGCTGGAAACGTCCGCCGGCATGAACTCGCCGCTCCCCGCAATCCCGCGAAGCTCGTCGCGGACGGCTTCTCCTCGCTCGACCCCGCGGCTCACGATCACGACTGTTGCCCCTTCGCGAGCAAATGCCAGTGCCGTCGCGCGGCCAATTCCGGAGCTGCCGCCGGTGACGAGGACGACTTTGGAGGATTCGGACATGAGGCGGGATCGTAGCAAACCCTGTCATCCACCCTGTCCAGCTCTTGCGGCGGCGGCCGACCGACCAGGCGCTCCAGGCGCTCATGCGCCAAAACTGCTGGTTTCAGCCTTCAGTTTTGGCACATGAGCGCCTGGTCGGTAGGCCGCCGCCGCAAGAAACACTTTCTTCGGGGGAGCTGTACTTAAAAGCCACAGGATTTGCCGCAAGGACGAAAAGCATGGCGGCGAAGGACCCCGGGGGAGGGAGAGCGAGGCACGCTCATCCCACCCCCGCCCACCCAGGTCCCTCGCCGCCGTGCGTCTCGCTTCGTGGGAGGATCCTGCGAGCTCGGGATGACAAGAGGGGGTTCCGGAGACACACCTGACGTACACTCCCGCACCCCATGTCAGACCCGAAAGCGCCCCTCCCCGAAGCCTCGCGTGCTCTCGCCGAAGCGGCGCGCTTCGCGCGCCCTCCGATCTCCGACTTTTTCGTCGGCGCCGTGTCGCGGGGACTGTCCGGGAAGCTCTATCCTGGCGCGAACCTGGAGTTCGCCGGGGAGGCGCTCAGCTTCACGGTCCACGCGGAGCAGTCGAGCATTGCCCACGCCTGGATGAGCGGCGAGGAGGGGGTCGACCTGATCGCCGTCACGGCGGCGCCTTGCGGGTACTGCCGGCAATTCCTGAACGAACTGACGACAGCGGAGCGGCTGACGATCCAGGTGCCGGACGGGACGTTCGCCCTCGGCGAGCTGCTGCCGCACGCGTTCGGGCCGCGCGATCTCGGTGTGACCGGCGGGCTGATGCAGCGCGACGATCACCGGCTGACGATCGGCGAGGACGACGAGCTTGCCCTGGAGGCGCTCCGGGCCGCGAACCTCAGCTATGCCCCTTACTCCAAGTCGTACGCCGGGGTGGCGCTGCGGACGGCGGACGGCGCTATCTACGCCGGTGCCTACGCGGAGAATGCGGCCTTCAACCCAAGCATGTCGCCGCTGGAAGTGGCGCTCTCCCAGCTCAACCTCGGCGGCGGCAGCTTCGACGCGATCACCGAAGCGGTGCTGGTGTCGGTCGACGGGCTGCACGACAACGCCACCCGGACGGTCCTGGCAGCGGTGTCCGCAGCGCCCCTGAGGGTCGTCCGGGCGAGGAATTCGGCCTGACCCCCGCTGTTGATCCGCCCGATGGACAATCAGCAGCCGCAGGACCAGCAGACCATCCGCATCGTTCTCGACGAGAAGGTGGCGCAGGGTGAGTACGTCAACTTCGCCAACATCATCCATTCGTCCAGCGAGTTCGTGATCGACTTCGGACGGGTCGTCCCCGGCCGCAGCGACGTGAAGATCTACAGCCGCGTGATCCTCACGCCGCTCCACGCCCGGCAGTTCCTCGAGGCCCTCGGCCGCAACATCGCCCTCTTCGAAGGGAAGTACGGCGAGATTCACGGCGACGCGGCCATCGAGTTCTCCAATAACGAACCGAGTAATTGACGGCGATGCGGGTCAAGATCATCGGCGCCGGCCTGGCCGGCAGTGAATGCGCGTATGCGCTCGCGCGTCGCGGGCATGCGGTCGACCTGTTCGAGATGCGGCCGGTGAAGTCGACTCCCGCGCACGCGACGTCGAACCTCGGGGAGCTGGTCTGCTCGAACTCCTTCCGCTCGTCGTCCCCGTCGAATGCGGTGGGGCTCCTGAAGAAGGAGCTGGCGCTGATGGACTCGCTCGTCCTCCGCTGCGGCGAGGAAGCGCGCGTCCCGGCCGGCGATGCGTTCGCCGTCGATCGCGACCGCTTCGCCGCAGCCATCACGCGGGAGATCGCGGCGACGCCGAACATCACCCTCCGCCGCGAGGAAGTGACGACGCTCGACCGTGGCGACTACGACTTTCTGGTCGTGGCGACCGGGCCGCTCACCAGCGACCCGCTCTTTCACGCCATCGACGAGTTCCTCGGCCGCGACGGTCTCTATTTCTACGACGCCATCGCGCCGATCATCGCCGCGGAGTCGCTCGACTTCTCGAAGCTCTACTGGAAATCGCGCTACGGTAAGGGCTCGGCGACCGATTACCTGAACGCGGCGATGAACCAGGAGCAGTACGAGGCTTTCATCGCCGCGCTGCTGTCGGCGGAATTGTTCGCGCCGCACGATTTCGAAAAGGCGGTCCACTTCGAAGGCTGCCTGCCGGTCGAGGAGATCGCCAGCCGCGGCATCGAGACGCTCCGCTTCGGGCCCATGAAACCGGTCGGCCTCGAACACCCCGAGATGGGCGAGCGGCCGTACGCGGTCGTGCAACTGCGAAAGGAAGACCTCTCGGACGAGTACTTCAACTTGGTCGGCTTCCAAACCAAGATGCGCGTGCCGGAGCAGAAGCGGGTCATCTCGATGATCCCCGGACTGGAGAACGCGACCTTCGCGCGCTTCGGCTCGATGCACCGCAACACCTTCATCAACGGCCCGAAGCACCTGACCCCCGCATTCCAGACCAGGCGCGACCCGCGGGTCTTCTTCGCCGGCCAGATCACCGGGGTCGAGGGGTATGTGGAGTCGTCCGCGGTGGGGCTGTTGACCGGCCGGTACATCGACGAGATCGCACGCACCGGTACGGCGCGACCGCTCCCGTATCACACCGCGTTAGGCGCCCTCGGACGCCACGTCTCGGAATCCTCGCCCGACCGCTACCAGCCGTCGAACGTGACCTGGGCCCTCATCGAGGATGTGGTCGGACGGGTGAAGAAGATCGAGAAGCGCGAGAAACAGGCGGCGAAGGCAATTGCCACGATCGAGGCGATCACCGCAGCGTGAAAAACGGCGCGACGGTGGCCGGCATGACCTGCGGTTCGCGCCTGAAAGTTGCGATTTCTCAAGAAGATAGCGTTCGATCCGGGCGAGATGACATCGATTTCGCTGAGATGAAGTTCGATCTCGTTAGATCAAGAGCTGATCTCGCGAGATAAAAGTTCGATCTCGTTGAGTCAATGCTTTGATTCAGGGCCTTGATTCGCGGAGTCAGGGCTTTGATTCGCGGAGTCAAGGCTTTGATTCCCGAGATGATGAAGTTGACCTTGTTGGATGGCGCTTGATCTCCACAGGACGTCGTTTGCTGGCGGAGCCGCCGAAGGCGGCGAAAGATCTGTAGGCCCGGCCTTTTAGGCCGGGTTCCACAACGCGCCCCCAGGCGAGCCCGCGTAGCGGGCGACAGAACAGAAGGTCTGCGCGGGGTCGTGTTCTGTCGCCCACTACGCGGGCTCGAAAAATTGCCCACGCGTGACCCGGCCTGAAGGCTGCGCCTACAGACCCTTCGCCGCCTTCGGCGGCTTCCGCAAGGTCAGCGGCCACCTATCTCCGGGGAGCTGTACTGAATACCCCTGGAAGCCAGAAGTCTCACATCGAGAACCGCACCCCCACCACCGCCCGGCGTGACGGCGACACATAGCCTCGCACCTCTTCGTACTCGACATTGGTCAGGTTCTCGACCTTCACGTACGGCGTGAACCGGCCGAGGGCGACCTGGACGTTGGCGTCGACCGTGGTGTGGGCTTCATTGGTGATCGTCGAAAACGGAAGCACCGGGAGGATGTCCTGGCGCTCGCCGGTGCGCAGCACGATCAGGTGGACCTCGGTGATGCCGTGGCGTGCGGACACGAACGCGGAGCCGGAGTGCTTCGGGCGGCGGAGGAGCTGGGTGCCGCTGTCGATCTGCTCGGCGTCGGTATAGGTATACGTGATGCCACCGTTTACGGCGCCGGTGAACGCTCCCTGCAGCGAGAGCTCGGCGCCGCGGGCGCGGGCGCGGCCGACGTTCTGGAGGACGAAGCCCTGGTTGGTGATGAGGTCGCGGTAGCGGTCCTGGAACAGCGTCACCGAGGCCAGGCCGCGGCTGAAGGTGTGGGCGATACCTGCTTCGATGCTGCGGCTGCGCTCCGCGCGGAGGTTCGGGTTGCCGCCGAAGGGGGAGAACATTTCGCCTACCGAAGGGGCCCGGAAGGCCTCGCCGTAGGCGGCGTGGAACTTGTTCGCCCCGGAGACCCACGCCGCGGCGATGCGCGGCGAAGTCTCGCTGCCGAAGGTCTCGTAGTCGTCGTAGCGGACGCCGGCGCTCAGCTCGAGACGGGAGCTGCCGATGGCGCGGGAGTAGCGGTCTTCGACGAAGAGCGAGCGCTCATCGCGCTCCTTCCCAAGGAAGTTCGGGCCGTAGTTCGTGACGTCGTCGACGGTGGTGTTCTCCCCTTCCGCTCCGGCCACGATCGTACCGATGGCCGTCTTCGTGCGGGTGGTCAGGCGCACGCGGCGGGTGACGGAGTCGGTGTTCTGGAAGAACGGGCCGAACGGGTCGCCCGGGTCGTCGAGCGTGTCCTCGCGGCGATTCTCGGCGAGCAGCAGCTCGTACGTGAACGCACCGAACGTCTGCTCGATCGGGATCGCGATCTGCCGCTCGTTACCGTCCTGGCGGCGCTGGAGGCTCGGCACGAGCTGGTCGAGATTGAAGTTCAGGTTCGTCGGGACGCCGAGGTCATAGGTCGTATAGCGGCCGGTGAGGCCGATCGAAAAGCGCGACGCCGAGGTCCAGCGGAAGGCGACGTTGGCGGTCTTTTGGTCGAAATCGTCGTTGTCCGCGAAGCCGTCGTCCTGGCGCGACTCGAACGCGCCGCTGAGGGTGACGCCGCCGGCGACGTGCGACGCCGCGAGCTGCGCATTGCGCAGTCCGTGACCACCCCCTTCGACCATCGCGTGCACGCCGCTGCGCGCCGGGACGGTGAGGATGTTGACGACGCCGGCCATGGCATCCGATCCATAAAGCGCGGAGTACGGCCCGCGCACGACCTCGATCTGTTCGACGCCGGAGGTGGAGAACTGTCCCCAGTCATAGCCGCCGAAGAACGGCGTGTTGATCTCGATGCCGTTCCACATCACCAGCGTGTGCGCGGCATTCGCGCCGCGCGTGAAGAGGGAGGTCTGGTGCCCCGCGGAGCCGATGCGGGCGACGGTGAGGCCGGGCACTTCACGGAGCATGTCGGCGACGTCGCGGGCCATCCGGTCGTCGATCTCGTCACGGGTGATGACGGTGACGGTGGCCGGGGTGTCGGTGACGCGCTCGGGCAAAGCCGAGGCGGTCACGACGATTTCTTCGTTGATTGTCTGGGAGTACGACGGGATGGTGCTGAGGGTGATGAAAAGAAAAAGGACGAGCTGCTTCATGACGACTCCTTCCCTCCGAAAGGCCGATCAAAAATGCGCAATGTCCGACGGGCCGGTCTCCTGGCTTCCGGGTCGTCCTCCTCACGCCCCCTTCCCGCGCGCAGGTCGCGCAGTGGGGATCTCTCTCGCAGAGATCGCAGCATGAGTCGTCGCCGGTTACAGTGGCGGGGGCCGCGCCGGTATCACACCGGCTTCCCGTTCACCACGTCGGACGCAAGTTGGGAAAGAACTGAGCGGCAGATTCTATACGTTGTCGGTTGTCAGTGGTCGGTTGTCTGGCAGTCCAGGCCTTCGCGGAAGCGCTGCGAACATGTCTCTCTGCTGCCGTAGGCAGCTTAAGACCTGTAGGCCCGGCCTTTAGGCCGGGTACAGCGTGGCGGCACCGTCGAGCCCGTGTAGCGGGCGACAGACGAGAAACGCGCGGTGGTCTTTTCTGTCGCCCGCTACGCGGGCTCACCTGGTGGGACCGGGTTGTACCCGGCCTAAAGGCCGGGCCTACAGATCTTTAGCTGCCTACGGCAGCAGCGGAGATTCGTTGGTCTCCTGAATGCGTCCTGCCACGGGCATTGAGTGCCCGTCATCACCAGGAAAGCCGCCGAAGTCCCAGCAGCGACAGCAGGCCGGCGAGCCCGAAGAGGAGGACCTCGGAGAGCGTCGGGACGTCAGTCAGCGAGATATGGCCGAACGCGGCGGTCCAGCCGTTGACCGCAATCAAAGAGGTCGTCACGTCGACGCCGTAATCGAGGCCGCCGTGCAGAGTGCCGGTGCCGAGGTTCCACTCCCGCAGTGGTCCGTAGCAGTGATAGGAGAGATAGGCGCTGCGGCCACCGCGGGTCAGTGCGATGTGGTCGACCGGCTCGCCGGATTCTCCGGGTGTCGCAATCGTTCCGACAGGGACGCCGGCCGCGGTATAGCGCACCAACGCGGATCCCTCCGCGACAAGAAGATCGCCGCCCTCCAGCACTTTGACGTCGGAGAAGCCGTACTCGCCCGTGGTGGTGAAGATGAGGAGATCCGAAGCGCCGGTGCAGACGTTGAGCCGCCACACGGCGCCGACATCGAACCCGGAGACAACGGAGCCCGCGCTCGACACGAAGAGTGTGCACTGGTCGGCGGCAAGGTCCATCCCGGTGTAATGACCCTCCGGAGTCGGGAGAGGATAGGTCGCCAGGAGTTCCCCCGTCTGGGTGATGCGCAGAACGTGGGAGGCTCCCGTCGGGAGCTGCTCGACCACGACGAACAGTTCTCCGGCGGCATTGGCCACCATCGCCTCGGGCCTGCCGTCAATGACGACGGTTCCGAGAGGTACCGGCGGCTGGTCGGGCCTCACCGACACCACCTCGGATGTACCGCCAGCGGCTTCGCGGATTCCGATGAAGCGGCCGCCGGGGGTGGCGGCGACCACGTACATCTGGCCCGAGGAGGTATTCGTCTGGCCGTCGACCCAGCGCAGGAAGCGGGTGGTGTTCGGCAGCACCGGCGAGCACGGCCCGTCGTTGCCGACGATGGCGACGTCGAAGGCAAGGGCGGCGCCGGCCGAGAGGATGGAGAGTGCAATAACGATTACGCGCATCATGAGTTCAGCTTCCAGACAGCCGCCACCGCGAGCAGCGCCGCGAGCAGGGCGAGGGTAGTCTCCGCGAGCGTCGGGACGTTCGCGCCCGCCGTGGCGCCGAGGGCCGCGGTCCAGGCGTCGAGAGCGACGATGGACGTTCTGTCTTCAAAGTCGAACTGCAGCGGCGCCTCGAAGAGGACCTCGCCGGTTACGAGGTCGAAAAGGCGGGCTCTCGCCATACCGGTGGAGCAGATCGCGTCGGCGACCCAGGCGGCCTGTCCGTTCCTCGCAAGACCGGCTGCTTCATGCGCGCCGGGGACGGAGTACGACCGGACGATGGTTCCGGCAGCGTTCAGCCGCCGCACGAGGTGGTCGCCCCGGGCGACGAGCACGCCTCCGTCGGGCAGGATGCGCACGTCCACCGCGGCGAGGGTCGCGAAGTCAGGCAGGAACGTGCCTGTGCAGGCATTCAACCGCCGGATGACTTGGTAGTTCTCGACGAAGAAGAGCGTGCACTGGTCGGCCGCAAGGTCGAGTGAAGTGCCTCGGAAGCGCTCGCCGTTGGGGTCTCCGCCGATGTTCTGCGAGCCGAGGAGCGCGCCGGTGCGGTCATACGTCTGCATGACGTTCCCCTGGTTCGTGCTGACGATCAGGACGAACATGCGCCCGTCTGCGGCGACGCTCAGCGCCTGGACGGTGCCGTCGTTCGAAAGCGTCGCCAGCACCTCCGGAGGAAGACCGCGGCGGATGCGGGCGATCTGCGTGAGATTCGAAGGATGGATGATGCCGAGGGGCCCATCGGGTCCCGCGGCGAGCGTTCTCACCGGAGAATCGACTTCCGTCTCGGGATCTTCACCAACCCACTCCAGGACCGGCTCGACGGTCGGCGTGACGATGACGCAGGATCCCCGCGACCCGGCGGCGACTGCACCGACACGGTGAGTGTGTGAGGTCGCTTCCACTCTCGCGTGGCCCGAGGCGGTGGTGCCGAGGAGCAGGAAGAGGACGAGCAAACGCGCAGCGGCAGCGCGAGCGGGCTTCAATGGAGGGATGGACCGCCGTACGATCCGGATCACCGGCTCCTGCACCCGCAGAAGCCGGAGTATGAGACGCCTATGACGTATACCCATAAATTCGGCGCGAGTCAGGGGCTGGTTACTGCGGATCTCCACGGCTGACCTCTCTCTGACGGATTGGTGAGAGGGTAACACGAATATGTGTATACAGCATAGATTCGACGGCAGGGAGCCGGATCAGTAGAAGAGGATGAGTTGATGGGACCTATGGGACTGATGGGAGGGGCGACGGCTCCATCAGTCCTACCGGTCCCATTGGTCTTATCTATTTCGGCCGGTTCGCGAACTTCCGGTAGAGCAGGGTGTGCCGCGAGTCCATCGGGATCTCTTCACCGCCGATGAAGACGCGCTGGACGTTGGTCCGGATCTCCAGCGGATCGCCATCGGTGACGATCACATTCGCCATCTTTCCGACTTCGAGGGAGCCAAGACGATCGGCGACGCCCCAGATCTGGGCCGGGTAGATCGTGACGGCCTTCAGCGCCTCTTCTTTCGGCAAACCAAACGCGGCGCACGAGGCGGCGTGGTACGGGAGGTTGCGGGCGTTGTGGGCGTCCTGGGTCTGGATGGCGAAGCGGATGCCGTTGTCGTACAACAGTTTGGCGTTGGTGAAGAGGAGGTCGTAGGCGTCGTCTTCGCGCTGCGGGAGGGCGAGGATCGGCCCGAGAAGGACCGGGATGTTGCGCGATTTGACCTCGCTGACGACGCGGGCGACGTCCTGGGCGCCGGAGAGGATGACCTGGAGCTTGAACTCGTCGGCGAACGCGAGCGCGGCGCGGATGTCGCGCGCCTGCTGCGCATGCAGCACCACCGGGACCTTCCCCTCGACCACCGGCACGAGCGCCTCGAGCATGAGGTCGCGGTCGAAGCGGCGGACGTTGCGGTCGTCCTTCCGCGCCGCCGCAGCGCGGGAGTAGGCTTGGGCGTCGCGGAAAACGTCGCGCAGGCGATCGAGCTCCTTGGTGTATCCCTTCTTCCGTTCCTTCTCCGCATCCTCGTCCTGCGGCACGTTGACCAGCGGCGCGCTCCGGAGGCGCGGAAAGCGGATATGCATCGCCGCGGACGCCTTCATCACCATTTCCGGCGGCGTCCACCCGGCGAGCTGGATCAGCGCGCTCTGGCCGGAGATGATCCCCCCCTCGGGGATGACGACGACGTGGGTGATGCCGTTCACGCGCGTCACCGGCACGACCTCGCTGTGCGGGTTGACGGCCACCGCCGCCTGGGCGTTCGGGTTGAAGTCGCCGAGCTCCGTCGTGTCGACGGTGCCGGCCACCGAGTCCATCTCGATCAGCCCGACGTTCGTGCCGGAGTCGATCATCCCGGGATAGACGAACTTGCCGGTACCGTCGATGACGGTGGCTCCGGCAGGGACAGCGACGTTCGCGCCGACCGCGGTGATGACGCCTTTCTCGAAGACGATGGTCCCGTTCGCAATCGGCGCGCTCGTCACCGGAACGATGGTGGCGTTGCGAATCGCAACCACCGGCTTCGTCCCGGGGTTGTTGGGAATGACGGATTGGGCGGAGGCTGAGAAGGCGAAGAGGACCGCAAAGCAGCCGTTCATCAACAGAGAACGACCGGAGCGCCTCCGGCGGGCGGGCACGGCCCGCTGCGTGTCTTTCCGCGCAAACCGCGTTCCGCGCGACAGGCGCGCGTTCAGGCTAGGCCAACCAGCGTTGCGGGCCGTGCCCGCCCGCCGGAGGCCCCCCGTCGTCCCTGTGGATAGAACGCTCACTTGGCAGCCTCCTCTTTCTTCAGCCGCTCTTCCTTCTCTTTGCGCAGCTCCTCGCGGCGCACCAGATCCTGCTCGCGGTCGAAATAGACCTCACCCTCGATGAACGTCGTATCGACGCGCGCGTAGCTCGAAAGCGGATGCCCGTTCCAGATCGCCAGATCCGCATCCTTCCCCACCTCGATCGAACCGATCCGGTGATCCAGGCGCAACTGCCGGGCCGGATTGATCGTGCAGGTACGCAGCGCCTCATCCTCAGTGAGGCCGCCGTACTTCATCGCCTTCGCCGCATCGTGATTGAGATGCCGCGCCAGCTCGTCCGAATCCGAATTCACCGACGTCAGCACCCCGTTCCGCACCAGCAGAGCCACGTTGTACGGCGTAGCGTCATACGCCTCCGCCTTGTAGCCCCACCAATCGATGAACGTACCCGCGCCGGCGCCGTGCGCCGCGATCTCCGGCGCCACCTTGTAGCCTTCGAGCACATGCTGCAGCTCGCGCACCTTGAACCCCATCTCATCCGCGAGACGGAGCAGCATGATCATCTCGTCACTGCGGTAACAGTGCGCGTGGATGTCGATGCGGCCGGCCAGAATGTCGGCCATCGTCTCCATCAGCAGATCGCGCCGAGGAGGGATCGCCGCCTCGCCGCGCTTCCGCTTCGACTCGTACTCGTCGCGCTGCGCCAGATAATCGCGCGCGTCCGTGAACGACTGCCGGATCACTTCCTCCACGCCCATGCGCGTCGACGGATACTGCCTCGGCTGGCCGGCGGGCGGCTGAAAATTCGAGCTCTTCGGATTCTCGCCGAGGGCGAACTTGATCGTGCGGGGGGCACCTGCGACCAGCCACTCCGAGACCGGCCGGCCCCACTTCCACTTCACGATCTGGCTCTGCCCGCCGATCGCATTCGCCGAACCGTGCAGCACCAGCGCCGTCGTCGTCCCGCCGGCGAGCTGCCGGTAGGCGGAGATATCGTCATTCGTCAGCGCGTCGGCGATGCGCACCATGCCGCTATTCGAAAGCGACACCTCGTTCACGCTTCCCTCGACGGCGGTATGGCTGTGGGAGTCGATGATCCCCGGCAGCACGTACTTCCCGGTGCCGTCGATGACGCGCGCGCCCG
>Ga0190275_10000358_pt1 | contig 42583 bp, 67 predicted proteins | sample Popmic550T_FD_133745 | JGI IMG/M metagenome (GOLD analysis project Ga0190275, IMG submission 133745) | Populus adjacent soil microbial communities from riparian zone of Yellowstone River, Montana, USA - 550 T | ecosystem: Environmental > Terrestrial > Soil > Riparian zone > Trees stand | place... | reverse complement strand
GTCCCAGTACTCCTGGCGCTGCGATGCGCTGAAGCCGGTACCGACCTTGAAGGTGATCGAGGAATCGCAAACCGAGTCATCGACCGGGCTGACCACGAACCCCCCGAGCGTGTTCTTGCCCACGAGTCCGTCCTTGGCCGACGACCGGGCACCTCGCCCTAGCTCGTTGGTGAACCGCTCGTTGGCGTTGTGGTTCTCCTCGTACACGTCGAGCAGCACGCACTCGAAGTCCACGAACCGCTTGACCTTCAGCAACGGCCCGGCCGGGGTCGAGCGGCCGTGCTTGTAGGCGGAGTCCGGGATGCGGAGGATAGCTCCCTCATGTCCCTGGGCGACCAGCAGCGCCTCCATGCGCTCCAACTCCTCGGCGTTGTCCGCGAGGCTTTGGCCTACCAGGATCGGCACGAAGCGGCTGGTCAGCCACGTTGAGTGGCGCAGGCGCGCAGACAGTTCGTCGCGACGCTCCGTGTAGGACTCGCCAGGACGGTCAATCATGTCGAACACGTAGAAGGTCCAGCCCGCGCCGCGCTTGGCCTGCGACATGACGAAGCTGGAGGTCTGACGGTAGCAGTCCTCGGCCGTGGGCGAGCCAACGATGATCTCGCCGTCGAAGCCCTCGCACTCGGGACGCCCGAGCGCCGCCTGGATCTCAGCGTTGGGCACACGCTTGAGGGTGCGCGTCAGCGCAACGCCGCCCTGAACGTGGACGCGAATCCCATCCAGCTTGGGCTGGACGATGACCGGGAAGCGGAGGCGCCCCCAGTCAACGTCCTTGGCCAGCATCGGCTTGAGCGGCATCAGAGCGCCGCCTTTAGCGCGCGATAGGACTTCAGCTGGAGGATCTGCTGAGCCGTCTCGGGGTCGGACCACGCCAACACATCGAGGATGAATTCGATGGCCAGCGCCTTCAGTTCGGCTGCGGCGTGCTCCGCCACGGAGACCGTGAAGCAGGCCGTCAGGTCAGGCGTGACGTCGCCGTCGAAGTTGAACGCCTCGCCGCCGTCGGCCAGGTGGTCAACCGCCAGCTTGGAGTCACGCAGACCCAGCGTCGGATTCGACGCGGCCCGGAGCGCCTTGATGGCGACGATGCGACGGGCGGGGTCGAGCACCTTCGTGATGGTGATGAGCATTAGGCGAGGCGCCCCTCGACCTGCACGGCGTCTGTGGAGACGACGACACCCTCGGTGCGAAGCGCGCGAGCGACGGCGTTCTGAACAGACTGAAGGCTGGTCGCAGTCGGTGCCTTGCCGGTGGCGGTCACGGTGAGAGTCATCTTGGAGTAGGACATGCTAGGCCTTCTTTCGTAGCGGGATGATGTACTGCATACTACCGGATCTTCCCCGCCGAAGCGAGGAAAATGCCGGCATTTACTACTTGATGATGAGCCGCGTCGGCGCGCTGTCCGGGAGGTCGCGCCCCTGGTCATCGCGCCAGAGCGCGTCCACGCCAGAGTCGAACCGCATCGCGAAGTCCGTGATGTGCTCGTCCTTCGCGTCGGGCTCGTCCACGTCAGCGCGGGGGTCGTAGAGTCCCGCCTGGACGGCCGGACAGTGCGGGGGCTCGCAGAACGAGCCGATGCCGACCTCGGTTGCCGAGAGCGCGTGCGCGCGCAGCGTGGCAGCGGAGGACGCCTTGAGCGCCCTGCCACGAGCGGCGGCGGTAACGATCCCCAACTCGATGAGGTCCATGTACTGCTCGCGTGTGACGATCATGTCTGACATATGGTTCTCCTTACCAGCCGCAGCTGAAGTCGAAGGGCGGGCCGCAGCAGTTGCAGCCTTCGTCGTCCGGATCCTGCCCGGTGACGCGCTGGAACTCGATCTTGGCGATGGTGATGGCAGCGGCCTCGGCCTCGACCGGGACGTCGAGGGTCAGGTCGCCTGCGACGCGGCCCCACATGCCCACGCTGAGGCTTGGGTCGGACTCGACCCAGCCGTCTGCGACGAGAGCGTCGAAGTCGGCGTCCTTCAGCCAGAAGGAGCCGCCGCTGTTGTTCTGTGAGAGGGTGACGGTGTGCATACTAGTCCTCGCTTCCCGCGCGCAGCGCGCGCTTCATGTTCTGACGGTCCCGCCGACGCTGCTGGCGGCTTGAACCGCCATGCTTGCCTGCGCCCGTCTGCTGGTGGGCCTCGCGCCCGATGCGGGAGCGGACCTTCGGCTGGGTGGACTTGATCTTCTTCATACCTCGAAGACTACCGGATCCTGCGCGGCGATTCAAGGCATTTGCCGGCTTTTTCGATACCTGGACCTGAGCCTTCGCGCACTCCTCGTCCATCAGTTCGCCGTGTTCCCAGCCAGCCGTGTGCATGATCTCGTGGATGATGATGCGTCGGCGGTCTTCTGGCTTCAGGCCGGGGCGCAGCCAGACGGTGCAGCGGCCGTAAGCGGGATGATCCCACTTCGGGTCGTCGTCGCTGGCCATCCCACCGATCTGGGCGGGCCAGTCCTGGTTGGGGTATGCGCGGTCGATGGCCGCAGCAGCCTTAGCACCCAACACGAACCGGATCTGCGGGCAATTCGTGTAGCCCGCGACGACGCGCTGAGCAGTTTGCCGATGCAGGCCTACGGCCTCCGCGTCGGAGGCACGCTGGCCGGTACGGAAGGCGTCTGCGGAGGCCGTGGGGGGCGCGCTGAGCGCCGCCGCCACGGCCAGTGAGAGGATAGCTCGCCTCATGCCTTCGCCCAATCGAGGGCGGTAGCGTCGAGGCGCTTCTTCGCGCGGGTGACCGCGACGTACATGAGCATGATCTCCGCGTCGCCCGGTTCGCGGCGCTCGCCGGTCTCCTTGTCGATCTGCGGGGTGAAGTCCGGGGCGATCTGCACGCTGTCCCACTCGCGTCCCTTGGCCTTGTGGGCGGTCGAGATCACAACGTCGGCGCGGTCCTCGGAGACGGCCTTGTCGCATACGCGGCACAGTTCCTCGACGCCGAAGTCGGTCACCATGTTGACGAGCGACCGGAGGTCGGATCCGCCGTGGTCGTTGTTCACGTAGTCCTCGACGTCGTCCCAGTTCTTGAACGCGCCCAGATCGGCGTGCCAGCTGGCGCGCTGACCGCGCATCAGCTGCGCCGCAGCCTCGGCGAATTTGCGGATGGCGTTCGAGCCGCCGACGATGGCGAACGAGCGCGCCTCGTGGATAGCTAGCGCCGTCTCGATGACGCTGGCGTTCGTCCGGCAGAGCACGGCGTCCGCGTCGAGCGTGTCGAACTGCTCGACCTTGGAGTCAACCGCCTCGTAGCCCTCGATGCGCAGCGGCGCGTTGAGGCGGTTGAGGAAGATGTTGGCCTCGTCGGCGACGGCCTGCCCGAACCGGAAGGACTTGGCGAGCACGACGCGGTGCTGCGCAGGCCAGTTCTTCATGGCGTCGGTCGCGCCGCGCCAGCCGTAGATGGCCTGCGACTCGTCGCCGACTGCGATCAGCTGCTTGCCCTTCTGCGCGAGCACGACGCCCGCGATGCAGGGATCGGCGTCCTGAGCCTCATCGTAGAGCAGGAAGTCGCCTGAGATGGTCGGGTTTCCGAGCGCCCAGACCTTGACGTACATGTCGTGCGTGAACGGAAGCTTGCCCGTCGAGTGCCGCAAGTCGGTTGACCACGCCTTCGCCGCAGCGTTGGCGAGGTAGTTCGCGAGGTCATGGCTGACCTCCTCCGCACCTTCGACCAAGGGAGTGTGCCTCGCGAGGATCTGGCGGTCGGCGGAGTGGCAGAACTTGCTGACCGTTTCCATGACCAGCGAGGCGAGGCGGGCGGGGGCGAGTTCGCGGTCGTTGCCGAGGCTGAAGCCGTGCTCAATGTCGAGCGCGTAGGCCAGCTGGCGCCCTGTCATGCGCGGGGAGTTCATGGCGCGCTTGCCGTGCTCGGGCACCGCGCGGAAGGCCAGCGAGTGCGCGGTGCGGCAGTTGACGTTGCCGGGGAAGGAGGCAGCCGCGTCCTTCTGGATCGCCTTGTTGTAGGCGATGTAGGTGCCGCGCGAGGGCGCGAGCGCGTCGGCGATGAGCCGAAGCGTGGAGGTCTTGCCCGATCCCGCGCCAGCGGTGATGACGACGTTCTCGCCGGTCTTGGCAGCCTCGACGGCTGCGATCTGGCTGGGATGAGGAGTAAATGAATTGCTCATGGGACACACAATACCGACTTCTCAGCGGAAGTCAAGCAGATGCCGGCTTTTTCGGGACGGCGATCTGCACGACCTGACACCAGTCATCGGCGACGCGGTTGGCCTCGCGCTCCTGTCGCTTGTTCTCGTACTTGGTGCCATCACGATACTGCTTGCTGAACTCCCGGAAGATACCCGCCGGGGTGAGCGTCGGCTTGGCTGCCGCGATGCGCTCGGCCTGCTGCGCGTGGACCAGTTCGTGCCACGCGGCGTGGGAGGCCTGCTCAGCGGTCAGGTATGACTTCAGCCTGATCTTGTGGACGATGTGCGTCGCGCTGTCGATGTTTCGCCAGTAGCCGCTGCGCACGTGTGCGCCACCGCCGGTGGGCGTGCAGCGGTAGTCGGCCTTCGACCCGTTCGGCTTGACCTGGACCTCGACCTCCACCTTCCACTGGAGCCCGAGGAAGTCGATGGCCTCCTTCAGCGCGGCCCCGTCGAGTACGAATCCGCCATCCTCGGGCGGCGGCGGCGTGAGCCCGACGTAAAGCACGTTCCAGCCCTGCTGCGACGCCGCCTCGCGCGGGAAGCTGACGTCGTAGGCAAGCACGGTCGCGAGATCGTGCTTGCCCTCCGGGTTGATGCCCGCGACGTAGTACCGCTTGCGGCGCGGCTTCTTCGTCGGGCGCGCGAACAGGTAGTCGGTCCCGTAGTCGAAGTGACTCATGAGGATACCGCCTTGTACCAGTCGTGGACGAAACAAGCCGCCGCGTGCGGTCCCTTGAACTGCGTGACGATGCAGGCTTCACCATCGACATCGGCCCAGACGACCCAGGCGCCGCTGTAGGCGCGCGGGGTGTGGGTGACGTAGAGCGAGGCGTCGTGCGGGATGATCTGGAGTGCGCGGTGCAGCTTCATGAGACACACAATACTGACTTCACAGCGGAAGTCAAGGTTTCTGCCGACAACTTCTTCAATCCATAAAATGGGTCGGCTAGTGGCGGCTCCCCGGTGCTCGGCGGGTCTTCGCGCGGGACTTACTATTCAGTATGTCTACATACTACTCGCTGTTCGCGAGGAAGTCAAGCGATTTGCCGGCATTTTCTGGCATCGGCGGGATCTCACGCGGGTACAGCGACCAGGTCTGCTCGATGGCCTCGGCCATGGCGATCTTGGTGGCGGCTTCCTTCTGGAGGTCAGCTGCCTCGCCGCGCAGCCGGACGGCTGCGTTCGCCTTCATCCGCCGGAGTGCGGGGTCGAGGTCGGTCATCAGCCCCGCCGGGCCGCTAGGTCGGCGGCGTCGCTGAATAGGCGGATGCCGCCGTACTCAAAGCCGGGCCAGCGAACATGCCAGCATCCCCACCGCTTGTAAATGTGGGGCTTCATGGCGACGGGAAGGCAGAGAGGAGCACATACTTGACGTCGTTCCACTCGCCCTCCGGATCGGACTTGGCCATGATCGAGGCCCAGGCGTAGGCCTGCGCGGGCACGCCCTCGTTCTGCGCGAGCAACGCGAGCGCCAGCTTGCACGCCGTGAATGTGGGCTCCCAGCCGGGCGGTGCGGGGCTGAGGCTGCGAGGGTCGCTGCGGGGCTCTGAGGGCGCCTCAGGGGCATCCTGAGCGGCCTGCTGGTCCTTGTGGTCCTTGGCCAGCCGAGCCTCCTCCTCGTCCGTCAGACCGATGGCGAGGATGAGGCTCTCACCGCTCGCCATGACGCCCGCCGTGGCCGCTGCGCGGGCACGGACTTCGCCCTCAGCTGTGCCCAGGTACAGCGGCCGTTCGCCGTCGAGCCACCGCTGCCAGTACGTCTCGGCCTCGGCGATGGTGACACTCGCGGTCGGTTCGCGCGAGCGCGCAAGGTAGCCCAGCGTGGCGCGCAGCCCCTTGATGCATGCGACCGGGACACCGGGCGCCGCGTCGGTCAGGTGAATCTTGACGGGGACCTCGGGCTCCGGGGCGGGCGGCGTCCAGGTGTCCCGGCCCGCGAGGCGGTCCTCCGGGCTCGGCTCGTCGCCGTGGCGCCCTCCAGGGTTCTCGATCATTCTGCCAAGTCCCACTCGACCAGCTTGCGGTGCGCAAAGACCCGGAGGGCCGACTCGACCTCAGCGGCGCGCTTCGCGCGCAGCCATTCGCCGTAGGTGCGCTGGAAGTCGGTCAGTTCGTGCGGGAACATCGGGCCGTGCGTGGCCAGCATCCCGTCTGCGTCGATCTCCGTGATGGTCCAGCCCTCGTCTTCGACCCGACCCCATAGGATCGCTGGGGTGCTCTGCTCGACGGCCTTCCCATCCCGGTTGTAGAGGACTGCGCGGTCGCCCGCGCGGTCGCGCACGACGACGCCCGTCCGAGCAGCACGGCGCTCGGCCTCAGCCGTCAGGCGAGCCTCCTCGCCCGCTAGGCGGTCGGCGTCGATCAGGTCACCCAGGCCTTGCAGCCGGGCGATTTCCTTCGACTGCGCGTCGATGCGTCCGGCGATCTCCTGAAGCGCACCGACCGAGATCTCTACCGACCCGAGCAGGCGCTCCTCTCGGACGTTGCGGCGGCGCCGCAGCACGTCGCTCAGCATCTTAGAGCCCCAGTGTGAGGTTGGTGAGCCGAGCGACGGGTACAGCCGGATGCCGTCGAAGGCGGCGAGCCAGTCGAAGCGGCTCATGAAATCGTCCGCAGGACGCGCTTGATCGGCTTTGGGACGCTCGGCCTGTTGTACCAGACGAACTGCACAATCCCGGAGGCGGCACCGCCGCGATCCCCGACCGGTACGCGCACGCGCGTACCGTGCGTGATCGACGGATCGTTCGTCACGTACGTGTATGGGCGGGACGGGATCGCGTCGAGCACGACGCCCACCCAGAAGTCGCCCATCGGCTGGTCGAGGCGCTCTCCGTACGGCCTCGCCTCGTCGGCGACGGCCTGCTCGGCGCGCTTCAGGCCCTCGGCCACCCCAGCGGCGAACGCGCTGTTGTTGTAGAGCCGCTCGGTTGCCTCGGCGTAGCCGAGGTCGTAGGCCTCGCGGACGCGAGCCGAGGCGTGGTCGCCTGCGACCGCGAGGATCTCGTGGAGGTCGTTCAGCGCGACGCGGGGCTTGTTCGTGATGCCAGCGATGTAGTCGGGGTTCATGTGATTCTCCTCGCAGTTGATGTTGTCGATACTAGCACGTTCGCGCCGATCGAACGGACCACTTGCGTCAATCGGCCGGCAACGGCAAAACCCACCTGAAGTGGTACGACACTAGTGGGATTGCCCTGTTTTGGCTCTGCACCAGGGCTAGTCACCATAATAGGCACTGTAAGGTGGTACGAATGTGGGGTGCATTTCTGTGAACGCCACCGTTCATCTACCTTTAGAACCATTCTAGTGGGGAAACCGCAAACCCAGTCCCACGGCCGAAAATAATGCTCAGGAAATCTTTTGTCGTACCCCCCTGTTACGCTCTAGGCGAGTCCCCGCACTTGCTCCGCTGCGGCGCGGGAGCCCGCCAGGGCGAGAGCAGCCGAGAAGGGAATAGGTACGTCCCCGAACTGGGGACACCCAGAAACCTAAGCCAGATCCCGGAGGCGAAGAACCCCAGGGCTCAGGGCCAGACCTGTAGGTCACTGGTGAGGCTAGGGACGCTTGATCCGCTTGATCCCAGTGGGTCGCTAGGGTCGCTGCGGGCATCGGCGCGCAGAAACCTCGCGATGGCCTGAGGCCCTCCGGTCGCCACGAGGTTCAGCTGTTGAGCGATCCCGTTCGCTTGGTTGCGGGCTGGGCGCTCGAAGCCGAGGCTCCGCCCGGTCTCGACGTCGATGACTTCGTAGCCGTCGATGGTAGCTGCGGCTGCAAACCGTTGCTCGATCATCGGTAGACCTCCGGCAGCGACCGAATGTCGTACAGCGTGTCGGTCAGCGCCTCGTAGTCGTCCTCATCGGACGCGGCGAAGAAGATGTCGCGCTCGGCCTCGGAGAGCGCGAACTCGTGATGCTCGCTGGTGCGCTCGTGTTGGCGCTCTCCAATCACCACGCAGATCAGCGTGCCGCCGATGGAGACGACGATGATCGCAAGCAGGATCAGCAGCGCGATCATGCCGCCACCAGTAGGGTGTCGAGCACCGTGGTGACGACGCGGTTCGTGCCCGCAGCGCGGATAGCTCGCGCCTTGGCGCCGGTGCCCTCGAACTCGCCGACGATGACGAGCGTGCGGCCTCCGTCGTGCCCGTCGTTCGGACGCGAGCCGACGACGGCCCAGGTCTTGACGTTGGTTTTGCGGATGCCCTCGATGCGTACGTTCTTCATGCTGTACTCCTCGGTTGTTGGCATTACAGTTCGTCCTCGTTGAGGCGCTGGAACCAGGCGGAGACCAGCTGCGCGTACTCGCCTGCGCCCTCGCCGACGAAGGTCGCACGCCCGATACACTCCAGCCAGCCCTTCGACTCCTCGAAGGAGACTTCGAGGCCGTGCTGCCAGGCGCCGCGCTGGATCGCGCGGCGAACCTGACCGTGGATCAGGCGCCCAGCCTCCCAGGTGAACGTCGCACGCTCGGGCGGGAGGTTGAGCCTCAAGTCAGAGACGCTCATGACTCGTCTTCGATGTACTCGCCCAGCTGCTCGGACGTGCTCGGCGCCGTGGCATCGAGCACGCGTGACTGGCGCGTTGTGAAGCCGGTGGACAGGATAGCTGCGTTCGTCGGCGGCTCCAGATCGAAGGCGAGGAACGCGCTCGCGATGCGCTCGCTGATCTCGTGCTCGGCCATGTAGCAGTCGAGCAGTTCGCGGTCGAGGCCCTCGATGATGACGGGCGCGACTTCGCGCGTGGACCCATCCACGCGGGCGGGCAGCTTGAACGGCGTGCGGGTGTAGAAGTCTTCCTCAGTCATCGGATAGCTCCCTAGTTGTTGAGCGAGTAGCGGGCGGGCGTCGAGCCTTTCGGCGCGACCGGGTACTGGAAGATGCGGAGGGCGACCATCGCCTCGACTTCCTGATCGAGGCCGAGGACTCCAGCGACGATGGTATCGCCGCGATCCTCGACCGCGACGGGCCGGTAGGTGTCCGGGCAACAGTTCACGTGGTTGCTCCAGCGGTAGCTGGCGGGCTGGGTGCCGGGCAACATCAGGCGCCGACCTTCTCGACGTACGAGACAGCGACGATGCCGACTCGATCCTGGATCTCGACGGCGATCCGCTGCGCCTCATCGGCGGCTACGTCGGGGTCGTTCGTGCGCAGCTTGAGGGCGATGGTGACCTTGAGCATCAGCGGCCAGCCTTCAGGCCGACGAACCCGGTCTTGCGCACGTACCCGGCGCGGACCTTACGGACGGGGCGGCAGTCGATGGCGCCCTCCATCCGGAGGCGATAGAAGCGGACGGGCTCGCCCGCGATGGCGTGCATGTGGCCGGTGGCCAGGCGCAGGTTGCCGTGAAGGTCGCGCGTCCATCCGGCGAGGTGGGAGTCGAAGCGCTCGAACGCGTCGTACGCGTCGGCGTGCTCGGCGACGTCGCCGATCTGGATGTGGTCGCCGGACTGCATCGCGGCGAGAAGGACGGTGGGCGTGCGGAACGTGGACATGGTGCTCCTCAGGGGATAGCTTGACTTGCAGGACAGATACTACTGGGTGGTGCTCGACGCGTCAACCGAGATGCCGGCTTTTTCATCGGGGTACGCCGCTGCCATCGCAGCTGCGCCCTCGCGTGACTCGATCCAGTCGGCTGCCTCGTGACCATACTCGACAGTCGCGCGCAGCACTCGGATCAGACCGACGAGCGGGACCATCACGCCACGGTCCCGCCGCCGCCGCAGCGACGGCAGCGCACCGGTTCGCCATACGGCCCGCTGACCTTGCCCTTGCCACGGCAGCCGTTGCACTCCTGGCGCGCGATGGGCGCCACGCGAGGCTCGGGCAGGCCGACGACCGAGGTGATGTTGGAGCGGGGCACGTTGAACTTCACGGCCGCAGCACGGATAGCTGCGGCTCGGTCGGGAGCGTTCACGCGACCGACGTCGGTGGTGCCGCCTCGGCGGTATGTGATGTGGAACTTCATGATTCTCCCTACCCTATCGGGTGTGTCGGATGGATCGGCTGACGACAGATCGCTTGACCTGACGCTGGAACTTGCGCTGCTGATCGCGGCGCTTGCGACCGGGTGCGCGCTTGCCGTCGCGCTCGCGGTCGGACTTCATCTTGCGGACGACGGGTGCCTCGGGATCGGGACGCATCAGGATAGCTCCTCAGCGGTAGTCGGGGCGGGGAGTGCCGCAGCGGTTGCAGCAGTCACTCTCAGGGTTGAAGTGGTGACCGTAGCGCTGGCAGCCCATGGTCGGGGTGAAGGTACTGCGCTCGCCCGCGCTCGGCAGATCGAGCGCCAGCTGCCCAGGGATCGGGTTCTTGCTGTAGTCGCTGCCGAGCACGAGCGCCTCACGGCTGCGCTCGACTCGGATGCGGTAGACCGGATAGCTCACTACGCCACCGGCAGCTTGACGCAGGGGCAGAAGTGGTGGTCGCTCAGGCCCTCGCCCGGCTCCATCTCGCCGCCGTCGATGTGGTCGGCGTAGGTGTTGTCTGCGATCTCGGTCATCGACGTCGCGGTGAACACGTACGGGTTGCGGAACTCCGGGTCCTGGCGAGCCGCCTTGGCGATGTCGCCGCAGCCCTTGGCGTGGACGACGAACTGTCCCTTGCTCTGGTCCCGGAGGTTCGGGCCGAACACGGCGACCTTCTGGCTCTCCACTGTGGGGATAGCTGCGGGCGCAACCGGGTTGACGGGCAGCACAGCGGCGGTCCGGCGCGCGTAGCATCCGACGGCCTCGATGAACTTGGCTGCCTCAGCGAGCCCATCGGCGTCGCCCTGGGTTAGTGCCCTGGCTGCCGCCTTCACGGCGTTGTCGAGGAGGGCGAGGTCGGCGACGGTCTTGGCGACGCGCTTCGCGGGTGTGACTGCGGGACGAGACATGGTGCTCCTTAGGGATAGCTTGACTAGGACAGGGATACTACAGGACAGGATCGTGGTTGTCTACCAGTTCTGCACGTTGCCGATGCAACCGTGGCGGCGAGCCCATCGGTCGCCCTTGAGCGTCGGACCGAGGAGCCCTCGCATCGAGCGCGGCGTGCGCTCCCACACGCGCCGGTAGCCGCACGGTCCGACGACCTTAGGCGTGCCGTACACGGTCACGATGCCGCGCTTGCGGTTGCCCATCGTGGACCAGGACCAGCACGGCATGTCTTCGACGCAGCGGGTCGGATAGCTCGTGCCGGTATGGTCAGTGGCAGCTGAGGCCTCATCGCCCGCGACGGCGAGCACGAGGACGAGGAGGATGGCGGTGCTGATGTGGCGGACGTTGAGCATGGATAGCTCCTCTAGGACTGGTGGTCGTGGCGGGTGTTGTAGGGCTCGGTGCAGATCCCTCGCGTGCCATCCGCGCGGGTGAAGGGCTGAGCGCAGCACCGCGAGCCCTCGCCCAGCTGGGCGAAGGTCAGCGGCGGACGCGGCGTGGCGACGCTCGCGCTGTAGGGACTCGTGAACATGTCTAGCGGTTCGCCCGGTCGTACATGTCGCTCACGGCCTCGCGCTCGGTCATCCTGTATCGGCCCTCGCCGAGATAGACGCTCGACCGGAACACTCGCGGCTGGCTGGGCTGCCCGGTCGGATAGCTCGCGAGATTCTGCGGGCAGACCAGGAACGTCGCGCTCTCGTCGGGGAGGTTCGTGCGCGTGATCTCCAGCGCGGCGTACGTGTGCCTGCCGCATCCGTGGGTGAAGCTGATGAGTCGGGCGGGGAAGGGGAACGCGGCAACGGCTGCGTCAATGTGGCGGCGTTGCTCGGACGGCAACAGGGCGGCGAAGTCGGCGTGATCCATGGGATAGCTCTCGTTTCTGGTTAGATGTTGCGGGCGAATGTGCGCTCGGCGAGCGCGATGGATGCGGTGAGATCGTAGCCGCCGCGCGGCGGGCTGTAGTCGGTCATCGGCAGACCTTCCGCCGGACCGTCCACCGGGAAGTAGCGCATGTCCTGAAGGCGCCCCCAGCCCTGCTGACCGACCGTGCGCGGGTTCGCGTCGCGGGATAGCTCGTGAAAGCCGATGCTCTCGCCGTCGCCGAACAGCGCGACCGGCCATACCTCAACCATGATGCCGACGACGCCTCCGGCGACGAGCACATCGCCCGTCCGGATCTCATCGCTCGTCTGAGTCGCCGCGTAGGCGTCCCCGGATAGCTCGTGGACGCGCGGGGACTCGACCACGGTCGGCGCGGGCGCCGGACCGTAGTAGATGGTACCGCTCGCGAGGTGGTCGGCAGGGTTGAATTCGTACATGAGGGTAGGCTCCAGTAGGGGTTGAGGGTTTACTTGCCGTCGCCGCGAATCGCGCACCAAATGACCGCCTGACACTCGGCGGGCGCCTCGCCGAACTCGGCCGCGACGATCTCGGTCGCTGCCTGAAGGGTCGCGCGAAGCGGCTCGGTCAGCGCGAGCCGCTGCCCGTAGCCAGCCTCAATGTGCCAACGGTCGCACGTAACGGGGTTGAGATCCCCGGACAGATTGCGCATGAACGCCGTGCGCTTGAGTCCGAGATCGACCGCGAGCGGGTCGGTCGCGTTCTCGATCTCCTCACACTCGCGCTGGACGTTGGCGAGTCCGAACGGACCGGATCCGTTCAAGTAGCGCGACGCCATTGTGACGTTCGCCTTCCAAGTCGCGTTCTGGCTGTACGCCGCGAAGACGGCGCACGCGAACTCCGGCGAGACGGCGTCCCCGGTCGAGTCGAACGCGTCAGACGCGATCTCCGCAATGGCGATGCCGTTCGACGGGTACCACTCGCGACCCTCCTCGGTCTGTGCGGCCGTGGCGGATGTGCGCCACGCGCGCAAGTTGTACGCCACCTGAGCGACTTTGGCGCTAGGCGCGAGGCGGAAGACGCACCGCGCCGGACGGTTCTGTGCGCGCTCGGCGAGGGTCGGATCGGCGGGAAGGGTGAATGTGCACGGCATGAGAGGGTCCTTTGCGGGTAGGCGTTGGTGGGAGGGTTAGAGGACGCGCGAGAGACGGGTGAGGATCGAGTTGCCGACGTCGGCATCGCGGTACGTGTGGCGGAAGGTCATCCCCGAATCGCGGTTCGCGCGGACGACGTTCGCGGCCGAGATGAAGCTCGAATCGTGGTTGACGGTTCCGCACCAGAGAACCCGCTCGCCGGATGTGATGACCACGTGGCCGCGCATCGAAAGGCACTGATCGAGAAACCAACGGTTCGCGACCGGGCGGAGGGTCTGAGCGGGGTTCTCGGTTACGCGGGGAGTGGTCATTGCGGGTGGTTCCTTCCGGGTAGGCGTGCGGTGAGTCCTCACCGTATCGCGCTAACCCTTGTCACAATGTGTGAGTGGCCACTCACAAGGGTTAGATATGGCTCTAGCATGCGGGTTTGCGGGTTTTACGGATATGGCGCGTAAACGCTCACTCTGCCCTACTTGAGGGTCCCTATACAAAGTGAAGTGCCTGTAACCCTTACGTAGAGCCAAATATCGTAACCCTTGCCGACAGATAAACTTGTGCGTTCATCTAGGTTGAGGGTTAGGCCCTACATTGTGCGTATGCGCACTAGGCTGGAAGGGTACGTACGGGCATCCTAAGACCACGTACCCCCTACCCGCCACACCCATCAGCGGTGCACCCTTGCACAAAGTCTTAGGTACCCTTACGCATTTGTGCCTGCAAATAGGCATGTTTTTTCGGGTCTGAATGATGACCTTGTAACACTTCGAGGGCACATAGTGACATGTGTCGCAAACGTTCGCGTTCATCTAGGCGCCGCATCGGCGAAGGGTTACGTACCACTAGGAGGCCTCTCAAGGCCTCGTGCGCGGCGTGTGCCGCCCGTCGATACCCTGCCCGGTACCCTTACCCTCCGAGCATCCCCAGCGTCCCTATCGCCCTGAATCGTCATTCCGCTTACGCGAACCCTACCGTTACGAGCGACCCTAGGGATGCTCGTCTCGTAACGGTAGAGGCATACATAGACGTCTGTCTATGCGTGGGTTGCTGTACTCAGTCCAATTCTGGACTGAGTACAAGAATCGACTGATGGCGCGAAGCGCCGGCAGCTAGCGCGGTGGTGGGGTCACAAGGGGGCTTGAAATCGAAGTGGTACGAATGGGTACCTAAGCCGGAGGACCACTTTCCTAGGGTCGCTAGGGTCGCTATCATGGCCTTATGCCCGGACTCCCCCTCAAGGAACGTCGCCTACGCGGACTCGGCTGGAACGCACGCCAGATCGCCTCCATCGGCCGACGCACCATGCTTCGCCAGCCGACCGGCGAGAACGCCACGGCCGCAACGCTCACCATCGGCACGTCCAACGCGGCCGTCAAGTACGACGCGCCGCTGTGGCGCGGCGTCACCGGCAACAGCGTCCGCGTCGCCCACATCGTGGCGGGGAACAACACGCCGCTCAGCGTGACGCGCTCCGGCAAGGACATCACGGTCAACCTCGCGACGGGCGCAGGCGGCGCCGCGACCTCAACGGCCGCTCAGGTCGCCACGGCGGTCAACAACACGGTGGCTACCGAGAACTACGTGGTCGCTTCCCTGCCGGGCACCGGCGCCAGTACCGCAGTTGCGGCTGCGATGGCTCCGCTCGCCAGCGGCACCGGCGGCTCGTAACTGATAGACTTCACCGACCGGTGGCTGGTGAGGACCAGCACTGAGTCGGGCTCGAATCCCGCACCGGTACCACGGGACGTTGGGGCGGGTTAGCCCCGAAGCGCGCGCAAGTGGGTTCAACTCCCGCACGTTCCATGCGACGCCCGTAGTCCATCGCGGGCGCCAAGTCAGTCCTTCAGGACTCGCTGCTGCCCGTAGTCGCCTGCGGACTTGGCAGCGAGAAGGTTGCGGCGAACATCCGTCCTGAGGGGCTGACTTGGCGTCTGAGGAACTTCGGGGCACCCGACAGCCGTCAACGACGGGGCCGTCAGCGGTGGGAGGCCTCGGCCGCTAACACCACCGTGAGACATGACAAGTCCTGGGTGCGATCTCCAGTCCAACGATCCTCAGCGGCCGGGGAAATGGTGGAGAGCGGCGGTACTCCGCGAGGAGCCGCCATCAGCGGTCCGACTCCGCTGGTGAGAAAGATGATGGGCCACGACAGGACCCCGAGTATCGCGGGCGTCGCACATCTGTCAAAGGAATGTGGTAGAGTTCTTCGTTCCGGTCGTCGCGATACCTGAACAAGGGAGTGACGACCACCACGGGGTAGCCTTCCAGGGCTGCATGAGGTTGGAATCCTCTATACCCCGCCAAGGGCTTGTAGCTCCTAATTGGGAGAGCGCCGGTTTTGCACTCCGGAGGTTGTGGGTTCGAATCCCACCTGGTCCACTAGGCTGACCACTCGCCGCCCGACGGGCGGATGATGTAACAGGCGAGGGCCTCTAGCTCAGTTGCGTAGAGCGTCGCGTTGACATCGCGGAGGTCACAGGTTCAAGTCCTGTGAGGCCCATACGGCCGATTAGCTCAGTGGGAGAGCGGGAGCTTTACAAGCTTCGCGTGCGGTGTTCGATTCACCGATTGGCCATACGAGGGGTTCAGTCCAACTGGTTGTTGGAGCGCGTCTGATAAGCGCGTGGCGCAGAGTTCGATTCTCTGGTGCCCCACTCAAGTACCGGAAGCGTTACAGGTTGCGTGCCGCCTTGCCATGGCGGAGGAGCGGGTTCGATTCCCGTCCGGTGCTCTCAACGGCGGTGTAACAAAAACTGGTTAGGATGAGGCTCTTACCCTCGGGCATGCAGGTTCGATTCCTGTCACCGTCACTCAAGCCGACATGGCGCAACGTAGCGCACTCCCCTGGTACGGGAGAGGTTCGGGGTTCGAGTCCCCGTGTCGGCTCTCACGCCAGACGATCTGGGATCACCGTGGTTTCGTACTCCGCGTAGGAGCGTTCAATTCGCTCGTTTGGCTCTCAAGGGTGCGTGGTGTCAATGGCAGCACAGAAGACTTCCAATCTCCTGGTGCCGGTTCGAATCCGGTCGCGCCCTCTTGGTAGGATCGTAGGGACTGATGATCTGGACGTAACGCGGTAACAGTCCAGGGAGGCTTACGGTCCGCCGCGCGCACGGCAAGGTAGCTCAGTGGTAGAGCGGGGTCCTGAAAAGGCCCGCGTCGAGAGTTCGACTCTCTCCCTTGTCATATCGCCCCAACAGAAAGGCCCCGCCAATGGCGGGGCCTTTCGTTGTTTCGGGTGTTTCTCGGGTGCTACTTGACTCGAACGGGCGCGCTTGCGCGCAGATCGTTCGGGTTGCCGTCCGGGGAGAGGCACTGAGTCCAGTCCTCGCCTAGGCGGTACTTGCCTGCCTTCGTCTTGACGATGACGGTGACGGAGCGGCGAAGCCCCTTCACGGCCTTCTTCGAGCCGGGGCTCGACGGAGCGACGGTCACGAGACGGCCCTTACGGGTCACCTTGAAGCCGGGCTCGTACGCCTTGATGACGCGGGCCTTCAGTAGGCCCTTACCGGGGACGAAGATGCGCTTCGCGACGCGGAACTTGTAGATGCGTCGAGACGTGCACGTCTCCAGCGAGTTGACGATCTCCGTGATGTTCTTGGAGATCGACTGGCCGTCCTTGCCTGCCGGTCCTACGGGGCCAGGCGTGCCGTCGCCTGCCGGGCCAGCGGGACCGGTCGGGCCAGGCGTGCCGTCGCCTGCCGGGCCGGGAGGTCCAAGCGGGCCAACCGGACCCTGCGGTCCAGGATCACCCTGTAGGCCGGTAGGGCCAGCGGGTCCTGAGGGGCCACGTGGGCCAGGAGGACCAGCGGGTCCGGGATCGCCCTTCGGACCGGGAGGTCCGGGGGTGCCGACCGGCGGCTCGCAGTTGATCCCGTACGCGCGAGCCTTGACGTAGCCGTCGTTCTTGTTGGCCTTGTTGTAGACCTCGACGGTGTAGTACCCGTCGCCAGTGGTCCAGTAGGTGTTGCCGATGGTGACGGTGCCCTTGACGCTGCCAGGGATCGTCTCCTTCCATACCTGAGCACCCGTTGGCGACTTCGCCACGGCTTCCCACGGGCCGCTCTCGGTTGAGAGCGTCGTGATGTGCGTCTCAGGACAGGACGGCTCGACAATCGGCTTCGTCCACGCGGAGGCGGACGCTGCGGACATCAGTGAAACGATGAGAACGGCCACCAGGGCCGTGAGATACTTGAGCATGTGGCTCCTTCCGGTTGGGGTACGTTGACTATACACACTATTGGGAGCGCCGGGGACATTCGTCCCACTTCTGGACGTTTGTTCTAGCGGCCGCTGGAGCCGTGTCCCGCTTCGCCACGCTCGGTGTCGCTCAACTCCGACACCACGGCCCAGTTGGTGAGGCTGTAGGGCGTGAGGAGCAGCTGCGCGATCCGGTCGCCCGGATGGACGTAGTGGACGTTGCCGCCGTGGTTGACCAGGATCACCTTGACTTCGCCCCGGTAGTCGGGGTCGATGAGGCCAGGCCCGTTCAGCACGGTCACGCCGCAGCGTCCGGCCAGGCCGGAGCGTGGCACTACCAGACCAGCCAGCCCTTCCGGGAGTTCGATGGCGATCCCGGTACACACCAGCGCGTGACCACCACGATGAACCGTGCGGTACTCCGAGGAGTACAGATCGTACGCGGCTGCGCCCAGATGACGAGTGGGGACCTGAGCCTGCGAGTTGAGCAGCTGGATGTTCATACGTAGGACATCTGGTCCAGGATGTCGAGCCGCTTGTGCAGCAGCGCGTTGAAGTCGCCCTCATAGTAGAAGCTGGGGTCGCGCTTCAACAGCCGCTTGATCTCAGCGTCCACGACCTGGATCGACAACGCCCCTAGCGACCTAGAGGAGATCTCGACGGGCGCAAAGGGGTTGTGCGGCTGAGGCGCCTCGTCAGGCCACCGCTCGTTGTGGGTGTCGTAGCGCCGCGCGACGTCGGTCGGCTCTGGAACTGGGCACACGGACCAGTAGGGCGCTGGTGCGGTGCTGCTTGGCCACTTCATCGGAACCCCAGCGTCGCTAGACGCACGAGAAACTGCGGGATGATCGCGTCATCGTAGAAGGGATCCACACGAGATCCACAAATGTCGGTCGCCATCCGCTGGTTGACCTCGAACAGGTAGTTGAAGTACGCCTGTCCCCGGCGCTCGTCGTGCGAATCGACATAGTACGCCTCGGCGCCGATGATGAACTCTGCGAGTGTCATACGGTCCTCCTTCGTTCGATTGATCGCTCGCGCGCTTCGGCCGCGAGCCCGTCTTCGGTGGCTTGGGTTGCCGGGAGGATCCCCAGGATCGCTGCATCGAGAAGCGCCTTGAGGTTGACCGGCCGATAGCCCGTCTGCTCAACCGACAGGTTGATGTGGTTCCGGAGGAACGGCACGAACTCGGATCGCTGGTAGCCGTTGTTGTGGATGTGGCCGTGTAGTCGCCAGTGGTTTGACGGCTGCGGACCGCCGTCTTCGATGTCGTTCCAGCCGTAGTGCGAGAAGCTGATGGTGTAGGCGGGCGCCCACGGCGCATCCTCGAACGGCACGAAGCCGTCCCCGAGCGCCGACAGCCGGAGGCTGAACGGCCGCGCCAGCTTGAAGCCGCAGTCCTTGTAGTACGAGTACCGCTGGCCGTCATGGTTGCCCTTGATGAGGAAGTTCCGGTCCGCGAAGCCGGGTCCGGTCAGTTCCTTGCTCGTCAGAGCCTTGAATCGGGCGTTCGAGCGATACGTGAGATCGCCCAGATGGAGCATCGTGCGGCCCGGAAGGGCCACCTTGCGCCATTCGGCCAGGATTACCTGGTCGTGGTCCTCCGGCCGGTGGCAGAAACCGACGATGTTGTCGTGCCCGAAGTGCGAATCTGACGTCACCCAGGTGTCCGCGAGGACAATGTCGTCTCTGACGCGCATCAGGGGATCCTCCAGAGGATCAGCGCGCTGTAGCCGCCGCCTTGGCGACCCGCGTACTGTACTTCGGCGATGAGGCCCTGATTCTGGCACTTGTTGACCTGATCCATGAGCAGCACGTTGAACCCGTCGCGCTGCGTATGGCCGATGACCTCGGTGTGGTAGATGCTGCCGGACGTGTTCATGCTGCCCTCGCGGCTAGAAGCTTCCGGACGACCTGGTCTGCAAGCGTTTGGACGGCTATTTCAGTCTGAAAGGCCGTCATGGCGCCGTCGTACGACTCGTAATCGGCTGTGATGTCGATTTCGCGGTCGTTTTCGCGGATTTGGCCGCTGATTCGGATGTTCATGAGTGTTCTCCTTCGATTTGGACGATGGACTTGAGTATCGTACCACTTCTGAGCGAGTCAGGAGCGCGATTTCGGCCGGCAAACACCCTCGTCAACCGAATCTGGTAGGATTCTTCGTTCAGAGGGGAGTCCGGATCCAAGGTGGTGTCCGTCTGGCTGTAAACCAGGAGTCTCTGACGCGATAGGTTCGATTCCTATACTCCCCACTCTTGGATGGTCCCGCGCGGAGGCGTGCAACTCGGTTCGAACCCGAGGGCGGGGTAATTCCTGGGGGTTCGACTCCTCGGCCATCCGCTGGAGGGTCATACGTGCCGTATCCGGATCGGAAGCGTCCCTGTTCCCTCCCCAAGGAGCGTTTCCTAGGAGGATCGTCCGCTTGCTAAGCGGGCCAGGGCTAACGCTGGCTGGGTTCGACTCCCAGGCGCTCCGCTCCCCCTCGCTCCGGGGGTCTTCTAGCCCGGCCGGTATGTTGATCTACGAGCGAGGGGCACGTCGTGGTGATCGAGGGGCTAGATGTGCGGCTGCAACCCGCACCACACCGGTTCGAATCCGGTCCACGACTCTAGGAGTGAGGGGCCTCAGGTTATGTGTGCAAGCACCGCTGAACCGCATCCCTGTAGAAGCGCTGTGAGGTCAAGCGCCCACTCCGCACGGAAGGTAAACTCGCCAGGGTGCGAGGAACGCCTGGAAAGCGTCTCGGCGGTCAAACGCTACGTTTCGAGTACGTTGCCTTCCGCTAGCACCGTAGTTGGTAGGCTGTAGAACATGCGTCCAGTTTACCTCGCCCTCGTGGCCCTGATTCTGGCTTTCGGAGTGCTCCTGGGGACTAACCCCACGGCGGGAGCAGCACCGACCGCAAGCTACACCTACTCTCCTCTCGACCCCTACACGGGCGAATCCGTCGCGTTCGACGGCTCCTCCAGCACGTGTGACCGGGCTCCGTGTACGTACACGTGGTCGGATGACGGCAACGACGGCTCCGGAGGCTCAAATTGGCCGCTCGGAACAGGTGTGAAGCTCAATTTCACCTTCCAGAACGCCGGAACGAAGAATGTGCGGCTGACAGTGCGCAATCGGCGCGGTTCGACCCGCTCCACAAAGAAGTCAATCGTCGTGAAGGCCGGTCCGCGACCGAATCCGACGCCTACTCCGACCCCAACGGCCACGCCAACGCCTACCGCGACTCCTACCGCGACCCCAACGGCGACTCCTACCGTTACGGCAACCCCGACAGCGACACCTACCGTAACGGCAACCCCAACGGCCACGCCGACGCCGCCTCCAGGCGGCTGCACGACCACGGCGACGCCAAGCACCTTCGCGAGTGCCGTCTCGGCGGCGAGCGCGGGGCAGACAATCTGTCTCGCCTCGGGCTCCTACGGCACATGGACTGGCACCAACAAGGCGATCACGGTCCGCAAGGCCGATGGCGCCACGCCGACGATGAAGATCAGCTTCGGGACTGGTGACAGCGGCTTCACGCTGGACGGCATGAGCAGCATGGGCGGCTCGGTCTCGGGCGGTGCCAACAACATCACGATCAAGAACTCGGCGTTCAACTCCCAGGCCACGGTCAGCGGCACGGCGAGCGGCTCGAACATCGTGTTCGATGGCAACTCGCACAACAACATCAGCGGAAACGCCACGGCGCAGCGCTTCCTAGTCGAAGGCGGCGTGACGATCCGCAACTCGCTGTTCCAGGGCGGCGGCTCTGACGGCGTGCGGTTCGCGTCGAGCACGCCCGCGAGCGTCATCGGCAACACGTTCCTCAACGTGAATGACGACGGATCCGGCAACCACACGGACATGATCCAGTGGTACGGCGGATCCAACGCCATCGTGCGCGGCAACCTGTTCAAGCAGACGATCTCCGGCGAGACTCAGGTCATGGGCGCCTTCGACGGCACTGGCGGCAACCTGATCGAGGACAACGTGGTGGATGTCACCGGCCGTAACTGGGGCGTCGAACTCTACAGCGACGACGGATCCATCATCCGGCACAACACCATCGTCTACCGGTCGCCGTGCCCCTGGAACCTGCCGTGCGGCATCATCGCGCTGGACCGCAAGTCGGCTGACGACGCGGGGCGCAACACCCAGGTCTACGACAACATCGCGACCAGCATCGACATCAACAACGGCTCGGCGGTCTCGCGGCGAGACCACAACATGCTGCGCTCAGGAGCGGCGAGCGGTGACTTCATCGGCACGCCGACCTTCCAGGGCGGCGCCAGCCCGGCCACCTACGGCGGCTACCGCCTATCGGCGGTCAGCCAGGGCGTCGGACAGGCGTCAGACGGACTGAACGTCGGGATTCGGTAGCATCACGGCGACTTCGTCGTGCGGGAACCCGAGGCCGGGTGACAGCACGACGTAGTTGTCTGTGAAGTCGATCAAGGTGCCGGCAAATCGCGCGCCATCTCGGCAGACGATCTCCACGGGATCGCCGATCTCGAAGTCCACTAGCCCAACTCGTAGAGTCGGGTCCACGGGTGTTCGTGGAGGCGGTACTGGGCGTCCACGGCCGCGACGTTATAGACTGGAACCCCAGCAACCTCATGGGCGCCGCGATCCTCGTGGATGTGGCCGCAGATCACGACCTTCGGCGGCGCGGACATGGCGAGGATACGCTCGTTGAGCGTCGGGTCGCCTACGTGGGCGCCACCGAAGTTGCCGTACTTGTTGCGCTGCTTCTCGCTGGTTGGGATGTAATCGCCTGCGTATGCCGGAGGCCCATGCGTCATCAGCACGTCGAGGCCGTCGGGGATCGCCTCGGCGCGCAGCGCCAGCTTCCGGTCGTCTCCGTAGAACGCCCAGTACGGCAGCCCAGGAACCCAAGGGGTGCCCCAGATGTTGACTCCGCCGACGCCGCGCTCGTTGTCCTGTAGGAACGTGCCCTTGACGTGGTTGGTGATCTCCCGGACGTGCCAGGGCTGCTCACCGACGAAGTCGTGGTTGCCCCAGATGTAGGCCAACTCGATGCCACGCTCAGCGATGTCAGCGGCCCAGGTGAGAAACTCCTTCATCATCCAGCGGTGCTGCTGGATTCCGCCAGTGTCCACGAGCCCACCACGGTTGCCATACGGCCGGAAGTCCGGGCAAATGTCGCCCGCGAGCAGGATCAGTTCGGCGTCCTCCGGGACCGGAGGAAGGTTCCCGTGCAGATCGGCGGCGGCGTAGACGATCATCTACCGCACGCAGAACGAGACGCCGTACTCCAGGAACTCCTCCACGAGGAACGCCGGGATGAAGTACATCGCCTGGTGGCTGGTCACCTTCAACTCGACCGGCCCGACGTTGAGGTAGACGGCGTCCTCGCCGGTCTCCTCGCGGTAGGCCACCAGTCGGCGGACGGTATCGGTCTTGAGCAATGTGTCGAATCGGATCATACGGCTCCTCCTCCTGCCAGGCGCTGCAACTGCCAGTCGCGGCCCAGCTTCATTGGGGTTGGGTCAACTACGACTTCATCCAGCACGAGCGCCAGGCGCTCGCCAATGTCTCGGCCGCACAGATTGACGGCCTGCGCGTCGCGGCCGTCAACGGCCAGATCCTTGACCGACGCGGGAACGCCATCGCGAACAGCGGCCTTGCGGGCCAACTCGGCGGTGCCGATGTTGGTCAGGTGGGCCTTGTTGGCGGCGCCCTTACCCGTCAGGTCGCACATGCGGTGCATGAACAGGTCGCGCAGGAACTCGTCGCCGTAGCGCACGCGCCAACGACGGATCTTGGTCAGCTTGATCGGTGAAACGCACGGCACCATGTGGTCGCGGACCAGGCGCGCGACGTCCTCGCGCAGCGACTTCGGCACGTTCAGGCGCTCAGCGGCAGTGCGCCACAACCGCTCGCCGACGACCTCGTGATCCTCGATCTGATAGGGCGCAAACGGGTCATCGACCCACTTGGCGTAGTAGTGCTTGTTGCCGTCCTTGCCGACCCAGGCCGTCTCCGGCTTGCCGCAATCATGGAACAACAGCGCCCAACGGACGCGCAGGGGCGCCTCAACGTGAGCCGCTGTCTCCAGCGCCTTGAAGGTGTGCTCGTCGGTCGTCAGATCGTGGTACCGCGAGCCCTGATCGAAGCCGATCATAGGCCGCAGTTCCGGGAACACGGTGCTCAGAACGCCCGTGTGGGCGGCAACGTACAGCGCGCGATGCGGGAACTCGCCCATCAGCAGCTTGCAGAACTCGTCGTAGACGGTGCCCGAGACACCAGCGGCCGTCAAACCGTCCACCGCGTCCGCGTGGCGCTCCATCTCCTGCTGCGTGTTGATCGACAGTTCGTATCCCAGCGTCGAGACGAACCGCAGCGCACGCAGGATCCGCAGGGGATCGTCCCGGAACGAGTCCGGGTGCGTCGTGCGGATGAACTTGTGCTCCAAGTCGTACAGGCCGCACGCGGTGGGGTCCAGCACGACAGCGCCGGGCTGTCCATCAATGCGGCGGTACAGGGCGTTGAACGTGAAGTCGCGCCGCTTGGCATCCTCGGCCAGCGGCAGGTTCGGGTCCAGCACGATGTCGAAGTCACGGTGGCCGGGGCCGGTGCTGACCTCCTTGCGGGGCAGCGTGACCTCGATCGGGTGGTGCTTGCCCTGCGCGATGCGAACGCCCAACTTGCGGCCCTCGCGATCCGTCAGCAGCTTGCAGCGCAGCGGTACGCGATTCAACTGTCCGATCAGATCGGCCAAGTTCACGCCGCGCACCATGTAGTCCGCGTCCTTAGCGGGCCGACCCAGCAGTTCGTCACGGACGGAGCCGCCCACGCGGTAGACCTCCAGCCCCAGGCTGGCCATCAGGTCGTCGGTGCGGGTGATGGCGTCGGTCATGAAGGAAGCGTACCACATCTTCGAGAGCGCGGCAAGACGCGCTGTACGATTAGTCCCTATGGCCGACAACCTCTCTGATTACGCCGAGAACGCCCTGCTGGACCACTCGGTCAACGACGGCACGATGACCGTCGCCGGATGCTTCCTCGCTCTGTTCACCGCAGCCCCGTCCGACGCTGGCGGCGGCACCGAAGTCACGGGCAACAACTACTCGCGTACGTCGGTCCCGGCCGCGTCTTGGGCAGCTGCCTCCGGCGGCTCCAAGTCCACGTCGGCCGACGTCAACTTCCCGACTGCGTCGGGATCCTGGGGAACGATCACCCACATCGGCCTGTTCGACGCTTCCACGTCGGGCAACCTGCTCTGGCACGGCGCCCTCACGGCCTCGAAGGCCATCGGCTCGGGCGACGTCTTCCGGATGGCCTCGGGCCAGCTGACGCTGACGCTCGCCTAACCGAGAACGGGGTGACCCGTAGCCCATGGCAGTAGATTTCGGCTCGATCAGCAACACCACGTACGCGAGCCGTACGAACACTACCATCACCGCGCCGTCCGGCATCGAGGACGATGATGTCCTCTACCTGTTCCACCTCCTTGGCAGCGCGTCGCCGCCGACCCCGACGCCACCAGCTGGATTCGTGGTTGCTGATACTCCGGTCGGCGAGACGTACCCAATTGATGCATCGGATGGTAGCTTCATCCTCTCATTGCGCGTCTGGCGTAAGACCGCATCTGGAGAGTCCGGGGACTACACCGTCACTCACAGCGCCGCAAGCTCGCAGGGCGTGATCGTTCGCGTCACCGGCGCCGACACCGGGAATCCGAGCGATCCTCTCCCTAGCTTCGTCTTGTCCGACGGCAGCCCATCTGCCGCTGACACCACGGTGCCAAGCATCACCACTGAGGTTGACGGCGCCCTGATCCTGCTGTTCAACTGGGACTGGGCGGACACGACCAACAACCTCACGCCGCCTACTGGAACGACTCCCACGTTCACAGAACGACTCGACACGACCCTTTGCTACGTCGCCACCGGTATTCTCGCTACTGCGGGTGCCACCGGCAGCAAGACGATGGCGAACAACGCATCGTCTACGAGCCCGTTCGGCGGCATGATGTTCGCCATCGTGCCTGCTGCGGCTGTCGAGATGCAGCAGATCCGCCCTGACGCTGACGTCACGACCACCGGCTGGACGATCACGCCACTGTTCAGCAAGATCAACGATGAGTCCGACGCGACCGTAATCACGGCGACGGCGAGTTAGTCATGGCCGTCGCCTACGACGCGGCCACTGAGTCTCATACCGGGACGACCGCCTCGGTCAGTGAGGCATCGTTCTCCTGGACGCACGACCCTGTCGGGACGCCCAAGGGCGTTTTGATCCTGGTCTGCAACCTCGACTCCGCGACGGATCACGTCCCGGACGGCGGCGTGACGTACGGCGGTGTGGTTGTTCCTGGAATTGCAGCTGGAGCCACAGCGGTGGACAGCGCAGGCGAGGCGTGCCGCGCCACGTTCCGTTTCCTCGGTGACGCTTCGGCCATCGCGGGCAGGGCTGACAACACCGTCACGGTCCAGCGGACCAACGACATTGTCGAAATGTGGGGACTGGCGATTACCGTCACCGCCGGGGTTAGCATGGACACCGCTATTCACGAGGCCGGGATTGTCTTGCTTCAGGGCGATGGCACGCTGGCAGTCCAGTCCGTAACGGATGGATCGCCTGGCACCAACTCGTTGCGATTCGCGGGCGGCGTCTCTGGGTTGGGCGCTCCTCCTGCTGCTGGCACCGGCAGCACCGCGCTCCCGAACTTCGATACCGGCGCGCAGGTCACCGCAGCCGTCCGCGAAACCACGGCGGGACAGGGGGCGCGCAACGTCGGGTTCAGCAGCGGCACCGCAGACGACCGGGCGTTCATCCACCTGGCCGTCAAGGAGGTCGCTGAGCCAGTTCCGCCAACCACTACGGCGACGGCGGAAGTCTCGCTCGCATCTGGCGGCACGCCTGACACCCGTACGTTGCACACCCTCAACGTCCGCGCTCGGGTCACCTCGGGCTCCGGCACCATGTTCCTACGCCTGTATGAGGGCGGCACTCCGATCTGTGCCGAACTGGAGACCGCCAGCCTCACCGGCTCCCTAGCTGACTACGCGGTGGACATTCCGAATGTTGACGCCGAGGACATCACGTCCTACTCGAACTTGGAAGTTCGATTCCGTGGCTACTCGTCCGGCGGTGGCGCGACGGACTTCGAGGTCGCTGAAGTCTGGCTAGAGACACCTGAGAGTACGTCTGTGCCTCCGGTTGACGGTGCTGCCACCCTCACGGCCCAGACCACGCTCACCAGCGCAGGCGTGCGTATCGGCGTTGGCGCATCGGCCCTCACCGCGCAGACCACGCTCGCCAGCGCTGGAACTCGATTCGCTGGCGGCGCCTCCACGCTGACGGCGCAGACGACGCTGACGAGCGCAGGCGTCCGCACGGCCATTGGTGCAGCATCCCTAGCGTCAGACGGATCGCTGACCGGCGCTGGCCAGCGTCTAGCCCTCGGTTCGGCGGCGCTGAGCGCCGATGGCGCCCTCACTAGCGCGGGCCTACGCGTCGGTAACGGCGCGGCTGCCTTCAGCGCTGATGGGTCGCTGGCCAGCGCAGCCATCCGCATCGCGGTGGTCGCCTCGGCGCTGAGCGGCCAGAGCGGGTTGACGGCCGCTGGCGGTGGTGTCCGGTCGGGCGCGTCCGCCCTCTCGGGCGAGTCGGCGCTCGCGGGCGCCGCCCAGCGTCTCGGGCTGGGATCGGCCGCGCTGTCGGGCCAGAGCGGAGCGACCGCTGCTGGGTCGCTGGTGGCCGATGCTGCGGCGGCGCTGAGCGGCCAGTCGGCCCTGGCGAGCGCGGGCAACCGCGTGGCGCTCGGGATCTCGGGGCTCAGCGCTCAGACGACCCTCGTTTCTGCCGGCTCTCTGCTGGCGGCTGGTGTGTCCGCGCTCAGCGGCGAATCTGGCCTCACCGGCAACGCTGGCGGGTTCGTGGTCGGCACGGCGACGTTCAGCGCTGATGGGTCGTTGGTTGTCACGGGCGTGCGCATCGCGACCGCGCCAGCGACGCTGTCGGCCGAGAGTGGGTTCGCTGGCGCCGCTGGGGCGCTTCGTCCTGGCTCCGCCGCGCTCACCGCTGACGGCTCGCTCGCAGCCGCAGCCGCGCTGACGGCAGTCGCCGCATCGGCGCTCGACGCGAACACCACCCTCACGGGCAACCCGACGTTGATTCCCGGCGGGATCCTTGCCTCCCTAGACGCCCAGAGCAGCCTCTCCGCCGCTCCGGTGGTACTCTTGGTGGGTGGGGCTTCGTTGACGGCAGACGGGGCTCTAGCGAGCGCGGGGACCCGGCTGGCAGCTGGAGCGGCAACGCTCGCTGGCCAGTCTGGCCTCGACGCCCTCGGCTCCGCCACGATCCTCGCGGCATCCGCGCTGAGCGCCGAAGGCTTCATGTTCGCTGTCAGCGGCAACATGCAGATCGGTGCCGCAGCGCTGAGCGCTGAGACGACGTTGGCGGCGGTTGCGTTGCTGTCGCTGGGCGGCGCGGCGGCGCTGTCGGGCGAGAGCGGACTAGCCAGCGCCGGAATCCGGATCGCGGGCGGCGGCGCAGCCTTCTCCGGGCAGTCGGCGCTCGGCGCGCTAGGTGGCGCGGTGCGCGCTGGCGCGTTCTCGGGGTCGGCAGATTCGGCTCTACAGGCGGTTTCCGGGGTCATTCGGGCCAGCGCGGCTGCGCTCGGCGCTGAGAGCCTGCTGTTCGCGAACGCAGGCGGGCTCGTCATCGGGGAGGCCGCGCTCGCGGCCGAGGGCGGGCTCACGGCGGACATGATCCGGATCGCCACGGTCGCCTCGGCGCTGTCGGCTGAGAGCGGCGTGTCGGTCACGGCGATGCGGCTCGCCAGCGGCTCGGTCGTGCTCGTAGCGACCAGCGCGCTGGTAGCGGCTGGCTCCGGCGCGGTACCGGCCAGCGCATCGCTGTCGGCAGCCTCCGGTCTCGTCGCGGTCCAGGTGCCAGACGGGCCGGTCGGCGTGGTCGTCCGCGTCTTCACGAACGGCATCGACATCCCGCTCAGCCGGACCAAGTACTTCACGTCGATCCCGCACACGCACCGGCCGCCGACGCCTGTCAGGTAATTCTGCTAGAGTTCTTCGTCCGGTTGCTCGCCGCCCTTTCAGGCGGAAGGTGGGCCGGGACATTGCGGATTGATCTAGCGGCAAGATGGCAGGCCCTGAACCTGCTCACCGAGGTTCGAATCCTTGATCCGCAGCTAATCCCGGATCGGCTAATGGCAAGCCAAGCGACTGTTACTCGCTCAATCTAGGTTCGAATCCTAGTCTGGGAGCTTTACGGGATGAAGTGTTATGGCCGCACGCCTGGTTTGGGACCAGGTTGTCTGAGTTCGATTCTCAGTATCCCGATGCAAGGCTCGTTGGTCTAGTGGTTAGGACGACGCCCTCTCAAGGCGTAGGCACGGTTTCGACTACCGTACGAGCTATAAGGGCCGTTGGCGTAATGGCAACGTGCTTCCCTGTCCAGGAAGCGTCACGGGTTCGATTCCCGTACGGCTCGCTCCTTGCCGGAGTGGTGGAATGGTTTACACAGCTGGCTTAGACCCAGTAGCCTTCGGGCTTGCAGGTTCGACTCCTGTCTCCGGTACTTCGCGCGACTAGCCCAACGGCAGAGGCAGCGGATTCAAGTCCCGTTCAGTGAGAGTTCGAATCTCTCGTCGCGTATACACGCTCGTAGCTCAGTGGATAGAGCGCCGCCCTGCGAAGGCGGAAGTCGCTGGTTCAAATCCAGTCGAGCGTGCTAGAATCATCGTGTGGCGGTCGGCTAACGGTAAGTCTACGGGTTGTGTCCCCGTCGATCAGGGTTCGATTCCCTGCCGTCACCCCTTCAAGCCCTTGCCGGTGTGTCCGGACCCGAGACTTCGAATCTCGGAGACTCAGGTTCGATTCCTAGTTGGGGCGCTCTCGGGTCATTCGTCCAATGGCAAGACAGGAGCTTCCAAACCTTCTGATGTGGGTTCGATTCCTACATGACCCGCTCGGCTCCGTGATGGCACGGCGGCGGCTTTCATACGGCGGCTGGATGAGTTCGATTCTCGTCGGAGCCACTCAAGCCCTCGAAGTGGGAACACGTCGGCCCTCCTAAGGCTAGCGTCGTCGGTTCGAATCCGACCGAGGGCTCTGCGGAGTAGTGGGCCTGGGTAGGCCTGCTGGTCTCATAAGCCAGTAACCACACTAGGTTTGCGTTCGAGTCGCGCTCCGCATCTGATACCCTCGGTCCATGAAGACAGGACCGAAGAAGGGCAGCAAGAAGGCCAAGCGCGATGGCGCCAAGGGCGGCAAGAGCCGTCCCTCGCTCAAGCGCAGGCGCCGCAAGAAGGGCGCCAAGCATGGCAACAAGAAGCCGAAGCGGTAACCTAGCTCCGTTAGCCTAGCGGCCTACGGCACCTGGCTTTCATCCAGGAGATCGTCGGTTCGAATCCGACACGGAGTACTACACGACGTAGACCAGCGTACCGACTGGTACGCGGTCATACAGATCCAAGAAGTCCTCGGTGGCCATGCGGACACAGCCATGCGAAGCGCGGGTGCCTAGCTTCGGGTCGAAGCGAGTACCGTGGAACCCGATGCCCAGACCCTTCTTGGACGGGTTGCCGCTGAGGCCGATGAAGCCTCCGGCGAATGGGTTGCGCGGATCTGAGAACGGAATCTGCTGGCCTCCGACGCCCTCCGCCCACGCGGGCGCGAACCAGGTCGGCTCGTGATTCTTGCTGCTGACGTAGTACGGCCCGCCGGGCGTGGCCCGGCCGACGACACCGGTTGCGATCAAGTACTTGATCGCTCGCGCGAACTTGCGCTCGTTTGCCAGCCACTCGTGGATTTCGAGCGAGAATTCGTTGCGGTTGACGATCACCAGAGGCAGCTGAGACATGCCCTTAGACTATCAAACGACCGTACGGCCCGATGTTCTGGTACACTCCCCTGTACGGCTGGCGACGGGGGTGGCTTGGTCGTAGAGGTCTCGGTAGAGCACGGTTGGCACCTAAAAGCGCAAAACCGTCCCTCGCCGGGACCTCTTGTATTTCTACCCGCAGCGCACCATCCAGACGGCGAGCGCGATCATCCCTAGAAACACTAGGATCCCGACGATCTCAAAGAACATCGAGCGTCGCCAAGGTCTGTGCTTCGGCGTGCTGATACCACAACTCGTCCCGCATCGCCTTCTCGCGCAGGTAGTCGTGGTAGGTCTGCTCATCGTCCGGATCGACGCGGGGCGCCTCTAGGGCGATCTGCGTCATTCGGTTGGCCTCGGCGAGACTCATTCAACGTGCTCCAAGATCGGCGGCACCACGTCGTCCAGGTCCGCGCCGGACAGCAGCGCGTTCTCGTCAATGGCCAGGATGAAGGCCAAGTGGCGCGTGGCTTCCGACGAGTCCATGAGCGCCTGGACGAGTTCGCGCAGCGACTCGTTGGCGATGACGGGAGACTGGTGGACGCGTTCGGCGACCATGACCTTGCTGATGGCGACCTGGACGGCTGCCTCGGCCAGCTTGCGCTGGTGGACGGCGCGCTGAAGTTCGTTCATCGGTCGGCCGCTGCGAGCATCTTCCACAGCTTCCGGCGCTCGGCCTGAATCGCGGCGGACATTTCCCGGATGGCCTCGCGGTTCTCCTCAGCCGCGACTGTCTGTGGCCCGTAAGGGAACTGGCCGATGGCCGACTTGAGCGGGCGCATCGCCTCCTTGAGGCGGTCGCGGGCGACTGTGATGTCCGCGCGGCGCTGGGGCGAGCGCTTCTCGGTGCGACGTCGATGGTATGCACGCACTCGGCGCGCGTTGTCAACAGCGTCCTGGGCGTCTGACATCGCCTGCGTGGGTAGCTTGGCGGGCATTAGAGAAGCGTACCACACGCGTTGCATTTCGTTTGCGCGACCGGGAATACCCCGAAATACCCCTAAAGTGGTACGAATGTGGGTCTCGGGCTTGGCTCTAGAATGCGGGATCGGGCCATGTGGCACTCCTGGCACCTTAGTAAAGGTGCAGGGGTGTCTCATGGGTTCGTCTGGGTGGGTCTTTCGGATGCGTACCACCGACGTCAACCGGTGGCCTAGACTGGACGGATGCCCTTCGATCTCGTTCGCGCTCTGGAGGCAGCCGGTGGCAAGGCCATCGCTGCTCATCCCGCCCTTCAGGGAGGCGATCCGGTTTCGATCTACCAGCCCGGCGCTGCCCGTCAGGACGCGAAGCTGACGCAGCGCGAGGCCAACCGCCACCTAGACGCTTACGGCGGCGGATCGGCCATCGACCACGTCATGAACGCGGTCGATCTCTACGCCGGGACGGCAGGCGCCGCCAAGTGGCGGCTCCAGAAGCCTGACGGCACTCGCCTGGTCAAGGAGAAGACAGAGCACGACTCCAAGGACGTACAGGTCGGACCGGAGGATCTGTACGCGCTGCTGAAGACGCCCAACCCCTTCATGGCGTACGACGAGATGGTGCAGCTGCTTATCATCGACTTGCTGCTCGTTGGTAACGGCTACTGGTACAAGTGGCGCAACACCGCCGAAGGCAAGCCGCTGGCGCTCTACCGCCTTGCGCCCCCGTACGTGAAGATCATTCCCGGACCGTTCGGGCCTAAGCGATACGAGTACCAGGTACCGGGCCAGCGCGATCCGCTGAAGATCAAGCTGGAGGACATGGTCCACATGCGCCTCCCGAACCCGCACGACGCCTACTACGGTATGGGCATCATTCGCAAGGGTGGACGTCTACTCGACCTTGAGCTAGAGGTCACGAACACGATGACCAGCTACTACGAGAATAAGGCGGAGCCGTCGCTGATTCTCCAGAGCGAGCGCCGCGTCCCTCGCGACGTGTTCAACAAGCTGCGCGCCCAGTTGCGCTCTCGTGTCAGCGGCTCCAGCAAGGCGGGCGAACTGCTGGTCCTCGAAGCAGGACTGAACGCCAACACGCTCAGCCGCTCGGCAGCTGAAGCCATGTTCAAGGAGATCAGCAACCTCTCGGCCTCGCGCATCTACGCGATGTTCCGCACCAACCCGAAGCTGTTTGGTATCGCCACGGACGACACCGGCACTGACAAGGTCTCCGACGCCCGGCGCGAGTTCGATACCTACGTGATGCGGCCCTTCCTCGACCGCCTGGAGGACAAGATCACTCAGAGCGTCGTCGCCGCCTGGGAGTTGGAGTTCAAGATCGACTACAACTACAACATTCCGCAGGACGAGTTGCTGAAGAACATCAGCACCGTCGCCGCCATCCCAGGCATCAAGGTCCGCGAACTGCGCCGCGCTCTGCTGCCGCTCGGCTTCCTCGACGGCGAGTCCACTGGAGATCCGGAGATTGACGACGAGATCCTCAACATGCCGATGGAGGAGATGGACGAGAACGGCATGAATGGCGCGCCCGACCGTCCGCTGGCAGGCGAGGCAGGACGCCCGCCGCGCGGCGAGAAGACCTCCAGCTTCAAGCGCACGCGCAGCCCAAAGAAGCCGGCAGCTAAGGCCCTGACGCCCTCTGAGGCGCATGCCCGCCTCGCAGCGGCCCTAGCGAAGGTGGAGGGTAAGGCGGTCCAGCTGGAGCCCGATCACGCGAACACGAGCATCGGCCGCAAGCTAGAGGGCGAGAGCCGCCCTAGCGACCCGACGAGCGGTAGCCGCATGCGCGCCGTAGACGACACCGCAGCCTTCATCGAGGCAGGCATCAAGGACGAGACGACCAAGCTGGAGCGAGCGCTGCTCGACCACGTCGAGGGCAAGGCCTTCTCCAAGAAGGACGTCGTGGATCGCATGCGCAAGAGCGCCGCGTGGGTCGCCTGGCGTGAAGGCGTCGAGCGTGTACTCACCGAAGCCGGACGCCGCGCGGTCAGCGCGGCCGTGATGGACCAGGCGGAGTCTGGCCGCATCCCGGACGACGAACTCGACTACGACGCCATCGTCAACAGCGTCATCCATCGGCCGAAGGGCCTGGCTAGCGTCATGCGGACGCTGAAGCGCCGCACGCTGGCGAAGATCGCCAACCTCGCGCCGGATGCCACCACGCCGGAGGCCAACAAGGTCGTCCAGGAGCACATCGCGGAGTTCAACTCCGGCCAGACGAGCGTGATCGCGATCTCCGAGGCGGTGGAACTCTACAACGAGGGCGTCCTCAGCGTCGCTGAAGCGACCGGCTCCACCGAGGTCTTCGTGATCGAGGAGGAGGACGCGCCTGACGAGCCCTGCCAGGACGCACGCGACAGCGTGTGGACCATCGACTACGCGCGCGAGCACCGCAAGGAGCACCCGAACTGTCGGCGAGGCTTCGTGGCCCTCGACCCGGTAGTCTAGGACCATGCCCACGTACACGACTTGCTGGTTGACCCCCGCTCGCGGATGCGGTACCTGCGACACATGCCGCCCGCCGGGCAGCAAGTCCGGCGATCTCACCGGACCGAAGCATCTCGTCACGGTCGGGCGCAAGAAGCGCAAGCGCAAGAAGGGCGCCGGATCCGGCGTGAAGATCAAGTCTCATTCCCGGTCTCCGCGCGGGGCAAACAAGGGCAAGAAGCGCGTACGCGTCGATGGCCACGCTCGCGGCAAGCCGCCTCGCAAGGGCCGACGCCGCAAGCGGTAACGTGGTACGCTTCCCAGGCCCCCTAAACCTGGAGAAGACATCATGCTGCTGGCCAATTCAGACTTCCTACGGCTCATCGACGCTGTCGAGGCACAGGATGGCGCGCATCTGGACGATACGTGCCACGCCGACGAGATCAACTACGAGTTCCCCAACGGAACCCGCAAGAGCGTCTTGACCAACGGCTGCGAGAAGGAGACCGTCTTCGAGATCCCGTACGACCCGACCGAGACGGTGCTCGTCCCCGAGCCCCTGTTGGAGCCGGACCCCGACCGGTCCGAGTGGGTGGACGAGAATGGCGACTCGCGTCAGACCCGCCGCTCCAAGACCGAGGAGATCTTCAACGATCACGGCGAGAGCACTGGCAGCACGCGCACGTTGTTCGAGATCGTGGAGCGCGAGGGCGAGCGGCCGGACTCCGGCATCATCGACCGCTCGACGGTCCGCGTGTGCGCACTGGACGACAACATCGGCATGTGGCCGCGCTTCAAGGGCACGCTCCAGGATCCGAGGTCCAAGTGAGCTACAGGAACCACTACTACGGCTCCGAACTGCTGCTTAGCGGCGAGCAGCAGGCCGCGCGTGAGCATGTCCTCGCCATCGAGCACGAGCACGGCGAGCCCCACAAGCTGAACGCCTGCCCGCCGAAGACGCTGGCCGTATGCCCACACCGACAGGTCATCGCCACCATGCGACCGGAGGACTTCCGCTGATGCTTCACATCCGCATGAAGGGCGACATCGACCAGATCCGGCTGCCCGGCGACTTCGAGAACTTCGTCTACCAGGTCAACCTGGCTGCCGCGAAGGGCATGGAGTACGTGATGCTGGAGAACGAGGCCGGGAACATGATGGCGCTCAACCAGAAGAACATCCTCACGGTCGAGGAGACCGAGGACGACGACATGTCCGGGATGATGGGCTAGATGCCGCTCCCGATCACCACAGTCTTCCTGGTGGGAGCCCTCAGCTTCGCCATCCTCGGCCTGCTGACCGCGTTCACGGTTCTGATCTGCGCGAGCGCCGTGATTGAGATCGGCGTGTTCATCGTCGGTGGGCTGGGTGACTAATGGCCTGGGGACGACGCTGCGACATCGGCTGCGAGACATGGCCGGACCAGCCCATCTTCGCGAAGTGCCCGGAATGTGGCGAGAAGACAGGTCGGTTTCGGAACCTCGAACCGATGGACGTCGATGAGGCTCATTCCATCGTGCGCCACAAGGCGTTTGAGCACTACTACGAGCGCCGCTGTGCTCAGCGCGGCGTCACTGTGGACGGACCTCTGCCTGACGACTACGGACCTTTGTCTCGCCCTGGATCAGGCGGCGTGCCTGAATCCCCTGTACCGGCTGCCTCGGGCCGTAGTTCTTGATACGCTACTAGGCCCAGTAGAGAACTTAGAAGCACGCACGACCACACCCCCGTCGCGGCCTGTCTGAGCCTCCTGGCTACCTGCAATCAACCTGTCCTCCAGGAGGATCTTTCCTTGTCGCACGCACCGTTCGATACCGCTTTCGCGCACTCTGTTGCGCACGAGAAGTACATGGCTCCCCACGGGGAGAAGAATTGGAACGAACTGGCCGCACGCGTGGCCTATCACCCGATGCAGGCGCTCAAGCAGGCGCCGAAGCGCCCGGCTGCCATCGACCTGACCGGCGCCACGGCCGCAATCCGTGAGCGCATCGAGCGCCGCCAGTTCCTTCCGGGCGGTCGTTATCTCTACGCGGCCGGGAACGACTACCACCAGGTCCAGAACTGCCTGCTGCTCGACGTGGAGGACACGCGCGAAGGCTGGGCCGAACTGAGCCACAACACGTTCATGGCGCTGATGAGCGGCGCCGGGATCGGCGTGTACTACGGCAAGCTGCGTGAGGCTGGCGCCCGCATCAAGCGGACGGGCGGCGTAGCCACTGGCCCAGTGCCGTTGGCGGTCGCCATCAACGAGCAGGCGCGCGCAGCTGTGCAGGGCGGCAACCGTCGCTCTGCGATCTGGGGCGGGCTCCTCTGGAACCACCCGGACATCTTCACGTGGATGGGCGCCAAGGACTGGCCCGACTACATCGCCGAGCAGAAGGTCAAGGAGCCGTACAACACGCCCGCGCCGCTGGACATGACCAACATCTCGGTCTGCCTGGACGACGACTTCTTCGAGGCCTACGGCGACCCCATGAACCCAGACCACGCCCTCGCGCAGGACGTCTACTGGACTGCCGTGCGTCGCATGGTCACCAAGGGCGAGCCCGGCTTCAGCATCGACCTGGGCGACCAGCGCGACGAGAAGCTGCGCAACGCCTGCACTGAGATCACGTCGGCAGACGACTCCGACATCTGCAACCTCGGCGGGCTCAACATCGCGGCGTTCGACAGCCCGAAGGACTACGGCGCAGCCGTGCGCGAGGGCCTGCTGTTCCTACTGGCTGGCACGCTCTACAGCGACGTGCCCTACGCCAAGGTCGCGGACGTGCGGGACAAGAACAGGCGGCTCGGACTCGACGTCATGGGTCCGCACGAGTTCCTGATGCAGCGCGGCCTCAAGTACGGATCCGACGATGGCTTCGCTGCGCTGGAGCCGTACGCGGATGAGTACAACCGCGCGCTGGAGTACGCGGCCGACTACGCCGACAAGCTGGGGATCTCCCGGCCGGTGGGCGCCTCAGCCGGGTCGCCGACCGGAACCCGTGGCATCGTTGCGGAGACGACGCCGTCCTGGCAGACGGTCACCTACTCCGCGTACAAGCGCGGCGTACTGAACACTGGCAGCAACGGCGTAGCGGTCAACCGTGACAGCATCGTGGTGGACGCCACGGTGGCGCGCCTCATGCGCGAGGGCTACATCCGGCCGGGCGACGACGTCGAGGACTCGACCACCGTCAGCTACGAGGACCAGTTCAAGATGCAGGCGTTCGCGCAGGAACACACGGACCACGGCATCAGCATGACCATCAACCTCCAGCACGTGATGAACAATAAGCAGGAGCAGCGCGACTTCGGCATGACGCTGATGAAGTACCTCCCACGCTTGCGTGGGATCACGGTCTACCCGGACGGCGCCATCCCTGGCCAGCCGATCCAGCGTGTGTCGATTGACGAGGTCTTCACTACGGCCAAGCCGACGACGGTCGAGGGAGACGAGGGACGCTGTCTCAGCGGGGTGTGCGCAGTCTAAGTCTCAAGCTGAGGAACATGCTACAGTTGTGTAGCTTCGCCTCCTCAGGGACGGCCCGCTTCGGCGGGCCGTTTGCATGTCAGGGCCAGCCGTACCATTCCTGTTGTGAGTGGAATCGACCTCAGCGACCTGATGGTGCGGCCCGTAACGGGACACCCCGACATTTTTGCGTTCCAGTTCGACTGGATCCCCGAAGGCAAGGCTCTGGAGGACGGCACCAGCGCGCCCGTCGTCACCGAGGAGGAGAACGGCGACCTTCTGATCGAGGGCTACGCGGCCGTTTTCGAGGGGCTCGACCGAGAGGGCGAGAACTTCGCTGACTTCCCGGCGACCTTCGATGCTGGCATCAAGGCGTTCCTCGCGCAGCAGGCATCGCTCTGCTACCACCACAAGACTGACAAGCTGCTGGGCTCCGTGCTCGACCTCGCTCGCGAGGAAGGCAAGGGCCTCAAGATGCGCGCACGCGTGGACGGAGCGATCCGCAACCACCCGGAGTTGGGCACCTACTACGAGCAGATCAAGAAGGGCTCGCTGAAGGGACTCTCCATCGGCGGCTTCTTCAAGCGTGGCATCGGAGCACTCGCCAACAAGATCACCGGCGTGGACTTCACGGAGATCAGCGTCACTCCGGTTCCGATTCATCCCGGAACCTCATTCGCTGTGGTAGCGGGGAAGGCACTGACGGACCTCAAGGTCCCTGACGTGCCGAACGTAGGCGAAGTACGAGAGCAGGACGAGGGAACGATCCGATTCCTGCTGGAGGAACTTCAGACGGTCTTCGACAATTTGGAGAAGGCGGTCGCAGCGCGTACCAACTCAAGCACCGTGACGGTGACCAACTAGTCGCTGTCACAGCGACCTCTACTCTGGAGAACACGATGGACGACAAGCTAAAGGAACTCACCGAGAAGCTGAACGGCCTGACCGAGTCGGCCACCGCTCTCGCAACCAAGCTGGAAGGATCTGACGCGACGACCGAGACGGTCGCCGAGGTCAAGGCGCTGATGGACGGCACCGACGACCAGCCAGGCCTCAAGCAGCAGATCGAAGTGCTGACCGCCGAGCGCGAGGAAGCGCTCAAGCAGCACGAGATCAAGTCCATGGGCGCGAAGCTGACCACGCTTCAGGCAGCCATGGACGAGATGAAGGAGGGCATGCGCCTTCCTGATGGCGAGTTCCGCCTCCCCGGCGAGGAGAGCAAGGGCGTCGATTCCGACGACCCGTACGCTCCTGACTCCGGTTTCACGATCTTCTCCGACATCCGGATGGCCAACAAGGGCAATTCGGACGCCAAGGAGCGCCTGACCAAGGGCTTCGAGGGCACCGTCTTCGAGGGCAAGGCGCTGAACCAGGAAGGCAAGGCAATGTCCGAGGGCGTCGCAGCCCAGGGCGGCTACCTGGTCCGGCCTCAGGTCGAGCGCCAGATCGTCATCGCTCGCGAGTTCGACAACGTGATGCGCGGGCTCTGCTCCTCGCTGAACGTGACGAGCAACGCGATCCAGCTGGACCAGATCGGTCTGACCACGACTGCTGGTTGGGTCGAGGAGCTACTGGAGAAGCCTGAGGGCACCGGCATGACGCTGGCGACCATCACGGCGTCGGTGTTCACGGCCGCAGGCCTGGCAACGATCTCCAACCAGCTGCTCGCAGACTCCAACCCCGCCGTGGACTCCCTGGTCACGGCCGACCTGGCCAAGCGCCTCGTCGCACTAGAGGAGACGGCCTTCCTCAACGGTTCCGGCACCGGCCAGCCGCTCGGCGTGCTCAACACGCCCGGCATCGGGGCAACCGCCCTGGCGACCACGCCGATCCTGGACCTCCTGGACGCACTTCTGGACTCCATCGCAAAGGTCGAGACCGCCCACGGCGCTCCGTCCGCCATCCTGATGCACCCGCGCACGTGGACCCGCATCCTGAAGGCACGCGACACCCAGGGCGCGTACTACATCGACCCGACCGGCGGTCCGCAGGATCCCCGCACTGGCCAGCGCGGCCCGGTGAAGACGCTCTGGGGCTACCCAGTGCTCACCACCAACCGCATGCCGACCAACAAGGGAACGGGCACCAACGAGTCGCGCATCATCGTCGGCGACTTCCGCGAGGCGCTCATCCTCGACCGACAGGGCATCACAGTGGACGAGTCCGCGCACGTCTACTTCACGACCAACCAGACGGTGTTCCGTGCTGAGCAGCGCGTCGGCTTCACGGCCGCACGCACGCCCGCCGCGTTCGACGTCATCGGAGGCGCAGGCCTGGCCAACGGCTAGCCCAGCGACCACTACGGAGGAACAAGAACATGGCTGACACCAAGGACACCACCACTGACGTAGACGCAACTGAGGTCGAGCCGGTCGAAGCTGACCAGCCGAACCCAGCTGCCGAGGCAGAAGGCGAGGGCACCGCAACTCCCGAGGAAGCCGTCGCGGCTGAGTCGGGCGCTCCCGAGGTTCCCGTAGCCGCGTCTGCCGACACGGTCTACGAGACGCCGGAGGTCCGCGAGGTCCAGTCCGACGTCAACGACGCACCGGTCGCCGCCCAGAAGGTCGGCGAGAAGCCGGAGCGCGTGACCGAGGTCCCCGTCTACGAGGTCGCCGTCACGACGGACGAGCGCGTGGACTACGTCATCATCCCGCCCGAGGGACGAGGCGACGCCACGCTCCCGATTCACGCCTTCGTAGGCGCGAAGACGCCGGAGCAGGTATTCGCCGAGGACGCGTCCGAGAACAAGGACTAGGCTTCTAGCCACACCCAAGCAACCCGACAAGGAGACCCGCCACGGCGGGTCTTCTGCTTGTCGGGGCCGTACCATAGAGACATGGCCGAGATTCTGACTCTAGAGGAGTACAAGGTGATGGCAGGCATCGCCGTCACCAACGTCCGCAACGATCCGAAGTTCGAGGCGCTGCTACCGGCCGTGAACAAGGCGATTCTGTCCTACTCCGGCCGCGACTTCACGACGAGTCCTCCGGTCACAGAGGAGCGCATCTACCAGTACGACCACAGCGGCATGCTGGACATTGACGACGCTGTGAGCATCACCAGCGTCACGGTCACAGTACCCTGGGGCGCCGACTACACGCTACGCGAGGACGAGTACCTGGCGCAGCCCCCGCGACGCGACGACTCGCCCGTGTTCTGGTACATCTACATTCCTGGCTTCGCGCTGGGCTCCAGCCCCGAAATGGGGTTCACGCGCAACGCCGACGTGTCCTACGAGGAGGGACGCTGGCGCGCCGTCCCATCCACCGTCAAGGTCGTCGCCTCCTGGGGCTGGGCTGCCATCCCCGAGGACGTCAAGATGGCCGCGAAGTGGACTCTGGACGACTGGGTTGCTCGCCGACCCGAGACAGCTGCTCCGGCTGAGGCCATCGAGTCCTTCTCCCGGTCGTTCGGCGGCATCGGGCGCCAGGGCGAGGCGCTCAGCATGGCGATCCCCTACCGGTCGCGCGACCTCCTGGCCGCATACACGAAGGTGATGATCTAGTGAACGCCACGGCCGAGGTCAACGTCACCGCCCGTAACCACCTGGGCCAGTTCATTCGTGCCGTGGAACTTGCCGGCGAAAACACGGTCAAGGACATGATCGAGGAAGGCGCCAAGACCAGCCGCCGCCTGGCGCCGGTCGGCCATCGTCACGACCGCCGCTCTGTGCCGCTGCGTGAGTCGATCTACACGAGGATGGCCGGACGCACGCGCGGCTCCTGGGGCGCCAGCGCCCGCCACGCGATGTTCGTAGAGCACGACACCCGTCCTCACCTGATCCCCGGCAACCCGACGTTCGGGTTCTACTGGGAGAGCGAGCACCGAGACTGGATTCCTGGCCTGTTCGGCGAGATTGACTACGTCAACCACCCTGGCACCCAGGCGCAGCCCTTCCTACAGCCCGCACTGCGTAAGACGCTGGCCAAGTTCCGACAGATCGCGCGCCGTCGCTACTCGTAATGGCTGCCATCGACACTTACGCCATCGCGGCGAACGCGCTGGTGGAGATCTGCAATACCACGTTCGCACCAGAAGGCGTCATCACGGCGCACGACCAGCTGCACGAGGCGCTCGGCACGGACGGGCCGGTATGCGGCGTCTCGCCGCTGCGCGAGGTCCCGTTCTCGAACAACATTCTGGTGCAGGACACGTTCGTGCAGATTCAGTATTTCGACGTCTGGGAGAAGGAGATCGACCCGACCCAGGAAGTCGATCCACGCATCATCACCGGACTTCACGCTCGGCTGAAGGAGGCGCTTCGCACCGCTAGCATCACGGTTTCTGGCGCCCAGTGGTACTTCAACTGGGTCGCTACTGAATACATGCGTGATCCGACCGGCAACAACACCCGCTTCGTCATGCAGGTTCGCGTGGTCGGGAACAACAGCGCGCTCGTAGAGACCACCAGTTAGGTGGCAGAGCACACCGTACCATAGAGCCCATGGCGAAGATCGCGTTCAACGACAAGGCCCCCGAAGGCGCCAGCATCGTCTCCTTCGGACAGGGCGAGTACGAGTTCCCCCTTGAGTCCGACGACCCCGTCGTGCTCGCAAACGCTTCGGCTCATCCGTGGCTGACCGTCGAGGTCGAAGGACACGACGTGAACCCGCCGCTTCCTCAGTCGCACATCGCGCCTGAGGACGATGCACTTTCAGCGGTCAACTCCATCGCGAACGACCCCGAGGCCGTCGCTGCTGAGGCAGAGCGCCGCGAGGTCGATGAGGCCCACCCGGTCGCCATCGAGTCCGGCCTCGACCAGAACGAGTCGGTCTTCGTGAAGGACATCGCCGTGACCACCGCCGCCGCTGCCGAAAGCGAGGACGAGGCCGACGAGCCCGTCGAGCCCGCACCAGCTGACGAACCGAAGGACGAGCCCGTAGAACCGTTCGTCTTCACCCCGACTGACGAGGACAAGAACTAATGGCCGGACTACGAGGAAATCAGGCGTGGCTCATGGCCGCGAAGCAGACCGCGAAGGGCACGCCCGCGACGGTTGCTGCGCTGACGACGTACAAGGAGCCGCTGACGGGCGGCAACATCAGCCCGACTCGCGAGACGGACAACCTCTCCGAGACGGACTCCAGCCGCGACCAGGGCAACACCTTCGTGGTCACGTCCGGCGTCGAGGGCTCCCCGGAGTTCTACGTCCGCGACACCATCGCCTTCTGGCTGCACAAGGCGCTCGGCACGGACACCCCGACCGGCACGACCAACTACGTCCACGTCATCACCCCGGCTGCCAGCCTCCCGTACATCACGTGCTGGAAGATGCTCGGCGACACCCTCTGGGAGCGCTTCTCCGACTGCAAGGTCGGTTCCCTCACGATCTCGGCCGAGGCCGGTCAGCCGTTGACCGCCACCGCTGGCATCCAGGGCGTCACGACCACCCGCCTCACGGCGGACCCCTCGCTCTCCCCGGCCATCGCGCTGAACTCGGTGCAGGCACCGCACTCGTTCAACCAGGCCACGATCACGCTCGGTGGCGGCGCAACCGCGCTCATCCGTTCGTTCGAACTGACCATCGAGAACAACCTCACCGCCCAGCAGACCGACAACGTCGAGGCGTATGACGTAGTCGAGGGCACTCGCGAGGTCAGCCTCGGCTTCGACCTCATCTTCGAGACGCTGGACGAGTACAACAAGTTCCACTACGGCGGCGCAGC
>Ga0190275_10000357_pt1 | contig 42606 bp, 44 predicted proteins | sample Popmic550T_FD_133745 | JGI IMG/M metagenome (GOLD analysis project Ga0190275, IMG submission 133745) | Populus adjacent soil microbial communities from riparian zone of Yellowstone River, Montana, USA - 550 T | ecosystem: Environmental > Terrestrial > Soil > Riparian zone > Trees stand | place... | reverse complement strand
TCGTCGAAGCGGCGGCCGATCAGCCGCTTGACCGCGAACACCGTATTGTCGGGATTGGTCACCGCCTGGCGCTTGGCCGGCTGGCCGATCAGCCGCTCGCCTTCCTTGGTGAAGGCGACGACCGACGGCGTCGTGCGCGCGCCCTCCGCATTTTCGATGATCTTGGGCTTGCCCCCCTCCATCACAGCGACCGCGCTGTTGGTGGTGCCGAGATCGATTCCGATCACTCTTGCCATGTTTCTACCTCTTGGCCCCTCAAAACAGATGCTGCCCGCGCGGCCCCTTTTCGAGCGTCCGCACCGGCGTGTTGCAGGCGATATAGGAGGCGTTTTGGTTGCGACAAGAACCGCAGGCCCCTAAGGGGCGCGCCATGCGAAGTACTGTTTCAGTCCTGGCCATATTACTGGCCCTCTCCGCGTGCGGCCAGGCGGCCCATAATGATCACAATGCGGGCGTCACCAATACAGCCTCGGCGACAGCCGGGCCGATCGTGCGCCTGCACGCAGTCCCGGGGCGCCCGGCGGCCGGCTATTTCGACTATCGGGTCACCGGCGACCGCGGCGCCTTGTTGTCGGTCAGCTCGCCGCAAGCGGGCCGGATCGAGCTGCACGAGACGATGGCGCACGGGAATATGACCTCGATGCGGCCGATGGAGCGGCTCGCGGTGCGCGACGGCGAGACGCTGAGCTTCCGGCCGGGCGGGCGGCACCTGATGCTCTTCGACATCGACCGGAGCGTCCCCGCCGGCGGCCGCATCGCCCTCATCCTCCATTTCGAACGCGGCGACCCGGCGACCATCTCCGCCACTCTGGTGCCGACCGGCGGCGATATCTAGCGGCGCGTACCGACCTGCTCGTTCCAGCGGACCTCGTAATGGCCCCGGCGTTCGCGGGCGAAGATGGGTGGCTGGAATCGCTGGCGCCCGAGGCGTCGGCAGAGAATTGCGTCGCGGGCGACGGTTGGGCCCGGCTGATAAGTCTGGCACCCGACGACGCGTCCGTCGCCGGCGACCTCGAATTCCGCGCGCGTCGTCCCTTCCCACCCCCTCAGCTCGAGCGACCCTGCATAGGGTGCCATCCAGCGCGCCGGATCGGTCGTCGGCACCGGCCCGTTGTTGCGGTTGACCTCGCGCCAGCGCGCAGCCAACCGGCGCCGCGCCATGGGCCGGCGCTCGGCAAGGAAACGCGGGAAGAATTCGTCGTTGCGCTCCGCATCCGCCAGCATCATCCAACCGATCGCATGCTGGCGGCCCGCGTTGCGCCCGAGTAGGACCACGATCCGGTCGCCCGTCACCACAGCCGGGCCCGGCGGACCGCAGCTCGACACGACGACTTCCGCCTGGGGGCCGTCGGAACCGATCCTCAGGGTAGCCTGGTCAACCCCTCCGTCGAAAAGCGTGATGAAGCGTATCTGCGCGCCGCCCTGATCGTGAGATACCACCTCGGCAAGGGCAACGGCCTCATAGGGCGTCCTGGCGAGGTCGATCGGGATAAGCGGCGGCGGACGCACGCGGCATGCCAAGGCGGCCGACGGCATGGCCGAAAGGGCCAGGCAAAATGCGGCGAAGGAAATTCGCAGCTTCATCTTCCTCTCCCGTCCGCACATGTCCCTTCTAAGGCCCGCACGGAGATTAACAAATCGAACCCCACTTCCTTTCCGCGCCGCGCATGCTAGCCTCAGGTCAAATCGGGGAGACGATCTATGGAAGCGCCGCTCGACACCTTCCGGCCGTCCACCAGGGGCTGGCTGATGGGCACGCTCGCCGGCTGGGGGACGGTCCTGCTCGGCCTCGCCGGGATCGTGCTCTGGGCCCTCAATCTGGCCAATGTCGGCATGTACTGGCTGGCGCTGACCGTCGCCGCCTTGGCCATAGCCGTCTGGAAATGGTTCCAGAACGTCGCCGCCAGATTTGAGGTCACCGAGGAGCGGCTGATCGTCCGCCGCGGCATTTTCATCAAGAGCATCGACGAGGTCGAGCTCTACCGGGTCAAGGACGTCAGGATCAACTTCACCCTGGTCAACCAGATGGCCGACATCGGCACGATCAGCGTCACCTCGAGCGACGAGACCACCCGCGGCGGCGACCTCCTGCTGCCTGACATCAAGCGCGCGCGCGAACGCCGCGAGATGCTCCGCCGGCTCGTCGATACCGCCCGCCAGAAGCGCCGCGTGCGCGAGGTCGATATGGTCCACGAAGACATCTGAGCCGTCCCGGGCGGCCCACAATGATACAATATAACAAAGGACTTGGCGGACGGGCGCGCCCGGCATAGGATGCGCACCTTGTTGCTTGGAGTCTCTGATGCCCTGTTCGAAGCGCGCGTTGATCCGCCTCTGCCTCCTGCTGCTGGCCCTGCCGCCGTTCGCGGGCACCGCCTTCGCCCAGGGCTCCAGCCCCAGCCCCAGCCCCAGCCCAGCCTCACTGCCCGGGTGGCGGGGATCGACAGCGAGGCGGCGGTCCGCAAGCTCGGGATCGAGACGCTCAACGTGCGAGTGCGCATCCGCGGGACGATCGCCGAAACCGTCATCACCGCGCGCTTCGCCAATCCCGGCCGCGAGATTCTGGAGGGCGACTTCACCTTGGCGATGCCCGCGGGCTCGGTGGTGACCGGCTATGCGCTCGATATCGGCGACCGCATGATCGAGGGCGTGCTGGTCGACCAGCGCCAGGCCCGGATCGCCTATGAAAGGCTGGTGCGCGGGCGGATTGATCCGGGCCTCGCCGAAGTCGGCCGCGACAACGTCTTCCGTACCCGCGTCTTCCCGATACCGCCCGGCGGCGGCCGCACCATCCGCCTCACCTTCGTCACCCCGCTCGATCCGGGGCGCGGCTATGTCCTGCCGTTCCACGATACCGGCGAGATCGGCCGGCTGACCATGGAGCTGGAAGTGGTCGGCCCCGCCGGGCAGGGGCTCAGCATCGCCGGCGCCCCCTATATCTTTCGCGACGAAGGCGGCGTGCAACGCTTCACGCTGGATCGGCGCGAGGCCCGGCTGGACGGCGGCATCGGCATTAGCGCGAGCGAGGGACCGGCCCTCCAGATCAGCCGCCATTCGAACGGCGAGCGTTTCTTCACGATTTCGGACAGGGTGCTGGGGTATGGCAGCCCGACCGCGCCGACGCGCAGCGTCGCCATCCTCTGGGACCGCTCGCTGTCGCGCGCCGACGACGACCTTGACGCCGAGATTCGCCTCGCCCGGCGCTACCTGGAGCAGGCGCGGCCTCGGGCGATCGAGCTCGTCCTGTTCGACAGCGGCGGGATCGAGCGGGTGCGCATCCCCGATGCCGACGCGCTCGTCCGGCGGCTGCGCGCGGTGCGCTATCGCGGCGCGACCAGCTTCGCCGGGCTCGCTGGCACGCGGCTGGCCGGCACCTGCCTTTTGTTCAGCGACGGGCTGGCGACGATCGACCGGCGAGAGACGGTCCGGCCCGGCTGCGCGCTCTTCGCCGTATCGACCGCGCGCGACGCCGACCGCGCCTGGCTCGGCGCGCTCGCCCGGAGCGCTGGCGGCGAGGCCTTCGACCTGAGTATTCGCCAGCCGGAAGAGGTGCTCCTTCGGCTGACCCGGCGGCTGCCGCGCGTCCTGGACGTACGGACGACGGGCGGCGCCGCAATCGACTACAGCCTGCTCGACGGCGGCGTGAACAGCTGGCGGATCGTCGGGCCGATGCCGGCGCGGGGCGACATCGTCGTGAGCCTGTCCGGCCTGTCCGGCGGCGAAACCCGGCGCGTCTATACGCGCCCGGGTACGGAGAGCTCCGGCGACGGCCCCGGCGCGCTCTGGGCGGCCGAGCGAGTCGCTTTGCTCGCGGCGAGCGACGAGCGCAGCCGCGACTCCGTGGTGGATTTCTCGCGCCGCTATTCGGTGGCGAGCCCCGACGTCTCCTTCATCGTGCTGGAAAATGGCCGCGATTATGCCCAGGCGCGGATCGAGCCACCCGCCGGCGCGCCCGCGGAATGGCGCGAAACCTACAGCCAAGTCCGCGCGCAGATGGCGGAGCAGGAAGCGAGCCAGCGCGCCGGCCGGCTGGAAACCGTGCTGGGCGAGTGGCGCGAGATGCGGCAATGGTACGCCACGCGCTTCAGTGCGCCGCGCCGGACCCGGCCGCGCGACCGCGAGGACGACGGACCTGTTTCGATCCCCCCGCCGATGCCGGTGCCGATCTCGCCCCCGATGCAGGAAAGAATGCTCGCGCCGTCCGCGGAGGCGGACGAGCGGAGCGTCATGGTGACGGGGACGCGCATGCGCGGCGGCAACAGCGCCAGCGCCGCGCCGGTCGCCATGGTCGGGCAGGCAGGCGAGGCCGGCCGGAGCAGAGGCGGCACGATCGCGCTCGAGCCCTGGAAGCCCGACCGGCCCTATCTGCAGGCGCTGGACGCAACGACGCCGGCGACGCGGGAGCGAGTCTTCGCCGAGCAGCAGCGCGAGCATGGCGACCTGCCCGCTTTCTGGCTCGACGTCGCCGACTGGGCTTGGCGGAGCGGCCGGCGCGCCGACGCGATCGCCTATCTCCTGAGCGCGCTCGAATTGCCGACGCGCAACAATCAAACGCTGGCGATCGTCGCCGACCGGCTGCTGCGCTACGGCGAGACCGAGCGCGCAATCTGGCTGCTGGAACGGCTGCTCGCCGCCGAGGACGATAGGCCGCAGCCGCGCCGCAATCTGGCGCTGGCCCTGGCGCGGCGGGCGCAAGGCGCGCCGGCGGCGCAGGCGCGCGCCGACCTGGCCCGCGCGATTTCTCTGCTGACCGAGGTGGTGATGACGCCCTGGGACGGCGCCTATCAGGGGATCGAGATGATCTCGCTCATCGAGGCGAACCGGCTGGTCCCGCGCTTCCGCGCATTGGGCGGCCGGGACATCGGCCTCGATGCGCGGCTGATCGCCTTGCTCGACTTCGACCTGCGCGTGACGATCGAATGGCAGACCGAGGCGAGCGACGTCGATCTGTGGGTGGACGAGCCGGGCGGCGAGCGCGCCATCTTTTCCAACCCGCGCACGGCGATCGGCGGCCGCCTCTCCAACGACATGACCCAAGGCTATGGGCCGGAGGAATATCTGCTGCGCCGCGCGCCCGCGGGCGCCTACGAGATCCGCGCCAACGTCTTCGCGGCCGACCGGCTCAGCCCCAATGGCGCGCAGCGGGTGACCGCGCGGATCATCCGCGACTACGGCCGCCCAACGGAGCGCGAGGAGCTCGTCGATATCGAGCTCCTGCCCGACGAGACCGAGCGCGAGCGCCGGGTCGGCACGGTCACGTTCGGGCCGCGGGCAGCAGGTCCGGTTCGGCCGCGAGCGCGCAATAGAGCCCGGAGAGCTCCGCGCCGGTGAGCAGGCGGAGCAAAGCCTCGAAGCTGGGAATCACGAAATAGGCTTCCTGGAAGGCGTCGGAGCGGTAGCGGGTGCGCAGCACCTGCCTGAGGTCGAAGGGCGAGCGCCGCGGCTTGTCGCTCTCCAGCGCGAAGCGGCTCTCGCCGAAGCTTGAGAGGAGGCCGGCGCCGTAGATGCGGGTCTCGCCATTTTCGAGCGCGAGGCCGAATTCGACGCTGTACCAATAGAGCCGCGCCAGCCGGTGCAGCGCGCCGGCGCGCATCGCCGCCAGCCCCTCGGCACCCATCGCCTGCATGAAATCGGCGACCGCGGGCTGGGCGAGGAGCGGGACATGGCCGAAGACGTCGTGGAAGACGTCTGGCTGCTCGATATAATCGAGGCTGTCGGCGGCGCGGATGAAATTGCCGGCCGGGAAGCGGCGCTTCGACAGATGCTCGAAGAAGATGTCGTCGGGGACCAGGCCGGGGACCGAGACGATCGTCCAGGCCGTGCGCGCATGGAGCCGCTCATTGAGCTCGTCGAGCTCGGGGATTCCGGGCCGCGACAGGCGCAGCACGTCGAGGCCGCGGAAGAAATCGGTCACCGCCCTCCCCTTCAGCGCCTCCTGCTGGCGAGCGAAGAGCGTGTCCCAGACGCGATGCTCCCCGGCCGTGAACCGATCCCAGTTCTGCGGGATCGTCCAGTCGGCAGCGGCGCCCGGCGGCGGCGCGCTCTTCGCTTCGATCGTCTCTTCGGTCGGCATGGGGTCGTTCCTCGCAAAGAAAAACCCCGCCCGGGGTTCCGGACGGGGTGAAATCTGAAATCCCGGCTTGTTAAGCGCGCGTCAGATCGGTCCCGCCCGGGCGAGCCGATAATAATAGAGGGAGGCGATCATCTTGCGCATCGCCCGCCAAGGTCGTCGCGCCGGGCCGCCCTGTCAAGCCCGGCTCCAATTTCCTCCCCTCGCTTTCGAGGGGAGGGGGACCAGGCGAAGCCTGGTGGAGGGGCTTCTTGGCCGGAAGAAGCCCCTCCACCGCACTACGTGCGGCCCCCCTCCCCTGCAAAAGCAGGGGAGGAAATTCGGGCGCGCGCCGCGCTTCTAAGCTGCTATGCTTGCACCGCCATGGAAGCGGACGAGGACAAAGCGGCGGCCGAGCCCCCCGAGACCGTCACCCGCCACCGGCTCTCGACCCGGATCTGGCACTGGCTGAACGCGCTCACCGTATTCGTCCTGCTGATGAGCGGGCTGATGATCTTCAACGCCCATCCGCGGCTCTATTGGGGCGAATATGGCGCCAATTCCGATTATGCCTGGCTCGAGATCGGCTCGACGGCCGACAGCGGCTATTTGCGGGTCGGATCGCTGACCCTGCCGACGACGGGCGTGCTCGGCCATCGCACCGACTGGAGCGGCACCGTCCGGCGCCATGCCTTTCCGGGCTGGGCGACCATTCCCTCCACCTACAGCCTCGCCGCCGGCCGGCGCTGGCACCTCGCCTTCGCCTGGGTGCTGGCGATCGGGCTGATCGCTTACTGGATCACGATCCTCGCCAACCGCCACTGGCGCGGCCTCCTGCCCCACCGCGCCGAATTGAAGCCGCGCCATTTGTGGCGCGAGGTGGCGGACCATGCGCGCCTCCGCTTCCCTCGGGGCGCGGCGGCGCTGGCCTACAATACGCTCCAGAAGCTGAGCTATGCCGGGATCCTGTTCCTCGTCCTGCCGGTGGTGATCCTGACCGGGCTCACCATGTCGCCGGGGATGAACGCCGCCTGGCCCTGGCTGCTCGACCTGTTCGGCGGCCGCCAGTCGGCGCGCTCGATCCATTTCATCTGCGCCTTCCTGCTGCTCGGCTTCATCCTCGTCCACCTCGTCATGGTGGCGTTGACCGGGCCGCTCAGGCAGATCGGCGCGATGATCACGGGCCGCTGGAAAGTGGAAAAGGAGCAGGGCGAATGATCACGCGGCGCACCTTGATCGTCGGCGGCGCCGGCGCGTTGCTCGCCGGCTGCGACCGACTCAACTCCAGCCCGGCCTTTCGCGATCTGCTGCGCGGCGGCGAGGGGCTGACGATGGGCGCGCAGCGGCTGATCACCAGCCGCTCGGCGATGGCCCGCGAATATTCGCCCGCCCAGATGTCCCCCGTCTTCCGCTCCAACGGCACTTCAAACCCGGACACGCCCGATTATCAGCGCCTCGCCGCCGGCCGCTTCGCCGACTGGCGGCTGACGGTGGACGGCCTCGTCCGCCGCCCGCTGTCGCTGTCGCTCGGCCAGATAGGCCGGATGCCGCGGCGCACCCAGATCACCCGGCACGATTGCGTCGAGGGCTGGTCGGCGATCGGCAAATGGACCGGCGTGCCGCTGTCGCTGCTGCTCGATTCCGCGGGCCTGCAGGGCGACGCCCGCTACATCGTCTTCCACTGCGCCGACCGCTCGGGCGGCCGGCCTTATTACGAGAGCATCGACCTGATCGACGCCTTCCACCCGCAGACCATCCTCGCCTGGGCGCTCAACGACCGCCTGCTCCCAATCCCCAACGGCGCACCCTTGCGGCTCCGCGTCGAGCGCCAGCTCGGCTACAAGCACGCCAAATATCTGATGCGGATCGAGGCGCGCGACAGCCTCGCCGGCCTCCACGGCGGCCGCGGCGGCTATTGGGAGGATGTCGGCGATTACGAATGGTATGCGGGGATCTAGAGGGCGGTTTTCCCAGGACGGATTCGTTCCCCGGCGAAAGCCGGGGTCCAGGTCTGAGTCCGTAACTGGGCCCCGGCTTTCGCCGGGGAACTGGAGCCTCAATCCGGCTCGAACTTTATCTAGCGCCCGAGCCGTCCCACCAGCTCCTCCTCGATTGCCCGATAGGCCGAGCGGCGGCCGCGCGGCGGGTCTTCGCCATTGCCGGTGGCGAAAAAGGCGATGCCGGTCCCCGTGCCCGCATCGATCCAGAGGCCCGAGCGCAGACCATAGGCATCGCCAGCATGGCCGATCATTGCCCGGCCACCGAACAAATCGTCGCGGCAGCCCGGCACGAGCCTGGGCAGGAGCTGCACGGCGAGCCCATAGGCGCAATAGAAGCCGCCCTCGGTTTCGCCGTTGCTCCCATCGTAGCTCCACGCCGAGCCTGTCATCGTCCGGAAGCTGGCTTCGTCGAGCAACGGCCGGCCCCGGTTCAACAGCAGCTGCCCGACCCTCGCGAGGTCGCGAACCGATATGCGCAGACCGCCCTGAGGCGAGAAGAGCGCGCCATTGTCCCCCAGGCGATAGGCGGCGAGATCGCAAGCGGGCGGCCCCAGCACCGGGCATTCGGGCCGCCGGCCGCGCAGGTCGTCGCGCAGCACCGTCCCGTCGGGCGCATAGAGCACCGCCGCCCGAGCGATCGCGGCGTCCGAGCAGGTCGTCCAGTTGAAGCAGGCGTCGAGCCCGAGCGGGCGCAGCACGAGGCGCTCCATCAGCCGGTCGAAGCGCTCGCCCGACGCCTTCTCCATCACCGAGGCGATAACCGGGAAGCCGAGATTGGCATAACGGAATCGGCTGCCTGGCGGGTGGGCGGAATCGAAGGCGGCGGGATTGGCGAGCGCCTGCTGCATAGTCGTGCCGAGGGGAATCGCCCAATATTCGATGTCGTCCTTGAGGGAAGAGCGGTGCGAGAGCAAAAGCCTGAGCGTGATCGGCCGGTCCGGGAACGCCGGGTTGCGCAGGGTCCAGCCGAGATAATCGGAAACGTCGCGGTCGAGGTCCAGCCTGCCCTGCTCGACCAGCCGCATCACCCCGAGCGCCACAACCAGCCTGGTGATCGAAGCGATCCGCGCCGGATCCTCGATGGTGAGCGCCCGCCCGCGCGCGCGGTCGGCGAGGCCCGAGGCGCCCGAGCCGGTGATCGCGGTGCCGTCGAAGGTCGCCCAGGCATAAGCGGGCGCCGCCGCGCGCGGTGGCACGGTGACGCAGCCGGCGAGAATCAGGACGAGGGGGAGGAGCTTGCGCATCCTGCCATCGTCATTCCCGCGAACGCGGGAATCCAGCTTTTTCTTTCTGCGCGACCGCCAGTCTGGACTCCCGCTTTCGCGGGAGTGCGGACATTGGCGTAGCTTTCGGTCGCCTCAGCCCTTCTTCGCCACCCCCACCAGAGCCGGCCTGAGCAACCTCTCCTTGATCGTGTAGCCGGCCTGCATCTCCTGGACGATGGTGCCGGGCTCCTCGTCGGAAGGCACTTCCAGCATCGCCTGGTGGAAATGCGGGTCGAGCGGCTTGCCCATCGCCTCGATGCGGGCGACGCCGTGGCGCTGGAAGGCGCTGTCGAGCTCGCGGCCCGTCGCCTCGAGGCCGGCGATCAGCCCCTTGATGCGTTCGTCATCGCGCATCTCCTCGGGGATCGCGTCGAGCGCGCGCACCATATTGTCCTTCACGCTCAACATGTCGCGGGCGAAGGCGGTGGCCGCATATTGGGCGGCGGCGACCTTCTCCTGCTCGAGCCGGCGGCGCACGTTCTGCGTCTCGGCCTGGGCGTAGAGGGCGTGCTGGCGCACCTGCTCCAGCTCCTTTTCGAGCTCGCCCAGCCGGTCGACGTTCATGCCGCCGCCGAAATCGATCTCGCCTTCCAGTTCGATCTTCTCGTCTTCTTCGTTCATCCCAGCAATCTCGATAAGGTTTTGGCCGTGAAATCCACCATGGGAACCACGCGCGCATAGTTCAACCGGGTCGGCCCGATCACCCCGACGACTCCGACCAGCCTGCCGTCATGGCCGCGATAGGGCGCCGCGATAACCGACGAACCCGACAACGCGAACATCTCATTTTCCGATCCGATGAAAATCTTCATCGCCGCGCCGTCGCGGGCGCGGCCGAGCAGGCGGGCGATCTCCTCCTTGCCCTCGAGCTCCTCGAGCAGCTGGCGGACGCGGTCGAGATCGGCGGCGGCGCTGTCGTCGATGAGGTTGGCCTGGCCGCGCACGATCAGCACCGGCCGCCGCGCCCCGTCTTCCGACCAGAGCGCCAGCCCCTGCGCCACCAAGGCCTGCGCCGCCTTGTCCAGCGCCGCCCTGCCGTCGCCGATCTCCTCGGCGAGCCGCGCCTGCGCCTCCCGCAGGGTCAGGCCGGAGAGGCGCGCGCTGACATAATTGCCGACCTCGGCGAGGGTGGAGGGCGTGGCGCCGGGCGGCAGATCGATGACGCGATTCTCGACGCTGCCATCGCTTCCCACGACCACCGCGACTGCCTGGGCCGCCGAGAGGGGCACGAAGGCGAGCTGCTTCAGCGCCGGCTCCTGCTTGGGCACCAGCACGATGCCGGCGCAGGCGGACATGCCGGAGAGCGCTGCGGTGGCGTTGGCGATCGCCTCCTCGATCGGCCCGCCCCGGTCGATCAGCGATTCGATCGCGGCGCGGTCCTCGGGGCGCGGCTCGGCGACCTGCATGATCGCATCGACGAACAGGCGCAGCCCCGTCTCGGTCGGGATCCGCCCCGCGGAAGTGTGCGGCGCCGCGAGCAGGCCCGATTCCTCGAGGTCCTGCATGACGTTGCGGATCGAGGCGGGGGAGAGGTTCAGGCTCGAGGTGCGCGAGATGGTGCGCGAGCCGACCGGATGGCCGCTTTCCAGATAGGCCTCGACCACCATCCGGAACACGTCCCGCGCGCGGTCGCTCATCTCGCCGATGCTGCTTGCCATGGGCGGACATGTAGTGATGCGGCCCCCCGGCGCATAGTCACTCGTCATTCCAGCGAAAGCTGGAATGACGGACTAGCGCGCGGCCCGGATGTAATCCTCGATCGGCAGCAGGCTGGGCGCTCTATGGAGGCGAGACGAGATGGCGCGGTTCCTGTCCATGTCGCAGCCGAACTCGAAAAACAGACTCTGCGTGCCCCGGCGGGAGCGCCAGGTGACCTCGGCCGAGGGCAGGTCGAGGTCCATGGAACGGCACCTCTCGCCCGTATAGCGGACCGTGCCGCGGGCTGGGCGGAGCGGCGCCAAATGGCGTGCGAAGGCCCGGTACCGGCCGGGCTCCAGCTGGAAGGCATGCGTACCCGTCACCGTGCCTGAGCGCCCACCTTCGAAAGTACCGCTGCCCTCGCTGTTCACCGTCACTCGATAGCCGGGACAGGCGCCGAACACGCAGGAACTGGTCTCGAACGTGATGGTCTCGACCTGTTGCGCCGGCCCCGGCGGCGACGTTGCGGCGGCCGGCATCGCCAAGGCGACTATGAACAAGACGGCTGTCTTTTTCACACCTCATTCCCTTATGTAGCGGCTCGCCATGTAGAGGCCGATGCCGACGACCAGCAATATTCCCCCATAGAACACCCAATGCACGCTCCCGACCATGAAGCTTCCCGCCGGCCAGGGCAGGATACCGCCGCCCTGGGCCATGAAGATCAGGCCGACGAAAATCCCGATCAGCCCCATATATTTCAGAAAACCGGCCATATCCCGATCCTTCGCGACGGAGGGGTGGCAAGGGGCCGCGCCTTTGGCTAAGGCCGCCCCCGACCCTGTTTTCGGAGAATCTTATGCGTCCTTCCGGCCGCGCGCCAGACCAGATGCGCGCCATCGTCATCGAGCCGGGCTTCACCCGCCACGCCGAAGGCAGCTGCCTGGTCAGCTTCGGCGATACCCGCGTGCTGTGCACGGCGTCGGTCGAGAGCAATCTGCCCCCCTGGCTGCGCGGCAAGGGGCGCGGCTGGGTCACGGCCGAATATGGCATGCTGCCGCGCGCGACCCACACCAGGGGACGCCGCGAGGCTGCGGGAGGCAAGCAATCCGGACGCACGCAGGAGATCCAGCGGCTGATCGGCCGCTCGCTCCGCGCCGTCGTCGACCTCGAAGCGCTGGGCGAGCGCCAGGTGACGCTCGACTGCGACGTCATCCAGGCCGACGGCGGCACCCGCACCGCCGCCATCTCCGGCGCCTGGGTTGCGCTGAGGCTCGCCGTCGACGGTCTGCTCGCGAAGAAGGCGATCGAGGCGGACCCGATCCGGCGCAAGGTAGCGGCGGTGAGCTGCGGCATCCACAACGACAATGCCGTGCTCGACCTCGATTATGCCGAGGACAGCGCTGCCGGCTGCGACGGCAATTTCGTGCTGACCGACGACGGCCTGCTGGTCGAGACGCAGATCAGCGCGGAGGGCGAATGCTTCGACGAGGAAGCGCTGCTGCGGCTGCTCAGGCTGGCGCGGATCGGCTGCGCGGACATCTTCGCCGCCCAGGAAGCGGCCGTTCTTGGGGCCGCCGGGCGTTGAGGAAACTGGGCGCCGGCAGGCTGGTCATCGCCAGCCACAATGAGGGAAAGGTCCGCGAGATTCGCGAACTGCTCGGGCCCTATGGGATTGAGCCGGTCTCGGCGGCCGAGCTCGATCTGCCCGAGCCGGACGAGATCGGCACCACCTTCATCGACAATGCCGACCTCAAGGCCCGCGCCGCGGCCGACCTTAGCGGCCTGCCCGCTTTGGCCGACGACAGCGGCCTGTGCGTCGAGGCCTTGGGCGACCGGCCCGGCATCTTCTCGGCGCGCTGGGCGCTCGGCGATCCCCATGTCACGCCCGAGGCCGGGCCCGGCGAGATCAGCGGCGAGCGCGATTTCAACCGCGCCATGGCCCGGGTCCATGACGAGCTGGAGGCGCTCGGCCCCGACGCCAGCCGCAATGCGCATTTCGTCTGCGCGCTGGCGTTGTGCTGGCCCGACGGCCACAGCGAATGGTTCGAAGGCCGCGTCGACGGCACCCTGAGCTGGCCGCCGCGCGGGAGCCGCGGCTTCGGCTACGACCCGATCTTCGTCCCCGCCGGCCGCGACGTCACGTTCGGCGAGATGGACCCGGCCGAAAAGCACGCGATCAGCCACCGCGCGGAGGCCTTCCGCAAGCTGGTGGCGGCGTTGCTCTAATGGTCCACGCCCCAGACTCGTTCGTCCCGGGCGAAGTCGAGGGGCGCTGGCACGGAGGCCGAGAGACGCCCCTCGACTTCGCCCGGGACGAACGGACTTCTGTGTCTGACGATGGGCTGGCGCTTTACGTCCACTGGCCGTTCTGCGTTTCCAAATGCCCCTATTGCGACTTCAACTCTCACGTCCGCGAGCAGATCGACCAGGCGCAGTGGCGCGACGCGCTCCTCGCCGACATGGCGCACGAAGCCCGCCAGACCCAGGGCCGCCGGCTGACCTCGATCTTCTTCGGCGGCGGCACGCCCTCGCTGATGCCGCCGGCCACCGTCGCCGCCCTGATCGAGGCGGCCGAGACGCAATGGGGCTTCGCGCCCGATATCGAGATCACGCTGGAGGCCAATCCCTCCTCGGTCGAGGCGGCCCGCTTCGCCGACCTCGCCGCCGCAGGCGTCAACCGCGTCTCGCTCGGCCTGCAGGCGCTCGACGATGAGGCGCTGCGCTTCCTCGGCCGCGCTCACGATGTCGCCGAAGGGCTGGCGGCGCTCGACACCGCCCAGAGGGCGTTTGGCCGGGTCAGCGTCGACCTGATTTACGCTCTACCGGGCCAGAATGCCGAAGCCTGGGCGGCGGAGCTTGGCCGCGCGCTTTCCTTCGGCACCAGCCATCTGTCCCTCTACCAGCTCACCATCGAGCCCGGCACGCGCTTCGCCACGCTCGCGGCGAAGGGCGACCTCGTCCGCGCCGATCCCGACGAGAGCGCCGCGCTGTACGAGCTGACCCAGGACATGACCGGCGCCGCCGGCCTCCCCGCCTACGAAATCTCCAACCATGCCCGCCCCGGCGAGGAGAGCCGGCACAATCTCTCTTATTGGCGCTACCAAAGCTATGCCGGCATCGGCCCCGGCGCGCATGGACGGCGCGGCGGCCACGCCGTGCAGCGCCACAGGAAGCCGGAAAACTGGCTCGCGGCGCTCGATCGCAACGGCCACGGCATCGTCGAGGAAGCGGAAATCCCGCCCGCCGAGCGCGGCGTCGAGGCCCTGCTCATGGGCCTGCGCCTCGCTGAAGGCATGGACGCGTCCGACGAGATGCTGGAGCTGGACGCAGTTGCCCGCCTTGCCCGCCAGGGCCTGCTCGAACGCAGCGGCACGCGCCTCGCCGTCACCCCGCGCGGCATGCTCCTTCTCGACGCGATCCTGGCCGAGATCGTGAAATAGCGACCTAAGGTCCCGGCGAAAGCCGGGATCTTAGGTCGAAAAGTCTCGGCGTGTCTCCACGAGACCCCGGCCTTCGCCGGGGTGACGGCCTGTGGGGGCCGTCAGTTGAACCCCGCCGGCGCGGGCGAGACGATGTTGGTTCCGGTCGCGGTCACCTCGCGCACCTCCAGCGCGCGGTCGGCGACGCCGTCGCGGCCGAAGCGGAAGGCCCCGTCGACGCCGGCGAAGCCCTCGGCATCGCGCAAGGCCCGGACCGGAAAGGTGCGCCCGACGGGCCAGTCCGCCGCCACCCGCACGGCGAGCAGCACGGCGTCATAGCCGAGCGACGCGAGCCGGTAGGGCGCGGCGTTGTAGCGCGCTCGGTAGCGGGTCCGGAACTGGCCGTAGAGCGTGTCGGAAGGCGCCGCGAACCAGGCGCCGCGCAAGCCCACATTGGCGCCGATATTGGTTTCGGTCGCCCAGCGCTCGGTGGCGAGCAGGCGCGGCTGCGGCGAGAGTTGGCGCAGGATCGGCGCCGCGGACAGGATCGCGCGCGGCACATCGGCGAGCAATATCGCGTCGGCGGCGCCCTGGCCATTGAGCCGCGTCGCCGCCGCCCGCGTTCCCGCGGCGCTCGCATCGAAGGTCTGGATGCCGATCAGCCGGCCGCCCGCGCCCTCGACCGCCCGGGCCATCGCGCGGGCCGCGCGTTCGCCATAGACGTTTGTCGGAACCAGCGCGCCGAAGCTGTTGGCGCCGCGCGACCGCGCGAAGCCCACCACCCGCTCGATCGCCTGGCCCGGGTTGAAGCCCATCACGTAGACGCCGTTCCCGGCCACGCTGACGTCGTTGGAAAATGCGATCACCGGCACGTCGTTCTCGCGCGCGATCGGGGCGACGATGCGCACATCCTCGGCCAGCAACGGCCCAAGGATCAGGCCGTTGCCCTCGGCGATCGCCTCGTTGGCCGCGGCGGCGGCGCCCCGGAGGCGGTGTCGTAGGCGGTAATCCGGATGCGCTCGCCGCCCATGTCGAGCAAGGCGAGATTGGCGGCGTTGAGGATCGAGCGGCCGAGCGCGGCGTCGCGCCCGGTCAGCGGCACCAGCACCGCGACCCGGTTGCGGGTCTCGTCGGCGGGCAGGCGCGGATTGACCCTCGGCTGCTCGGGCTGGAGCACCGGCTGGGCCTCGAGCCGCGGCTGCGGAGTGCGTGAGCGCGGCACGCAGCCGGCGATTGCGACCGAAAGAAGCGCCAGGCAGGCCAGCCTAATCAGCGACAGGCCTGCTTGCGGACGATAGGACAGCGATGCCATGACTTGCGTCCCCATGCACGAGAAGCTCGAACCCGGCCTCTATATCGTCGCCACCCCGATCGGCAATCTCTCCGATCTCTCGCCGCGCGCGGCGGACGTGCTGAGCCGCGCCGATCTGATCGCGGTCGAGGACAGCCGAGTCACCGCCAAATTGCTCCGCCATATCGGCGTGAAGCGGCCGATGACGCCCTATCACGACCACAATGCCGACAAGGTGCGCCCGAGTCTGATCGAGCGGATGCGCGGCGGAGCGGTCGCCCTGGTGTCCGACGCGGGGACGCCGCTCATCTCCGATCCCGGCTACAAACTGGTCCGCGACGCCCGAGAGGCCGGGGTGAACATCGTCACCCTCCCCGGGCCGAGCGCGGTCGTCGCCGCCCTGACGCTGGCGGGGCTTCCGACCGACCGCTTCGCCTTTTTCGGCTTCCTGCCGGCAAAGGCCGGAGCGCGGGCGGCCGCGATCGCCGAGGCCGCCTCCTTCCGGGGCACGCTCGCTTTCTACGAGAGCGGCCCGCGCCTCGCCGCCGGCCTGGCAGCGCTCCGCGACGGCCTTGGCGAGCGCGACGCGGCGGTAGCGCGCGAGATCAGCAAGCGCTTCGAGGAGACCGTGACCGGCACATTGTCCGCGCTGGCCGCGCGCTACGCCGATGCCCCGCCCAAGGGGGAGATCGTGATCATCGTCGGCCCGCCCGGCGAAGCGGCCGCGGCGAGCGATGAGGAGATTGACGCCGCCCTGCGGGACGCCATGGCCACCCTCTCTCCATCCCGCGCCGCCACCGCCGTCGCCGGCCGGCTTGGTCTGCCCCGGCGCGGCGTCTACGATCGTGCGCAGCGGCTGAAGGAGGAAGACGGATGAAGGCGTTGCTGCCTATCACGTTGCTCCTTGCCGGCTGCGTCACGACCGAAAGCGCCGGCAGCGCCTGGCTCGTCGGCCCCTGGTGCCCCGAACCGGATACTCGTCCGCCGCTGCCCGATGGCCTTGTCTACGTCGGGCTCTTCCCGGCCCGGTTCCACGCCGACGGCCGGGTGACCGGCTTCGAACTGGAAGGGACGTGGCGCCTCAGCGGCAACCGACTCGAATATTCGACCCAAGGGGCGGTAAGCACCTACCACGATGACCGGGTCGAACGGCTCGGCCGGGATCGGATGGCCTGGACGAAGAACCATAGCTGGCGCACGCTCTGGCGCCGGTGCCCCGAACGGGAATGAACCGCCGCCGGGCCGAGCGCGGCGGGCGGCGGGCGGAGCGCATCGCCGCCTGGTGGCTGCGGCTGAAGGGCTGGCGCATCCTCGCCATTCGTGCCCGCACGCCGGTCGGCGAGGTCGACATCGTCGCTCGCCGCGGCCGCACCCTCGCCTTTATCGAGGTCAAGGCGCGGGCCAAAGCGTCGAACGCGGACTGGGCGCTCGACGACTATCGTCTTCGGCGCGTCATGCGCGCGGCCGAAGCCCTGCTTGCCCGTTACACGCGCGAGGGCGACACGATTCGGATCGACGCAATGATCGTGACGCCCTGGCGGCTCCCGCGCCACATGACCAACGTCTGCCAAGGTTGAGACGCCGTAGAATCACGGCATGTATACCAGGGAATCCGACCAAAATTCCGTCACGCGCCTGAAACGACTTTCAGGCAGTCCCAGTTCGTGCCAACAATGCTGCTCGGGGACTCGCGCGATAGGTGCGTGGGGCACGAGACTTAGGGGAAATGAAATGGTCGCTTCCGTTCTTGCCGCCGGCGACATCGCCATTGTTTCCTATGCCACCGACGCGGTTGGCGGCACCGATGACGATGATGTCATCCGCTTCGTCCTGTTGAAGCCGATCGGAGCGGGAACCCAGATCTTCTTCACCGACAGGACATGGAACGGCAGCGCGTTCGTCAATGCGGCCGGCGACGGCTTCTTCGGCTATACCGCCGGGGCCGACCTGGCGGCCGGGACGGTGATCACCATCACGTCGGCGCAGCTTGCCGCCGCGGGCATGAACCTGTCCGACCTGACCGGCGACACGATCTATGTCTACCAGGGCAGCGACGCCGACAGCCCGACCAGCTTCCTCTATGCGGCCGACATCGCCGACGGAAACAATGTGTTCAACGGGTCGCTCGCCAATACCGGGCTGAGCGTCGGCAGCACCGCGGTCGCGATCGGCTTCGACCAGGCTTCCTATGCCGGTCAGAGCACCCAGATCCAGCAGACCCAGCTCACCAGCATCAGCGATAACGGCCAGTGGCACGGCAGCGACACCAACGACAGCCTCGGCACGATCTACGACGACCGCGCCGACACGAGTCTCTCCGGTCCGCTCAACAATCCCGACATGCAATTGTTCGCGGTCATGGCCGGCGGCGGCCAATCCGACGCCATCGTCCGCATGGACAATGACGAGGCCTCGAACGTCGCCACCAACCTCACCCGGCTGTTCCGCGACAATCCCGATTTCACCCATCTCACCGATCTCAGCTTCGACATCGAGGACGGCGTCTTCTTCGCGGTCGATTCGGACGGCGCCACCACCCGCATCCTCAAGGGCAACATCGCCGACCTCGTCAGCGGCACCAGCACGCCGACGCTGACGGTGATCTACAACGACGCGACCCCCGACCAGATCATCGGCGGCATCGAGATCGATACCGTCAACAACAGGGTCTATTTTACCCAGGGCGACATCTTCGCCGGCCACAGCCTGCGGTCGGTCGGCTATGGCGGGGGCGCGGTTACCGATTACGGCCCGGTCGCGCTGGCGGTCGATTCGTCGTTCGGCTTCCTCGCCGGCGGCGTCTTCGACTTCACCCTCGATGCGGCCAACGACACGGCCTATCTGACCTACACCCTCGTCGACACCTTCTTCGGCCCGCCCAATGCGGCGATCAACTATATCGTCAAGGTCAACAGCCTCGCCGATCCCGGCGGCGGCTATTCCATCGTGACGATCGTCGGCAGCGACGATCCCGACGGGCCCGGCGGCAATCCGGACAATCATTTCCCGGAAATCGAAGGCTCGCTTGCCGGCATCGACATCGATGCCGCCAACCAGATCCTCTATTTCGTCACCACCCGGCTCGGCGCCGACGGCACCGCCGGCATCTTCAAGCTCGATCTCGCCACCGGAATCTACACCGAGATCTGGGAGCAGCCGTCCAACAACGCGTTCAGCACGCTGCAGCCCTTCCCGACCACCCAGATGCAATATATCGAGGTCGATACGATCGGCGGCCGCTATTACGTCACCACCCTCAACAGCACCGACACCGCCATCGGCCATGACGGCACGGCCACCGACGAAGGCGGCTCGCGCATCTTCTCCGGCAGCCTGACGGCGACCCCCGGCACCGCGCCGACCGTCTTCGCGACCGCGTTCGAGCCGACCGCCAACGGCGCCCCGCTCGGCATGGAGATCGACTATGCGCCGGTGCTGACGCTGAGCAGCGCCGGAGTGGGCTATACCGAAACGGCAGGCTCGCCGTCGGGCGCCGGCCCGCCCGTGGACGTGGCCAGCGGCGTTACCGTCAGCGACGCCGACCAGGCCGTGATCCAGGGCGCGACGGTGGCGATCACCGGCGGTTTCGCCGCCGGCGACACCCTGACCTTCACTGCGGGCGGCGGGATCACCGGCAGCTACGACGCGGCAACGGGCGTGCTCAGCCTCACCGGCAATGCCAGCTTCGCCCAATATCAGACGGTGCTCGATTCGGTCGGCTTCACCACCCCCGGCGACAATCCCAGCACCGCCACGCGCACTATCTCCTTCACCGTCTTCGACGGGCTGATCAACAGCGATCCGGCGATCGCCACGGTCACCGTCACCGCCACCAACGACGCGCCGGTCAACACCGTCGGCGCCCCCGTCGCCACCAGCGAGGACGCGGCGCCGGTCGCCGTCACCGGCCTTGCGGTGAGCGATGTCGATTCGGGCGCGCTCACCGTCACCCTGTCGGTCGGCCGCGGCACCCTGGCCGTCGCGACGGTGCCGGGCGGGGCCGCCGTCAGCGGGAGCGGCACCGGCTCGGTGCAGCTCAGCGGCACCCAGGCGGAGATCAACACCACCCTCGCGGCCTTGAACGGCGTCACCTACACGCCGACGCCGAACGTCAACGGTCCCGACACGCTGACCATGACAACCGACGACGGCACCGACCAGGACGTGGACCCGGTCTCGATCAGCGTCGCTGCGGTCAACGACGCGCCCACGGTCGCCGGCGACGGCACCGAGGACGCGGCGCCGATCGCGGAAGACACGCCCAGCGCGACGGGACAAAGCGTGGCCAGCCTGTTCGGCGGCCAATATTCGGATGCGACCGATCAGGTGGCGGGCGGCTCCTCGGCCGATCCGTTCGCCGGCGTGGCGGTCACCGCCAACGGCTCCGGCGCGGCCGGCCAGTGGCAATATCATAACGGCGTCATTTGGGTGGACATCGGCCCGGCCTCGACCGGCGCGGCGGTGCTGCTCGCCGCCTCGACCTCGGTCCGTTTCAACCCCGCTCCCGGCTTCAGCGGCACGGCGCCGACCCTCACGGTGCACCTCGTCGACGGCTCGGCGGGGGCGATCGTCAGCGGCACCGCGGCCGATCTGTCGGTGACCGGCGGAACCACGCGCTATAGCGATGACACCGTCACCCTGAGCCAGGAGGTCACGCAGCAGAACGACCCGCCGACCGGCGTCACCGGCGATCTCAGCGCGCCCGAAGACGCCGTCAATGGCAGCGCGGCCGGCTCGCTGACCGCCCAGGATGCGGAAGGCGGCACCCACAGCTACGTCCTGCTCGACGATGCCGGCGGCCGGTTCGACATCGACGCCAACGGCAACGTCACCGTCCAGGACGGCCTGCTGCTCGATTACGAACAGGCCTCGAGCCACACGATCACGGTCCGGGTCACCGACGACCAGGGCGCGTTCGCGGACTTCGACGTGGAGGTCGACGTCATCGACGTTCTCGGCGAGAACGTGCTTGGCGATGGCCGCGACAACGTCTTCTGGGGCGGGGCCGAAGCCGACACGCTGCACGGGGCCGGCGGCAACGACAGCCTGAAAGGCGGCGGCGGCGGCGACACCTTGTACGGCGGCACCGGCAGCGACGTCCTCGACGGCGGCGCCGGCATGGACCTCCTTACCGGCGGCACGGGCGGCGACGTGTTCGTGTTCCACAAGGGCGAGGCCAATGGCGATGTCGTCATGGACTTCAAGGGCCAGGGCTCGGGCGGGGACGAAATCCACCTGTTCGGCTACGCCGCGGGCACGACCTTCACGCGGATCGGCGGCGGCAATAGCGATCTCTATCAGATCAACGATCACGGCTTCATCGAATATGTGACGATCCACGGGCCGGGGCATGTGCCGGCCGGCGACGTCCATTTCATGATCTGACCGACCCGAGTGACAGCGGCGCGCGGCTCGCCTAAGCGAAACCGATGAGCCTGCGCGTCGCCGTCCAGATGGATCCGCTCGACTCGATCGGCATCGAGGGCGATTCCACGTTCGCGATCATGCTCGGCGCACAGGCGCGCGGGCACAGGCTCCACCATTATGCCGCCGAGGCTTTGAGCTGGGCCGACGGGCGCCTGTGGGCCAAGGCGCATCCGGTCACCGTCCAGCGCGTGAAGGGCGACCATTACCGCTTCGGCGAGCCGGAGATCCTCGATCTCGGCCGCGACGCCGACGTCGTGCTGATGCGCCAGGATCCGCCCTTCGACCTGGGCTATATCACCGCCACCCATCTGCTCGAGCGCATCCAGGGGGAGACGCTGGTCGTCAACGATCCGGCCAGCGTCCGCAACGCGCCGGAAAAGGTCTGGGTGCTCGATTTCGCCCGCTTCATGCCGCCGACCGCGGTCACCCGCTCGCTCGGCCTGGCGCGCAAGTTCCTCGCCGAGCACAAGGAGATCGTGGTCAAGCCGCTGCACGGCAATGGCGGCAAGGCGGTGTTCAAGGTCGGCAGCGACGGCGCCAACCTCGCCTCCCTGATCGAGGTCTTCAACACCGCCTGGCGCGAGCCGCACATGATCCAGGCCTTCCTCCCCGGCGTGGCCGACGGCGACAAGCGTATCATCTTCGTCGACGGCGAGGTGGCGGGCGCGGTCAACCGCATCCCCGGCGAAGGCGAGATCCGCTCGAACCTCGCCGTCGGCGGCAAGGCGGCCAAGACCGAGCTGACTCCGCGCGAGGAGGAGATTTGCGCCGCCATCGGCCCCGAACTCAAGGCGCGCGGGCTCCTCTTCGTCGGCATCGACGTGATCGGCGGCGAATGGCTGACCGAGATCAACGTCACCTCCCCCACCGGCATCGTCGCCATCGACGCCTTCAACGGCACCGATACGCCGGCGCTGATCTGGGAGGCGATCGAGGGGAAATTGGCGCGATAGCGTCATCCCGGACTCCCAAACCGTCATCCCGGACTCCCAACCGTCATCCCGGACCCCCAAACCGTCATCCCGGACCCCCAAACCGTCATCCCGGACTTGATCCGGGATCCATGAACACGGACGGCGAGAACCCGCACAATCCGTGTTCATCGATCCTGACTTTCGTCAGGATGACTGGAGTGGGTCCGCCCGCTCCCCGAAGGCATAACGCGGCCCCGGCCCCCGCCGCCCCGCCCGGTCGTCACGATTGTAGAGCGCGCATTTCTTCAGCGACAGGCAGCCGCAGCCGATGCAGCCGTCGAGCGTCTCGCGCATCCGCTGGAGCGCGGCGATGCGCGCGTTGATCCGCTTCGAAAAGCCGTTGCTGATCCGCCGCCAGTCGGCCTGCGTCGGGGTGCGCCCTTGCGGCAGCTTGGCGAGCTCGGCGGCGATCTCGGGCAAGGTGCAGCCGAGCCGCTGCGCGATCAGGGCGAAGGAGAGCCTGCGGATGTCGGAGCGCAGGAAGCGGCGCTGCCCGCCCGAGCTGCGCAGCGCCTGGAGGAGGCCCTTCTCCTCGTAGAAGCGGATCGCCGAGACCGCGAGGCCGGTGCGGGCGGCGAGCTCGCCGATCGCCAGAAGTTCGTTGCCGCGCGTCATTTCCCCTCCGCAACAAAAGCTTGATCTCAACTTAGCTTGAGGTTGTAGAGGCTGCAAGCATGGCACCCGAATCGAAAGGACATACGCCCATGCGACCCGCTTTTATCGAACATGTGAACATCACCGTGAGCCAGCCCGAGCGCTCGGCCCGGCTCTTCCAGGACCTGTTCGGCTGGCACGTCCGCTGGCAGGGCCCGGCCCGCGACGGCGGCCGGGTCATCCATGTCGGCGACGGGACCAATTATCTCTCCCTCTATGCCGAGCCGGGCGAGAGCAAGGACGCGCTCGACTGGCCGAAGGGGGAGCCGCTCAACCATGTCGGCATCCTGGTCGACGATCTCGACGAGATCGACCGCCGAGTCTCCGCCGCCGGCCTCACGCCCTTCGGGCATGACGAATACGACCCCGGCCGCCGCTTCTATTTCTTCGACTGGGACGGGATCGAGTTCGAAATCGTGAGCTACGCCTGACGGGAGGCGCGGCGCAGGGGGCCGTCATTCCAGCGCAAGCTGGAATCCCTCTTCCCTTTCGGTCCTTGGTCAAAGAAGAGCAGTGAGATTCCAGCCTTCGCTGGAATGACGTGCGGTTCCAGCTTTCGCTGGAATGACGGAGGACGTTCGGCCGATGTACGACTGGGTGATCGGCCTGATCGATCGGGGCGGCTATGGCGGCGTCTTCCTGCTCATGCTGCTGGAGACGATCTTCCCGCCCATCCCTTCGGAGGTGATCCTGCCGCTCGCCGGCATGCGCGCGGGGCAGGGGGCCCTCGGCCTTCCCGGCGTGATCGGCGCCGCGACCGCCGGGGCGATGGCCGGCAACATCTTCTGGTATTGGGTCGCGCGGCGGGTCAATCATGGCCGCTTCCGCCATTTCATCGACCGTTACGGCCGCTGGCTGACGCTCGACTGGCACGACGTCGAGACGGTGCAACGCATGTTCCGGCGCGGCGCGGCCCTGGTCGTGTGCGTCGGCCGGTTCCTTCCCAATTTGCGCACCATCGTCTCGGTGCCGGCCGGGCTGGCGCGGATGAGGATCGCGCCCTTCCTGCTTTGGTCGACGCTGGGCACCGCCGTCTGGAGCGCGGGCCTGGCGGGCGGCGGCTACCTGCTCGGCGCGCGCTTCGAGCGGATCGACGCGGTGCTGGCGCCGCTCTCCACCGCGGTGATCGTCGGCGGGATCCTCTGGTATCTCTGGCGCCAGCTCACCTGGAGCCGGCGGACGCGCTAGGCGCGCGGATGGGCGTGGCGATAGACATCCATGAGATGGGCGGCATCCACGGCCGTGTAGATTTGGGTGGACGACAGGCTGGCATGGCCGAGCAGCTCCTGAAGCGCGCGAAGGTCGGCGCCGCGGCCGAGCAAATGGGTAGCGAAGCTGTGGCGCAAGGCATGCGGCGTGGTGCGTTCGGACAGGCCGAGCGCGCGCCGCGCCTTCACCACCGCCCGGCGCACGATCTCGCCGCGCAGCGGCCCGCCGCGCGCGCCGCGGAACAGGGGGTCGTCGCGGCCCGCGGGGTAAGGGCAAAGCGCCAGATAGGTCTCGATCGCCTCCTTCACGGAGGGAAGCAGCGGCACCATCCTTGTCTTGTTGCGCTTGCCGGTCACCAGCAGGGCCTCGCCGAGCGGCAAGGCGGCCCCGGTGAGGCCGAGCGCTTCCGCCACGCGCAGCCCCGAGCCGTAGAGCAAGGTCAGCATCGCGAAGTCGCGCGCCGCGATCCACGGCTCCGACGCGTCCTCGGCCACCTCCTCGGCGAGCGAGACCGCTTCGTCGGGCGAAATCGGGCGCGGCACGGAGCGCGGCCTTCTGGGCCCTTTGAGCCTGGGCAGCGCCCCCTCGCGCCCCGCCTCGGCGGCGGCGAAGGCGAGGAAGGCGCGCACCGCCGAAAGCTCGCGCGCGGCCGATGAATTGCTCAGCCCGCCCGCGCGGCGGACGGTGAGGAAGGCACGCAGGTCCGCCGGGCGCAGCTCTGCCAAGGCGGCCTCGCCGACCGCCCCGCCCAGATGGCCGGAGAGGAAGGCGATCAATCGGTGCGCGGTGGCGACATAGGCGCGCACCGTATGCGCGGACCGGCGCCGCTCGCGAGTGAGATGGTCGTGCCAGCGCGCCGCCGTGGCAATCGCCTGGTGGTGGCCTAGGGCGTCAGCCACCGGCCCATGCAGCGGGTCAGCACCCGCCCCAGAAAGATGAGCAGCTCGGAGCCGTGGCGCGTGTCGAAGCTCTGCGAGCCGCGCTGCCCCAAGGCCAGCAGCCCGCTGGGCAAAGGCGGCTCGCTGGTCAGGCGGATCAGCGCCTCGGCGCGGATCAATTCGCAGGCCGGCCCGAACAGGGGATGGCCGCGCTCGACGCCGCGCAGCAGCACGCCGTCAAACTCCCGCACCGACTTCTCGATCAGCCGGGCATCCACGAACTGGAGCCCGGACGCGTCGGCGCGCACCCCGGTCTCGCCCGCGAACAGGGCAACCGCGACCGCGTCGAGGCCCAATATCTGCGGCCATTCCTGGGTGACGACGTGGAGCAGGTGATCGAGCCCCTCGGTCTCGACCGCGGCGAGCACGGCTTCGTGGATCGAGGCGACCGCGCCCGAATGGCCGCGCGCGAAGGCGATGAGGTCCTGATTGGCCTCCTCCGCCGCCGCGACCCGCGCGCGCAGGTTCGCCAGCGCATGGTTCTCGAAGCTGATCACCCGTCCCATGGGCCCGAGGGTAATACGGATATGGTTAAGAAGCGATTGGAATCCTTGCCCCTCTCCCATTTGGGGAGTGTTGGGTGAAAACTGCCCCCGGCAGTTTTCAGATCGCGCGGGGCGCGATCGGCCCGACACTGTAGGGGCCCGCCGCGAAGCGGTGGGAGGGTGAGGGACTTTGCCCCAGCCGCCCAATCCCTCACCCTCCCAAGCCTGTCGGCTTGGGGCCCTCCCTCTCCCCGAAACGGGAGAGGGATTTTCTAGATCTTCTGCCCCGTCTTCTCCCAATCCGCGAGGAACGCCTTGATGCCGTTCTCGGTCAGCGGGTGCTTGAAGAGCTGGCGGATGACGGCGGGCGGCGCGGTCATTACGTCGGCGCCCAGTTTCGCGGCCTCGAAGACGTGGATCGGATGGCGCACGCTGGCGACCAGGATCTCGGTGCGGAAATCGTAATTGTCGTAGATCAGGCGGATGTCGGCGATCAGCTCCATGCCGGGATAGCCGACATCGTCGTGGCGGCCGACGAAGGGCGAGACGAAGGTCGCGCCGGCCTTGGCCGCGAGCAGCGCCTGGTTGGCCGAGAAGCACAGCGTGACGTTGACCATCGTCCCGTCGCTCGTCAGCTTCTTGCAGGTCTTGAGCCCGTCCACCGTCAGCGGCACCTTGACCGCGATATTGTCGGCGATTTTCCGCAATATCTCGGCTTCGCGCATCATCCCGTCATGGTCCAGCGCGACCACTTCCGCGGAGACCGGTCCTTTGACGATCCCCGCTATCTCCCTGACCACCTCCAGGAAATCGCACCCGGCCTTGTGGATCAGCGAGGGATTGGTGGTGACTCCGTCGAGCAGCCCCGTTTCGGCCAGGTCGCGAATGTCGGCGGTGTCGGCGGTGTCGGCGAAGAATTTCATGATTCGGCATTCCTATGAAACATGCGGCCCCGCCTAGACCAGGAACCCCTCATAGTCATCCCGGCGAAAGGGCACCCCGGAGGCCGGGATGACTCCCAATTTGTCGATGTACCCGTCGAGCTCGGACCGGCCCTCCTCAATCGACTCGGTCTAGCGTGGTTCGCGCCGCCTGGCGATCAGCGTGGCGCTGCGGCCGACATGGCAGCGGTCGTCGCAATGGCTCGAGAGCTCGATTTCGACATCGGCCGTGCGGTAGCCCAGCGTCGACCTGTAAGGGACGGGGGGCGTCGCTTCCGCGCCGAGGCAGTCGCGGACCGCCGGGCCGAAGGTGCTCGCGATCAGGCTCGCCGGCGCGAACTGGGTACGCGAGCAAATGAATGCGCGGGGCTGGTCGCGATAGGCCTGGCTCACCCGGCAGCCCAGCCTGAAGCCCGGCAGGATTTCCTCCCGCAGACCCTCCAGCGAGGCGAACGACACCGGTTCGCGCGCCGCCGCTTCGATGCGGCGAAGCCCGGCGCACAGATCCTGCGCGAAGGCGGGCACGGGCAGCGCGAGCAAAGCAGCCCCTGCCCAGATGGATTTGTGTAGCCGGTTCATCGCGCCTCGTCTTCCGGGCGATCGAGTGTGACGGTGAAGCCGCCGAAAGCGTGGCCGGCGCAGATCGTGCACCTTACGCCATATGCGAAGCGCAGGCCGCCGCCGCGATAGGCGCGCGCCCAGTCGTCGCCGAGCAACCGGCGCCCTGCTGCCGGCCCCGGCGCCGCCGTCAGCCCGCTGCAGGCGAGCGGGTCCGGCCAGCCGTCAAAGGACCTGACCGGGCTCGCCGAAAGATGGCAAGTCAGGCCGCGCGCCTTCCCAAGCACCCGGCACGAGGATGCGGGGAAGCCCGGGGCGACGCTCTCGCCCCGCGCCAGCGCCTGGCCGATCGATGCGAAGGGCGTCGCCTCGCGCGACGCGGCGATGATCCGCTGGAAGCCGACGCACGGCTCCCCATCCTGCGCGATGGCTTGCGCGGGCAACAGCGCCGCGAGGGGAACTGCCCACAGACATTTTCGCAAGCTGCCCATGCACACCTCCAACAGGGTTTCCGCGTGCGTTCCGGACTCCTTATGTAGAAGGCGACATGAACCGCGCCCGACTGATCGTGATGAACGCCGCTCTGGGCCCGCTCGACTATCGCGTGCCGCACGGCATGAGCGTCGAGCCGGGCTCGGTCGTGGTCGCGCCTTTGGGGCCCAGGCAGATGATCGGCGTGGTCTGGGAGGCGGAACGGCTGCCGACCCAGGAGGTGGGCGACAATCGGCTGCGCAATCTGCTCCACGTCTACGATCTGCCGCCCATCGCCGCGCCCTTGCGCCGGCTCGTCGAATGGACCGCGGATTATTATCTGGCGCCGCTCGCCGCGGTGCTGCGCATGGCCCTGCCGTCGTCGGGGGCGCTGGAGGGCGCGCGCTCGATCACCGAATATCGCGCGACCGGCCTCGTGCCCGAGCGGCTGACCCCGCAGCGCGCCCAGGCGCTGGAGCGGATTGGCGAGCGCCAGGGCCTGGTATCGGAGCTGGCGATCATCGGCGGCGTCTCCGACGGCGTGATTCGCGGCCTCTGCAAGGCCGGCGCGATCGAGGCGGTCGAGGTGGCGATCGACGACCCTTTCCCGGAGCCCGACCCGGACCATGACCCGCCGGCGCTGGAGGAGGCCCAGGCCGACGCCGCCGACGAACTGCGCGAGGCGGTCGCGGCCGCCCGCTTCGCGCCCTGGCTGCTCGACGGCGTCACCGGCTCGGGCAAGACCGAGGTCTATTTCGAGGCGATCGCGCAGGCGATCCGCATGGGGAAGCAGGCGCTGGTCCTGCTCCCGGAAATCGCCCTCACCGAACCCTTCCTGAAGCGCTTCGCCGCCCGCTTCGGCTGCGACCCCGTGCCCTGGCATTCGGGCCAGCGCCAGAGCCAGCGCCGCCGCGCCTGGCGCGCCATCGCGTCCGGCGAGGCCCGGGTCGTGGTCGGCGCCCGCTCCGCTTTGTTCCTCCCCTATTGCAGGCTCGGCCTGATCGTCGTCGACGAGGCGCACGAGGCGAGCTTCAAGCAGGAGGACGGCGTCCAATATCATGCCCGCGACGTCGCGGTGATGCGCGCCAAGCTGGAGGACATAGCAATCGTCCTCGCCTCGGCGACGCCCGCGATCGAAAGCCGACACATGGCCGAGATCGGCACCTATCGGGAGCTGCGCCTCCCCGACCGCTATGGCGGCGCGCGCCTGCCCGACATGGCGGCGCTCGACATGCTCCAGGATCCGCCGCCGCGCGGGCGCTGGCTGGCGCCGAAGCTGGTCGAAGCGCTCGAGGAAAATCTTGAGGCGGGCGAGCAGAGCCTGCTCTTCCTCAACCGCCGCGGCTATGCCCCGCTGACGCTTTGCCGGCGCTGCGGCTACCGCTTCCAATGTCCCAATTGCACCGCCTGGATGGTCGAGCACCGCTTCACCCGGCGCCTGGCCTGCCACCATTGCGGCCATATGATGCCGGCGCCGCAGGCCTGCCCGGAGTGCAAGGAGGAGGACAGCCTCGTCGCCTGCGGCCCCGGGGTCGAGCGCATCGCCGACGAGGTCAGGGAGCTCTTCCCCGACGCCCGCACGGCGATCGTCACCTCCGACACGATCTGGTCGCCGGCAAAGGCGGCCGAGTTCGTCGCGCGGATGGAGGCGCCCCATGACGAACCCGACTCGATCGACATCGTCATCGGCACCCAACTCGTCACCAAGGGCTATCATTTCCCGAACCTGACCCTGGTCGGGGTGGTCGACGCGGACCTGGGCCTCGCCGGCGGCGACCTGCGCGCGGCCGAGCGCACCTTCCAGCAGATCCAGCAGGTCTCGGGCCGCGCCGGCCGAGGCGACAAGCATGGCCGAGTCCTCGTCCAGAGCCACGACCCCAATGCACGCGTCATCCGGGCGCTGGTCGGCGGCGATGCCGAGGGCTTCTACGCCGCCGAGACCGACGCCCGCCGCGAGGCCGCGATGCCGCCCTTCGGCCGCCTCGCCGCGATCATCGTCTCCAGCGAAAGCCAGGCCGAGGCGAACGAGACCGCGCGCCTGATCGGCCGCGCCGCGCCCACGCACGACAATATGGCCGTCTTCGGCCCCGCGCCGGCCCCGCTCGCCATGCTCCGCGGCCGCCACCGCTTCCGGCTGCTGGTCCACGCCGCCCGCGCGGTGCCGGTCCAGGACATCATCCGCGAGTGGCTGGGGGGCCTGAGCTGGAAGGCGAGCATCCGCGTCAGCGTCGACGTCGATCCCTATTCCTTTCTGTAGACCGCTCGTTTCGCGGCTCATAGAAAGGCGGCGATGAACCGTCTGCTGCTCTTCCTTGCCTTCGCGCTAGCGCTGCTCGCACCGGCCTCGCCCGCGCGCGCCGACGATATTTCGGTGGCCGGGCGCTCGGTGGTGAGGGTCGTCGTCATCGCCTTCGGCGAGGAGGACGAGGTGGTCGGCTTCGGCCATGGCAGCGGCTTTGCGGTCGGGCGCAACCGGATCGTCACCAACGCTCACGTCGTCGCCCAGGCCCAGCCGGGCGCTCGGGTCGCGGTCGGCGTCGTCCCGTCGGAGGGCGCCCAGGCCTATCGCGCCCGGGTGATCGCCACCGACCCGGCACGCGACCTCGCCTTGCTCGAGGTCGAGGAAGGCAGCTTCCAGCCGATCCCGCTCTATCTCGGGCCCCTCGACGACGGCGCGCCGATCGCGGCGCTCGGCTATCCGGGCAATGTCGATCTCGCCACCGCGCGGCAGATGGAGGATTATGTGCGGCCGCTGCCGCCCACCCGCTCGATCGGCATCTTCTCCAACATCCGCCCGATCAACGGCATCACCACCCTCCTGCACACCGCGAACATCGCCCGCGGCCATTCGGGCGGGCCCTTGCTCGACCAGTGCGGCCGCGTGCTCGGGGTCAACGCCTTGATCACCCGCAACCAGGACGGCGACGCGCCCTTCGCGTTCGCCGTCTCCAATCGCGAACTCACAGCCTTCCTCCAGCAGCAGCGCCAGCCCTTCCAGTCGATCGCGACCGAATGCGTCTCGATGTCCGATCGCCTTCGCCAGGACCAGGAGCGCGCCGCCAACGAGGAGCGGACCCGCCAGGCCGCGGCTGCCGCCGAGGCCCAGAAGGCGCGCGACACGCGCGAGCGCAGCCTCGCCGAAATCCAGGAGATGCGCGAGAACCGGCTGGCGCTGGCGATCCTGCTCCCCGTCTTCGCCCTGCTCGCCTTCGGGGGCGGCGGCCTCGCCGCGGTCAAGAACCGGCCGAAGGCGGCCTGGGCGATGGCCGGCCTCGGCGCCGTTCTGCTGATCGCCGCGATCGTCGCCTTCATTTCCCGGCCGGGCCGCGCCGATATCGAAGCAGCCGAGAAAGCGGAAGCGCCGCCCGCGGCCGCGCCCGACCGCTTCGCGGGCCGAAACATGTGCCGGCTGGTGCCCGAGCGGAGCCGAGTCACGGTCAGCACGGCAAGCGAGGTGCCGCTCGACTGGACCACGACCGGCTGCGTCAACGGCCGCACCCAATATGCGCAGGAGGGCGAGGTCTGGACCCGCATCCTCGTCCCTCTCGACCAGCGCACGGTGTCGGTGCTTCAGTTCCGGCCCGGCAATGGCGAATATGTGGTCACACGCTACCAGCTCGAGGCCGCGGCGATGGACCGGGTGCGCGCCATGCGCCGCGGCGTCGACAACCGCGTCTGCACCGCCGACCTCGAGGCGCGTACCATCCTTGCCGACCAGCAGCGCGAGATCGCCGCGATGCTGCCGCGGCTGCCCAACGAGCGGCTGGTCTATACTTGCGAGCGCGCCGGCGTGCGCTGAACCGGCGCCGCGGTTGCGGGATCCGCGGCTCCGCGGTTAATTTACCCGGCTTGGAGGGGCGAAGTTCATGATTCGCGGCTTGTTGATCGCACTTGCGCTACTCATCCCGACGGTCGCCCGCGCCGAATGGCACGAAGCGGTCTCGACCCATTTCATCGTCTACAGCCAGGGCTCCCAGCAGGACGCGTCCGATTTCGCGGCGAAGCTCGAACGCTTCCATTTCGTGCTGAAGACGATTCGCCCGATCCCGGCCGGCCAGGCGACGGCGAGGCTGCGCGTCTTCCTGCTTCAGGATCAGCGCGCGATCGGACGCCTGGTGAACCGGCCCAGCGTCGCCGGCTATTACGTCTCGGACGCGCGCGGCCTGATGCTGGTCGGCACTCGCCGGCGCACAGGCGGCTTCGCCGATGTCCGCTCGGCCCGAAGCGACGGACCCGAGATCGATCCGGAAAGCGTCCTCTTCCACGAATATACGCATCATTTCACCCGCCAGTATTTCCCGGCGGCCTACCCCGTCTGGTACAGCGAGGGCTTCGCCGAATTCTGGGGCGCGACCAGAATCCTGCCCGGCGACATCATCGAGGTCGGCGCGCCCGCCGATCACCGCTTCGGGACCTTCCGGGCTTTGGGCTGGCTGCACCTGCGCCAGCTGCTGACGGCGCGCAATTACGGCGAGCTTCGGGGCACGGACATCTTCCTCCTCTACGCCGAAGGCTGGCTGCTGGTCCGCTATCTGTTCGAGAATCCCGAGCGGCAGCGGCAGATCCAAGAATATCTCAGGCTGATCAACACGGGCACGTCCTTCGAGGAGGCCGTCCGCCGCGCCATTCCAGATCTCGAAGCGTTCAACTCGGCGCTCTACGAATATGCCGGCCGCGCGCGCTTCAACGTGGTCCGCCTTCCCTTCCGCCGGATCGATGTCGGCCCGATCGCCGTCCGCACCCTGCGCCCGGCCGAGCAGGCGCTGATCCTCGACGAGATCAAGCTCAGCCAGGGTTATCCGCAGCGCGAGGCGGCGGAGTTCGCCGCCCGCGTCAGGCAAACCGCGGCCGCCTTCCCCGACGATCCCTTCGCGATCCGGATGGTGATGGAGACGCAATATCTGGCCGGCAATTCCGCCGAGGCGCTGGCCGCGGCGGAACGCCTGCTCGCGATCGAACCAAATCATGCCCGCGCGCTGGCCGCCAAGGGGCTGATCCAGCTCGCCGCGCTCGCCGCGGCCCGCGCCACTGACGCGGCGGCCTGGAGCGGCGCCCGGATATTCGTGCGCCGCGCCGTCGCCGCTGCGCCGACCGATCCGGTCGTGCTCGACGCTTATTACCGCTCCTATCAGATGCAGAATGTGCTTCCGCCCGAGGACGCGCAGAACGCGCTCTATTCGGCGATGGAGCTGGCGCCCAGCGACGACGAGCTGCGCTACAGCGTCGCTCTCGATTTCGAGCAGCGCCGCATGATCCCCGAGGCGATAGCGATCATCCGGCAGGACGCCTATGCGACGCCGCATCGCCGCAACGAATCGGAAGGCGACCGCCGCGAGCGCGAGGCCCGCGAGGACCGCTACCGCCGGGCGGGCCGCGCGCGCCGCGAAACCGCGCTCGAACTGTTGACCCGGCTCGAACGCCTCCAGGCGCAAAGCCAGCCGGCGCGCTAGGGAAACACCGTCATTCCAGCGAAAGCTGGAATCTCTCTTTCTTCAACTCCCGGAAGAAGTGGGATTCCAGCTTCCGCTGGAATGACGATCCCATTCAGCCGCGCCTCTCCCTCTCGAGCAGCTTCGCCTTGCGCTCCAGCCCGTAAGCATAGCCGCCGGCCGTGCCGTCGGTGCGGATGACGCGGTGGCAGGGGATCAGCACCGCGACGTTGTTCGCCCCGTTGGCCGAGCCCGCGGCGCGCACCGCGGCGGGGCGGCCGACCGCGGCGGCGATCTGCGCATAGGTGCGGGTTTCACCGGGGGGGATTCGAGTCAGTTCGCGCCACACCGCCTCCTGGAAGGCGGTGCCCTGAACGTCGAGCGGCAGGCCGTGCGGCTTTTCCGGGGCGTTGACCGCGGCCGCCGTCCGCCGGACGAGATCGGCCATTTCGGCGCCGCCATGCGAGATCGTCGCATTGGGGAAGCGCCGCCTGAGCTCGGCCTCGCTTTCGTCGAAAGAGAGCCGGCAAATGCCCCTGCGCGTCGCCGCGACCAGCATCGTGCCCAGATCGGTCTCGGCGGTCGCCCAGCTGATCGTCTCGCCGCGGCCGCCGTCGCGCCATGCGGACGGCGTCATCCCGAGCCGGCTTGCCGCATCGGCATAGAAGCGGCCCGGCCCCGAATAGCCCGCATCGTAGATCGCGTCGGTGATCCGCGCATTGCCGGCGAGCGCGGCCTCCGCCCGCCGCGCCCTGAGGCTCCGATAATAAGCCGCGGGCGTGACGCCGGTGGCGCGCTTGAACAGGCGGTGGAAATGGTGGGGCGAATAGCCGACGGCGGTCGCCAGCGTGTCGAGCGAGGGCGCCTCCTCCGCCGCCTCCAGCAAGGCGAACACCTTGCCGAGCGCGGCCTCCTCGCGATTGACCTCGTCGGGCAGGCACCTGAGGCAGGCGCGATAGCCGGCGTCGCGGGCGGCCGCCCCGTCCGGGAAGAATTCGACATTCTCCCTCTTGGGCCGCCGCGCGGGGCAGCTCGGCCGGCAGTAGATGCCGGTGGTCTTGACCCCGCCGATCACTCGGCCGTCCCAGCTCCTGTCGCGGCGGTCGAAGGCCGCCCAGGCGTCGTCGTCGATGAGGGGATGCGCGTCGTTCACGGCTGCCGGTCTATCGCCGCCCGTATCCGTTGCAAGGCTGGCCATGATCAATACCTCTCGATTCGCGCCAGGAAGCAGCCATAAGCTGCGTTGTGCGCGTGGATGGTCGCGACCTCTGGCCGCTCGAACAGCTCGCGGATGCGCGCGTCGGCCTCGCCCGGCAGCGCCAGCAAGGCGCCGCGCAACATCCCTTCGCCATCGAAACCGCGCAGGCCCAAGGTCCGCTTGTCGAGCATTTCCGGCGGCTCGTCGGTGAAGGCCGCGGTCTCGGCGCCCTTGCGGACATAGATGCCGTAGGCGGTGCGGAACGGCCCCGCTACGTCGTGCGAGACATGGTTGAGGAGCACCAGCTCCTCCCCCGGCGCGGCATCGGCCAGGCTGACCCGGCAGGGAAAGCCCGAGGGTGAATCCGCGACGACCCTGATCGCGCCCCGCTCGGCCAGCTCCCCGTCCATCATCCCGAACAGGCTTTCGAACGCCTCCGGCGCCAGTCCCTCGATTCTGTAGGCCATGCCCGTCTCCTTCCTTGGAGACCCTTGTGGCCCATCCCGCCCCCCCCCGCGTCCCGATCCTTGCTGTCAAAGCCGGCTTGCGCCTGCGGCTATGGTGACTGGCGAGCGCGCCGCCCCACCTACCTTGCATCGCAGCATTGCCCCTGCTAGGGCCCCCGCGAAGCCAAAAAGGCGCGCTCCGGCGCACCCCCTGCATGGCTCCAAAATATCCGATCAGGAGTTTCGACGCGCGTGGATATTTCCGGCGGCATTCAGGCAAGCTTAGCGGGGCGCTACGCCATTGCCCTGTTCGAGCTGGCCAATGAGAAGAACGAGCTCGACACGGTCGGCGAGAGCCTCGCCGCGGTGAAGGCGGCGCTCGCCGAATCGGCGGAGCTCCGCGCGCTGACGACCAGCCCTCTGGTCGGCCGCGACGAAGCGGTGCGCGCCGCCGCCGCGGTCGCCGGGGCGATGAAGCTCGATTCCACCACCGCCAGCTTCCTCGGCGTGCTGGCCCGCAACCGCCGGCTTGCCCAGCTGCCGGGCGTGATCCGCGCCTTCAACATGCTGGCGGCGCGGCACCGCGGCGAAGTCACCGCCGAGGTGACCTCCGCCCGCGCCCTCGACGAGGCTCAGGTCGACGCCATCCGGCAAACCCTGCGCAAGCGCATGGGCCGCGACATCGCGGTCGATCTGAGCGTCGATCCCGAGATATTGGGCGGCATCGTCGTCGAGATCGGCTCGCAGCGGATCGACGGCTCGATCCGCACCAAATTGAACAATCTCGCTCTCGCGATGAAAGGCTGAAGATGGACATCCGCGCCGCCGAAATTTCCAAGGTCATCAAGGACCAGATCGCGTCGTTCGGCACCGACGCGCAGGTCAGCGAGGTCGGCACCGTGCTGTCGGTCGGCGACGGCATCGCCCGCATCCACGGCCTCGACAACGTCCAGGCGGGCGAGATGGTCGAGTTCGACGGCGGCATCAAGGGCATGGCGCTGAACCTCGAGGCGGACAATGTCGGCGTCGTCATCTTCGGCTCGGATTCGACGATCAGCGAAGGCGACACCGTCAAGCGGACCGAGACGATCGTCGACGTCCCCGTCGGCAAGGGTCTTTTGGGCCGCGTCGTCGACGGCCTCGGCAATCCGATCGACGGCAAGGGCCCGATCGAGGGCGCGACACGCATGCGCGTCGAGGTCAAGGCGCCCGGCATCATCCCGCGCAAGTCGGTGCACGAGCCCGTGCAGACCGGCCTCAAGGCCTTGGACGCCCTCGTCCCCATCGGCCGCGGCCAGCGCGAGCTGATCATCGGCGACCGCCAGACCGGCAAGACCGCGGTGGCATTGGACACCTTCATCAACCAGCGCGAGGCCAACAAGAGCGACGACGAGAGCCAGAAGCTCTATTGCATCTACGTCGCTATCGGCCAGAAGCGCTCGACGGTCGCCCAGATCGTCCGCGCGCTCGAGGAAAATGGCGCGATGGACTATACCATCGTCGTCGCCGCCACCGCATCCGAGCCGGCCCCGCTCCAGTTCCTGGCGCCCTATACCGGCTGCACGATGGGCGAATATTTCCGCGACAACGGCATGCACGCCGTGATCGTCTATGACGATCTCTCGAAGCAGGCCGTCGCCTACCGCCAGATGTCGCTGCTGCTGCGCCGCCCGCCGGGCCGCGAGGCTTATCCGGGCGACGTCTTCTATCTCCACTCGCGCCTGCTCGAGCGGGCCGCCAAGATGAACGACGACAACGGCAATGGCTCGCTGACCGCCTTGCCGATCATCGAGACCCAGGCCGGCGACGTCTCCGCCTACATCCCGACCAATGTGATCTCGATCACCGACGGCCAGATCTTCCTCGAGACCGAATTGTTCTTCCAGGGCATCCGCCCTGCGATCAACGTCGGCCTCTCGGTCAGCCGCGTCGGTTCCGCGGCCCAGACCAAGGCGATGAAGAAGGTGGCGGGCTCGATCAAGCTGGAGCTCGCCCAATATCGCGAAATGGCCGCCTTCGCCCAGTTCGGCTCGGACCTCGATGCCTCGACCCAGCGACTGCTCAACCGCGGCGCGCGCCTCACCGAATTGCTCAAGCAGCCGCAGTTCAGCCCGATGCCGGTCGAGGAGCAGGTCGTCTCGATCTTCGCGGGCGTCAACGGCTTCATCGACACGGTGCCGACCGACGCGGTCACCCGCTTCGAGAGCAGCCTGCTCGCCCACGTCCGCGCCGATCACGCCGACGTGCTGACGAAGATCCGCGACACCAAGGCGCTCGACGACGACGTCACCGCCAAGCTCAAGACGGTCATCGGCGATTTCGTGAAGTCGTTCGCGTAGGCGATGCGCGCTGAATTGTGCTCCTGCGAAAGCAGGAGCCCAGACTGGGTTCCTGCTTTCGCAGGAACACAAAAAGGGAAGTAGATGGCCAGCCTCAAGGCGCTCAAGATGCGGATCTCCTCGGTCAAGTCGACCCAGAAGATCACCAAGGCGATGAAGATGGTCGCCGCGGCGAAGCTGCGCCGGGCGCAGATGGCCGCCGAGGCCGCGCGTCCCTATGCCGAGCGGATGGCACAGGTGGTGACCAGCGTCGTCTCCAAGGTCGCGATCGGACCGGAAAGCCCGAAATTGCTCGCCGGCACCGGCAAGGACGACGCACATCTGCTGATCGTCTGCACCTCCGACCGGGGCCTGGCCGGCGGCTTCAACTCGAACATCGTCCGCGCCGCCCGCCGCAAGGCCGAAGCGCTCATGGCCGAGGGCAGGCAGGTCTATTTCTACCTGGTCGGCCGCAAGGGCAAGGCGGTGATCGGCCGGCTCTATCCCAAGCAGATCATCCACCAGCACGACACCAGCGCGATCAAGCAGCTCGCCTTCAGCGACGCGCAGGCGATCGCCGCCGACGTCGTCGACCGTTACCTCACCGACGGCATCGACGTCGTCCACCTCTTCTACGCCCGCTTCCGCTCGGCCCTGGTCCAGGAGCCGGTCGGCCAGCAGATCATCCCGGTGCCGCCGGTCGAGGAGGGCGCGGTCCAGTCGACCTCGCTCGCCGGGGTCGAATATGAGCCCGACCAGGACGAGATCCTGGCCGCGCTGCTGCCGCGCAACGTCGCCGTCCAGGTCTTCCGCGCGCTCCTCGAGAACGCCGCCTGCGAGCAGGGCTCGCGGATGACCGCGATGGACAATGCCACCCGCAACGCCGGCGACATGATCAACCGCCTGACCATCGAATATAACCGCACGAGGCAGGCCGCGATCACCAAGGAACTGATCGAGATCATCTCCGGAGCCGAGGCGCTGTGAGGCGGCTCCCCCTTCTCCTCGCTCTGGCTGGGGTCTGCGCCGGAGCGGCCGCCGCGGCGCCTCGGGACGGTCTGCCCGGCGAGCCCGAGGTCCGCGCGGCCCTGGCGAACCGATGCGGCCGTCCCGCGCCCGAAATCCGGACCGTGCAATGTCAGGGCTATGAGGAAGAGCCGACCGAGTTCACCTGCCGCTTCGAGCAGCGCGGCGCGGATGGGCGCTGGACTCGGTCGAGCCTGACGATGGCGATCGACGGCGACCACTGGATCGATATCGGCGGCCGCGACTGCCAAGACACCAACACGAACACGAGCGAATAGGAAGCAAGCCATGGCAACCGCCACCACCACCAACAATGTCGGCCGAATCAGCCAGGTGATCGGCGCCGTCGTCGACGTCAGCTTCGACGGCGAGCTGCCGGCGATCCTGTCGGCGCTCGAGACCACCAACGGCGACAACCGCCTCGTCCTCGAGGTCGCCCAGCATCTCGGCGAATCGACTGTGCGCACGATCGCCATGGACGCGACCGAAGGCCTGACCCGCGGCCAGGAGGTGACCGACACCGGCTCGCAGATCCGCATGCCCGTCGGCCCGATGACATTGGGGCGGATCATGAACGTCATCGGCGAGCCGATCGACGAGCGCGGGCCCATCGGCCACACCGAGACCGCGCCGATCCATGCCGAGGCGCCGCTCTTCACCGACCAGTCGACCGAGACCTCGATCCTGGTCACCGGCATCAAGGTGATCGACCTGCTCGCGCCTTATGCCAAGGGCGGCAAGATCGGGCTGTTCGGCGGCGCCGGCGTCGGCAAGACGGTGCTGATCCAGGAGCTGATCAACAACATCGCCAAGGGCCATGGCGGCACCTCGGTGTTCGCCGGAGTCGGCGAGCGCACCCGCGAGGGCAACGACCTCTATCACGAATTCCTCGACGCCGGAGTCATCGCCAAGGATGCTGACGGAAACCCGACGCCCGAAGGCTCCAAGGTTGCGCTCGTCTTCGGCCAGATGAACGAGCCGCCGGGCGCGCGTGCGCGAGTGGCGCTCTCCGGCCTCACCATCGCCGAATATTTCCGCGATGCTGAGGGCCAGGACGTGCTCTTCTTCGTGGACAACATTTTCCGCTTCACCCAGGCGGGCTCGGAAGTGTCGGCGCTGCTCGGCCGCATCCCCTCGGCGGTGGGCTATCAGCCGACGCTCGCGACCGACATGGGCGCGCTGCAGGAGCGGATCACCTCGACCAACAAGGGCTCGATCACCTCGGTGCAGGCGATCTACGTGCCGGCCGACGATCTCACCGATCCGGCGCCCGCCACCAGCTTCGCCCACCTGGACGCCACCACCGTGCTGTCGCGCGCCATTTCGGAGCTCGGCATCTATCCGGCGGTCGATCCGCTCGATTCGACCTCGCGCGTCTTGACCGCGCGCACCGTCGGCCAGGAGCATTACGACACCGCGCGGCGGGTCCAGGAAACTCTGCAGCGCTACAAGTCGCTGCAGGACATCATCGCCATTCTCGGCATGGACGAGCTTTCCGAAGAGGATAAGCTCACCGTCAACCGCGCCCGCAAGCTGCAGCGCTTCCTGTCCCAGCCCTTCCACGTCGCCGAGGTGTTCACCGGCATCCCCGGCAAGTTCGTCCAGCTCGAGGACACCGTCCGCTCGTTCAAGGCGGTGGTCGAGGGCGAATATGACCATCTCCCCGAAAGCGCCTTCTACATGGTCGGCGGCATCGAGGAAGCGGTCGCGAAGGCCAATAAGCTGGCCGAGGACGCCTAGATTGAAGCGTTTCGCGCTCTTCCTCGCCGCTTTCGCCTGGCCCTTGGCGGCCGCGCCGGCCGCCGCGCAGATCGCGCCCGGCGTGCGTGCGCCTTCGTCGGTGCGCGACGCGGTCGGCCAGGCCTGGCTGATGGGCTGCTATTTCGCGGCGACCGAACGGCCCTCGGCGGGCCTCAACATGGATATCTCGATGGGCGGCCCCGGCCTGCATGCGCCAAGATCCATGCCCGCGGGCCTGCGCGGCTACGTCGATACGCTCGGCGACCATGTCCGCCTTGCCGTGCTCGACGCGCCGGGCGGCGGGGTCTGGATGTTCTACGATGCCCAGGCGAAGCGCTGCACCATCGTCACCGATCCGGCCGATGCCGAAGGGATCGACGCCGAATTCGCCGACCTGGTGCGGCTCGACAATGACTGGCGCCCCGCAACTCGCGAGGGCGGCGGCGCCGCCTTCGAGCAGGATTTCGAGGCGGCGCCCGCCTTGCGGCGCCCCGGCGGCCGCCTGCGCGCCTGGTATCAGGCCGCGGCTGGGCCGGCCTCGCCGCAGATGATCGTGGTCGAACGGGTCAGATAGGAAGCGCGTCATGCCGATCGCCATTGCCGCTCTCGCGCTCGCCGTTCAGGCGCCCGCCGACGACCATCGGGCCGAGGTCGAGCGCGCCGTCTTCGAGCTCTGCCCGGCAGCCATGGACGGCACGCTGTCGCTCGCCGATCCCGCCGAGGTCGCGGCAGCCGGCTATACGCCGACCGAGCCGCGCCAGACTCCGGCCGGGCCCTACCCGCGCGTCACCCGAGGGACCGGTCCCGACAAGATCGTGATTTCCGCCGGCGGCGAGGGCGGGACGCGGCTTTGCACGATCTGGTTCGGCGGGCCGGACAATGGGCGGCTCGCCGATCGGGTGAGGTCGCGGGCGCGGTCGAGCGGCTATCTGGGCGGCCGTGCGAGCCGGCTCGGCGACGGCACGCCGATGTACAATTTCTGGATCGAAGGCAGCCCGCGGCGCAGCCTGATCATGCTCGGCGTCGACGCGGGCGGCGAGCTCGATCCCAACCGCGCCACCCCCGGCACCACCGTCATTCTCTCGTTACGACAAGGCTGATCGCATGCCCCTTCATTTTGAACTCGTGACTCCCGAAAAGCTCATCCGCTCGGAGGACGTCCACATGGTGGTCGTCCCCGGCAGCGAGGGCGATTTCGGCGTCATGGAGGGCCACGCCCCCTATATGTCGACGCTGCGCGACGGCGAGCTCGCCGTCTACCGCGCCTTCCCGGGCGAACCCGAGCGGATCGCCGTCAAGGGCGGCTTCGCCGAGGTCAGCGAGACCGGCCTCACCGTGCTGGCGGAGAGCGCCGAGGGCTAAAGCGGGGACAGCTACTCGTAACTGTCCCCGGCCCCGAGGCTAATCCGGCGCCTCCGGCACTTCGCGCGGCTTTTGCGAGCGCCAGAGCAGCAGCCCGCCGCCGACGATCAAGGCGGCGCCGCCGAGCATCGGCAGGTCCGGCGCGTTGCCGAACCAGGCCCAGCCAAGCGCCGTCGCGACGACCAGCTGGACATAGGTCATCGGCGCCACCACGGCCGCCGAGGCGCGCACCGTCGCCGCATAAATGAGCAGATGGCCGAAGGTCGCGAAGACCGCGACCGCGGCGCATTTCAGGACGACGAGCGCGTCGGGCACGGGGACGCGGAATTGCGGCGCGCCGCTCATGTGTGCAAGCAGGGCCGCCGCCACCAGCAGCGGCGCCGCCGCCATCGCCAGCAGGAGCTGCATCGCCATGGCGGGCGCCACGCCGGCGGCCTTGCGGTTGAAGATCATCAGCCAGGCCATGCCGAACGCCGCCCCGAGCGGCCATAACGCAGCCGGGCCCAAAGCGAGCACATTGGGGCGAAGCACGACGAGCACGCCCGCAAAGGCCAGAAAGGTCGCGGCCCAGACCGCCCGCGGCGCCCGCTCGCCGAGCACCAGCACGGACAGCAGACCGGTCAGCATCGGGCTGGTGAACTGGATCGCGGTGGCGTCGGCGAGCGGCATCGCCATCACCCCCATGAAGAAGCAGATCGTCGCCAGCGCCACCGCCGCGCCACGCCCGAATTGGAGGCGCGGCCGCGGCACGCGGAATCCCTCACGGCCGTGCAGGGCAGCGACGATCGCCACCAGCGCCAGCGCGCCGAAGCTGTAGCGCAACGCCGCCACCGCCGTCCCGGGCCAGGCGCCGGCCATGCTCTTCACCACCGCATCGCCGATCGAAAGGGACATGAAACCGCCCAGGGCCAGGAGGAGGGCGCTTCGGGCTGTGCGGGCGATCACCTGGAAGAGATGCGGTCCCGGTTAGGCAATTGTCAAAGTTTCCAGCCTATTCACCACTGCGATCCGGGATAGCCCGAAGAAAGACCTTTGCGGGGTTGGCGAAGCGATGAGTGCATTTGGACGACGCAATGGCGTGAACGGCGGGAGCGGCGGCGGCGGCCGGCCAAGCTTCGGCACGGCGCAGCCGATGAAGGGTCCGGCCGGCCCGGCACAGTCCAAGCCGGCCGAAGGCGGCGCTCAATTTCCGCCGATCGAGCCCGAAGCGCTCGAAGTCGAGGACACCGTCACTACGCCGATGCCCGCCGGCCATGCCGACGCCATGGCCCGCCTCGCGGACCGCCAGGCGCAGTCGGGCGAGCAGGGCCAATCCAAGAATGAAGGCTTCGAGGCCTCGATCCACCGCATCAAGGAGCAGGTGCTTCCGCGCCTGCTCGAGCGCGTCGATCCGGAGGCCGCGGCCACCCTCTCCAAGGACGAGCTCGCCGAGGAGTTCCGTCCCATTATCGGCGAAGTGCTCGCCGAGCTGAAGATCAATTTGAACCGCCGCGAGCAGTTCGCGCTGGAAAAGGTGCTGGTCGACGAATTGCTCGGCCTGGGCCCGCTCGAGGAGCTGCTCAACGACCCCGACATCTACGACATCATGGTGAACGGGCCGCAGCAGACCTATATCGAAAAGAAGGGCAAGCTCGAGCTCGCCCAGATCCAGTTCCGCGACGAGGAGCATCTGCTCCAGATCGCCCAGCGCATCGTCAACAAGGTCGGCCGCCGCGTCGATCAGACCACGCCGCTCGCCGACGCCCGCCTCCAGGACGGCAGCCGC
>Ga0190275_10000356_pt1 | contig 42622 bp, 46 predicted proteins | sample Popmic550T_FD_133745 | JGI IMG/M metagenome (GOLD analysis project Ga0190275, IMG submission 133745) | Populus adjacent soil microbial communities from riparian zone of Yellowstone River, Montana, USA - 550 T | ecosystem: Environmental > Terrestrial > Soil > Riparian zone > Trees stand | place... | reverse complement strand
GGCGCAGCCGGCACGGACGATCTCGTCCTCCTATTGCTGAGCGGCGGCGCTTCGGCGCTCGCCTGCGCTCCGGCCGCCGGGCTGACGCTCGCCGGCAAGCAGGCAGTCACGGAGGCCCTGCTCCGCTCCGGCGCGCTGATCGGCGACATCAATTGCGTCCGCCGCCACCTCTCCCGGATCAAGGGCGGCCGTCTGCGCGCGACCCTGACTCTGGCCATCTCCGATACGGTCGGGGACCTTCCCCAGGATATCGGCTCCGGCCCGACCGTCGCCGACCCGACGACGGTCGAGCAGGCGCGCGCGATAATGGATCGCCACGGTCTCGAAGGGCCCCTCTGCGAAACGGCGAAGCAGGTCGAAGGCGAATTCCGCATCGTCGCGGGCGCCCGCGACCTGCTGGCGGCGGCGGCAGGCGAAGCCGCGCGGCTCGGCTACCGGCCCGTCATTCTGGGCGAGGTCGAGGGCGAGGCGCGCGAGATCGGCCGCGCCCACGCCCGGATCGCCCGCGATTTGCCGCCGGGTACTGCCATGATCTCGGGCGGCGAGCTCATTGTCACCGTCACCGGAAAGGGCCGGGGCGGCCCCAATCTCGAATATGCGCTCGCCGCCGCCGCCGCCGGGCAGAACAACCTTGTCGGCCTCGCGGCGGACACGGACGGCCTCGACGGCACCAGCGGCGCGGCCGGTGCCTTTTTCGACGAACATGCCGTAGGCGCCGCCGAGGCGCTGGCCGCAAACGACAGCGCGTCCTGGTTCGCGGCGCGCGACGCCTTGTTCGTTACCGGCCCGACCGGCACCAACGTCAACGACTTGCGGATCATCCTCGTAAAGGGGGACAATTGCTAGTAACTGTCCCCCCGCATGAGCGAGTGGGTGATCGGCATTATCGGCGGCTCCGGCCTCTACGAGATCGACGCGCTCGAGGACGCGCAGTGGGTCGCGATCGATACGCCCTGGGGAGTGCCGTCCGACGAATTGCTGATCGGCCGGATCGCGGGCGTTCGCTTCGTCTTCCTGCCCCGCCACGGCCGCGGCCACCGCATCCCGCCGACCGATCTCAACGCCCGCGCCAATATCGACGCGCTCAAGCGCGCCGGCTGCACAGATATTCTCGCTATCTCCGCGGTTGGATCGTTGCGCGAGGAACTGGCGCCGGGCGGGTTCGTCGCCATCGACCAATATATCGACCGCACCTTCGCCCGCGCGAACAGCTTCTTCGGGCCCGGCCTCGTCGCCCATGTCCCGATGGCCGATCCCACCTGCCCGCGCCTTTCCGCGCTTGCCGCGGATGCGGCCGAGGTGGCCGGCGCCGAAGTGACTCGCACCGGCTGCTACGTCGCGATCGAGGGCCCGCAATTCTCGACCCGCGCCGAAAGCCGCGCCCACCGCGCCTGGGGCGGCGATGCGATCGGCATGACCGGCATGCCCGAGGCCCGGCTCGCCCGCGAAGCCGAGCTGCCTTACGCCTCGATCGGCATGGTGACCGATTACGATTGCTGGCGAGAGGATAAAGCCGGGGTCGATCTCGCCCAGATCGTCGCCCGGCTCCACGCCAACGCCGATATTGCCCGGCGGCTGATCGTGGCGCTGGCGAAAAGCCTGCCCGAGAGGCGCGCGCCCTCGCCGATCGACACCATACTCGACCATGCGATCATCACCGCGCCGGAAGCGCGCGACCCGGCGATGCTGGCCAGGCTCGACGCGATCTGCGCCCGCCTCCTCAACAAATAGGGACAGTCCCTATTTTTCAGCGTGCCAGGCCGTCCACCGGCATTTCGAAGGGGCGCGCGCGGATCCAGCGGCTCGCGATCAATTTCTCGCCCCTGGTGACGGGCAGTCCGGCATGGCCGGCATCGGGATCGCGAGTCCCATCGGGCAAAGTGTTGCGGAACAGGAGCGCGTCGCCGATCCGCCCTTTCAGCTTCGCGCCGGTCCTCATGAACATCGTCTCGCCGCCCTCATAATCGGCGTTGAGCCAGACCAGCATCGTCAGGATGCGCTGGTTGGAAAAGCCGGGAATGGCGTCGAAATGCGGCTTATATTCGCCGCCCGGACGGTAGCGCAGCACCTGGAGCGGCTCGCCCTGCGCGACATCGGTCCCGCTTGCCGCCGCGATCCGCCGGCCCAGCGCGTGCACCGCCGGATTTTCGAGCGGAAGGGTAAAGCCCACGCCGTCCGATATCCGGACCGGATCGGGCCGCTGGCGCCCGCTCGCGGCGTCGATCACCACCGAAGGTTCGAGCATCGGCGTCGCCGCTTCGATCAGATAGCGGCACTCCGCCGGCGTGAAGAGGGCGCGGTACAAGGTCAAATGCGGCGCGGCGCTCACCACCTCGCCGGCCGGCGGCGAGCCCGGCGCCATCGCCTCGACGATCTCCAGCTCGCGCCGGCAGCGCAAGCTGATCCGCGCAAGCCCGCGCAGCAGCCTAAGCCCCTCCTCCCAGTCGAAACGGCTGGCGGTGAGGTTGCAGTGGATCACGGCCGCTTTGCGGCTGCCCGCTTCCCCGGCGCGCCGGAAAAGCTCGCGCGCCTCGGCGACGCGATCGGCCCGCAGCGCGGCCGCTCCTTGGGCGAACAGGGCCTCGGCGTCCATCGCCCCCATTGTTGCCCGCCCGGCGTGCAACGTCTAGGCCGCGCGCGATGACTTTGCTCCCCCCCTACGCGCAGTTCCTCGGCATCAGCACACGCCGTGCGGACGATGGCGAGCTCCAGTTCGTCATGCCGTTCGGCGACGTCGTCCTCGGCCGCCCCGGCTTCGTCCATGGCGGCGCGATCGCCGGCCTGCTCGAATTCGCTGCTTTCGGCGCGCTCTACGAAGCGCTCGGCGAACGGCACGGCGCGACCGTGAAGCCGATCAACGTCACCGTCCAATATATGCGCGGCGCGGCGCGGCACGACACGATCGCCGCCGCGGCCGTCACCCGCCTGGGCAATCGCATTGCCAATGTCGAGGCCCATGCCTGGCAGCTCGATCGGGCCAAGCCGATCGCCGCGGCGCAATTGAACGTCCTCCTGCGCCGGACGCCCGCCTGATCGGCAAGAATGCGTTAAGGACTCAACGCCGATCGACAAATCGGGTATAGGCGAAGTCCTCCAAGGGGGAGGAATGATCATGGAAACAAATCAGGCTTTCATGTAGCCAATATTATCATTATTATTCTGTTGCTTGTCCTCATTTACTGCTTCTTCTTCCGGCAGATGGGCTAGCCGCGGCGCTTCATCGTCTCGCGGGCGATGACGAGCTGCTGAATCTGGCTGGTGCCTTCGTAGATGCGGAATAGCCGCACGTCGCGGTACAGCCTTTCGATGCCATGATCGGCGACGTAACCGGCGCCGCCGAAAATCTGGACGGCGCGGTCGGCGACCCGGCCGACGCTTTCGCTCGCGAAATATTTGGCGGCCGCGGCCTCCAGCGTGATCGGCTCGCCCGAATCCCTGAGCGCCGCCCCCGCCAGCACCAGCGCGCGCGCCGCCATCGTGTCGGTCTGCGAATCGGCGATCATCGCCTGGATCAGCTGAAAGTCGGCGAGCGGCTTGCCGAACTGCCTGCGTTCGGCCGCATAAGCGACCGAATCGGCGATCAGCCGCTCGGAAATGCCGACGCAGACCGCCGCGATATGCAGCCGGCCGCGGTCGAGCACCCGCATCGCGATCTTGAAGCCCTCGCCTTCCGCCCCGAGCCTATTGGCCGCGGGAACCGGCGCCTCGTCGAAATGGACGTCGCAGACATGGGCGCCCTGCTGGCCCATCTTCTTCTCAGGCCGGCCGACGCTGACGCCCGGAAGGTCGGCCGGGACGAGGAAGGCCGAGACGCCGTGCGCGCCCTCGCCGCCGGTCCTGGCCATCACCGTGAACAGGCTTGCCTTGTCCGCATTGGTGATGAAGCGCTTGGTGCCGCTGAGCTTGTATATTTCGCCCTCGCGCACCGCCTTGGTCTGGACCGACGCGCCGTCCGAGCCGGCGCCGGGCTCGGTCAGCGCGAAACTGGTGATGACCTCGCCGCTGGCGATCCGCGGCAGCCATTCCTGCTTCTGCGCGTCGGAGCCGGCCATGACGAGCCCCTGGCTGCCGATCCCGACATTGGTGCCGAACACCGAGCGGAAAGCCGGCGTCGTCCGCCCGAATTCGAGCGCGACCCGCACTTCCTCCGACATGTTCAGGCCCAAGCCGCCATATTCTTCGGGAATCGAGAGCCCGAACAAGCCCATCTCGCGCATCTCGCGGACGATCTCGCCGGGGATTTCGTCCTCCTCTTCGACCCGGGCCTCGAGCGGCCGCAGCCGCCCGGCGACGAACCGGCGGACGGTGTCGATCAGGGCGTCGAAGGTTTCGGGATCAAGCGGCACGCGCCAACCTCTTCCTCAAGGGTCCTGATAGCCGAGCGCGCGCAGCTGCGCCCCGCGCGGATCCCCGGCGAAATAGAGGCCGCCGCGCCGGGCCGACCGCCCCGGCACATAGTCGATCGTCGCCATGCTCGTTTCCCCGCCGGGAAGCTTGCCCTCGATCGTCACCTGCGCGGCCGTGACCGGCGAAAGGTTGCGCGCCTCGAATTCGACCAGGAAGCCGGCGCCGGACTGGCGGATGCCGGTCGCGGCAACCGCGATGTCGGGGGCAAGTTCCGCGCCCGAATCGAACGCATCGCGGGCGATCAGCGCCATCACGCCAAGCACGAGGACCAGGCCGAGGGCGGACGCGATCCATTCGAGCAGCGGCGGGCCGGCCGCCTGTTTCGATCTCGCCCTCCTGGCCATCCTTTGCCCTTTCTCAAACCACGAGCCGTGCGACCGCGGCGCCCAGTGCGCCGGGAAAGGCGATCACCGCCATCGTCGCCGCGACCTGGCCGAGGGCGGTTCCGTCGACCCGCCCGAACGTCCACAGGACATAGAGGCCGACCGCCAGCGCGATGCCGTAGCCGGGGATCGAATGGCTCAGGAAGGTGCGCGCCATCCCCATGCCTTCGGGCCTCTCGTGCTGGCCGGCGAAGCCGATCCCATAGACGAACAGGTGGAGCAGCAGCACCGATATCGCGACCAGCGCCAGCAATTGCCAGGGCGACATCATATAGGCGATCAGCGCCATCTCCTCGGTCGGCGCGACGTTGAACGAAAGGAACAAAGCCCCCGCCGCCATCAGGAAAAGCTGGCCGCCATAGCCCGCGCCGCGAACCGCCGCATCCTCCTCCGCCTCCTCCCCGCTGCTACCGAGCTGCTTGCGCGCGAGAATCGCGCCGAAGCTGGCGGGAACGCTCTGGATCGCGATCTTGCCGGCAATCTCGTCGAGCGGCATCGTCCCGTCGACGATCGCGAACAGCCACAGCACCGCCGCCGAACCGAGGATGCCGACGCCGCAGGCGGCGCAGGCATCCATCACGTCCTCGGCCATCGTATCGGTCCGCTCGAACCCGCCGAAGCGCGACAGCCCGACCAGAATGACGAAATTGACGCACAGGAACACCAGCAGCCGCGCAGGATGAAGCGAACTGCCGAGAAACCACATCTCCATCGTCATCAGCAGCGGCAGGCCGAACAGGATCGAGCCGGCGAATGCGCGCGCGAGGCCCATCGCATAATCGCGGTTCGGGCTGGGCAACACGCGGCTCGCCATCAATAGCCCTTCATCCGCGCCAGCGCGTCGGCATGGTAAGCGGGATCGCCGAACAGCTCGTTCAGCACGCGGTCGCGCTTCATGTAGAGGCCGATATCATATTCGTCGGTCATGCCGATGCCGCCGTGCATCTGGACGCCTTCCTGCACCGCCAGCTGGGACGCGCGCCCCGCCTTGGCCTTGGCGACCGCGACCATCGCCTCGGCCTCGTCGCTGCCCTCGTCGAGAAGCTGCTGCGCCTTCATCACTGCCGCGCGGGCGATCTCCAGCTCCGAATAAAGGTGCGCGGCGCGGAATTGCAGCGCCTGGAACTCGCCGATCAGCTTACCGAACTGCTTCCTCTGCCTGAGATAGTCGACCGTCATGTCCATCGACGCCGCGCCGACCCCGACCAGCTCCGCCGCCGCGCCGGTGCGGCCGGCATTGAGCACGCGCGACAAGACGGCCCCGCCGCCGCCGACCTCACCGACCACCGCGTCGGCGTCGACCTCGACCTGATTGAAATCCATCCGCGCGCCGATGCTGGAATCGGCGAGCCGCACGCCTTCGACCTCGAGGCCGTTCGCGCCTTTCTCGACCGCGAACAGGGTCAGGCCCTCGTCGGTCCTGGCGGCCACCAATATCACGTCGGCCGACGCGCCCTGGACCACGAACTGCTTGCGCCCCGAAAGGCTGAAGCCGTTGCCCGAGCGCTCGGCGCGCATCGCGATCCCCTCGGGGCGGTGCTTGGGGCCCTCGTCGATCGCCAGCGCGGCGACCGTGTCGCCCGCGAGGACGCCGGGATAGAAGCGCGCGCCGAGCGCGGTGCCCTTCAAGGCCTCGACGAACGCGACCGCGCTGGTCAGGAAGGGCGAGGGCGTGAGATTGCGGCCGATTTCCTCGAGCACGATACCCGCCTCGACATGGCCCAGGCCCAGCCCGCCGTCTTCCTCGCCGATCAATATGCCGTTGAAGCCCAGTTCGGCGAACTGCTTCCACAAATCGTGGCCGAAGCCGTCGCCGCAGCCCGTGTCGCGCCAGTGGCGCAGCTGCTTTCCAATCGCGCCTTCCTCAGCCATGAAGCCGCGCGCCGTATCGCGCAGCATGATCTGGTCGTCGTTCAGATAGAGCGGCATCGCGTCAGGCTCCCGGCAATTCGAGGATGCGCTTGGCGACGATGCCGAGCTGGATCTCGCTGGTGCCGCCTTCGATCGAATTGGCCTTGGTGCGCAGCCACTCGCGCGCCGCCTTGCCCTTTTTCGAACGGTCGCTCTCCCATTCGAGCGCGTTCGATCCGCGCGCGGCCATGACCAGCTCGTGGCGCGCCTTGTTGAGTTCGGTCCCTGCATATTTCATCATCGAGGGCTGGGCCGGATGCGCCTGGCCCGCCTTCAATTCGTCGATGAAGCGTTCGGACATGGCCCGGAACGCCATCGCGTCGACGTCGAAGCGCGCGACGTCCGCGCGCAGGATCGGATCCTCCGCCAAGGCATCGGCGAGCCCCGCGCCGAGCGAGTCGGTCTGGCCGCCCAGCCCCATGCCGGAGATCATCTCGCGCTCGTGGCCGAGCAGATATTTGGCGACGTCCCAGCCCTTGTTCAGAGCGCCGACCAATTGATCCTTCGGCACTTTCACGTCGTCGAAGAAGGTCTCGCAGAAGGGCGAATTGCCCGAGATGAGCAGGATCGGCCGGGTCGTGACGCCCGGCGAGGCCATGTCGAACAACAGGAAGCTGATTCCCTGATGCTTGGGGGCCGCGGGATCGGTGCGGACCAGGCAGAAGATCCAGTCGGCTTTGTCGGCATAGCTGGTCCAGACCTTCTGGCCGTTGACCAGCCAATGATCGCCTTTGTCCTCGCACTTGGTCTGCAGGGAGGCGAGGTCGGAGCCGGCGCCGGGCTCGGAATAGCCCTGGCACCAGCGGATTTGCCCGAGCGCTATCTCGGTCAGGAAGCGCTTCTTCTGCTCCTCATTGCCATATTTCAGCAGCGCCGGACCGAGCATCGAAATGCCGAAGCTCATCAAGGGATTGCGCGCGCCGATCCGCGCCATCTCCTGCTTGAGGATCTTGGTTTGCGCCGGCGAAAACCCGCCGCCGCCATATTCGCTGGGCCAATCGGGCACGGTCCAGCCGCGCGCCGCCATCGCCTCCATCCAGTCTTTCTGCGCCTCGTTCGTGAACGCCGGATTGCGCCCGCCCCAGCACATGTCGCTTTCGTCCCGCGCGGGCTCGCGCATCTCGGCCGGGCAGTTCGCCTCGAGCCAGGCGCGCGTCTCGAGGCGGAAGCTATCCAGATCGCTCATCGCGAACCCTCCTTTACGTTAACGTCAAGTGCCGCGCCGGAGCGCCGGAGTCAACCGGCCCTTCGGCTTGCTCAGGACAGGCCTTGCGGAAGGTCATCGCCGCGTCGGTCACGCTGCCGAACCCCAAGGTGAGGAGGTCCCTGAAATAATTCTGGGGGACCCGCCAGGGCGCCTGCGTCCCCTGGCTGGGCAGGCCGGCGCCGGCGCGAACCAGATAGCCCGAGCTGAAATCGAGCATCGGCCGGCGCTCGACCCCGGCTTCGGGGAGCCGCGGCACGCAGACCGCCAGGCCCTGGCGGTCCATATGGTTCAGCAGCCGGCAGACGTAGCGCGAGGTAAGGTCGCATTTCAGCGTCCAGGAGGCGTTGGTATAGCCGAAGGACAAAGCGAGATTGGGCACGTCGTTCAGCATCATCCCCTTGTAGCAGACCCGATCCCCGACGCTGGCGCGTTCGCCGTCGACCTCGAGCGCGATGCCGCCGAACAGCTTCACCACCAGCCCGGTCGCCGTGACGACCGCTTCGGCCTCGAGCTCGGCTCCGGAGGCCAGGCGGATCCCCTTTTCGGTGAACCGCTCGATCCGGTCGGTGACCACCGATACCGTGCCGGCGTTGATCGCCTGGAACAGGTCGCCGTCGGGCACCAGGCAGACGCGCTGGTCCCACGGATTGTAGCTCGGCGAGAAATCGCGCTCGACGTCATAACCCGCCGGCAATTGCTCGGTGACCAGCTTCAGCAGCAGCTTCCTGACCCGATCGGGCTTCTTGCGGGAGCGCGAGAAGAACAGCATGCCGAGCAGCACGTTCTTCCAGCGTGTCGCCTTGTCGGCGAGCCCGAGCGGCAACCGGCGCTGGAGCGCCCGGGCGATGCCGTCGCGCGACGGGCGCGACACGATGTAGGAGGGCGAGCGCTGTACCATCGTCACGTGCGCGGCCGTTTCGGCGAGCGCCGGAACGAGCGTCACCGCGGTCGCGCCGCTGCCGATCACGACGATCCGCTTGCCCGCATGATCGAAATCTTCGGGCCAATGCTGGGGATGGACGAAGCGGCCGCGATAAAGCTCCTCGTCCGGCCATTCCGGCCGGTAGCCCCGCGCATAATCGTAATAGCCGCTGCACAGGAACAGGAAGCCGCAGGTGAAGCGGCGCACCGCGCCGTCGGCCTCGACCTCCAACGCCCAGCGCGCCTGCGCGGACGACCAAGAGGCGCGGGTGACGCGGTGGCCGAAGCGGATATGGGCATCGATGCCGAAATGGCGCGCGGTCTCCTCGACATAGTCGCGGATCGACGCCCCATCGACGATCGCTTTCTCCCCGGTCCACGGCCGGAACGGAAAGCCCAAAGTGTACATGTCCGAATCCGAGCGGATGCCGGGATAGCGAAACAAATCCCAAGTCCCGCCGATCCGATCGCGCCCCTCGAGGATGAGGTACGACTTGCCGGGCAGGCGCTTCTGTAGGTGATAAGCCGCGTCTATCCCGGAAATCCCGGCGCCGACGATGAGGACGTCGAGATGCTCGGCCGTTGAGGAGGACGTATCCGGCATGGAGCCAGGCTAGGGAGCCGAGGTGCGAAGGGCAAGCCGATGCCCGTTCAGAGTAGGGACCGTGCAACTTTCAGGAGGTGCACGAAAAAGGCGAACTCCCCAGGGAATGCGGCATATAATGCGCCGAGACCGAGCCCCACGACGGGAGCCAATACCACGTACACCAACCCTCGGCCGATCGCTTTTCCCGCCCGAAGGTCGAATTCCTCGGCGGCCTTCTTCGAGACCCCCGCCAGCCGCCGGTTGAACGCGCGTCCAATGGCGCGGAACACGTTCCCCACCGTTCGAAGAAGACCCAATCCTGCCACCGGGTCACGCTGATCTTCCACGCTTTGCCGGACATCGCGAATGGCCTGTTTAAGCGATGGCTCGACGAGTTCGGACGGAAGCGTCTCTAGGAAAATCGCCAACTCGGCCGCAGCGCCTCTGCTCTCCGGCCCGATCGGTTCAAATGCCAGAGCCTCGTCCACGAACTGGCGATAATGTGGGAATTGGCGGATCAGTTCGTCCAGGTCATCAACGAAAACGGCGACGTCAGCGACGGTAACATTATCCAATCTCTCAGAAATTGCACCCATCATTGCCGAGAGACCACGTACTTCGAGCGCCAATTGCAGGCTGCGCTCGCGCGAGAGCTTCCTTGAAAGAACCCGACGCACCGCCGTCAGGCGGGCGGTGAACCCGGGACCTACATTAGACCCCTCCAGGTTTTCACAAAGGCGGCGAACGGTTCGGTAGTGGACTTGACGAGCTGCCTCTACGCTGGCGGAGTCCGGCAATGGCTCCGCCGATGTCCTGTCCACCAAACGGAGCTGACCGTTGACCACTCTTGCATCCACCGGACCGAGGTGCGGCCTGGTGAGGTCGGAGGGAATGAGCGCAGCTTTGCTATTGGGCGGCGCTGGAAGTGTTTCTGCGGTCGGTACAGTCGACGTCTCAAAGAACATCGCTTGTGTGACGGCGGCTTTGACAGTCGACCTTCGAAATGGCTTTGTGATCAAATATGTGGGTTCCGGTCGCCTGCCGGTCAGCAATCTCTCCGGAAACGCAGTAATGAAGATGATCGGGACCTTGAGCTCCGCCAGAATATCCTCGGCCGCATCGATTCCAGAGCTATCGTCGGCCAGTTGTATGTCCATGAGAACCAAGTTCGGGCTGTGCGCACGGGCGAACGCCAATGCCTCGTCCCGAGTGGTGGCAACGGCCACCACATCGTGGCCAAGATCGCGAACTATTGTCTCTAGATCCATTGCGATGATGGGCTCGTCCTCCACGATGAGGATCCTGGCAATCATCTGCGAATGGATTTGCGCAAGCGCCTCGTCGATGAGCTCCGAGGCGTCTGCTTCCGGAACATCTAGGACGAACGCCACTTCTGCGAGATCGAGCCCTTCCATCGCCGAGAGGAGAAGTGCCCGTCGCGCCATCGGGCGCAAGGGGGCCAGCCGGCCATAGGCAATCTGTCCTTCATTGCTGGTAGCCGAGCCGCCCGATGGCAGGTCTGGGGCTGGAAATCGCAGGGATTCGACATGAAGCGCCCGAAAAAGGCCCACCCTCAGCTTTTTGCCTCGGGGTAGTGCTTTCGGATTGGAGGCGATGCTCTCCAGCATGGCACTCACTAGGTCCACTGCGCTCGGATCGTCGCCCAGCAACGCCCGCCCATAGCGGCGCAGGAAAGGCAGATTTGGAGCTATCTCCTTGGAAAGGGCCATGCGCGCCTTTTAGGTCTGGGATAGGCTAAAGCAATGACCGGACGCGACGCCAGTCCCCGGCATGATCGAAACGCAAATTCCGCGCATTGCCGCCGAATGCGGTCGCGCTTATTCAGTCCCCGACTCCCAGCCCGCAGGAGCCCACATGCTCGAGCCCGCCGAACCGACCCTTCTCTATCTCCCCTATCAGCGCTTTCTCGACGAGCTCGAGGCGGTCGCGCTGCAGATCGAGGCGGATTCCTGGCAGCCCGATTTCCTAGTGGGAATCGGGCGCGGCGGGCTGGTGCCGGCGGCTTATCTCTCGCACCGGACCGGGATTCAGATGCTGTCGGTCGATCACAGTTCGGGCGAAATCGGCTTCGCCGACGATCTGCTCGACAAACTGGCGGCGAAGATCTGCGAAGGCGCGCGAATCCTGATCGTCGACGACATCAACGATTCGGGGGGCACGATCGCCTATTTGCGGGCCGCGATCGAGGCCAAGGTCGATGATCCCGCCGGGCTCCGCGTCGCGGTCCTGGTCCACAATATAAGGTCGCGGGCCAAAGCGGAATATCGCGGGTCCGAGATCGACCGCGGCGTCGACAAGAGGTGGTATGTCTTCCCTTGGGAAGCGGTCGCGCCGCGCGCGACCCTGGCGACCGACGCGCTCGCGGTGCCCGAGCGGATCGGCTGAGCTAATAAGTGACGGTGAGCGTGACGGGGCCGGCGCCGCCGGGCGTGACCAGGATCGTTTCGCCATCGAGGCGCCGCGCTGTGCCGCCGTCGGCGCTGACGGTGACGCCGCCGGCATTGCTGACAATTATGGCTCCGCTCCGAACCGCGACGGCCGGTTGAGGCTCGTGGCGAATGACGGTGGCGCCCACGCTCAAAGACGCCGCGCTTGTGCGGACGGACAGGGGCTGCGCCTGCAGTGCGGCGGCCGCGGCGAAAGCCATCAGTCCGGCGACGATCATCGCCAGCCTATGCGGCCAAATCGCCTCGCCTCCAATATCGGGATTCCACCGCCAGAGGCATTATGTCTCTGTTTGGGATAACCTCCGGCGCAGCCCGCGCCTCAGGTGCACAGCGACAGCCAGGCAATCTCCATCACCGTGCCGCCTTCGACAGGCAGCGGGTTTTCCGGATAGTCGACCTGCCCGCTGACGGCGCCGGCGGCGTCGTGGCGGCGCCGCGCCCTGGGATTGATGGTGCGCCGCGCGCAATCGATCCGCAGCAAATAGGTGTCGGCCGGCCCTTCCGCCGTGCCGGGGTCGGTCAGCCGGAACCAGGCGGTGCGCACGGATCCATCCTGCTCGAGCGTCGCGGCGTCGATCGCGATCGACTGGCCCGAGCCGGCGGCGCCGAGGTTGAGCCAGGTGGCCGGGCGCGGCGCGGGCGCGGGGCTCGGCGCGGCCGGCGGCGGCGGGGCGGCGGCGGTCGGGATGCCGACGCCGCAGGCCTCGTTGGCACGCTGGAGGTGGAAGTGGATTTCGCGGTCGTCGATCGTCCGGGCGACCCAGAGCAGGTCGCGCAGGGTCATCCGGCCCGGGTCGTAATAGCCCTGGCGGACCGCGCCGGCGGCGCGGGCGAACATCCGCAGCTGGCGCGGCGTCAACATGGTCGCCAGCCGCTGGGAGACGCAGCGCGAATGTTCGAGGTCGAGCCCGTAACGGAGCAGCTGGGGCGAGACGATCGTCGCGCGCGGCCCGATGAAATCGCGCACCTGCCCGGCGCAGGCGGCGAGCAGCAAGGCGGGCAACAAAGCCGGCGGCAACCAGCGCATCGAAACGACAGCCTCCCAAAGGGGCTGACTATCAATGCGCGGCGAACGATGCACGCGCTTTTGCGGGGCGAGGCGCGCCGCCTGGCTTGCCATCGGCAAGGAAATTCCTTACTTCAATGCCATGATAATCGGACGCATCACGGCCAAGGCACAAACTACCATTCCCCGCGCCGTGCGCATGGCGCTCGGGGTGAAGCCGGGCGATGAGATCGCTTATGAAATCGACGGCGACCGGGTCGTGATGCGCCGCGTCGGCGATCCTTTCGACAAGCCGTTCGCCAACTTCTCCGAATGGGGCGACGATCTCGACGCTGTCTATGACGCGCTTTGAGCGCGGAGACGTCGTCCGGATCATGTTCCCGCACGTCGAGCGCAACGTCCGGCGCGCGCGGCCGGCGCTGGTTCTGACCCGCGAGCCGATCGGCCCCGACGGGCTGCTGATCTGGGCGGCGATGATCACCAACGCCGCGCGCGATCCCTGGCCCGGCGACGTGCCGATCGAGGATCGCGAAGCGGCAGGGCTGCCGGTGCCCTCGATCGTCCGCACCGCGAAGATCGCGACGCTGGAGGCGGCCTCGGCAACCCGGATCGGGCGCCTGGGCGAAGAACAGATGGCGGAGATCGGCCGGCTGATTTCAGCCTATCTCTGACTGGGTTCCTAAGCCCGCGCCCCCTCGATCACCCCGGCGCTGTTGTGGCGGAGCGCTTTCAGCACCGTCTCGACGATCGCTTCCGCGTCCAGCCCGGCGTCGGCATATTGCTTGTCGGGCTTGTCCTGCTCGAGGAATTTGTCGGGCAAGCGCATGGTCCTGAGCTTCAGGCCGGCATCGGTCAGGCCGGCGTCGCTGGCCAGCGTCAAAACGTGGGCGCCGAGCCCGCCGATCGACGCCTCCTCGACCGTCACCGCGACCTCGTGGGTGGCGAGCAGGCGGCGGATCAATTCCTCGTCGAGCGGCTTGGCGAAGCGCAGGTCCGCGACCGTCGTCGAAAGCCCGCGCCCGTCGAGCATGTCGGCGGCCTTGAGCGCCTCGCCGAGCCTTGTGCCGAGCGAGAGGATCGCGACCTTCTTGCCCTCGCGCACGATCCGCCCCTTGCCGATGGTCAGCCGCTCCGGCGTTTCGGGGAGCGCGACGCCGGTGCCGTTGCCGCGCGGATAGCGAAGCGCGATCGGCCCTGTATCGTGCATCGCCGCGGTGTGGACCATGTGGACCAATTCGGCTTCGTCGGCCGCGGCCATCACGACGAAATTGGGCAAGGTCGCCAAATAAGTGACGTCGAAGCTGCCCGCGTGGGTCGCGCCGTCGGCGCCGACCAGGCCGGCGCGGTCGATCGCGAAGCGGACCGGCAGATTCTGGATCGCGACATCGTGCACCACCTGGTCGTAGGCGCGCTGGAGGAAGGTCGAATAGATCGCGCAAAAGGGGCGCATGCCCTGCGCCGCGAGCCCGGCCGCGAAGGTCACCGCATGCTGCTCGGCGATGCCGACGTCGAACATGCGATCCGGGAAGCGCTCCCCGAACTTGTCGAGCCCGGTCCCCGCGGGCATCGCCGCGGTGATCGCCACCAGTTTCTCGTCGCGGGCGGCTTCCGCGATCAGCGCCTTGGCGAAGACGCCGGTATAGGAAGGCGGCCCCGGCTCGGCCTTGGCCTGCTCGCCCGAGACGACGTCGAACTTCTGGACGCCGTGATATTTGTCGGCCGCCGCTTCGGCCGGCCCATAGCCCTTGCCCTTCTTGGTGACGACATGGACCAGCATCGGCCCCTCGTCGGCGTCGCGGACGTTTTCGAGGATCTTGACCAGCCGCTCGATATTGTGGCCGTCGACCGGGCCGACATAATAAAAGCCCAGCTCCTCGAACAAAGTGCCGCCGGTCCAGAAGCCGCGCGAATATTCCTCCCAGCGGCGCGCCATGACGTGCAAGCGCTTGGGCAGCTTGCGCGCGAACTTCTGGGCGAGGTGGCGGAGCGTCAGATATTTGCCCGACGAGACCAGCCGCGCCAGATAGTGCGAGAGCCCGCCGACCGGGGGCGCGATCGACATGTCATTGTCGTTGAGGATGACGATCAGCCTGTTCCCCGCCGCGCCCGCATTGTTCATCGCCTCATAGGCCATGCCGGCGCTCATCGCGCCGTCGCCGATCACCGCGATCGCGCGGCCATCCTTGCCGGCAATCTTGTTGGCCACCGCGAAGCCCAAAGCGGCCGAGATCGAGGTCGAGCTGTGCGCGGCGCCGAACGGGTCGTATTCGCTCTCGATGCGCCGGGTGAAGCCCGAGAGGCCGCCGCCCATCCGAAGAGTCCGGATCCGGTCGCGCCGGCCGGTGACGATCTTGTGCGGATAGCATTGGTGGCCGACGTCCCAGACCAGCCGGTCGCGCGGCGTCTCGAACACATAATGGAGCGCGACGGTCAGTTCGACCACGCCCAGCCCGGCGCCCAGATGCCCGCCGGTCACAGAGACGGCCGAGATGGTTTCCTCCCTGAGCTCGTCGGCCAGCTGCCGCAGCTGGGAGCGATCGAGCTTGCGGAGATCTTCGGGCGTCCCGACCGTGTCGAGCAGCGGCGTAGGCGGGCGGTCACTCATGGCGAGGCGTCTAGCGCCCGCGCGCGCCCCTGTCGAATGCTGATCCCGTGCAGGACCGGTGCAGGCGGGGCCGCTCTACGACCCCTCGCACTCCCCGCAGGTGCCCCGCACCTCGATCACCGGGCGTTGCGCCGTGAAGCCCGCGGCCTTAGCGGCGTCGCGGACGCCGCCCGTGATCTTGTCGTCGTCGATATGCTTGGCCTGGCCGCAGCTGTCGCAAATCAGGAAGATGCAATCGTGCAGGCAATCGGGATGGTCGTTGGCGACATAGGCGTTCGCGCTCTCGACCCGGCTTGCGAGGTTGGCGCCGACGAACAGATCGAGAATCCGGTAAACGCTGTTGGCGGCGACGCGACGGCCCTGGACCTGCGACACCTTCTCGGCGATGTCGTAGGCGCTGGCCGGCTTGTCGAACCCGGCGAGCGCCTCGAACACCGCCGAGCGCATCACTGTCCACTGCTCGCCCGATTTCTCCATCGTCGCCTTGGCGGCATCGGAAAGGTCGGCGCCTTTGTGGCTGTGATGAACGTGGGCCATGGGGCGGGATGTAGGCTCTTGGGCGCGCGCGAACAAGGCGGCGGTCAGATCACCGCGCGGCGGTTGAGGTCGTGGCCCAAAGCGAGGATCAGGACGCCGAGGACCGAAAAGACGATCTCCTCGGTGCCGTGCGATATGGTCAGCGAGCCCGCCATCGTGCCCAGGCCGAGGCTGCCCATCGCGACCGGCAGCATGAAGCCGTGATCGAGAGCGCCGCGGCCGAGCCCGAGCGCGCCGAGCGCGATCGCGAGCATGAGGCCGATTTCGTGGATTTTCGGATCGACCAGAAGCCCGCCCGCGGATGCCAGCACCATCACCAGAACCGCCGTCGCGACGCAATGGACGAGGCAAAGCCCGCCGAGCCCGATCGCCAGCCGGTCGACCCTTCCGTTCCTGATTATGCCTGCAAGCACGTCGTCGCGAATCCCTGTCCGATGTCCGCTCATAGCCCGGATTGGGGTACGTTACAATATATCATTTGCCGAAAGGTTGGCGATTACGCAGTTTACAAACCCGTCAGGCGCTTGGGAGTTCGAAGTGAAGGACGCGCACCGCCAGCACCAGCGGCCCGTACATGGCGCAATCGACCAAGCGCCCACCTACCTCCCGCGCTGTCCCGAATATCTCTTCTACGTCTTCAAAGTAGACCACATGGGTTGCCGACCGCGCGACCACGAATGCCTGCTCGTCGCCCTCGCGCTCAAGGATGACCGGATAGGGATCGACCGCGTATTGGTCCAAGAGGGCCAAATTTTCCGGAATGGCGGCTTCCCGCTCGCGCAAGATTTCGCATTCCACCTCTGCCTTGGTGGCAGCGGTCCATGTCACTCCGGCTTCTCCACCGGCTTATGCTTCACCAGCTTCCCCAGGTGCTCGCGAAACCGTTCGGGATCGTCGTCGCATTCGAGGGCGCGCGCGGAGTCCTTGAATTTGCCCGTCCAAGCTTGGGTCGGCTCCGGCATCCCGGTCTCCGCTGCCATAATTCGCTCCTCCCCTAGCGATTCTGGTACATGAATGGAATTGGGCGGGTACTTTTGAGGACACTCGCCCAGGCCGATGGCGACTGGTCCCCCACCTTTGATATTGCGGGCATTCGCAACCGGCGTCCGATCGCCGATGTTGCCAATGCAGTAGTGCCATGACTTGCGGAGCGCTCGCCACGGGCGCACATATTGGCATCACCGAGGATTGAGGTCTTGCGGGGTTCGGGCCGGGGCGCGGCTAGCCACGCGACCGGCCCGTTACCGCTGCCCGGTGGCCAGGCGAACATGACCGGGGCGAGGAGTTCCTTCGGGGCTCCGGTTGGCAAGGGCGCGGCGGTCGGCCATAGGCGCTTCATGTTCGCCCGCCCCGCTTCAGCGCGCCCCCGCCCCGATGCAATCGCCTTGTGGCTGATGATCGTCGCCTTTTCGGTCTTCCTCATGGTCGTGGTCGGCGGCATCACAAGGCTGACCGAATCCGGCCTGTCGATCACCCGCTGGGAGCCGATCTCGGGCATGATCCCGCCGCTCGGCGAGGAAGCCTGGCGGGCGCAGTTCGACCTCTACAAAGCGAGCCCGCAATATGAGATCCAGGGTCACGGCATGACCTTGGCGGACTTCAAGGCGATCTTCTTCTGGGAATATGTCCATCGCCTGCTCGGGCGGCTGATCGGCCTCGCTTTCGCATTGCCGCTCGCCTGGTTCGCCTGGCGCCGCGCGATCCCGGCCGGCTTCGGCTGGAAGCTGGGCGCGCTCTTCTCTCTGGGCGCGCTCCAGGGCGCGATCGGCTGGTGGATGGTCGCCTCGGGCCTGGTCGACCGGCCCGAGGTCAGCCACATCCGCCTGGCCGTCCATTTGCTCACCGCATTGCTGATCCTCGCCGGCCTGATCTGGGTCGCGCTCGATCTTAAGGCGCGCGCGCGGCCCCCCTTGCTCGCCATCTGGGCGCTCAGCCTGCTCTTCCTCCAATTTCTGTTCGGCGCCTATGTCGCCGGCCTGGACGCCGGCTACGCCTTCAACACCTGGCCCAGGATGGGCGAGGACTGGTATCCGGCCGGGGCGGAATGGCTGCAGCCCGCCTTGCGCAATTTCGTCGACAATCCGATCATGGTCCAGTTCGTCCACCGCTGGCTCGCGCTTCCGGTCGCCGCGCTCGCCATCTGGCTCGGCCTTCGCGCCTGGCTCGGGGGCCTCAGGATGGAGGCCGGCGCCCTGATCGGCGCAATCTGCGCCCAGTTCCTGCTCGGCATCCTCACCATATTGTCGGGCGTGCGCCTTGAGATCGCGGTCGCGCACCAGGGCATGGCCGCCTTGCTCCTCGCCGCGATGGTCACCGCCGCCCACCGGCTCGGGGAGAAGAGCGCATGACCGACATCGTCAGCGTCTACGCGGTCTTCGCCGACGACGAGGAGGCCCGCCGCATCGCCGGCATCGTCGTCGAGGAGCGTCTCGCCGCCTGCGCCAACATCCTTGGCTCCTGCCATTCCATCTACCGCTGGCAGGGCAAGGTCGAGGAGGCGAGTGAGGTCCCGGCGATCTTCAAGACCAGCGCCGACGCCGCGCCGAAGCTGGTCGAGCGGATGGCGGCGCTGCACAGCTACGACGTGCCGGCCATCGTCGTCTGGCCGATCGCGGATACGCTGCGTCTCTATGGCGAGTGGGTCGAGGCGTCGGTTGCGGAACGGGCGGGTCGCGGAACCAGGGCGTAGCGGACGATCACTCGCCGCGCCGCGGAATCTAAAGCGGGAACAGGCCCGACATCAGAAAAAAATGTGTCAGCCCGATCAGCGCGGCCACCAGTGAGACCAACCCAGCGGCGGCTATCATGCGATTGTGCAGCAGGCCGAACCGCGAATAGCTATAGTCTCCAAGATAAATTTTCCTGAAATGCTCGTTGGTCCTCAACAAGGCATCGAGCTCCGGACTCCTCTCGAAGTTCGCGGGCGTACCCATGCCGCGGCGGCCAAGCATTAACGTCATGCAAGAAATGCCGACCAGCGTCGCGACCGCGCCGAGCCCGCCTTGCACCTTGACGTAGGTAGACGCCTGGTTCTCGGAGGCCGCCCCCAGCGCCGCAAACAGGATCGCGGCGGCCAGCAGAATGACACATCCGGCGACAAGGTAGAGGGACGTGTAATATCCGCTGCGGGCATTATCCCACCAGCGTTGATCCTCTAGCGTGAGAAACCTGATCCTCATCCTAATGTCGTCGATCTCAGCCCGTCCTTCAGGCTGGTCCGACATCCCCGGATCCGGGGACGGCGCCGTCGCCAGCTCCGCGGCCTGCGCCGCGAGCGCTTCGTGGCGCTGCCGCTGCTCGTCCAGCATCTGGCCAATCGCATCGAGCCGTTTGCCGACGCTTTCCTCCAGACGCGCGACGCTCGCCTCCACAAGCTTCAGCCGCGCCTCGGCGGCCGGCGTTCGCCGCGCGGCGTTGGGGAAGAAAGGAACGTTCGTGAGCTCCCCTTTGCGCTGGTCGGGGTCACCGATATAGGGCCTTACGGCATCGGGCCCTTGCCTGCGATTGATCTCCGCCAGGGTCAGCGCGGCCACCTCGGAGAGAGTGAGGTGCTCGCTCAGCGTCGCATCTCCCTTGTTGAGGACGTGAGTCAGCGCGGCGGTGAACATGCGGCTCCCCGTCTCGGGATCATTATAGGCGACGTTGTCCGAGCTACAGGCCGCGTAGAAAGCGGCGCCGTCGGGCGGGAAGTTGGTCTTGGCTTCCTCCTCGAGGATCTTTTCCGGCTCGCTGGCCGGCTGAAAGTCGCCATAGGCCGCCGCGGCCGCGCAGCAATCCAGGATGATCCATTTGCGCAGCCTTGGCGCCGCCTTTTTCAGCGTCCGGCCAAGGGTTTCCGATCCGTAGGCGGTGATCTCGCGCTGATCCCGGCTGGTCGACCTGAGCACGAAGATGAACTTATTGTTCTGCTTCGTGGATCCGTGACCGACAAACATCACGACCAGATCCTGGATTGTCGCCGTCTCCTTGCATTTTCTCAGGATGAAATCCCGTATCTGCCTGTCCTGATCGACGATTCCGGCCGGCGAATCGAACAGGTCGAGCAAATTGTCGTGGGGCAATCCCAGACCGTCCTCGCCGAGAAGATAGTCCCGAAAATCCTGGGCGGCAGCGGCGTAGGAATGGCCGGCGGCCTCGTCGTCCAGAGTCTCGAACTCCGGCCATCGGCTCGCGCCGAACAGGACCGCGAGCGTACGCGAGGGTTCCGGAGCGGCGGCGGTCTTTGTCATGTCTGGCGCAGCTTCTCCGCGACTTTGTCGACGTCGCGGCTCTCGAGGGCGCTGACGGTGACGACCGTCCCATCCGGCTTCCTTATCGAGATCTCGGCCCGGGCCGTGCGCGAAAAATAGGCCACGATCGCGCGCGCGATCCCGCGCGCCAGGATTATCGTTGCCGGCGCGCCCAGAACGATGCCGACGATGGTGCCGAGATCGGCGGCGTTCGGATCGGTGCGCTGCTGCTGGGCGACCGGCGGATCGCCTTGATCCCGAAGCGTATCGTTGATGATCTCTTCGAGCATGGCGGCGTCGGCTCCGGCCTCGCTGCTGCTCAGGCCGGGAAAGCCGATCTGCAGGTCGAATTGGTCAGTCATGGTGCTTTCCCCCCAATTATGAATGACGCGCCGGGATCGCTCGCGCGAACACGGCCCGAATTCTTCCCCGCGTCTCAAGATAGACAAGTAACGGCTCGCGCTCAACGTCATAAGCTGAAGCAACCCGGCCCCGTCGCGACCCGCCGCATATCTCTCAAGGTAACATATTACCTCTCACCAAACGCCCGCTTTTCCTTGACTTTCGCGCCCTCCTCCGCCATTTGCCCGCCATCGCGCGGCTCGCTCTGGGCCGCGCTGCTCGTTTCAAAAGAGGTCTGGCCCGATGAAGGCGCTGATGAAGACCACCAAGTCGGCCAAGCCGCGCGAGGTGGAGAAGAAATGGCATCTGATCGATGCCGACGGGCTGGTGGTCGGGCGGCTCGCCTCGATCGTCGCCAACATCCTGCGCGGCAAGCACAAGCCGAGTTTCACGCCCCATGTCGATTGCGGCGACCATGTCGTCATCGTCAACGCGGACAAGGTGCGCTTCACCGGCAAGAAGCTGGCCGACAAGGTCTATTACCGCCACACCGGCTACCCCGGCGGCATCAAGTCGATCACCGCAGGCAAGATCCTCGAGGGCCGCTTTCCCGAGCGCGTGCTCGAAAAAGCGATCGAGCGCATGATCCCGCGCGGGCCTTTGGGCCGCGACCAGATGCGCGCGCTTCACCTCTATGCCGGCACCGAGCATCCGCACGGCGGCCAATCCCCTGAAGCGCTCGACGTCGCGGCGATGAACCGCAAGAACAAGGTGGGTAACTGATGTCCGACAATCGTCAATCGCTTGCCGATCTCGCCAAGCTGACCAAGGCCGAGCCCGAGCCCGAAGCGGCGCCCGAGGCCGTTGAGACCGCCGAGGCTCCGGCCGAGGCCGGCGAGGCCGAAGCTTCCGAAGCAGCCCCGGCCGCCGGGGAAGCGCCCGCCGTCGAGTCTCCCGCGCGTGAGCGCCCGCGCGGCGACGGTCGCGGTCGCGGCCGCGACCGTGACGAGACGCCCGACGATCACGGCGTTTCGACCCAGGGCCCGCAGATCCAGGCGATCCTGCGCGAGCAGCAGCTCGACAAGCAGGGCCGCGCTTATGCCACCGGCCGCCGCAAGGACGCGGTCGCCCGCGTCTGGCTGAAGCCCGGCACCGGCAAGATCATCGTCAACGGCCGCGACCAGGAGGTCTATTTCGCGCGCCCGACGCTCCGGCTGATCATCAACCAGGTGTTCGACATCGCCGACCGCAAGGGCCAGTATGACGTCGTCGCCACGGTCATCGGGGGCGGTCTTTCGGGCCAGGCCGGCGCGGTCCGCCACGGCATCTCGACCGCGCTCACCCGCTACGAGCCGGGCCTTCGGACCACGGTCAAGCGCGAGGGCTTCCTGACCCGCGATCCGCGTGTCGTCGAGCGCAAGAAATACGGCAGGGCCAAGGCCCGCCGCAGCTTCCAGTTCTCGAAGCGCTAGAAGGCACCAGCCGAAAAAGAGAGAGGGCGGTCCGGGCATCCGGGCCGCCCTTTTTCTATGGCGGTGGTGGCGCCGGCCCGGCCCCCCTCGACGTCAGCCAGAAGGCCAGCCCACCGGCGATCCCGCACAGCCCGCAAGCCAGAATCACTTCAGCAATCTCTCGCCACGCATTCCCCCGGACCGACATGAGGAAGGCCGGCAATGTGCCGATTAGCGCCGACGCGGGCAGGACAATCGCCAGCGTCGGGCGATATTTGCGTTCGAGCCAGAGGTAGATCGGCATGGCGAGAAACACGATGTGCAGCGACGCCACGAACAAGCCGACGATGAAGACCAAGACGAAAATCTCGGTCATGTCGAACGCGAACGGAGCGGCGAAGGCGGCGGCCGCGCTCGCGGCGACGAAGGGAAGGCAGCCGGGGGAAGCGGAGTCCATGGCGGATCAGCCCGCGTCCGCCGGCATATCCCGGAACATCGCCGTCTGGCGGATCAGCTCGCCGAACCATGGATGGTTGAGCGCCATCACGAAGGCGAACAGGCCGTTATTGCAGTCGATATGGCTGACCCTGAGCGCGCCTGGCGCGAGCCAGCGCGGGATGCGGAAGCGCCGGGAGCGCAATAGCCAGAAATAATGATCGCTCAAGAAGTGGAGCGCCCCATCCCCGACCTCGACACGCAACGCGATGCCGAAGCCGCCGCCGACCAGCTCCTCGAGCCCGGTCGGACCCGCGAAGCTCTTGCACGAGCTGATCACCTGCGGGAAGCCGCGGGAGCGTCCGTAGATCCGGGTCCAATTCTGCCCGCCCGACGCCTTTTCCTCCGTGACCGTGACGCAGGCCGGCACATCGGCGTCGCGCCAGAGCGGCAGCGGCGCGCCGATCAGGCGGCCGAGCTGCGCCAGGAGCCGGCCCGCCGCGCTGATCCGGCATTCGACCACCTCGCCGGCATAGAGTGCCGCGGCGCAGCCCGCGATCCTTTTGCCGAAGCGCGCCCGGGTCGCGTGCGGAAGCCGCGCCCATGCCTCCTCGCCGATCAGGGTCCGGAAGCGGAGGTCGCCGATCCCGCGCGCGGAGCGCGGCCGCCGAAACGCGGGAAAGGGGATCACTTCCGCCCCGATCCGCACGCGCTCCATCGTCTGTCTCCCTTCGTCGCCCGGCCTCAGCCGCTTCCGCGCTCGCCATCCTTGCGGCCGAGGCTCAGCAGATTGGCGACTTTCGCGCCCATCCGCATCAGCGCCATGATCTTGGGCGCCGGGACCGCGATCATCTGGTCGTACCAGCGGTTCACGGTCTCGAGGAACTGGCCCATCTCGGCGAGCCGGGCCAGCGCGACCGGGCTGACCCGGTCATCGCCCTTGGCCTCAGCAAGGCAGGCGCGCAATGCGGCCGCGGCGGGATCGATCTCGCGCTCCTTGCGGCCCTGGGCGATGCGGGTGACCATCTCCCACAAATCGGTCTCGGCCTGATAATGGTCGCGCCGGTCGCCCATCACCGGCATCCGCCGGATCAGCCGCCAGCCGAGCAGCTCCTTGAGACTGTTCGAAACGTTCGAGCGGGCCATCGCAAGCGTGTCGGCGATTTCCTCGGCGGTCAGCGGCCGCTCGGACAGATAGAGCAGGGCCTGAATCTGCGCGACCGACCGGTTCACCCCCCATTGGCTGCCCATGTCGCCCCATTGGAGGATGAACCGCTCGATCGCGGGCGCCAACGGCTTCGACTCGGTCGATATTTCTGTCATGACAGAAATATCCGACATAACCGAAATAATGTCAACAGGCGTTCATTTCACGGTAATCCCCTGCTTCTAGAAGCCGAACCATGCGCATCCTGCTCCTCGCCCTTCCACTTCTCCTCTCCGGCTGCCTTGCGCGGACGGCGATCGACATCGTCACCCTGCCGGTGAAGGTCGTCGGGGCCGGGGTCGACGCGGTCACCACCAGCCAGGCCGAGGCCGATCAGCGCCGCGGCCGCGAGATTCGCCAGGAGGAAGAGAGGCAGGGCCGCGACGCCCGCCGCCGCGAGCGCGAGCAGCGCCGCGCCGCCGAGCGCGGCGAGGAGCAACCCGAAGACGAGCCGCAATCGCGTAGCTAGGCCCTCCGGCTTCAAACAAATATTAAGGCGGCCCGGCTATGGCCGGCGCCATGGGAGGCAATCGTCGATATCGCGACCCAGCGGTGACCGAAGCCCGAGGGCGCATGCCTCTCGGGCAACTCTTCGCGCGCGATTTCCGATCGACGGAGGACGACCAGGAGGAGAGCGCCGCGCGCGACCGCAACCGGGCCCTCGACCATGTTCCCGGCTTCTTCCTCGCGGCCCATCTCGTCTGCGCCGCCGCCTTGCTTTTCGACCTGTTCCGCAGCGGCCCGATCTCGCCGGTCGTGGCAATATCGCTGGCCGCGATCCTGGCGATCGACGCCGGCCTCTGGGGCTGGTTTCGCCGGCGCCCGGTCTCCAGCCTCGCCCCGCATGTCGCGACCCGCGGGGCGGCGCTCTACGCGATCGTGGCCAACATATTGTGGACCACCGTCGCCTTCGCCGCCGGGCCGAACTCGGCCTTGTTCGAGATCGCTTTGGCCGGCGGACTGCTTACCGTCCCGATCGCCTTCCTCTCCTTTCCCGCGCTGACCCTGCTCGGCTGCCTCGGCCTCGGGATCAAGGTGCTCCTGCTCTCGGACGATCCCGGTGCCGCGGTCGCGTCCGGCCTGCTCTCGCTGAGCCTCGTCTATCTCAGCCTGCGGCGAGCCCGGGCCGATGCCGGACAGCTGAGGCGCCGGATCGAGATCGATTGGACGGCGCAGCGCGCCGCCCGGTTCATCGAGGAGTTCGAGCAGGCCGGCCGCGGCTGGTTCTGGGAGACGACCGGGCGCGGAGCGCTCTCTTACGTCTCGGAGCATCTCGCCGCCCACCTCAAGACCGCCGCCGACGATCTGATCGGCCGGCCCTTTTCCGAGCTGATCGGCGCCGACGAGGGGAGCGAATCGGAGCGCACATTGGGCTTTCACCTCTCCGCCCGCCTGCCCTTCACCGACGTCACGGTGCGCGCCAATACCAGCGCGGAGATCTGGTGGTCGCTGTCGGGCACGCCCAGCTTCGACGAGCATGGCCGCTTCCTGGGCTTCCGCGGCATCGGCACCGACCTCACCCAGCAGCGCCGCTCCGACGAGGAGATCAACCGCCTCGCCAAATATGATTCGCTGACCGGCCTGCCCAACCGCATGCTGATGCGCCGGACGCTGGACGAGGCGCTCCAGGGCCAGAAGGGCGCTGCGCCCGCCGGCTGCGCCTTGTTCCTGATCGATCTCGACCGCTTCAAGAACGTCAACGACACGCTCGGCCACCCGATCGGCGACGCGCTCCTCAAGCAGGTCGCCCAGCGCCTGACCAACGTGATCGGCGACAAGGGCCAGATCGGCCGCCTGGGCGGCGACGAGTTCGAGGCGGTGCTGCCCGGCCAGGACAATGGCGGCACATTGGGCAACCTCGCCGAGCGGCTGATACAGCAGGTGTCGATGCCTTATTCGATCGAGGGCCACAATATCGCGATCGGCGCCTCGGTCGGAATCGCCATCGCCCCGCCGGTGGGCACCTGCGCCGACGCCCTGATCCGCAACGCCGACCTGGCCCTCTATTCCGCCAAGGCCTCCGGCCGCGGCACCTTCTGCTTCTTCGCGCCCGAAATGCATTCCGAGGCGCAGGACCGGCAATTGCTGGAAAACGACCTCAGGAAGGCGATCGGCCGCGGCGAGCTCCAGCTCGTCTACCAGCCGGTGGTCAATGCCCAGACCGAGGAGCTGTCCGGCTTCGAGGCGCTGGTCCGCTGGCACCATCCGGCGCGCGGCGTGATATCCCCAAGTCTGTTCATCCCGCTCGCCGAGGAAAGCGGCCTGATCCCGCAGATCGGCGAATGGGTGCTCAGGACCGCCTGCGCCGAGGCATCCAAATGGCCCGAGCAGATCCGGATCGCCGTCAACCTCTCGCCGCTCCAGTTCGTCGACCCCAATCTGCCGCAGATCGTAATCAGCGCGCTGGCCAATTCGCAGATCCAGCCGCGCCAGCTCGAACTCGAGATCACCGAGGGCGTGTTCCTGGTCGAAAGCGAATCGACCGACGACATGTTCGCCAGGCTGAAATCCTTGGGCGTCCGCCTCGCCCTCGACGATTTCGGCACCGGCTATTCCTCGCTCGGCTATCTGAAGAAGGCGCCGTTCGACAAGATCAAGATCGATCAGAGCTTCGTTCGCGGCGCCGCCAAATCGGGCAGCCGCAACGCCGCCATCATCCGCGCCATCGTCACTTTGGCCGAGAGTCTCGGCATGGACACGACCGCCGAGGGCGCCGAGACCCATGACGAACTCACCCTGATCCGCGAATTGGGATGCTCGCATATCCAGGGCTATATTTTCGGCCGGCCGATGGGCCCGGAGGAAGCGGGCGCGCTCGCCGCCCAGAACAAGACCGTGACCGCCGACGGCTTCCAGTTCAACCGCCCGCCGCGCCAGGGCCTGCTCAAGGTCGCCAATTTGCAGTGGAACGGGATGAACATGTCGGTCCGCGTCCGCAACATCTCGACCGGCGGCGCGCTGATCGAGGGCGACCGCTGCCTGCCGCCCGATTCGAGCGTCCAGATCGATCTGCCCGGCTGCGGCAGCCTCGGCGCGACCGTGCGCTGGACCGAGAGCCGACGGATGGGCATCCAGTTCGAAACCGAATTCGATTTGAGGCGACTGGCGCCCGGCAAGGACCGCGGCTTCGGCGCGAAGCTGACGCCGCAACCCTATACCAATCTGAGATATTCCGACGGCGCGGCCGACAAGAAGGCCCTGACCGCAGGCGACATGCGCTACGGGTAGCGGCTCTCGACAAGGCGCGGAGCCCTACCTAGATATTGCGCCTGCGCGGGTGTAGCTCAATGGCAGAGCAGAAGCTTCCCAAGCTTACGACGAGGGTTCGATTCCCTTCACCCGCTCCACGCCTCCGTGAACCCTCGAGTCATTGCGGCGCTCCGCCCAACAGGGCTGCGCGCGTGGTCCGAATTCCTTCACCCGCTCAGGCTGCGCCGCGCGAGGATCATCGCGCCGACGATGCAGCCGCCGAACAGCGCGCCTTCCAGGCCGCCGGTTACGATCTGGCTGACCGGGCCGAACCCACTCTCGCCGAACAGGCCGCCCACCTGATCGAGCCGGAGGCGGGAATCCGGGAAGGTGCGGGCAAGCGCATCGAGGCTGCCGCCCATCAACCGACCTCCGAGCAAGGGGATCGAAATCCCGGCGCCGCCGCCGGCCAGAGCCGCGGCGGCAACGGCGCGCCGGAGCGGGAGAGCGCCCGATCCGCGGTTCGCCAGCCAGGCCCCCAGGCCGACCGCGCCGCCGAGCAGAGCGCCTTCGGCCGCCCCGGTCATGTCGCCCGGCGATCGGCCGAGCAGCAGGTTGAACGCGTCGAGGCCGAGCAGCTTCACCGCGCCGCCCACGACCAGTCCTCCCAGGGCGCCGCCGAGGATGCTGCCCCAGAGGCGCCCCGGGGCAAAGCCCGAAGCGGCGATGCCGAAGCTCACGCCGGCGCCCCCCGTCAGCGCCGCGGCTATTGTGAGCCAGAGGAGGACGAGCAGCACCGATGCAGCGCCCATGCCGGGCCCGAGCGGCTGCGAGGCGCCGGCGAAGCCGTAGGCGAGGCCGCCGACGATGCCGGCGACGCCGGCCCCGATCGTCCCCGCCCCGCCGAGCAGGAGGAACCGCCGCCAGTCATAGGGCGGCTCGGCGAATCTCCCCCCTCCCCCATCAAGGGGCAGGGATTTCAGCGCATCGTCGTCATCTCCGATCCATTCGACGGCCGCGATGAAGCGGTAGCCATGCTTGGGGACCGTCTCGATGAAGCGCGGCCTCGCGGCGTCGTCGCCGAGTTGCCGCCGAAGCGTCTTGATGCATTGGGTGAGGGCCTCGTCCGTGACCGGCACGCCGCGCCAGACCTCTTCGAGAAAGCGGTCCTTCGATACGAGCTTCCCATGCTCGCGCACCAGGAGGACCAGCGCGTCGAGATAACGGGCGTTGAGCTCGACCGGGGCGTCGTCCCGCCGGAGCTGACGGTCGCCCGGATCGAGGAAAAAGCGTTCGAAGCGAAAGCTGCCGGACTCCATTTTTCAGCAAAACCTCACAAGTCGCTCATGCCGCTCACCCGCCGCCTGTGCCAGATCGGAGCCTCATTCATCCATGGAGAAGGCAATGGCAAGCAATGCGGACAACAAGGGCGGGCGGCGCGGGATTCCCTGGCGGATCGTCGGCTGGAGCATCCCGGCGCTCCTCCTGCTGCTGCCGCTGGTCGCGATGCACTTCACGCAGGAAGTGAACTGGACGGCGGCCGATTTCGTCTTCGCGGGCCTGCTCTTCGGCAGCGTCGGTCTCGCCTTCGAGCTGATCGTCCGCAAATCGGGGGGCCTCGCCTACCGTTTCGGCGCCGCGTTCGCGGTCCTGGCCGCGTTTCTCACAATCTGGGTCAACGGCGCCGTCGGCATGATCGGCTCGGAGAGCAATCCCTATAACCTCCTGTTCGGCGGCGTGCTGCTCATCGCGCTGATCGGCGCGGTCGTCGCGCGGTTCGAGCCGGCCGGCATGGCGCGCGCGATGATCGCGGCGGCCACGGCCCAAGTCGTGCTCGCCGCCTTCGGTCTGTCCGCCGACAGGCTCGGGGGCCTCCTGAGCATGGCCTTCGCCGTGCCGTGGCTGCTTGCGGCCGCGCTGCTTTGGAAAGCGGCGCGCGAGCGCGCTTGAATCAGAAGCGGTCGAGCAGCCGGTCGACGCTGACGTCCGCGCTACCCTTCCTGCCGGCCTCCTCGCCCGGCCGGTTGCCGGTTTCGCGTTCGAGCGCTTCGCGGATCTTCTCGATCTCGGCGTCGGTCAGATGCTCGATGCCGATGAAGGCGGGGCGCGCCTGGCCGACCGCGCGCAGGAGCTCGTCCAGCTTCGCCTGCATCGCCGCGGCGTCGCGATTCTGGCTGTTCTGGATCAGGAACACCATCAGGAAGGTGACGATCGTCGTCGCCGTGTTGATGACGAGCTGCCAGGTGTCGGAATAAGCGAAGATCGGCCCGGTGATTGCCCAGATCACGATCACGGCGAAGGCGATTGTGAACGCGGCCGGCTGCCCGGCGAAGGACGAGATGCGGCCGGCGAACCAAGTGAAGAAACGATCCATTGAAGTGCCTCGGATTGATGTCCCGGGCTAGAGCGAGCATCTCGCCGGCTTTGTTCCAGCCTAAACGACCTCCGCGACCGCCGCCCTTCCCGCCACTTCGAGCCGCGCGACGAGATCGGCGCGGCAGGCTTCGAGCAGGTCCGGCGCGGTGCTGCGGATGACGAAATTGGCGCCGACCCGACCTTCCCTGAAGAAGGGATAGGAGCCGATCTGGCAGCCGGGATGGGCGCGCTCGGTCTCGCCGAGCAAATCCGCCACCTCGCTTTCGGGCGACCAGCAGCCGATCGTCGCGGAGATGAGCGGTGTGCCGCCCTCGATCTGCCCCGACAAAGCCTCGAGCATCAGCCCGGCGATGTGCGGAACGCCGGCGAGGATGAAGATGTTGCCGTGACGGATGCCCGGCGCGCCCGACATCCGGTTTTCGATCAGTTCGGCGCCTTCGGGCACCCGGGCCATTCTGAGCCGCGCTTCGGTGAGCCCGCCGCGCGTCGCATAATAAGCTTCGAGCATTGCCCGCGCTTTGGGGTGGACGACGACCTCGACGCCCAGCGCCCGCGCGATCGCATCGACGCTGATATCGTCATGGGTCGGCCCGATGCCGCCGGTGGTGAAGAGATAATCGTAAGGCTCCCGGAGCGCGTTCACCGCGTCGGCGATCCGCGCGATCTCATCGGGCACGACCCGCGCTTCGGCAAGCCTGATCCCCTGCAGATTGAGCCAGGAGGCGATCTGGGCGACATTGCGCTCCTGGGTCCGCCCGGAGAGAATCTCGTCCCCGATCACCAGCAGGCCCGCCGTCCAGATCCGCTCGGAAGTCATCCTTGTCGCTTTATCGCCTCCGCCTTCTCCCGTCATGGGTGCAAATTTATTGTCCGCGCGCTATATTCCCCCAATGGACACCCACCTCCTCGACCGCGAAGCGGGGATCGTCGGCCGCCACGGCGCGATCAAGCTGCATGGGCCCGAAGGCTTTGCCGGCATGCGCGCCGCCGGCCGCCTCGCCGCCGAAATCCTCGACGCGCTCGTTCCCCATGTCGTGCCGGGCGTCACCACGCAGGCGCTCGACGACATCGTCCACCGAATGACGCTCGAGCGCGGCGGCATTCCCGCCACCTTGGGCTATCGCGGCTACACCAAGAGCTGCTGCACCTCGGTCAACCACGTCGTCTGTCACGGAATACCGAGCGAGCGGGCGCTCAAGGACGGCGACATCGTCAATGTCGACGTGACCCCGATCCTCGACGGCTGGCACGGCGATACCAGCCGCATGTATCTGGTCGGCGATGTCGGCATCAAGGCGCGCAAGCTCGTCCAGACCACCTGGGAATGTTTGATGCTCGGCATCGCGCAGGCCCGCCCCGGCAACCGGCTCGGCGACGTCGCCCACGCGATCCAGACCCATGCCGAGGCGCAGCGCTACAGCGTCGTCCGCGATTTCTGCGGTCACGGCGTGGGCCGCGTCTTTCACGACGCGCCCGAGGTCGTCCATGCCGGCCGCCCGGGCACCGGCCCCGAGCTTCGCCCGGGCATGTTCTTCACGATCGAGCCGATGATCAACATCGGCAAGCCCGCCTCCAAGCTGCTCGACGACGGCTGGACCGCCGTCACCCGCGACCGCAGCCTCTCGGCCCAGTTCGAGCACAGCGTCGGCATCACCGAAGACGGCTGCGAGATTTTCACCAAAAGCCCGAAAGGCCTCGATGCGCCGCCCTATTCCTGAGTTCCGACTCGGTCAGACTGCGGAGCGTGAGCTTGGCCTAGGCACGTCGTCTGTGCGTCGCCTAAGTGGTCCTAGCGACCAATTTCGCCAATCTTGGCTGTCAATCAGAGAGAGGCGAAGGCAAGAAGGCTTGACAGAAGGAGGGCCATAACTATTGGCAACGCCGTCGATCCTGCACTAAGGAGAGACGGGGCCCGAGCCGACCTAAGTCGGCTCGGGGGGCGTCACTCAGAAGCCTCTGGCGCTCGCGCGCTTCGAGGCTTCTCCCTTTTGAAGAGCCCGCGGCCGCGGATCTCTCCAAGGACGGCACACCACGTCTGGACCAATGCCAGACCGAGGAGCAGCCACCCTACCCAGTTCATTCGACACCTCCTTTCTAGAGAGTGCCGGCGCGCCGGGGTGCGAGGCTCCAAGTCGAAGCCTCACTAATGCAAATGCATCTATATTAACTTGGTTGCAAGTGGACTTCGCATGCACAGAGAGGCGCGATACGTTCATCATCAATAGCGATATAATTTTTTGTTGTGTAACTAGCCGAGGTAACTGAACTTTGGCGAGGAATATCGTATTCAATATATTAGTAATCATATTCGATATGGCGTTCGCGCAACTTGCCTGCATTCGTTGAAAAATGCATCTAATTTAGTGACATAGGGCATCGAATATAGTTACCTTACCCGTGAGCTGATGAAGGAGCTGGAAAAAATGCCGGCGACAGCAGACTACTGGACACGTAAAATTAAAAGAATGCTCAAAGCGGAGCTAAAGGCTCGTGACATAACCTATGGAGAACTTGTAGCCAGACTAAGCGCAATCGGAATTATCGAAACTGAATACAATATAAGAAATAAGTTATCTCGCGGGCGATTCTCTGCCGTATTCTTTGTGCAGTGCCTCATAGCAATAGAGGCTCAGTACATTTACATCATGAATGACATGGACGAATAACCGCATACCTGAGCAACGCGTTTTCCCCCTCTTCGATATGACAGGTGCAAGGCCCCGGGACTCCTCAGATTCCCCTAGGTAGTTCGCACGATGCCTCTGGCCCCCCCTGCAAGCGCCGCCGCCACGGCGTCGGCCAGCTCGACCGGGCCGTAGGGCTTGGGGATGATCCGGAATTCCGCCGCGGCGCCCTTGAGCAGTTCCTCGCTATAGCCGGTGGCGAGCAGCACCGGCATGGCCGGATGGTTCTTGCCGACGTGCCGCGCCAGCTCGATCCCGCTCGTTCCCGGCATGACGATGTCGGAAAGGAGCAGATCGACCTCGCCTTGGGCCAGCCGCTCCAGCGCTTCCTCGGCCGAACCGACGCTGGTGACCCGATAACCGAGATCGGCGAGCACGCCTTCGGCGAAATTGCGCACCAGATCGTTGTCCTCGACGAGCAGGATCGACTTGCCGCTGACCCCTTCGGCGACCCGCTGCCGCTCGGGCGGCGCTGCTGGCGTCTTGTCGGTGGCGGGCAGGAATATCCGCACGATCGTGCCCAGGCCCGGCGCCGAATCGATCTCGGCCCGCCCCCCCGTCTGGGCGGCAAAGCCGTGGATCTGGCTCAGGCCCAGCCCCGTCCCCTTGCCGACCGATTTGGTCGTGAAGAAGGGCTCGAACGCGCGGTCCCGCACTTCGGCTTCCATGCCCTCGCCGGTGTCCGCAACCGCGATGCACACCTCTCTCGCGTCTTCGGCATTGGCGGTGGACAAAGTCAGCGTGCCGCCGTCCGGCATCGCATCGCGGGCGTTGATCGCCGCGTTGAGCAGGGCCGATTCGAGTTGCGCGGGATCGGCCTCGACCCGCATCAGGTCCGCGCTGAGGTCGAGCTTCACCTCGATATGGCTGCCGAGCATCCTGCCCAGCACGTCGGCGAGCGCGTCGAGGCGGACGTTGAGATCGATCACCTGCGGCTTGAGCGCCTGGCGCCGCCCGAAGGCCAGCATATGGCTGGTCAGCGCCGCGGCGCGCTCGGCGGTTTCGATGATCGCGTCGAGATAGCGCTCGCGCTTGGCCAAAGAGAGGTCGCCGCGCTTCAGCATCTCGGCCGAGCCGCGCACGACGGTGATGAGGTTGTTGAAATCGTGCGCGACGCCGCCGGTCAGCTCGCCCAGGGCCTGCATCTTCTGCGCCTGGAACAAGGCGGTCCGCGCCTCCTCCAGCTCCTCCTGCGCGCGCTTCTTGTCGGAGATGTCGCGGGTGATCTTGGCGAATCCGCTCAGCGTCCCGCCTTCGTCGTAAATCGGGTCGATCAGCACGCTCGCCCAGAAATGGCTGCCGTCCTTGCGGACTCGCCAGGCCTCGGTCTCGTATTTGCCTTGCGCGACCGCCGTCTTGAGCGCGCGCGCCGGCTCGCCTTTGGCCCGGTCCTCGGCGGTGTAGAAAAGCGAAAAATGCTGGCCGACAATCTCGTCGGCCGCATAGCCCTTGATCTCTCTCGCGCCCGCATTCCAGTTGCTGACCCTGCCCTGGGCGTCGAGCATGTAGATCGCATAATCGCGCAGGCCCTGGACGAGCATGCTGAAGCGCTGCTCGCTTTCGTAGAGCGCGCGCTCGGCGCTGCGCCGCTCGGTGATGTCGCGGGTGATCTTGGCGAAGCCGAGCAGGGCGCCGTCGTCGCCGAGGATCGGGTCGACGACGATTTGCGCCCAGAAGCGCGTTCCGTCCTTGCGCACCCGCCAGCCTTCGGATTCGAATCGCCCCTCCTCGGCGGCGGTCCGAAGGATTCGGGCCGGTAGCCCCGCCTCCTTGTCCTCGTCGGTGAAAAAGGCCGAGAAATGCCGGCCGATAATCTCCTCGGCTTCATAGCCCTTGAAGCGCCGCGCGCCCGAATTCCAGGTCACGATATGCCCGGTCGGCTCGAGCATGTAGATCGCATAATCGGTGACGGCGTTGACCAGCAGCTGAAAGCGCTGCTCGGAGGTTTGGGCGTCGAATCCGGGCTGGTCCGCCATGCTCTTCCCGTCACCAAACCGGAGCGATGCAACCGGCCGAAACCCAACCCCGGCAGCCTCTTAGCGCGTATCTTTCGGCGGTCAACGGCCAGGGTGGGACCGATCCGATGAAGCCGGCCGGCGAAATCCGCGTTATGACCCTATGTTCAGGACCATCGCGCCATGACCGACCCGCTCTGGTGGCAGCGCGGCGTCATCTATCAGATCTATCCCGGCTCGTTCCAGGATTCGGACGGCGACGGGATCGGCGACCTGGCAGGCATCGAGGCGCGGCTGGACGATCTCGTCGCGCTCGGAGTCGACGCGCTCTGGCTCTCGCCGATCTTCCCCTCGCCGATGGCCGATTTCGGCTATGACGTCGCCGATTATTGCGGGATCGACCCGCGGTTCGGCTCGCTCGCCGACTTCGACTCGCTGCTCGCGGGCGCGCATGCGCGAGGGCTGAAGCTGCTGCTCGACCTCGTCCCGAACCACACTTCGAGCGCGCATCCCTGGTTCGAGGAAAGCCGCGCCTCACGCGACAATCCCAAGCGCGACTGGTACATCTGGCGCGATCGCGCGTCAGGCGGCGGCCCGCCCAACAACTGGATCAGCGATTTCGGCGGCCCGGCCTGGGAGTGGGACGAGGTCACCGGACAATATTATTACCACGCTTTCCTGAAGGAGCAGCCCGACCTCAACTGGCGCAATCCGCAAGTGCGTGCGGCGATGATGGATGTGCTGCGCTTCTGGTTCGACCGCGGCGTCGACGGCTTTCGCATCGACGTCCTCTGGCACCTGGCCAAGCACGCCGATTTCCCCGACAATCCGGCCAATCCCGCTTGGCGGCCGGCGATGGGCGAGATGCACAAGCTGCTCCAGCTCCATTCGACCGACCAGCCGGAAGTGCACGGCATCGCAGCCGAAATGCGGCGCGTGGCCGATGGCTATAAGGAGCGTCTTCTGGTCGGCGAGATCTACCTGCCGGTCGAGCGGCTGATGGCCTATTACGGCAGGAAGGACGCGCCGGGCGTGCATCTTCCGTTCAATTTCCAGCTGATCGATGCGCCCTGGGAGGCGCGCACGCTCGCCCGGCTGATCGCCGCCTACGAAGCGGCGCTGCCGCCCGACGGCTGGCCCACCTGGGTTCTGGGCAATCACGACCGGCCGCGCGCGGCGGCCCGGCTCGGCGAAGCGCAGGCACGGGTCGCGGCGATGCTGCTGCTGACGCTGCGGGGCACGCCAACCCTTTATTATGGCGACGAGATCGGCATGGCCGACGTGCCGATTCCGCCGGACCGGGTGCAGGATCCGCGCGAGCTGCGAGAGCCGGGGCTCGGGCTCGGCCGCGATCCGGTGCGCACCCCGATGGCATGGGACGGCTCGCGCAATGCGGGCTTCACCGGTGGCCTTCCCTGGCTGCCGCTGCACGCCGACTGCCGGACGCGCAACGTCGCCGCGCAGCGCGCGGAGCCGGGCTCGATGTGGCGGCTCCATCGCGACCTCCTCGCGCTGCGTCGTTTGCGGCCGGCGCTGGCAATGGGAGACTGGCTGCCGGCGGAATGCGACGGCGATTTGCTCGCTTATGGGCGGCGGCTCGGTGACGAGCGCTTGCTGGTCGCGCTCAATCTCGGCCCCTCGACAGGGCGGCTCGCGGCGGCCGGCCGCGTTCTGCTTTCGACGCATGGCCCGCGCGATCGGTTCGACGGGCGGCTGGAACCCAATGAAGGCGTGATCCTGGAGCCGGACGAATGAAGGTTGCGATGATCGCTCCGATCGCATGGCGCACGCCGCCGCGCCATTACGGGCCCTGGGAGCTGGTCACCAGCCTGCTGACCGAGGCCCTGGTGGCGCGCGGCCTCGAAATGACCTTGTTCGCGACCCTGGATTCGGCGACGGCGGGAACGCTCGATGGCGTGGTCCCGCACGGTTATGAGGAAGATCGCGCGCTCAATCCCAAGGTGTGGGAGTATCGCCACCTCGCTCACGCCTTCGGGCGCGCCGAGCAGTTCGACCTGATCCACAACCAGGCGGACTTTCCCGCCCACGCCTTCGCCAATCTCGTCGCAACGCCGATGGTGACGACGATCCACGGCTTCTCCTCTCCCTCCATCCTGCCGATGTACAAGCCGTTCGAGGACCGCGTTCATTATGTCGCGGTCTCCGACGCCGATCGTCATCCCGACCTCCGCTATGCCGCGACCATATATCACGGCATTCGCCTGGACGAATTTCCGTTCGATTCCGAAGGCGGCGAGGACTTGCTGTTCTTCGGCCGGATACATCCCGACAAGGGCGCCGCCGAGGCGATCGCCGTCGCTCGAGCGTGCGGCCGGCGGCTCGACCTTTACGGCATCGTCCAGGACCAGGCCTATTTCGATCGCGAGGTCGCACCCTGGCTCGACGCGCGCATCCGCTATCTCGGCCCGGTCGGGGGCGCGGCGCGGCTCACCGCGCTGGGCCGGGCCAGGGCGCTGCTTCACCTCATCAATTTCGACGAGCCCTTCGGCCTCTCGGTGATCGAGGCGATGGCCTGCGGCACGCCGGTCATCGCGATCGGCCGCGGTTCGATGCCCGAGCTGATTGCGCATGGAATCACCGGCTTCCTGGTGCATTCGGTCGAGGAGGCGAGCGCCGCGCTGGAACGGATCGGCGGGATCGACCGCGCGGCGTGCCGCGATGCCGTCGCGCGGCGATTCACGGTCGAACGAATGGCCGACGACTATCTCGCGCTTTACCGCGCGATCCTGGGAGACAGTTAAGCGCCTGAACGGGGACAGTTACTTTCATAGGCCGGCGCCCGAAGGACTGATGCCGGGCGCGTGAAAGTAACTGTCCCCTTTGGACCCTAGCGCGCGTCGCTGGTGCGGATCCGCCGGTAAGGCACGAACTCGCCGAGGAAGACCGTGCCCGAGAACATGTGGGAACCCTGGTCGATCAGCTCGACCGTGTCGATGCTGCACAGCTGCGACGAATAGAGCCGGTTGACCTGGATGTCCCACTGGCTCAGCGACTCGGCGCCGGCGCGCGGCCGGTTGACGTAGATCACGCTGCCCGCGTCGTAGACGATCGCGGTGCCGGGGATGATCCGGCTCGAATGGACGCGGTGGAGGTCGATGCAGTCGACCGGCTCGCCGGCGACGCGGCCGGCGACGGCGCGCTCGAGCTCCGCCTCGCGATCGATCGGCACCGCCTGCGCCGATCCGGCGACCAAAGCGAGGCTTCCAACAAGCAGGGGAAGAAGTTTGCGCATGGCGGGCCTCCTATTTTCGAATGTGGCTCTTGCAGAGCCAATTAGCAATCGCGGGATGAATAAGGGCTGACCCGCCTTCTTTACCAACCATGCTCCCGGCCATATCTTGAATAAGGCTCGGCGCGCGATTTACGACCTTTTCCGGACAGCAGGCCCTGTTACAACACGATTCCGGCCGGTAATTCATGTCACCAATCAAATTGTGCGGAGCGGCTAATGGCAAAATCAGTTCTCGTTATCGGTGCGGTCCTGCTAGACGTTGTCGGAATCGCGAGAGATAACCAAGAAAATTCCGCAGACAAAATTGGTTCCGCGAAGTTCTCTGTAGGAGGCGTCGCCTTCAACGTCGCATCCAACCTTTGCTATCTTGGCCACCGCTGCCAGCTTTACACCTGCCTTAAGAAGAAATCCCCAATCAGCGAAATTATCAAACGATCTATTGCACGCATGTCCATCGGTGTAGATTATGTTGTTGAGGAGTCTAATATACCGGACGCCTCCTATATATCTCTTCAATACGCCGGCAAGTCGATTGCTTGTCTGACATCGTCCCCCATAGATGATGCGGACATCTTGGCGGACAAGGGGCTAGCGCGAGCGATCTCCCGGGCGACCCATGTCGTCCTCGAAACGAATCTCTCGGTCCAGCAAATTCGGGCGATCCGGAAGCTGTGCCGCGACTTGTCGGTACCGACTTCGATCCTAGCTGTCTCGGACGCAAAGGCCAACCGGCTAGTTCGATCCCGTATGGAGAACTGCAAACACGAACTCGTTGGGCTCAGCTCGCTCGAATATTCCAAGTTGGGATTGGACTTCGAGCCCATCCCGGCCCGAGCACGCGAGATATGCGACGCCCTCTCGTCGAAATGGGTCTGCATATCGCGGGGCGCGGAAGGGGCGGATTTGTTCAACGAGACAGGAAGCCACTCGAGAATCCCCGCCCCGCGTGGGGCGGTCGTCGATTTGCTGGGGGCTGGTGACGCACTCTTTTCCGCCCTTTGCCACTGCACGCTGAAGGGGATGAATCTCGGCCAACCAGAGAGCGAAATGTTCGCGACCGGCGTCATTGCCCAAGTGATAGGCACGCATCGACCCAATCTTAACGATGCCGATATATCGGTCGACGAGAAGGAGGAGAACAGAGTCAATGCCCTGTTCCTCATTCCAATGTTCGTCATTCTGGTCGCCCTTGTATGGATCGGGCTCGACCTGGGGACCCGAAGCGTGGAAGGCCATTGGGCGTCGACGCTCGCCGCCGCCGGCATTTCCGGCTGCGTCGGGTCCTACATCTTCTCGAAGCGCCTAGGTAAGTTCGAGGAACCGCGCGAACTGTGGTTGCACACGATAATGGGCCTTCCAGTGGGCGTCTTCGTGGCGATCATTACATCGCTGCCAAGCCTCGCCGGCAGCGACCTCGTCAGTTTTGAAGGGTTCAATCGGACGTCAATGGTCGTGCACTTTGTCATGTCCGTCGCTGCCGGCTTTCTGGGCGGCCTGACGTTAACACGCACGATCGAGAGATGGGCGGGAGGGACGTCATGAATGTTCGATCGAGCGAACCTCCTCCCTCGTAGCTATCTGGAAGCTTTGAGATTTCGCACGAATTCTTCGGCTCGGGCAGCACCACCTTCGAAGACGATTTCGGGTGCTGCCGGAAGGGCGGCAAATTCCGCGCTGGCAACGAGTTCCTCGTAAGCTGCCCAAGTTGAGATTTGGATTTGGCCGACGCGGTCACGAAAGCTCGATAGGAAGGTCCGAAAATCGCTGCCGGAGGCCTGCGCCTTCCCCACGTCTAGACAAAGTCCCAGTGACAGCGATGTACCGGCGAGCAATCGGGTCATTTCGGCAACGGTGATTCCAATGTGGAGAGGAGTGCGGTCCTGCGAGCGGACCGACGAAACATAGTAGGACCCGTTTTCGAGATAGACACGTATGGCGTACTGGCGAGCGAGGACGTCCAGCTTCGCCAATCCCTTCCCTGCCGATGACCAAAAAGTGGCGGCCTGAAACTCGGAGCTGCGCCAGCCGGGGAACATATATCCCGGATGAGCTGTCACCCGCGAGGCCCCTATCGCGACAGCAAATTCCAGATTCTGACGCAAAATGTCTAGAGCGGCATCCTGCACCTCGGGAACTACGCTTACTAGGTTTATATCGTAGAAGACCGCATGAACGCTGCAATTGAGGCGCGCCGTCGTCAGGGCGTCCCTAAGGCGCACAAGGCGTTCCGGGTCCATTTCCGCCACGAGATTGGGCGTCTGGTCTGGTATGAACTGCACGCTGGAGAAGCCGAGTTCGAGCGCTCGAACTACGAAGTCCTCGAACATGCTGCCGTAGAATCCGGCATATGAAAGCGACAGTTTGTCCGCTGCGTGCATCTCCATATCCTAGCCCCACAGACGACTTGGAACGTCGATGAGAATGTCATAGGCGCTGAAACCGAAGAGTATGCCCAGGATTCCCGTGATCACGAGAATCCACTTCACCCATTTGTGCAATCGCGGAAACTGTTTCGGGCGCTTTCGGACCAGCAGCATTGCCGCCCCGACCATGACCACGCCCAGGCCAGCTGCGGCGACGGAGGGGACGCGCGGAATTCGCTCGAGCAAGCCGGAAGCGGCGACAAATCCGAAGACCAAGAGGAGATACACGCCGATACGGAAAAGGGTCGACGGAATGATCGTGTGGAACGGAGTATGGACCGCGAAGGGAAGAAATGCCGGCTCCTGCAGGAGCGCCTGGGCACGCTCCGCATCCATCCGCGGAATATAGATTGCAGGATCAAACCGACGATAGACCTCCGATAACGCCGCCACTGCCCAATACTGCGAACGCACGGTCGGCAGATTCTCGGTTGGCTCTTCGACCCAGCCATGCTCCGGATGGATTCTCCTCTGAAAGGTTCGAATTCCCTCCGCGATGGTCGAATGAAACGGATCAGTTCCAGACTGGATCAGCGCGCGGACGAGCGCCGATGCCCGGCAGTGCTGCCATTTCGTGCCGGAGATAACGACCTGTTCGTTATCCCAATTCTCGTTGCCGAGGAGCAATTCTCTGCCGCTCGTGAAGGCGGAAGCGTCGGAGTAGCCGCCGTGCAAAAGTGAGGAGACGCCGTACGAAGTCGCAGCGATGGAGTGGGTTTGCCCGTCGTGAAGAGGCCAACCCGAATCCGTGTGCTGCGAACTAATCCAACGGCAAGCGGCGGCGACGTTGTCGCCACCCGCCTTTGCCGCGGAAAGCGCCTCGATTGCGAGGTAAGTCGAGAATACGTCCGATGTCTCGTCGTTGGCCTCATCCCCCCAGCCGTCATCCGTATTCTGCGCGGCGGTAACCCAACCAACGCATGACTCCACGAAGGCCGGGCATTCGTGCGGAAAACGGTCCGCGATCACGGCCAAGGGGAAGGCGACATATCGCAGCCGGCGCCCCCGCTCGGTCAAATGAAGATCGAGCTTTTCTTGGATGAACTTCAGGCCCCGTCGGCATTCTTCCAGGTCCGCACCCCCGTGCGAAAGGACGTAGATCGCCTCGGCCGTGTTGACCATCGAACTCGGCTGACCGGGAACCATCCCCCAGCCGCCGTCTTCGTTCCGATGACCCAGCAGCCACTGGCAAGCATGGGCAAGTTCGCGAAAATATGCCATCTCACTCGATCATGGTTCGACCCAAGACTCTAACTACTATTCTTGGGAAACCGGCAAGTCGAGGAATACGATGCCGGCCGGTGGCACACAGAGAGGGCCGGTCCAACGTGCTGACTTGCGCCCTTTGATGATCGGCTTATTGCTGCATCGCAACAGGCGGAGATTCGCGTGAAGAAGATCGAGGCGATCATCAAGCCGTTCAAGCTCGACGAGGTGAAGGAGGCGCTGAACGAGGTCGGCGTTTCGGGGATCACCGTCACCGAGGCCAAGGGGTTCGGCCGCCAGAAGGGCCATACCGAGCTCTATCGCGGCGCCGAATATGTCGTCGATTTCCTGCCCAAGGTCCGGCTCGAAGTGGTGGTCGACGACGATCTCGCCGACCGCGTCGTCGAGGCGATCGCCAATGCGGCGCGCACCGGCCGGATCGGCGACGGCAAGATCTTCGTCTCGGCGGTCGAGGAAGCGCTCAGGATCCGGACCGGCGAACGAGGAAGCGACGCGATCTAGGACCGCCGGTGGAAGACCCCCGCCTCGCATCAATGTCCCCCCAGGAGTTGCGCTCGGCGATGCGCGTCCTCGGCTACGGGACCCAAAGCGACATCGCCGCCGCGATCGGCGTCAACCGCTCGACCGTCAGCCTGTGGCTCGACGGCAAGGTCGGCGTGCCGCGACCGGTGGCGATGCTGGTCAGGATGCTGGTCGCGGCGCAAAGACGGCCCTTCTAGGCGGGGCACTTCGTGAATTATTCACACGGCGCTGGACGGCCCGCGCGGACGGGCGGATGGGTAAGCGGACAGCGAATCCAACCGGGGACGAGATCGACATGGCGAACGACGCGGGCAAGATATTGAAGGCGATAAAGGACGGCGAGATCGAATGGGTCGACCTGCGATTCACCGATCCCAAGGGCAAATGGCAGCACCTCTCTATGTGCGCCGGCGTGATCGACGAGGATTCGCTGACCGACGGCCTGATGTTCGACGGCAGCTCGATCGCCGGCTGGAAGGCGATCAACGAGAGCGACATGATCCTCAAGCCCGATCTCGACGCCTGGTATCTCGATCCGTTCAGCGCGACGCCGATGGGCATCTTGTTCTGCGACATCGTCGATCCCGGCACCGGCGAGCTTTACGCGCGCGATCCGCGGTCGACCGCCAGGCGCGCCGAAGCCTATCTCGCGGCGACCGGCATCGGCGACACCATCTATGTCGGGCCCGAAGCCGAATTCTTCATGTTCGACGACGTCCGCTTCGAGGACGGCTACAACAGCTCTTATTATCGCCTCGACGATATCGAGCTGCCGACCAACACCGGTCGCGAATATGACATCGGCAATCTCGGCCACCGCCCGCGCGCCAAGGGTGGCTATTTCCCGGTCGCGCCGGTCGACAGCGCGATGGACATCAGGGGCGAGATGGTCTCGACGATGCTCGAAATGGGCCTGCCCATGGACAAGCATCATCACGAGGTCGCCGCCGCCCAGCACGAGCTCGGCCTGACCTATGGCACGCTCGTCGAAACCGCCGACCGAATGCAGATCTACAAATATGTCGTGCACATGGTCGCCCATGCCTATGGCAAGACCGCGACCTTCATGCCCAAGCCGATCAAGCAGGACAATGGGTCAGGGATGCACACCCATTTGTCGATCTGGAACGGCGGCAAGCCGCTGTTCGCCGGCAATGGCTATGCCGGACTGTCGGAAATGTGCCTGTTCTTCATCGGCGGCATCATCAAGCATGCCAAGGCGGTCAACGCCTTCACCAATCCGACGACCAACAGCTACAAGCGCCTGGTGCCGGGCTATGAGGCGCCGGTGCTGCTCG
>Ga0190275_10000355_pt1 | contig 42737 bp, 56 predicted proteins | sample Popmic550T_FD_133745 | JGI IMG/M metagenome (GOLD analysis project Ga0190275, IMG submission 133745) | Populus adjacent soil microbial communities from riparian zone of Yellowstone River, Montana, USA - 550 T | ecosystem: Environmental > Terrestrial > Soil > Riparian zone > Trees stand | place... | reverse complement strand
GTAAGGCTACGCGCCGCCCGTTCGATGGCGCTGTGAATGGCGTCAAGCTGCTGTCCCACTTCGTCAAGCCCCATGAGTTGCCTGCCAAAGAGGTGCTCGGGCTTGGGACGATTGTCCCGGACGAGACCGCCCGCCTGCTTCTCAGGTCCGGCCAGCGCCGTGGCCAGCAGTTCGGCCTGCTTGGCCAGGTCGGCCGCCTGCTTGGTCAGGGCCTCGAGGCGCTGGGCCACCGCCGCCGCGCCGATGCTGGTGACGGGCGCGGCCCGAGCGTCGGGTGCTGTCTCCGTCCGTGCCACGACTTGGGGCCGCTTGCCCGTCTGGTAGTCAGCGATTTCCTGCGGCCGCCGCGTGGCAAAATTATCGACCATGCCCTGCAACTCTGCCGTCATCTGCCGCGCTGCAGTGTCACCTTGTTCACTCATCGGGTTCTCTCTCCAGGTTACAGATGCCGCATGGTGTTGACCTTGCCGCTCGGGCTGGTCATCGGCTTGTAGCCGACCTTAAGGCTCATCCTCAAACCGATGGCACCTACCACAGTATCGCTGAGCGATGTCGTTGAGATTGTAGCTCTTTAAGCCACAACGCGGGCATTGGTAGAACTGATAGGTCTTGTCATTCATGACTACAGATGCCTCATGGTGTTGACCTTGCCGGACGGCGAGGTCATGGGCTTGTAGCCAACCACCTTCTTGGCCTCGGGCTTCTTGGGGTGTTGACCATGAATCGCGACGTCGAGCAACTGCCCGATCAGGCCAATCGCGTCGTGCTGGTCGTCGTGGCGCCCGTTCGGGAACGCCAGCAGCTCGGCCTCGAACTCGCCCCGCCCGGGCAGGTCGCTGGCATACCACAAGCCATGCGTGGCGATATGGGCGCGCATGCTCTGGGCGCGGGTGCCCTTGTCGAGGCGCGACGGAAACTGGATCCGCTCCGTGTAGGCCTTGGCGCTGTGGCTGGCGCGCTCGAGGAAGGGCCCGACGCCCGAGATGATCTGGCCCTGCTCCTCGGCCCAACTGACCGGCTTCCACCATTTGACGATCTGGCACCACTGGTCGATCCAGACCTCGGAGGTCTCCTGGCCGCGCCACAATTCCAGCAGCCAGGGCCGGTCCTCGGGATCGAGCCCGATCACGGCATGGACGGTGTAGTCGCCGCGGCCCGCCGAGACGGCGTAGTCGGAGGCGCCGAAGATCTTGAGCGTGTTGCGCGGCGGGACATGCTCGGGCGCGACCGGGTGCAGCCAGGAACGTTTCCAGAACGTCCCCTCTTCGTGGGTAGGTCTTTGCTGGTACAGGCTGAGCCACAGCACCGGGTCGCGCATCGCGGTCGCCACCATGGCGTCGGTGAACCATTCGCTCCACAAGCGCTCGCCGTAGCTACGCCCGAGGGGATCGTCGTTGGACTCGGCCAGCATCGGCAGTGTCAACTGCTCCCACTCGTCGCCCTCCTCGGCCAGGATGCGGCCAGCCAAATCGTCCTCGTGCCATCTGGTTCCGATATACAATTGCACGGCACCGGGCTTGAGCCTGGGGCGATAGTCGAACACGTACCAATCCCACAGACTGTTGCGCTGGCTCTCGGACGCCACCGCCTCGCGGCCCGAGACCGGATCGTCGATGATACCGAGATCGCCTCTGAAGCCCGCGATCGCGGTGCCTGAGCCCGCCGCGAGGTATTCGCCCATCAGGTGCGCCGGAAGATTGGAATTCCCTACGCGCGCGCGCGCGTTGGGGGCGAGCTGCCAGCGCCCGGCGGCGCGGTTGCCTTGGGCAGTCTCGATCCCCAAATCCTGCCACCTCTCCTCGATCAAGTTCCTGACCCGCCGGCCCCAGCGCTCGGCCAGTTCCATGCTGTGCGAGGCCGCCAGGATCGAATGACCGGGATTACGGGCGAGATACCAGGGCGGAAAGAGAACGCTGCCATAGGTGCTCTTAGCCGATCCTGGGGGCATGGCGACCATGACCTTGGACTTGCCCTCGCGCCGGGACAGGCGCTCGAGGCGCTCGATGATCAGCTGGTGGTGGCGGGCGGGCTCGTAGCCGCAGGCCCTACACCACGTCGTCAGCCTCGTCCTCAGATCGATCAGGCGTTTCTTGCGCGTCAGCAGGCTGAGCAGATACGCGTCGGAGTCGGGAGATTTCACGATCGACCTCGGTTTCGGTCAGGGATTCGATGCGCTCGACCGGGGCGCTCGGCGGTGCGGGCTCATCCTTGGGTTGGCGGAAAGCCCTAACTTGGCGCGTCGCCAACTCGCTGGCCCGGAGCGCGACGCCCAAGTCCTCGCGTTGATTGGCGAGTTCGAAGATGTTTTTCGTGAACATGGCCAGGAGCTGTTCCCGACTCAGGTTCAGCTCGCGGTGGAAGTGATAGCGCAATTCGTCCATCGAGCATTGGATGTGCTCGGCAATCCGCTCCGACGGCACGTCCATGAACACCAACAAGCTGACGGCCTCGCGCTGTTCGGGCGAGGGATCGAAGCGTTTGCCGCTGATGACCCGTAACATGTTTCGGAACGCCTTTTTGCGCATCGCTCTAGAATCGCCGCTGAGCGCCGTTCCGTCCAGAGCGCGCCAATCTCCCATACCAAGCGTTGAAACGCCTCCCAGGCCCGATTCCGGCCATTGGCGGGCCGTCCGACCGCCTGTCGGAACCAAGATCCTGGGTGGAAGACAGGGGACGGCGCCACTTGATCCACCCGATCCACCCGTGATCCATAGACATATAGTCCCGGGTGGATCAACCAAGTCCTTGATTCTGCTCTCTTTCTACCCTTTGATCCACCCGATCCACCCAAATAGGGGTGTAACCTATATAGTGGGAATACCTACGCGCGCGCATCACAGGCGCCTCGCCACGCAGGTGTGAGGGGGTTTTGGGCGATTTCGGGTGGGCGGGTGGATCAAGGCCGATTGTCTGTTTCTTATCAGGACCTTAGTTGATCCAGTCGCGGGTGGATCACGGGTGGATCGGGTGGATCATCTCCAAAATGCAAGCGGCCCGCACCAAGGAACTCTTGGTGCGGGCCGTGAGCGCAATCATACGCCGATCGAGTTTGATGACAAGAGGGGTTGTGTCCGATCAACAACCGTGCCACCTTGGCATTGCCTGGAGGCATTAGCACAAATGAACGACAAACAATTGAACCATCTTTTGGAAAGCTTGAAAGACGATGAGGACATCGTCGCGGTCTTGCTGTCCCGGAGTGGATGGGTTAAGGCGGAAATCGTCAGGATTCGGTCTTATTTTCCAGCTGACACCGAGTCACCCGGCTTATGGGCGATTGTCCTGATCGAACCGCCGACCGAATCGCATCACACGATTTTCACCACCGCCGATGCGATCGTTGGCGTCAGCATCAAGAGGAATCATTATGCCGTTATCGAGGACTGAAGTGACCCGTCTGCGCAAGGTCGCGACGCAGCTCGACACCTGTCTGGACGCCTTGCATCGCGCCGCAGGCGAAATGTATATCCCGCCGCTCAAAGTGTACCGAGAGGACATTGAGGAGTTGATTGCCGCCACGCAGGAGACGCTGGAAGAGGTTAAAAAGGTGTTGCCACCTCGGCGCAAGGACGTTGCTGCGTCGCAGGAGTTTGACGCATGACTGATCGTGTCACCCGCCTGTTTCAGCGTCTGGACGAGGATGTGCACGACCGCATGGCGTTCACCCCTGCGACGCGCGAGGAGACGCTGCTCTTGATGCACGGGCTGTGTCAGCGCGCGGCGTTGCTCGGCTTTGCCGGCGTGGGGGGCGAGCGTCTGGCGCCGCTGGCGGCCAACGAGATGGTTGATTTGATCATGAGCATGCGGGACGATTTCGCCGCCAAGCGCCAAGCCTCGTGATGGAAGACCCTGGCTTCCTGATGGCGTCCCGAAAGGTCAATGCCTCTGCTGTTTTGACCCGGAGAAGCGTCTAGCATCGGGCCAGACGGGGGGGCTATCGCGCCATGCACATCGACTTCGACCGTCTCAATGACGAATATCCTGTTGAGCTTGTGCTGCGGACCCGCCTCAACGTCAAGGTTCACAACGGCACGTTCAAATGCCCGTTTCACGACGACAGGAATGAATCGGGGTCGATTTACCGCGATGCGATCACCGGGCGAACCCGGTTCAAGTGTCACTCGGCCGGGTGCGGGGTCGGCGGCGACGCGATGGACCTGGCCCGCCTGGCGACCGGCTCCGATGACATCGGGGTGCAGCACCGCTGGCTGACGGGAGAGAACGAGCCGCGGCCGTCACGAATCCGTGAGCCAGATGGTCGACCTCGTGCCGAGCGTGTGGAGAAACCCGACCGGGGCGGTCCCCCGGACCTCAACCGGGTGTTCGACCTCGTGCCGATTCCGCCCGAAGCGCTCACGGACATTATGGTCGGCAAGGAAACGCCTGACATCCTGCACACTAAAAACTTCCGCAAGGTCTACACGCCGCGCCTCGTCCATGCCTATGTCGACGGTTCCGGCCGCACGGTCATGCTGATCGTCCGGATCGATACCGGCAAAAACGGCAAAACCGGCAAAATCGGCAAGGCGTTCATTCCGCTGCGCTGGGACCGGCGCGAGGGCTGGTGCTCGACCGGCTTCCAGCCCGGCGAGGAGCGGCTGTTCTACCGCGAGCCGCAACTGGATCTCTATCCCGATCGGCCGGTGCTGGTGCTCGAGGGCGAGCACAAGACCGACCTGCTGGCGGCTCTCCCCGCCTTCGACGACTACGTCGCGATCTCGTGGGCCGGCGGCGCCGCGACCATGAAGCACCAGCGCTGGGCCAAGCTGAAGGGCAGGAGGGTGGTCTTCTGGCCCGACGCCGACCCGACCGCAAATGGTGATGATTTCAAGACCAGAACGGCGACGGAGGCTGCGGCGCGGGCATGCGAGGCCGCCGAGGTGCGCATCGTGCAGCCGCTGCAGGCGTGGCTCGACAAGGATTGCGGCTTTGACGCCAAGGACATGCTGGAGGAGATGCGCGCCGAAGGGAAACCGGCGAGCGCGGCGCGGGCACTGATGGAGTCGCTTGCGGTCCCGTTCGCGCCTGACATGCCGCCGCCGCCGGGAGCGAAGTTGCCGCCCGGCGAAGTCGTGTGGGTGTGCAAGCCCATCCGCGGCACGCTGATGCCCGATCCGCGCGACGAAGCCAACCTGATGCTGTGGCTGCGCGATCTCGACCCCGGGAAGGGCGGCTACCGGGGCCGGTTGAGCCGCGACGTGTTCACCAACGAGGTGTTGTTGGATGATGAACCGCTGTCGGAGGGCATGGGCGTACGCGAGATCTCGTATCAGGTCGCCCGCGACTCCTTTCTGCGCGGGGTGACCGCGGACCGGGTGCGGGCGATCGTCTCCGACGTGGCCGATGCCACGCCGGTCAACCGCCTGGCCGACGCCATCCGATCCCTGACTTGGGACAGGCAGCAACGCATCCTGCTCGGTTATGCCGGTGCCGAGGTCGAGGGCGATGCCGGGCGCTGGGCGCGGGTCGCTGGTCACCGCTGGCTGCTCGGGCTGGTGCGCCGCATTCTCAGCCCGGGCTGGCAGCATGACGGCGTGCTCGTGCTGCAGGGCAAGCAGGGCATGCAGAAGACGTCGTTCTTTCGCACCGTGGGCACGATTTTGGGGCGTGACGCCTTCGTCGAGATCGACAAGCTGACGCGCGATCCCGACACGCAGATGCTGCTCAAGGGCAAGGCGGTGGCCGAGTTGTCGGAGATGATTGCGAGTCGCCATGGCGACACCGATCCGCTCAAGGGCATGCTGACGGCCCGGGTCGATGTCTACCGGCGGCCCTATGCCCGCGCGCCCGAGTCCGTGCCGCGCACCTGTGTCTTCGGTGGATCGACCAACGAGGCGCAATTCCTCAAGGATCAGACCGGGAACCGGCGCTACTGGATCGTGCCGGTGACCGGCACGATGCGGCTGCAGGATCTGGAGCGCGATCTGCCGCAGCTGCTGGCGCAGGCGGTCTGGTTTCTGGAGCATGGGACGCCGCAAGACCGCCAGAACTGGCTCACGGCCGAGGAGGAAGTGATGCAGGAGGAGACGGCTAAATCCTATGAGATCGAATGGACGCAGTTTGACGGCCTCGACGAGTGGTTGGAACGCGAGGTTGTGCCCTCTAAGCGATTCATCACGCGACAGGAAATCTGGAAGGGTCTCGAGTTTCAGACCAACCAGCGCGGCGGCAATACCTTGCAACAGGCGCTGACCAAGATGATGCAGGAACGCGGTTGGGAATTGGGGCGACGGGATGGCGTCAGCCATGGCCCGCGCGGCTTCCGCAAGGTGGCTGGGGGAAACGACTCGGGAAACGATTCCGAGGATCGCCTCGACCTTCCTTGAATCCGCTCGTGCTTGTCCCTATTCTGGTGTCACAGTGCTCAGACGGTGGCGGCTTCCAGGTCAACCGCCGGTCTGGCACTCGCGATCGGGACTGCGCCCCGCCGGGACAGGGACGATCACCGGGCCAGCGTGGCCTGCGAGGCCTGCGTGGACAGCGAACCCTATGCAGCCTTGGCGAAGGCCTCGACCTCCCCCAGGTCGAGGCCTTTTCAGGTCAGCCGTCAAGCGGTGCCCTCACGTCCGGCGGCGCCTGTGGGCTCGTCCGCTGGTCCACCAGTTCGAACGCAACCGCGATGATCCGCCCCGCCATCGCTTCGCGTTTGTCGCGTGGAAACGTCCACAGGTACATCCCGAGCAGGTTGGTGAGCACCGACCCGGTCAGGCCGTGGTCGGCCGGTTGCATCACCCGGGCGATCTTGGTCGTCAGCCGATCGATCTCGCGCTCAAGCTCTGCCTCGGTCATCGCGATCGATGGTTTCATGACTCTTTCTCCAGCCCGAGCCGCTCCTCGATCGCCCTGAGCTTGGCCAGCACCTGCTGCGTCACCGCCTCGAGCTGCTTGATGCGGACGTCGTCGGAGGCTCGGGTCGCTTCCGAATGAGCTTCCCGAAGGTCGGCGGCGTCCGGAGCGGGGCCGGAATCGTCGAGCTTGAGCGGCTTGGATATCTTCTTGTCGTAGGGCTTGGCGGTCTCGTCCCAATCGCCCTCGATCGAAAAATTAAACGGCATCGTCTGTCCTTTCCTGCGTGGTCTCGGCCAGGGCCGCGCGCAAGGCGCGCTCGACGGCACGCGGAACCGTCCCTTCGCCCGTGGCATAGCGACTGATGGTGCGCCACGACAGATCAAGTTCTTGCGCAGCCCGCCGCTGTGTCCAACCGAGGTCTCTGAGAACCTGCCTGAAGAGTCGTGCTGTCATCATAGTCTAAAGTTCTAGCCAAAATGGCGTTGCCGTCAACTCCCAGCCCAAGTATATCTCACTCTGTCGCTCACGCCATTTTGGCATCACACCGCGACACAAAGGTCTCCGATCATGACTGTTATCAGACTGCATCACTTCGACCTGTCCGACCCCTCAACGATGGTGCTCGACCTCGCCAGCGCAACCGGCAAAGACGTCGTTGCCCTGGTCGAGTTTTTCGAGGCGCAGATGAAGAAGGATGCGCAAACCGCCCTGCCGCCGTTCCCGTTCACCACCGCTTGGCACGACATCACGCCCGAACTGGCGATCGCGGCCTTGCTGCGCAACCGTCCGGGAGCCAACCGTCGCGTCAACCCGCCGACCGTTCTCTATTACGCCAGTATGATGGCGCGCGGTGAGTGGAAGGCGACCGGACAGCCGGCCATCTTCGACGCCAATGAGGTTCTGATCGACGCTCAGCATCGCTTCTATGCCGCCCTGATTGCCGGCGCTGCTTTCCGCACCTTCATCGTCACCGACGTCGAGCCGATTCCCGGCTTGTTCGCCTATATCGACAACTCTCACCCGCGCACCGGCGCCACAGCCTTGCAGACCGCAGGCTATAACGGTGTCGCTCCGGTGATCGCGAAGGTGATTAGGATCGGGGAGGAGATTCGGCATGGGGTTTACAATCCGGGCGGCGCGAAAAGCTTGCCGCGCCTGTCGCCGGCGGACACACTTCACCTTGCGGAGATGTATCCGAATGCGCAGAAGGCGGCGCGCTCGGCTGCGTCGGATTGGGCCGAGACGGTCACCTATCTCGGCGGTCGCAAGGACATCGTGGCGTATCTCGGCATGCAGATCAGCACTCTTTACGGCGAGGAGATAGCGGACGACTTTTTTGAAGACATCATCGACGACCGCGACCGGCCGTCAGATCATCCGATCGGCGCGCTGCGCAAGCTCGTCGAGAAAGATTGCCGGGCCGAAAAGCCGATGAAGCGCCAGCACATGCTGGCGGCCCTGATCAAGGTTTTCAACGCCTGGCAGCGCGATGAAGCGCTCAATCGCCGCTGGATGCTGCAGGTGAACGAGGATTTCCCGACCTTGAACCAACCCGAACCACGGGCTGAAGCAGCCGAGTGACGAACCAGAGGGCGGACCGATCGGTCCGCCCTTTTCCTGACCGCTTCAGCCCGTGAGGAACCATCATGAAGCACCATCCCTATTCCGAGATCTGGCCGGAGTTGAACGGCCGGGATCTCGACAAGCTCGCCCTCGATATCGCCGCCTATGGATTGCGGCTCGCCATTGTGACGTATCAGGACCGGATTCTTGACGGTCGTGCCCGTGAAGCGGCATGCCTCGCAGCCGGTGTTGAACCGCGCTATGAAGAAGCAAATGTCAAGAACGATGCTGAAGCTCTTGCACTGATCGTCTCGCTCAATCAGCACCGGCGCCATCTCTCAGTAACAGAACGGGCTTTCATCGGCGCCAAGCTCGCGAACATCAGCTACGGACACAATCAGTATCGATCAAAAATTATGGAGACTCATTCCGAAGTCTCCATAATTTCTCCTCACCAGATCACAATCGCAGGTGCCGCTGAAAAACTGCAGATCTCAGATTCGACCATCGAACGCGCCAAGGTGATACTGGCTTACGGCGACGATGACGATGAACGTGAAATCCGGGCGGGCAGACGGTCTCTCTTCAAACGATCAGACGAACTTCGCGATCAGGTCAGGGCAAAGCGCAAGCCGAAGGTTGCAAAACCGCCCAAGCGCGCCAAGCCCGGTCGTCCGCGCAAGAATGAGCGCACCACGCCGCAACTGGTCCATGATCGTCCGCCGCTGCACGACATCCTGTTGACGCGCGAACAGGTTGATCCCGAATTCACGGGCTCGGCCATGGATTGGGTCGACAAATACGGACACGTCCAGGTCAAGACGGCGGCACAATATGCCAGCATGCGCTTCGGCGCCTGGGCCAGGAACATGATGGCGCTGGCCAAGGAAGCCCGCCGACTCCCGGATTGGCCCGATGTCGATCACAACTGGCTGAGACAGCCGGGAGGCCATGACATCAACAAATTGGCTGAAGCTCTCGCGCTGCTGCGCCCGAAGATAGCCGAAGCCGAGGCTTTGCTGGAAACCGCCGCCAAGGCGGCCGGAAAAGCAGACAACGCCGTAAGCGATACCGCAAACCGGACGCACTGACTCAATCCCTTCGTGAATCCCTTCCGGTTTCCGATAATCGGAAACCGGAAGCTAATTCGGAAGAACGCGTCATCATTGCACCTTGATGCCTTTCGGCAGGATGCCCCAGTCCTTCCAGGTCGTGATCGCGTGATCGAACGTATCGCCCCAGGCCCAACAACCGCCCGCCGCGATGATCTGCGCCCCCCATTGCAACTGCTCCTCGGTCGGCTTTTTGCAAAAGCGCTTCAGCTCGTAGGCATACACCGTCGCACACGGCCGCCCGACGAAGATAAAATCCGCGATCCCGGGCTTTGCCCCCATGCGCCGCAAGCGCTCGCCCTCGGGACTCCAAAGCTGTCCGGTCTTGGGATTCATCTTTTGCGGTCGCTTGCCGCCCGCCGGGTGGTGCCACCAGATCCAGCCCGGGAGGCAGAAGCGGCGCAGGGTGTCGGCCAAGGCGACATGCACGGCGAACTCAGAAGGGCTCGGCGGCACCTCGCCTTTCTGGCGCTTGCCTTTGAGCAGGGAGAGCTGGCGTTCCTCGGTCATGTGTTACCTCGCGATGTGGTGCCTCCCACAATACGGGCATTTTGGCATATCGAGCGCCGCCGCGAGCTTTTCGATGTCGATGTCGAGATCCCGGTTCTCGGCCGCGCGGAGCAGGCGGCGCTGGTGGATCGGCCGGATCGGGCGCTTGCCGCCCTGCCAGCGTGACACGGTCGAGCGCGCCGCGCCGGCAATGCGGGCAATCTCCGACACGCTGCCGAACACCGGCACGAGATAATCAATGTTCACCATAGGTTCCACCTATCAGGGGGCGTTGACGTGGCGTCACAGTAGCGCTACCGTGCCACATCGTCAACATGACAGGAAGCATCATGAACGCCCCATCCCGTCTGCCCATTCTGATTGAAGAGATCGAAAGCCGTCGCGGCGACTTTGCCAAGATCCTGCCCTCGACCATCAATCCGGTTCGGTTTGTCGCCGCGGTCAAGACGGCGCTGCACACCGTGCCCGGCCTCACCGAGTGCGACCGGCGCAGCATTGTGATGGCGTGCATGAAATGCGCCGGGGACGGCCTCGTGCCGGACGGCCGCGACGCCATTCTGGTCGTCGGCAGTAGCAAGAAAGACGGGCAATGGATCAAGCAGGCGCAGTACTGGCCGATGGTGCAAGGCTTGCAGAAAATCGCCTATCGCAGCGGCTTCGTCACGCGCCTGGACGCGCGGCTCGTCCACCAGGGCGATGTGTTCGAACTGACGCTCGGCTCGGACGCCAGGATCGTCCACAAGCCGGTCTTTGGCGAGACGCGCGGCGACATCATCGGGGCCTATGCCATTGCGACGCTCAAAAACGCGAGCCCGTATGTCGAGTGGATGGAATTGGAGGAGCTGGTCGCCATCATGCGGCGCTCCAAGGGCTTCAACAAGGACGCCAACGAGCCCAAGGGGCCGTGGCTGACCGATTTTGGCGAGATGGCCCGCAAGACGGTGATGCGCCGCGCCCTGAAATGGCTTCCCAACGATGCCGTATCGGTTCAGGCCGACGATGAAACCGAGCCCGCTCCCGACGCCGAGATGGCCGATGGGATCGGACCAGGGTGGTCCCCCGGACCCTCCGAGACCGAGATGCTGGCCAATGCGCTTCAGACGGCCGATGCCGAGATGCTGGCCGACACCGAGATGCTGGCCGGTCCCTTGACGCCTGCCGGGTTCGAAACCTGGAAGCCGCGCCTGATGGAATTGCAGACCCTGCTGGCGTCCTGCCCCGACAGGAATGGAGTCGAGCGGACCTGGGAGGATTGGGACGCGAGCTGGGACGAGGTCCCGCCCGACGTCACCACCAAGGCCAAGGAGATGGTCGACGCCCGCCTGTACGAGATGACGAAAGGTTGATGCCAGTCTGGCAACCTAGTTGACAAACTGGCACGGTGCTTTAAGGTGATTCGTGGGGCAAGTGATTCGCAACCGCCCCGCTAACCTGGAGAACCCCGATGATGACCAAGACCCAGCAGATTGAACTCTTCAACAAGATCCAGAGCGAACCCCGTGCCGTTCTTCGCAAGTTTGAATTGACCTGCAACTTCCGCGCCATCATCGCCCCCTATCTGACCAAGCAGAGCGACTATCACATCGACATGACCGCTGATGAACTTGCCGCGATCATCCGCAAGGAACTTGGCATCTAGTGCTAGCGCATCGGGAAATGACCATGCAAATCGACCTGTCCCTCTCCGACCTCGTCGCGATCGAGATCATGCTCCTGAACGCGAATGACGCCCTCAAGGCGGCGGCGCGTGAAGCCGACCGCCTTGGTCTGACCATCGTGGCCGAGAACGAGCGCCAGCGCGCCGCCCGCGCCGAGAGGCTGTCCGAGACGCTGCGCGCGGCCCTGACCAAAGCAGCGGAAGCAGCGTGATGGCTGGCCACCGCAACACCCTCGCCTCCGCCGTGCGGCTGGCCCGGTTCCGGCTCTCCCGGGCCCAGAGGGCCACCCGCGGCCAGCAGCGCCGTTATCACATCTGGTCGGACGCCGCCGCAATCCTGTCGCGCGCCGGCCACGCCGACCTGTCCGACATGGCGCTCGACCGGGCCTACCAGGGCTGGAACCTGGTCGACGTCCTCACAGCCCGGGAACTTTCGAAGGATTGACCGTTGAAGCAAATCGAGCACCGCCTGATCGGGGTCCTTGTCGACCCGCACTCGCGCACCGTCACCAGCGTCGAGCTGCCCTCTGACGGGGTCAGCTTCGCCCCCCTGCTCGACTGTCAGTACTTCGACAGCGCCGTCCTGCGCCGCCCCGAACCGGGCGATCCCGGCGCCATCCTCTACGTCGACGACGAAGGCATGACGCGCGAGGGCCAAAAATTCTGGAGCTTCGATGCGCGCCCCGATCTGGTCTACGCCGGCAAGGGCCTGATTACCGCCGTGAACGAGCGTGGCGAGACCTGCCCCGGCGTGGCCGAACCGGACCAGATCGCCCGCCATGTGGTCTGGCGCGCCGTGCGCTTCGCCGGCTACGAGGACACGGAGGAGAACGACGTCGAGATTGCGCCCGGGCTGTACGGGGTTCGGTTGAAGCGCGCCGTCAAATTCGAGCCCGACGAGGAGTGAATGCGCGTCATTCCGATAACACTCCGACAGGCCAACGACTTCGTCTCGGATTATCACCGTCATTCGGGTCGGACATCGCGTGACGGCGGCAGGTTTGCCATTGGTGCTGCGGTCGAAGAACACCTTGTGGGTGTTGGGATTGTCGGAAGACCGCTGTCGCGCATGCTTGACGATGGCCTGACAGCAGAAGTGTTGCGGTTATGCACATCGCCGGAAGCTCCCCGGAATTGCGCATCGTTCTTATACGGTCGCTGTTGGCGGATCTGGCAGCAGATGGGTGGACGGCGCATCGTCACCTACACCTTGCAGAAGGAAAGCGGGGCCAGTCTGCGCGGGGCGGGGTGGATCGTCAAAGGTGAGGTGGAGGGTGCGCAGTGGGACCGACAATCACGACCTCGCTCGCATCGTGAGATCTACCGCGAACCGAAATTCCGTTGGGAACAGCTTGCTGACGAAGGAGAGAACCGGTGCCAAGCTTCTTAGTGGACCCGGCTGAGCAGAGTGTCGCGGCGGTCGAACTCGAAGGCGAGTTTCTCGATGCGGTACGCCGTGCGATCGGTGCCGCGCAGCTCGCCGTGGTGGCCGTGCCCGAGGCCCGCTTTGCGGTCTGGGCCGACGCGCTCGGTCTGCTCAAGCCCGGGCGCTGCTTTTGGCGCTTCTCGGACGCCGAGCATCGCTTTGCCGGCCCCTGCCTGATTACCGGATTGGGCGAGGACGGTTGGCCGATGGCCTTTCCGGACACGGCGACGGCCGAGGAGATCCGAACCGCCATCGCGTGGCATCCGTCCGAGGATCTGGTGAGCATCCGCGAGACCCTCGTCGTCGCGCCCGACGACGCCGGCCAGCCAGTTCCGATGATCGCCCGCGTTGTGCAATGGCGTGATCTGGACATCCCAGCGTCGGAGACGACCACTGGAGGCGGCTGGACGGTGTTCGAGCGCGAGAATGGCGGTTACCGCGCTGTCCGCTACGAATTGCAGGGCGATGCCTTGGAGGCTGTCGAGATGCTCTCGGCGCCGAACCTGGAGGCCCTGCGCCAACTCCTCCCGCCCGGGCTGATCCGCAAGGAACCGGGGGAACTGGACGGCGATGCCGTGACCGAACACTGGTTGCCGCAATGATCTACCTGTCCGGCGTCATCCGCGATGATCTGGTCGGCCACCGACCGGATCTCGCCGTCATCATCAGCCCGTACAAATGCCGCACCGTCGATCTGCTCCGCACCCGATGGGGAGCCGACAACGGCCGCTTTGCCGCTCCGGAACGCTTCGTCCTCGACGAATATCTGGCATGGCTCGCGGCTCGCGCCCATGCCGCCCCCACCTGTCTGTTTGCGACCGCGCCCGATGTGGTCGGGGATGCAGTCGCTACCTGGGACATGAGCGCACTGGTGCTCGAATCCATCCGCGCCATCGGCCTGCCCGCCGCTCTGGTCGCTCAGGACGGCATGGAATCCATGAATGTTGAGTGGGACGCCTTCGACGTGCTGTTCATCGGCGGTACGACGGCCTGGAAACTGTCGCACCATGCCAAGGTGTTGACCCGGCAGGCCAAGGCGTACGGCAAGTGGGTCCACATGGGCCGGGTCAATTCCCTGCTGCGGCTTCAGACAGCGGCCATGTGGGGCTGCGACAGTGCCGACGGCACCTTCCTCGCCTTCGGCCCCGACAAGAACATCCCGCGCCTGCTGGGATGGCTCGATGCGCTCCATGCCGCCCCGCCTTTCAATTTCGGACAACGCCCGTGCTCGGTCTAAGCGCCTTCCTGGGATTCCTTGCCTGCATTGCCAGCGCCAACTGGCTCATCGTGAACATCGGCCTGGTTCCCGTGGGCTTTGGCCTCGTCGCCCCGGCCGGCGTCATGGTGGTCGGCATAGCCCTGGTGCTGCGCGACATCGTCCAGCGCGAAATGGGGGCGCCTGCTGCCTTCGCGGCCATCGGCATCGGCGCGGCGCTGTCGTCGTTCCTGGCCCCGCCCGCCCTCGTCATCGCTTCGACGGTCGCCTTCCTGCTGTCCGAATTGGCTGATTTCGCCGTCTACCAGCCGCTCAAGCGGAGGGGCTTTATTCGAGCCGTCGTGGCGTCATCGCTCGTCGGGTTGGTCGTCGACAGCGCGGTGTTCCTGTGGTTGGCCTTCGGGGATCTGACCTACCTCGCCGGTCAGATCGTCGGCAAGGTCGAGATGCTGGCCGTCGCGACGATTGTGCTTGCGGCCAACCGCAGATACTTCCCGTGACCGGTCTTTGTCTGATGCCTGTTGACAAACTGGCACATGATGTGAGAGCTTGCCTTCAGGCGGGAGTCGCACCCGCTTAGACACAAATCCTGGAGACCCCCCATGACCAAGGCCACCCCTGACGAGACCGCGCAGGCGCTCCACGACCTGCTCAAGGCCCGCCGCATCAAGAACGTCAACGACCGCGGCGTCGCCTATAACCTGTACGCGTTTTATGTGATTCACGGCCGCTGGACCCCGAAGCAGCTCGACCTCGCCAACCTGATCGTCTTCCGCAGCCGCATCGCGCGCACCTTCACCGTGGTCCGGAGCGCGTCATGATCATCGTGATCGAATGCCTGATCCTGTGCGGCCTTGCCGTCCTCGTCTGGATCGCTCGCGATTATATCATCTGGGCGCAGCGCCGCGATGCTCTCCTCGCCGCCCGCGAACAGGAAGCCATCGATGCCCGGGTTGCCGAACAGCGCCGCACGCGGCCTTCCTTCGGCGTCGCACACGACGCCCTGTTCGCTCAATTCGAGCGGAGCAGGGAGAAGGCTTGATGAGCTACCGCGTCCTGATCCAGACCGCCCGGGTGCCCCACTTCACACGCTGTTCGCCGGTGTTCTTCACCCGCTTCGAGGCCGCCCTGTATGCCAATCTGCTGCGAAGGCGCTGGACCTTCATCGAGGCCGCCAGGATAGAGGAGGCCGACGGGATGGCGAATGCGAAATGGGCCATCCATGATCGCCGCTTCCGCTGGATTCAGGACGTCGACGATGACGCCTGAACGGGCCGTGCGCCTGGCCCTGTGGCTGCGCCTCCTGGCCGAGACCGAGGAGCAGACCGCCCTGGTTTTGGAAAAGATGGGGGCGCGCGCTGATCCCGAACCGTGCCTGGAGAAGGCCCGCCTGCTGCGCGAGATTGCCGACCACCTGATCCACTCCCCTGCATCGGAGCCGAGTCCTGCTCCGGAACCCGATCCCGATCCATCGCCGGACGAGGGTCGTCCCCCGGATGCGCCCATCCGCGCCCTTCTGTGACAGAGTGAGACTCATGGGCATCAGAGCTTACTTTAACGAAATAGATCCCTTCTGCTGCGCATGGTTGAGCAACCTGATGGATGCAGGATTGATCACGCCGGGGAAAATCGATGACAGATCAATACTCGCTCTTCGACCTGAAGACCTCAGAGGATACGACCGCGCGCACTTCTTCGCCGGAATTGGAATCTGGGACTACGCCCTTACTCAAGCCGGATGGCCCGACGACGGACGTGTCACATGGACCGGTTCCTGTCCATGTCAGCCGCTTTCGGGGGCGGGACAGCGCAAGGGCCATGCCGACGAACGACACCTCTGGCCCGCTTTTCACGCACTCATCACCGAGTGCCGCCCTGCAACGGTCTTTGGCGAGCAGGTTGGCGGAAAGGATGGAAGGGAGTGGCTCGCCGCTGTACGCGCTGACATGGAGGGAGACGGATATGCCGTCGGGGCCGCCGATCTGCCGGCTTGCGGCACGGGCGCGCCTCATATCCGGCAAAGACTTTGGTTCGTGGCCCACAGGCTGGAACACGCCGCGGGCAACGGACGGGACGAATGGCGGCCCGAACCAAGCCAACGGGGCGCTGTCGGCGGACGCGGCCCTGGCGGCGTGGCCGACGCCGGCGGCGCGGGATTACCGCCACGCGAACGTGAAGCCGTATGCGGAGCGGGGCGGAAAGACGAAGGGCGAGCAGTTGAACAACGCAGCGGTGCATCTGCTGGCGGGCTGGCCGACGCCGCATGCGAACAGCACAACGGGAGCCGGAACGCAGGGCCGGGACGGCGGGCCGAACATCCAGACGGTGGCCCAACTGGCGGGCTGGCCGACGCCGACAGCGCAGGACGCCGCTTCGAGCGGAGCGCTGGGTTACAACGGCCAGAATTTCATGACCCTGACCGATGCGGCAAGGATCACCGGCCCGGCCCGGATCACGGCTTCTGGCGCAATTCGGATTGGCTCCTCTGCCGCGATGGCAAGTGGCGGCCAACTCAATCCGGGGTTTTCGAGATACCTCCAGGGCTTGCCGATAGCCTGGGATATCGCCGCATTGAGGATCGATGGTCGCTCGATCCGCTCGTCCAAAAAACCGAAAACCGCGTCGGACGGCTCAGGGGGTACGGCAACGCCATCAATGCGGAAACCGCCAAGGTCTTCATAGAGGCCTGCATGGACGTCTTATGAGGATCGAAAAAGGGCGCCGGTCCAGTGTCGGCCAGACCGGCGCCAGGGAACCGTGAATGGGGGCAGACCCTCACGGCGACGCCGTCATACCGTAAATCCAATCTCATCGACAAGGGGCCTTGCATGTCTGCCGTCTACCGCGTTCTCGATTGGCTCTGGAGCGCTTTCATCGTCGCCATGGTGGCGATCATCACCGCCATCGTTGGCCTGCTGCTGTGGGGATTGGCCGACCTTCCGACGCACGCTTACATCCTCGCCGGCCTGGGCCTGTGGCGGGTCATCGGCTTCATCGGCATAGGATTGATCGGCTACGGCATCGTCCTGGCCATCATCGAGACCATCACCGACCTGGCCGCAAGGAAATGACCGTCAGGACTTGCGCCCGGAAGGCTTGCCCTTCTTCTTGTCGGCTTGCACGAATTCCTTCGCCGTGGATTGCTTGATTCCGTGCTTGGCTGCGACGTCTTTGTTGTGTGCGGCGACGCGCATGAACTTCGCCTGCTTGGGTGTTTTCGAGGGTGACATGTCAGTCTCCTAAGCAGCGGAGGGTCCAGCGGCGGCTTCCAATGCCTGCAGGAATTCATGGTGATAGCCCGCGATCAGGACGTCATCGTCGTTGGCGTTCACGATTTGCCGTGCATTCACCGGGTCGTCCGTCGTCGCATTGAAATACTGTCCGAGTTTCCGTCCCGTAAACCACCCTTCCGCGCAGCCCCGGAACAGGATGCGCGCGGCGATTAGCGAGTCGAGGGCGAGCTCGGGATGATCGACGAGATCGCGCGTGCCGGTCAGGCTGAGCTCCTGGGAGGCTCTCCGGTAATTGTCCTCCCAGGTGATCATCACGAAGCCGCGCCCGATATAGGGCCAGTATTCCTTACCCTGGAGATAATCCTGCGACCCGTACTCGGTGATTGGCCACATTGTTGCAGCGCACTCGTGGTAGACGGTCGCCAAGATGTAGGCGAGCCAACGCTGGTCATCCATCGGCGTACCGGTGTAACCGCTCTCGTACAGGGCCAGTAACAGATTTTGCCCATCAACTTGCATCTGATCTAAAGCGCCCTCGAAGAGCTCGTCGCGGACGGTGCTAAAGTAGATATCCCGGTCAAAAGTCATGATCGCATCCATCCCCAGGTTCCGGCGAGGATCGCCACAAAGAAAATCAGGCTCAGGATCACCGACAGCCACCAGCCGCGTGGCAGGTCGTCCCTGTCCTTCCGCCGGCGCGCGATCGGCCTATGGTCGCGAGAGGACCGGCGCATTGCCCGAAACCCCGAGCAACAGATAAATCAGCGCCAGGGCCCCGACCACGATGATCACGATCTTGATGATCCTGTTCAACGGGTCGGGAACCGGAATGTAATCGACGAGCCAGTAGGCGACGCCGACAACCAACATGATCACGATAAGGTTGATTAGCAGCGTCAGCATCGCCTGTTACTCCTTACTCGGATTCAGACGGTGTCGGCACCGGGCCGGTCGGGATGCCGACGATGATCCACCCCGTGGCAGGGGTCCAAGCCGTCTTCCAGTCGATCGGCCGGTTGTCGGGGTCGGGCAGCTCTTCCGGCAGATCCGGCGGCAGGGTGATCGGATGCGACGGGAACGGCGGCAGGCCCTGATCAGGACGCGGCTGCTGACCTGGCAATCCCTGGTCCGGGTAAGGCTGGTTTCCGGGCAGGCCCTGGTCGGGGTAGGGTTGCCAACCCGGTAAGCCCTGATCGGGACGTGGCTGCGATCCGGGAAGGCCCTGATCAGGATACGGCTGATTGCCGGGCAGGCCCTGGCTCGGGAACGGCGGCAGGCCTTGATCCGGGTACGGCGGATAGTAGATCGGGTGCGAAGGGTAGCCGGGCGGCCTGGTCGGGAACGGCGGCTGCGGCCCCGGCAGGCCCTGGTCAGGATAGGGACCGCCACCAACGGGAAGGATATAAGCTAGATAACCTGCCATGATTTTATCTCCTTGGGTTGAGTCCTACGCACGTCATTGCCCCTGCAGCTTGCGATGCACCGCATCGCAATCCTCGATCACCGTCGTCATCTTGCCGTCGGTGGTATAGATCAGGCACTGCACACCGGGAGCGAAATGCGTTCCCGATGCATCACGCGAAGACCGGGTTGCCACGATTTCGTTCGGATTGATAAGGATTTCCTGACGATCCGGCCCCGTGAGCGACACGAACGCCAACACCAACACATACGCGCCCATCGTGCCGCCCCATTGTCATTCTTCTTCGACGCGCACGTCAACCTGAACACCTGGCGGCACCGTGATGTTGACATACACCATCTTGTCCTCCTCCGGTCCCGGGTTCGGCGGGGCAGGATCCGTACCACCGTCCCCACCGTCGATGCTGTAGTCGAGCGACTGCCGCGAGAAGCGCTTGTTGGCGTCGGGGAAGGTGAATTCGCTGACACTGTTCTGCCCCGACGACCCCGCCGTCGAGCGATACCAACCGAATTGCGGGTAGTGCTGCGTGTCGCAATAGCCGACCATGGCGTTGGTGCGCTCGTAGGCAAGCTTGCCGTTGACGTAGAGGCGATAGATGCCGTCGCTCTCATGGAAGCGAACATGCTCCTCGAATTCGATCGGCACGTTGGCGGGCGGCGTGTTCATCAGTTGAATATCGGTCGATTCCCAGGAGTTCGGGTTGTCCATCTGCTGGTCGCGGCTGTCGAAGCTGGCGAGGTAGAGGAACAGCGGACGGGAGTTGTTGGAGCCCTGATGCGCCCCAATGCGAATGGGGGCGCGGTTGATCGGCTGCTGGTTGTTGACGTGGTGCCACTCCCACAGGTTCGACCACTCGGCACCGCCCGGCATGTTCTGTCTGGGTGTCCAGACGAACTTGGTCACGATCAGGTAATCGATGTCGGCCGAGCCGGGGCCTGGATCGAGATCCGGCGGCGTCCTCCAGTCAGATTCATAGCCGCCGTCCATCTGCGACCGTTCGATGTCGTTGCCGTCCTGCCAGACGTCGTTCTCGCGGTCGCCGGGCCTGACTTCGAAGCGGTGGACGCCGTTGTTGAACTGGTACGAGTGGCTCTCGCGCGAGCCATACAGGGTGAAGTTCTGCTCGCCCACGGTGGCGTTGGTCGGGCTGCTGTTCTTCTTCGTCGGTTCGGGCTGCTTGGCCATGATGGTCTCCTGGGTTTAAGGACACTCCTGCCGTTTACGCTCCACTTCAGTCGCGGACAATCGGTCGATTCCGGCCATGTCGTTGGGTGCGTCCGGGACACCCTTGATTAGCGCATCGAGCTTCGCTTGAATCGCGATCCCATCTCTATTCTGTGAATGCTGCAGGATCGGCAACAGCAGAAAGGTCGCGATGCTGATCGCGATGTTGGCGACATCGACGCCGAAGAGTCCGTATAGAATGACGATGGCGGCGAGCCCGGCCGGAATGATCAGCGGGTTGCCGACCATCCGGGTGATGCCGTCCATGGCGGATTCGATGGTCACACCGCATCCTTCATCTCATCGAGGATCACATTCATCGCCTCTTCCAGCGAGGCCGGGTCGGAGGCCGCATCGATGCGGGAATCGCGCGTGGCGTCGCGCAGCTTCTTCTTCGCCTCGACGATCTCGGCCGTCTCGCCGCTCTCCTCCTGGGCGCGCTGGAATCCGACGTCGAGTTGCTTGAGCAACGGTTCGCGCTCCTGGCGGATCTTCTCGCGCACGATGTCCCTGGCGAGATCCATGTCGACCACGATGGCGTCGCCCTCCAGCACCCAGGCCTTGCGAAAGACACGGCTCTCGGGCACCTCGACCTTGGAGGCATCGATCTGCTCGTCACCAAGCTGGATGTAGGTCGGAACGGTATTGTCGGTCACGGCGCATCTCCAAGCATTTCTGAATACACGGGTTGTCGGCAGTTGATCGCGGCGGCAGATAATCAGCGGATGATTCGAGCCCTCGGCCCAGACGTGTTTGGGCACGTCCTTCAAAATCAAATAAATTAGTGCCTGCTCCACGGTGAGGGCATCGATAGGGACATAACTGGACCAGTAGTCCTTGGGGCCGATAAAATTGCCGTCCAGGTCGCGAGACTCAAGATGATAAGCGCCGACAGGAGGAAGCAATCCCCCGTGCAATGCCATTGCCAGCCACTCGGGCGCGGGAACCAGGATTTTCGCGCGGCCATCGTTCTCTCCATCCTCGTACACGACGACATAGTCCGTCTCGACCCGGCTAAGGTTCTCGTGCGCCCAGCAGATGCGGTCGAACAGGTGCGTCATGCCAAGGCTCCCGCGACCAAAACCGATTTCTGCGTAATATCGATGAGAGTTGTGCCGTTCACAGCATAAGCGCTACAGGTCACGGCGTTGTTGCCGACACCCGTGATATCGATGAAAAATCCACCCCCAGCTGTCGTCGTTGCGACGACGGGATAAGCGCCGTAGTTCGCCAAGAATGCTGTATACGTCAGCGTATGCTGCCCAACCGCTGTATCGGTTGTGCTGGAGACATTAAACGTATCGAGCGCCGCAGCGGTCGCACCATTGATGCGCGCCCACGCCTTCACCCGGCTTGCCATGTTGTCGATGGTGGTGCCGGTGCCGGGAGCGCCCGCGAGTTGGTGCCGTGCGGTGGACATCAGGCCGGCCTCCCCGTTGCGATGAAGTGAAGAAACGCATCGATGTAAGCCGTCGTATTATCCTGACAGTTGATCGCAAAAGTTGTCGCGCTCGATGACGCAATGATGCGGAAATGCGAATTGGACAGCGCCGCTCCGACCGGCGTCGTCACGAACGCTGTGGTGGTATTGATCACTGACTTTCCGAGGCCCCCGTCTCCGACACTCGTCACGTTGAAAGCATCGGCAACGGTTGGTACCGCCGCTTGATTGAACCAAGCCCATGCCTTCGGCACACCGCTAATTATGTCGGCGGTCGGCAGTTGCTTGGCGCTGGCACGATCTTGGACGAACGAGGAGACGATGGTGCTCATGCCAAATTCCCCGCCGATATGAAGTTGATCTTTACCACATCGAATAATGTAGCCGTAGCTTGGAAGCCAGCAACCGCAACCTGTGAAGCCGAAGGATGCGTTACGGTCGTGCGGTCGTAGTTGGAAGCCTGGTTCTGTATTCCGGTCGTGGACGAAAAAGACGGATCGAAGAAGGAAGATACGAGAAGAAACGTCGTCAATCCTACTCCACCATCATTGACGCTTGAGACATTGAATTGTGCACCGAGAGCTTGTGTGCCGGTCTGGTTGACAGAGCCCCACGCCTTGACGAAGTCAGCCTTGGTCACCGCCGGATGCGACGTTCCGAGGCGGTTCTGCAACAAGTCGGTTTTGATGACGCTCATACGATTGTCCACTGACTGCCGGATGCGACATCAACCGTGACGCCGGATGCGATGGTGATCGGCCCCGCCGTCACGCCGTTGTAGCCCGCCGGAACACTCTCATTGGCGCTGATGGTCTGCGGATTGAGCCGGATTACGCTGGTGTCTTTCGCATCGACATACTGCTTGGTTGCAGCCTGCAGCGCCGTGGTCGGATCGGCAGGAAGGATGATCGGCACATCCACCGTGATGTCGGCCGCCTTCATCGACAGCTTGCGTGTACCACTCACTGCGAAGTCCAACTCGGTCGCAACGTAGTACATGCCCGTCGTTGCTGCGCCATTGAATGCGTAAGATGGTGCGCTAACGTTACCGAATGGTTCTAGTATAGGTGCGCCCAAGATTAAGCTTGAGGCGGACAGCGTGAATCGTGATGTCCCTGCGATAGCCATCGAGATAGTTGATGCACCACCGTACAATCCTGTCCCTGCTGTACCAAAATGCAGTGAGGTTGTTGTAGAACTGCCAGCAGGAACGGCAACAGGGACGATTGCTGTGATGGCTGCTGACGCTACTTGAAACTTCGCAGAACCAGCGACCGACATGGAGACGACGGTTGCAGAACCGAACACGCCTGTATTGACACTACCAAAGTGCAAAGCCGGAGACGCTGCCGTTCCAGCCGTGAGTCCGATGACGCCGGTCGCGGTATCACCCGCCGTATTGAGATAACGCGTGTCGGCATCAGCCTGCGTAAGGCCGCCCAGCGTCGTCAACATCTCCGCCGTCGTGGTGTCATCCAACACCGTCTTAGCGGCAGGCGTCACCACGGTCGAATCGAGCATCAGCACCGTGCCGGTCCCCGAGATGACAATGTCGCCCTTGTCGCCATCGCTGAAGCCAACGCCAGGAACGCCCTGTGGGCCTTGAACGCCCTGCGAACCCTGCGATCCGGTATCGCCCTTGACGCCCTGCGGCCCTTGCGAACCGGTTGGCCCCGCCGGTCCTTGTGCCCCTGCGGCTCCCGCCGGGCCAACGGCACCGTCAACACCCGCCGGTCCCTGAATGCCGGGTGGACCTGTTGGCCCCGGCGGACCTTGGATCGGGCCGAGGTTGTTCCAGACGCCGCTCTCGGCATCCCAGACGTAGAGGCATCCGTCCGAGTCGGCCACGTAACCGTCGCCGTTGGCGGCCCCGGTCGGCAGGTCGCCGGGGGTCGGAACCGTCCCCTTCATGTTGATGCCGGTTCCGGCCGCGCCCTGCTCGCCCTGCGGACCTTCCGGCCCCTCGGGTCCAACCGGACCCTGCGCGCCCGTTGCGCCGGTATCGCCTTTGAGACCTTGCGGCCCCTGAAGACCTTGGGTCCCCTGAAGACCGGTATCGCCTTTATCGCCTTTCGGCCCTTGCGCGCCGGTCGGGCCACCCGGCCCTTGAATGCCCTGTGGACCGGGATCACCTTTGACGCCCTGGATGCCCTGAGAGCCGGTGTCACCCTTGGGACCGGGGACCGTACTGGCCGCGCCCTCGGGACCCTGCGGACCCACTGGACCCACTTGTCCCTGTGCTCCCGGCGTGCCGGGAATGCCCTGTGGCCCGATCTCGCCCGGCGGCCCTACAGGCCCCATCGGCCCGGTTGGGCCAACCGGGCCGACAATCTCGTCCACGGGCACCCAATCGCCGTCCTGGCGAGCCCAAGCCTCACCATTCGAGGGGGCGTCGTTGGGAATCGCGTTGACGGCGACCCGGGCGATCTCGTCGATCGGCGTCCCCTCCTGCCACACCGGGAGCCACTGCTTCGCCGTCGAACCGCTCGCGATCTGCAGCGGCGCGATGTCGAGCCCGAGCACATAGTCGAGCCCGCGATGGTGGACCGCGACGCCGTCGCCGCCGACGAGGCGGGCCGGAATGTCGGCGCGGCCGATGCCGACCGTCTGCGCGGTGCCGGGCTTCGACGCCGGGATGACCAGCGAGCGCGGTTCCTGCGCCGGAGCCAGGGCGTCGGGATCGAGCGGGGAATTGCTCATCTAGATCACCGTATCGACGAGGGGCAGGCGGCCGGCGACGAGCGACGAACGCGCCCCGGTCAGGATATTGCGGTACTGCACCCCGACATTGATCATGCCGGGGCCGAGTGTGCGGATGGTGTTCCACGGGACCAAGATATCGATGCCGTTGGGGTCGACCAGGGTGACGACGCCGGTGCCGTCGCGGCTCGAGGCCTGGAACCACGGCGAGGTCGAATGGCCGACAGGTGGAAACACCCGCGACCGGGTGCCGTAATCGTCCCAGGTGATGCTGTCGGGAGACAGCCCGAGCACGACCTCGTCCTGGGTTTCATCCCATGCCGTCATCCCGGGCACGAGCACTCGATAAGGCATCCGCCAATCCGAGGAGGCGGAGGCTTCTTCGAAGAGGACGCGTTTCGTGGCCGTGATGGTCATGGGGCTTGCCTCACAGCTTAATGTGGAAGCACAACTGGATGTACGGTGCCATCAGTTGCCATGCGGTGCCGCTGCCCGCATTGTTGACGGTGATGTTGGAGGCCCGCGCGTCGGTCCAGATGACGTGCGTGTGGTCCTGGTTAGTGCCGCCCGACCAGGCGCTGAAGCCGTGGTGATGCCCGGTGCTGCGGCCGCCGGACCAGAAATTAATCGTGTGCTGATGGGCGCCATTGGCACCGGTGTTGTAATCGACATTCTCACGCGCGAAGCTGGCGCCGCCTTGATGGGTCTTGCTGCCCGATTCCGAATAGCGCGAATAGGTGTGCGTATGCTGGCCCTGAACGTCGGTATAGCCCGAAATGTAATGGGTGTGATCGCGGTCATCGACATCGGTCAAGCCCGTCACATAATGGACATGGTCGTTGCTGTGACCGCTTGTCGTGCCCGAATGCGAGTGCGTCGCATCGGTGATGCCGTGGTTGTGCGTCGGCATCTCGGCAAGCGTCAGCGTCTTGATCGGAACCGCGCCACCATAGGATCCGACCTTGAGTTGGTCGCCTGCCGCAAACGTAATTCCAGCCAGGCGGTTCTTGGCCGCCGCCCCCATGGCGTCCATGCCGACCGGAAAGCGCCCCATCAGGTCGGGCGTGCGGATCGCCTTGCCGCCGTCCCAATCGCCCTGGGCTGTCGATCCGCGCGACGGCAGCACCGGGAGCATGCCGTGAAGGTCCTGGCCCCACAGCCATAGGAACAGCGCTTCGTTGTCGTCGTTGGCAGAACCGCCGTCAACGACGTTGGTCGAGGTCGCCTTGCCGATCGAGCCGCCGTTGCACAGCACGAAGCCCGGACGCGGTTGCGCGTTGGAGAACGACAGCACGATGTCGCCGGTCACCAGGAGCTGCTGCTTTTCCTCGGGCGTCAGGACGCTGCCGGGTTCCTCCGTCGTGGGTTGCGCCGGGGTCGGGATGTTGTCGACGTCCTCGACCAATGTGCTCCATTGGTCGAAGGCGCGCATGCGGTAGCCGGGATTCGGCTGGTCGCTGATCCAGACCGGCGGCAAGCGGCCGTGGCCGGTGGTCAGGACCGGGATGGCGTGCGGGATTCCCAGGTCCGAGGTGGTGTACACGGTGATCGGGTCGAGGGTTCCGGCGATGTAGTAATACACCGAGACGTCCCTGACCGCGCCCGTGGTCGGGTCGAACCAACTTCCACCGGAGCCGTAGGCGAGAGATGCGGCCATCACTGATTCCTCTCGCCCTGGTAGGCCCCGAATGCCCCGGCGGCCCCTCGGCCGCCGAACCGCTGCTGCTGCTCGTAAATCCGTTGCAACTCTGCCAGAAAGGCCGCCCGATTCTCCGGGGCCGCCGTCAGCAGCCTGGACATATCGAGGTTGGTTTCCTTGATGCCGCCCTTGACGAACGGCTTGACCACCGGGCCATACATTTTGCGCAGCAGGCCGGTCGCGATCTGGCCGAGGCCCGGCGCTTCGCTGATCGGCATTTCGGTCAGGGCAGGGTCATCCGGGTTCTGGACCTTCTTCTGCGCCGCCGTGCGCTGCGCCGTGACCGACTGGCCTTCGGCGCGCTGCACAGTCCCTCTCTGCCGCGCCAGTCCCTGCAGCCGGTCATAGAGAGCATCCGCTTGCGCCTCTCCTAGAAGCAATCGCATCTTGGCCCGGCCGTTGTTGGAGTTGAGCCGGTTCTGGATCGCCGAGAAGTCGTTGGCCGGATCGTCCATGATCTTAGCGAGATTGTCGCGCGCTCCCATCCGCATCGCGGTGCGCTGCTCGTCGCTCATGTCGCGCAGATCGCGCGCGAACTGATCCGGTCGCGTCGAGCGTTCGAAGAGTTTCTGCCCACCCTCCATCGCCTCCAGAATCTCGCTGTCGTTGCGATAAGTGCGCAGCGCCTCCCGATAGGCGCTCGTGTTGTTTGGTCGCGTGGTCGCGTCAGCCAACGTGTCGACGAGACGGCGCTTGACCTCGATCAGCGGGCCGGTGTTGCGGCCCGCCCTGACCGCTTCGCCGATCATGCCGTCGAGTTCCTCTTTGGCGTTCTTCAGCGAGCGGAAATCGGTGCGGTTCGACAATGCGCCCCGGATGCGCAGCATCTCCTGCTCGCCCGGCAGCAGATCGGTGGCATTGGCCGCGACCGATGTCGGCAGGCGGCTCTCGATGTAGTTGATCACAGGCGTCGTATCGATGCGCTTGCCCTCGGCAAGCGTCTCAGCTTCGCCAAAGATCGCATTAGCCTGTTTCCGCTTCGCCGTCTGGGCGACCTCCATCTGATCCATGAAATTGTCGGCCTTGGGCTCGACGTAGCGGTCGAGAGCCTGCGCCACCAGGGAGTTGTCGCCGCGCAGCGATTCCGTCCTGGCCTGGAGGAAGTCGCGGATCGGCTGCTGCTGCGGTCCCGGCGTGGTGTAGACCGATTCCCCAAGCCGCTGCGGACCAGGGCCGGTGTCCCACAACCGGCCTTCGGGACCGACCTGAGCCCATTCCTCGGCCGCCCGGCCAGGGCCGCCCATGTCGCTGATGGTCTCGCCGACATTGGCCGCTGCCTTGGTTCGCACCGGCCCGACCTCGGGCACGTCGATCCGGCGCGGTCCACCGGCCAGCGCCGCGCCGGGAACCGCACCGCCGACCACTCTGGCGGCAGTTTCCAGGCCGGGCATGTCTGGGGCCAACTTGTGCGCGCCTTGTCCGGCCGCTTCCGAGGCGACGCCGGGAATCAGACCCTGGCGCACGAGTGCCCCGGCTCCGGCCCGCAAGCCGCTCTGTGCCGCGCCATAGCCTGCAGTCGGCAGTGCGCCGCCAACGAATTCGCCCGCCGTTCTGGCATACTCGCCCGCAGGCGTCTGCGGCTGATAGTTCAATCCCGGCACCCCGAGATTGGTCGCACCCTGGATCATCCGCTCAGACCCGTATGTCTTGCGCAGATCCTCGGTCGAGGTTGCCCCGGCCGCTTTGAGCCGTGCCGCCTGATCCTCGGCCGATTCGCCGGATAGGGTGCGCTGACCCCAGTCATAAACGTCGGTCACCAGCCCGGCGATGTCGGCCGGAGCACCGGGTAATCCGACCAAGCCGCGACCGACACCCGAGGCTCCCGAGCGCGCCACATCCTCAGCCAGACCCGGCCGTGCCGTCTGCGCCTGGGTCACCTGTTCCGACGTCATCTCCCACGGTTGCAGGCCGGCAGACTTCGCGGCCGGGGCCGCTTGGCGCGCCGCCTGAAACTCCTCCTCGGTCATTTCCCAGGGTTGTTTCATCGGACACGCTCCCACGACTTCGGATCATTGCGCGGGCCGCCGATGTACTTGTTGGCGCCGATGATCTCGCCAATCTCCAGGCCCGGAGCCGCTGGCCGCTGGCCGGGTTCCTCGCCCGGCCGCGCCACGGTCTTGAACTGCTCAGCCGTGGCCGGTTTGTCGGAGAAACTCGGATCCTCGAAATAGTTGGTCGCGCCCTGCACGTTGGGATCGTCGTCCTTCGCCCCGAGACCACCCGCCTTGGCCCGGTTGCGGAAGCCACTGACAATGCTCTTGGTCTGGCCCCACCGGGCTTTCTGCTGCGCCTCGGCCGCATTGACGAAATCGGCCCGCATCTGCGGCGTTAGAGCAGCGCCGCCGTTGAGCCGCGACACCATCGCATTGGCCCAAGCGGGCAAACCGCCGGACGAGGTGATCATGCCCTGTTCGTTCTGGGTCACGGTTGAGCCGGGATCGATGGCCTTTAACACCTGAATCACGCCGTTGATGTCACCTGCCGCTGTGCCCTGGCCGAACGAGGCTTTCATCGACGCATTGGCGTCAGACAGAGCTCGGTATTTCTTCACCGTCTCGTTGCCTTCGAACTGCCCGGCCAACGCGCTGACCCGCTCGATGGTCTTCTCTTCGCGTTCGTCGAGCGGTTCCAGTTGCATCCGGCCGTCTGCCGTCTGCCGCACCCGCCACGTCTTGGTGTCGCCCTCGGGAATGCCCGCATCTTTCCGGCGCGGATCGTTCGGGGCCAGGATGATGTCGCCGGGTAGCTTGGCGGCGCTACCATCGACCAATTCCGGCTGCGTCCTGCCGGTCTTGTCGATCTTCCACAGGCGGCCATTGTCGGCGGTCTTGTACTCGTACTGATTGCCCACCGTGCCGCCGACCGGTTCGGCCACCCCGGTGGTCGGGTTGGTGCGGTACAAGACGCCACCGACCTCCTGGAATCCGTAGCCTTTGCCCTCCTTGCCCGCCCGCGCCTGCGTCATGGCGTTGACCGCGCCGACGGTGCCTTGGATCAGTTGCGGGTCGCCGCTCGACAGCGCCAGGCCGAGCGCCTCGATCATGTACGGCGACATGCCCGCCATGGCCTGCGGCGCGACGCCGACGCGCGCCAGCGCCTGCTGCGTCTGGGGCGGCAGACTGCCAGTGGTGGCGGTCGCTCCGGACGCTCCGGTCTGCACCGGCTGTTGCTGCGGTTGAACCTGTGGCTGTTGCGGTGCCCGGTATTCCGGGATCACCGTCTGACCCGGTGGCGTCACCGCAGCCGTCTGCGGCCCCTGCGGCTGCACACCGGCACCCGACCCGACGGCTGGAGGCGGTGTCTGGGCCGGGGCCGGTGGCTGCGCCGGGGGTGGAGCCTCGGCGGCAGGGGCAGGTTGCGGCTCGGACCCCGGCAGGCCGATCGGCGGCTGGGCGTTGACCGCCATCGATGGCGTCGCCCCGCCCTGCCCCGGAGCGATCGGCTGGCCCGCCGTTGGCATCGGCTGCGCGGCGACCGGAGCGTCCGGTGCGACCGGGACAGCACCCTGCTGCGGGACGGCACCCTGCTGCGAGACAGCACCCTGCGGCTGCGCCTGCGCTGGCGTTATCGCACCGGTCGTGGCGGGATCTGGCGGCATCCCGCCCTGCTGCGCCCCCGTGGCCGCGCCGAGCTGCGGCGTCGAGAACAGCGGCGGCTGGTTCTGCGCCGACGACACCGCTTGCTGCGTCGGGCCGGAGCGCGGCACCACGCCGGGCGCCGCCGCCGCCACCGCCTGCGGTGCCCCGGGCTGCACGGCCGGCGTGATGGCGGCCTGGGGATCCGCCTGCGCAGCCGCTGCGGCGGGAATGGGGCCTTGGGCGGTCTGTGGGTCCGCAGGCGCCAGTTGCGGTGCTCCCGCGCCTCCCGGCGGCGGTTGGTAGCCGGTGAGCCAGCCCCTGGCCTTGGCCGCATGCCCGCCCATCTGCTTGGTCACCTTGTCGTAGACCGTGCCCGGTGCGCCGCCAGCCTTGGCGTCGCTACGGCCATAAAAATCCTTGCCGATGCCGCCCGCGTTGATCGCGGAATACATCTCCAGCAGGCCCATGCTGGACGGATCGAAGCCCTTGTCCTTCAGATACTGGATCGACGCCTTGACCTGATCGCGGAAGGGCGTTTCCGGCGTCACGCCATACTGGGCGCGCTGCGGTTCGCCCCACTGGATCAGGCCGCGATGCTCGCCCCACTTGGTCGTCGGCCCCTTCTGCCACGGGTTCATGGTGCCACCAGTCTCGTAAGACATCACCGTGGCGAGATCCTCCGGCTTGATTCCGGCCGCCGTCGCCTCCTCGACCAGCGCTTGCCGGTTGTCGGGATTCCAGTGCGTGCCCGAAGGCGGCATCGTCATCGGCGCGCTACCGCCGGCAAAGGTCGGCAGCTTGCCGGCGGGCTGCGGCTGCAAGGTGTCGTTGCCGGTCCCTCCGGTCGCACCGCCGCCCCCGCTGAGCGGCGTTCCATACTGGCTCTGCAGCCGCGCCAGCTCTGCCTCCTTGTCCATCTTCTGCCGGACGCCCTCGCCCTGACGGCGCGTGTACATGTCGTCGTATTGCTTCATCAGGTTGGGCAGGATTGCCGCGATGCCCTCCTGGAGCTGCTTCGACATGTCGGGCGGACCCCAACTCGGCTTGTCGATGTTCTGCGTCGGACGCAGATTGTTCTGGTAGCCGAACTCGAACGGCCGAATGCTCAGGGCCATGCCTCAGCCTCCCCACATCTTGGTGAACAGGCCGCCCGAGCCCATGCCGGCCCCCGCCACCTGGCCCGCCAACTGCAGCCCGCCCATGATCGCCCCCATCTTGTTCTGCGCCGCCTGCTGCCCGGCCATCATGCCCTGCTGCGTCGAGGGGATCAGGGTGTTGTAGAAGTTCGAGTTGGCGCCGGCCACGTTCTGCATGTAGCCGAGCGCGTTGTTGGCCTTGGACTGGCCGAACCCGGTTTCCAGCGTCGCCATGTTCTCGCCCTGGCGCATGGCCGTGTCGGACAGGCTCTGGCCCGCCGTCATCTGGTTGTTGGACAGACCCTTGGCCGCGTCAGAGTAGATCGAAGCGGTGTCCTTGCCCTGACCGACTTGAAGCGTGCCGACGTCCTTGCCCTGCCCGACCTGCAACGCCGAGACGTCCTTGCCCTGATTGGCGTAGAGTTGGCTCTCGGTGTTGCCCTGGTTCTGGTAGATCCCGGCGAGGTTGGTCAGCGCCCCGGCCTGGCCGGAAACGGCGTTCTGGGCCGCATCGACGTAGCCCGACAGCCCTTTCTGCCAGTTGGTCCATTCCTGGTTGGCGAGGTTCGAGGACAGTCGCGTGACCGCGTCCTGGGCGTTGCCGCCATAGGCGCCGCCGATCTTGTTGGCGGCGCGCTGCGCCCCTTGCGTCGCCTGATCGACCTGCCACTGGTAGCCGGGGCCGGTCTGGAACGCCGCCAGCGCCGCGTCGCGCCCCGCCGCACCATTGATGCCTTGGCTGTTCTGATACAGATCGTACCCGGCCATCGATTTATCGATCAGTGGCTGGAAGCCCTCGACGGCCCGGTTGCCCGCGTCGGTCGCTTGGCCATAGCGCTGCCCGACCGCGTCGATCGCCTGGCCGTAGCCCTGCTGCACCGTATTGATGCCCTGGCCGTAACCCTGACTGACGGAATCGATCGCTGCGCCGTAACCGCCCGTGACCGCATCGAGCGCACTTCCACGGCCCTCCAGAATCGCCGCGTTGCCCCTGTCGAGCGCCCCGGTCATGTCGCCGCGCGCGGTCTGGTACTGCTGGTTCAGCACCGGCTTGGATTTCTTGTAGCCGCTGGTTACCGCCTTGTCGGCGGCGGTCTTGCCCTTGCCGTAGATGTCTTCCAGTTCGCTGCGCTGCTGGAGCGCGAATTTGGCGGTCTGGACCGAGGCGTTGCGACCGGCCTTGCCGGAAAAGACGGATGCCATCAGAGCCTCACGGGGTCGGCGGGACCGGCCGCGGGGCCGGATACGGAACGCCACTCAGCACGGAGAACAAGCGCCGCTCGAACTCATACTGGGTGGTCAGGAACAGGTTGTATTCGAAGGTCGGCGTGCCATCCGGGTTAACGATGCGCTGCTCCGGGATCAGCGGCCGCGGCGGCAATCCAATGTAATCGCGCTCGGCCTCGGTGAAGGGGACGGCCATCAGTACACCTCCCGCTCGTCGGAGGATGGGCCGACGCCGTATTTCTGCTGGATGTCGTAGAGCACGGCGGGCGGCAGGGCGGCCATCGAGGCGACGCCGTATTTGCGCAGGATCTTGACGATGTCGTCGCGGAAAGTGACGTAATTGCGCGAGCCCTCGCCTGCGCTGCGTGAGCCCTGGTCGAGGTATTTGATGCCGGGGATGCCAGCTTCAGCGAGACGTTGCGATGCTCCTGCCGGATCGTGGTAGCCGCGCATAAGGTTGTAGGCCGTCTGACCGTCTGCGTCGGGCGGGATTTCGCCTGAGTAGATCGCCTCGGCCTTCCTGCGCAGCGGCCCGCTCATTTCGTCTAGTGACCGGGGCGAGCCGCGCAAGAGGTCAACAATTTCGCTCTGCTTGTCGAGCGGCGCGTCCCAGTCGAGGAACTGCGCCGGGTCGGCGTCGATCTCAACCTCGTACATCTTACCCGGAGATCCGAACTCCTTGACCGCGTCGTCATAATAAGGGCTGTCGTGTGTATAGACGCGCCCGCTGTTCGGATCGGTTATCGGCCCTTTTGACAGCGCATCCCGATAACTCTTCGCGATCCCCTCATTTTCCGCGAAATACAGCCCATGTCCGTAAGCCTGCGCGCCCTCGCCGGTGCCGATCTTGGACAGATCAAAGCGGTCGAAATCGTGTGGAGAACCGTGATAGGCGCGGATGCTTTTCGGCGCTTCGCGGTAGAGGTCGTCAAGAGATTGCACCGCTTGGGCACTGGCCTTCGGCGGCTGAACGCCGGAGGCAATCGTCGTGCCGCCCTTGCCGGAGCCAGCGAAACCGCCGGTCATCGCTAACCCCGTGGCATCGAGCACCCGCTCTGCGGCCGGATCAGGCTCCGACCAGTGCCGCGGCTGGCCGATCTCGAGGTCGATGTCTCCCTTGTAGACGTCGCGCGGCAGCGTCGCGCCCGAAACGGCGCTGTCGATCAGGCCGGTGACGAGCGAACCACCATGACGCTGGCGATAATACGGACTCTGCGGATCGTCGATGTCGTAGATCTGACGCTGCGGTTGTGCTGGCTCCGGCGTCGCCATGGCCGGATTCGCCCCTTGCGCCTGCGCCCGCATCTGCTCGATGCGACGGCGCAATTCCGGGTCGTCCTTGTACGATTGGGTAATGCCGGCAATGGACGCGCCATAGCTCATCAGACCAGCCCTTTCCGGCGAAACAGGTCATCCCTGAAATTCGGATAAGCCTGGTTGGCCAATGGCGGCGGCTGCTGCATCTGGGGCTGCGGAATTGCACCTCCCGGCACGGCCCCGCCCTGTCCCGGCGCGGCTCCCGGCGCGGCCAGTTCAGCCATCACCGGCATGCCGCCGTTGTTCGACGTGCCCGGCGTCACCTCCTGGTTGTTGGCGGACATCGCCCGCGCCGCCAGGGTCATCGGGTTGCGGTAGGTGTCGCCCTGCGGGACCTGGGAGGCATACATCTGGTACAACGCCGCCATCTGCGCCGACTGGTCGGGCGGCTGCTCCACCTCCGTCAGCGGCGGCCGGGTGGCACGCTGCTTTTGCGCATCAGGCGTCACCATGGCCGGATTGGCGCCTTGCGCATCGGCTTGCTCAGCCCGCATCGCGTCGATGCGCGCGCGTAACTCGGGATCATTCCGATAGTCCCGGGTGATCCCCGCGATGGATGCACCGTAGCTCATCGATCGACTCCCCTGGCGCGTGACGGCTGCGTCGAGGTCGAGACGCCGCCGAGGATCGTCGCCGGCACCGGATCGACCACGTCGACGCGAATGCGCGTGCCGTGATGCGTCGAGCGGCCGAGATTGTTGACGGTGATTTTTTGCGCATAGCGCCCGACGCGGCCCATCGAGCGCGCCACCGGCCTGCTCCAATTGGCGCCGCCATCGTGCGACCACGACACCATCGCGGTCGGGTTGGTCTCGTACGGCGACGGCACGCGGGTTTTGCCCAGGGCCACGACGCAATCGATGTCGATCGACGGCACCCGCACGGAGGCCGGAAACGCCTTGATCGGGCCCGACTCGCAGCGGAAGCGCAAACGCCCGCCGTCCTCGCGGAACTCCTCCTGCATGATCCGGAACAGCTTGCCCTCCAGGAGATCCTGGCAGTACCAGAGGTGTTGGTACTGCACGGCCGACGTGCCGCGCCAGGACGTGTAGCCGTAGGAATCGCGGCGATGCCACGCGCCCGACTGGGTGTTGTATTCCCAGGTCCACGACTCGCCGTCCGGAGTGAATCCCGTCAACGAGAACACCGCCTGTTGCTCAAAGGCGTAGACCTGGGCGACGAGCGCGTCGGTGTTCTCGCGGCACGAGTAGATGTCGAAGGCCACGTCGTCGTTGCTGATGATTTTGGGCGTCAGCCCGTCCATCTGCCGCACGGTGAAATCCGATGCGACGAAAAACACGCCGCGCTCCCATTCCATCGAGCCGCCGGCCACGGCCCACGGCCCGAGCAGGCCGACATCAAGCGCAGTCTGGCGCTGGAACGGGAACGGGCTTGTCGCGACATCGACCCAGACCTCGATCGACTGCGTCGACATCAGCAGCAGCACCGCCTGCATGGCCTTGGCGCGCAACAACTTGTCGGCCACATAAGCCGTCTTGTCGAAGGAGCCGTCGGGAATATCGGGGTTCTGGAGTTGGCTCGCGGTGAAATAGCCGTTGGCGTGCGTGAACACGAAGTAACCGGAAAAGTACTCGACCGAATTGGGCTGGCCATGTGAGGCCAGGTTGCCGAGGGGATCGGGATAGACCGCCACGGTGTTGGTCAGATAATCGACCAGGTAAGCCCCGAGCTCCGTCACGACAACGATATTGGGTGAATCATCGCGCATGTTGTGCGCCATGGTCACCCGATCGGTTCCCGGCAGCAGCCCGATGACCTTGGTATCGACATCCCCGACGAGGCAGCGCAGTTCGTCGTCCCAGACATGAAACAATCGGTCGGACAGGGCGTGCGTGCCGCGTGCAATGCGCGCGGTCGCATCGGGCAGCGTGAGCTTGCGTAGCAATCCCGGTGTGCGCCGGATCTCGACGACGTCACCGATCTTGACCGCGTAGCCGTTGATCAGGTCGCCCTGGCCCTCGCCCGCCCGACGTCCGGGGAGCGCAGATGTCGGCCATGGCAATTGAACCGGAGGCATCTAAAAATACTCCCCGATCATGCGGACGTAGGTCGGCCCGCGCGTGCGCTGGAAGCGCAGCGCAGCTTCAGCCAGTCCGGCATTCTGCAGCACCGCCGCGCGCTCCTCGGCCGCGATACCGAACGTCTGCGCGTATTCGCCGGCAAGGTAGCGCGCGATCTCGCTCACCGCCTCGTCGGGCACGTCGGTGTTGACGTCGTCCACCGTGTAGACATGCGCCTTCGCCATCGCCTGGAGCTTGAACTCCAGGCTTTGGTCGACGGCGCGGTAATCCTCGGGCGGCAGATCCTGGCCGCTCTGGTACACGCCCAGTTCTTTCAGGATCTCCTGCACGAGGTAGGCCCGCGTTGCCATCGCGTCAGCTCCGGCGCGGAGCAGGTTTTTCCAGGGTCGCCTTGTCGGGCGTCTGGACATCCGGCGGCGGCTCGCCTTGCTTCGGCCGGCGCTCGCTCTGCGATTGCGATTGCGATCCCTCTTTGACGTTGCCGTCCTCGTCGAGCGATTCGATGTACTTGTCGGCGGCCTCGTCGCCCTGGGTGGCGCGCAGGCGCGCTTCTTCGGCCACGGCATTGGTCGCGGTGGTGTTCTCGGCCCCGCCGCCGAGGGTCTGCTGCTGCTGCGGCTGCTCCTCATGCTTGGGGCCGCCGTCGACCTGGAAGTAGCGGTTTTTGGCGAGCTTTTCGAGGATCGGCTTGGCGCGCTGCTCACCGAGCTTCTCGACCAGGTTGACGCTCTGGCCTTCCTTGAACAGCACGCCGCCGACCGTCACCAGCTTGTTGGTCTTGTCGGGATTCAGATATTGAACGCCAGGCCCTAACTTTTTCTCTTCAGGCATTGTCGTGTCCCTCCGGGGAATCAGATCAATCGCGATGGATATAGAAGGGGATGACGAGGCTCATGACGCCGGCGGCCGGTACCGCCGCCTCGGCCAGGAGATAGACCGGCGTGTCCTCGGTCAGCGGCGCTGCGGCGAGCGTGCCCGGCGCCAGGTTGGCCTTGTAGCCTGCCGTCTGCGGCGCGACGGTCGCGGTGGCGAGAATGCCCTCGGGCACGGTCTTGGATCCGACTTTCAGCGTCACGGCGGCCGTGAACGCAGTCGAGATGAAGCCATTCGCGGGCAGGATGATCGAGCCGCGCGGAATCGTGCCAATGTGAAACGCCAAGTTTTGGGTCAAGGCGACGCCGTTGCGCGGCGGCTGACCGAGAACGTCCTGGGCGGGCGGGGCCTGGTTGATGTGCACGGCGATGCCGTGCAGGCCGTTCATGTTGGGGAAGCCTCTCCAAGGCTTTAAAATCTTAGGATAGGTGGCCATTGATCAGTTCTCCGTTTTGGAACCTCTGTTAGTGGAGCATTAAAAAGGCACCCGGGGACGATGCGTTACGAAGGGTGTCCCCGGGCTTAGTCTCTCGATCAGCGCATGCCCAAGCCAATCGAGATCAGGAGGCTCAGAGATCCGGCGGTGCCGCGACGAAGATCGTCACGATGCCCCACTGGAGGAGGGCGGCGGTGGACGATTCGGGGTCGCGTTTCTTGAACACCTTGCCGACGCCCCACACGGCCTCGACGCCTCGTCCGATGAGAAACCCGTAATCGTCCTCAGATCGTTGAGTAGGTTTAGGTGTTTGACCCCACCCAACCGCGACCGCGTTCTGCCCGCACAAGAACATTGCTTGCTTATTGGCTGCCGGTGTGCCACCAGGGATAGTACAGTAGTCGGAAATCTCAGGAACTTCTCTGATTATTATTCCTCTATACTGGAGGTCTCCGTCAGCAAAAAGTGGATTCTTGTCAATACTTGTCTCGCGCGGACGAGCATTGGTGTTGGCGTCGACGATCGCCGGGTCGGCCGCAAGATCGCGGAAGGCCTCGGAACCGGCGAAGACCACGAACCACTCGCGGCCCTGATCCTCGTTGTCCATGTACGGCGTGATGCCGGGATCGGCACCGCGCGCCATGCGCTTGGCGAGCAGCAGGACCTTGGCGCTGGCGCGATCGGTCGGATCGTCCAGCATCGCCAGCGACGCGGCATGCGTCGAGACGAGGTTGGAGCGCGCCGCGCCAAACAGCACGCGGTCGGCGTTGTCGTTCTGCCACTTGTCTTTCTGCGCCTCGGTGGCTTCGAAGTATTTGATGCCGTTGACGCGCTGGCCCGAGGTGGCCTCGTTGCCGAGATTGACCGGGGGCGATTCGGACGGCAGCGCCATCAATGCCTGGCAGATTTCATCGCGCAGGATGGCGTTGCCCCATTCGGTCAGCAGGGGCCGCACGACCTCGAGCTGCTCGAACGATGACTTGCGCATCTGGGCGCGCGTCAAGAGGACGGCGTTTCTGGCCCAATCGACCCAGAGCCGCATGCCGTAGTTGTCGAGTTTTTCCTCGTTGCCGGTCAACGGGCCGGTGCTGACGCCGGGACCGCGCAACGACCCGACGATCGGAATCGACAGCACGTCGCCGCCGCTCTTGAGTTCGTTGGTGACCTGGATGATCGCGGTCGGCGATTCATCCATGTACGGCGAGAAGAAGTTGCCTCTCCGCCATTCGCGCATGATGCGCGTGCGCCATTTGACGAGCTGGTTGTTGACGTGAGTTGAGGTGACTGCCACCGGAGGCTCCTGGGAGCTGGTAGCGCGCCTTCATCCTATCGCTGTCGGCGGTGTTTCGGGCGCGCTGCTGCGAAGATCGCGGCGTCCGACCCGTCATTGCCGTCATCGTCCTCGGACGGGTTGCCCGAGGAGCCCATGCGGGAAATCGCGGTCGGAATCCGCTGCGCTTGCGGCCGAGGCTGGAATTGACCGTTGGGGCTGCGCGGGAGCGGTGGTGCCGCACCCGAGTTGCCGAGATATTCGTCGATCACCCGCTGCTTGAACGCGTCAAGGTCGTCGTCACCGAGTTCGCGGTCGCGGGTGGCGCGCCTGTGCCATTGCACCATGGCTTCGCCCGGCGAGGCCGAGTTCATCACGGCAAAATAGGTTTGGGCGTCCTTGCCGTCCTTAACGGTTTCGTACCAGTCGGACCAGGCCGACCTGAACTTGTCGCCGTGGCGGGATTCCGCAGCGAGAAAGTCCTGGTTGATCATGAGCTGGGCGATCTGCTGCTCCAGCGGCTGGGTCCATTCGGTGCGAAGTTCGTTCAGGGTGCCATCGGGGTCCGAGAACAGGCGCTCGGACAAGGCCGGCTTCTGTTCGCGGGCCTGGCGCTCGCGCTCGTGCTGCTGGTAGCGTTCGAGCTGCCGGTCTCGTTCCTGGCGGCGTTCGCGCTCGTCGAGCAGAGCCTGGAGCAAGCCCGCGTTGGAGCGATCCTCGACGCCTTCCATGCCCGGAGGCGGGGCTGGCGGTTGCGGTTCGGCACGGTCACGCGGTGGGGCGGGAGCATCGGCCCCGCGTCCCATCTCCCGGATGGCATCGTCTACGGCTTGATCGACAGGGGTGCGTTCGACGGGACTCGTGGTGTCGGGTGCCCCTTCGGACTGTCCGGCATCCTCGAAAATCTGCCGCTCGATGCCACCTGCCATGAGGTCAATTCCTGCGTCTGGGCTGTCACGTCGCCCTGGCCACGAAGCGCCCTTTGCAGTCGGCGGCACTGGCGATCGGCTCCGGGGCCGACCCGACCCGGTGGTATCTGGATACCACCGCGAAGGCGTCCTTTATAGGCACAGTTGTCCCGTTAAGTCCAATCTGTCGCGATCGGTCAAGTCTGGGGAGGGCTGAATCGCCTGTGCTAGCCTCGTTTGGCTTCAAACGTTCGTTTGTACGCAACGCACGGACAGCCGGTCCTATTTAGGAATGTGAAGGTAAGCCTATGAGCGCCTGTCGATGGATCAAAGACCCTGATGTTCCCGGTGGGCGCTTCCTTGTGCCCGGTTGCTGGAACAGGGTCATCCATGGCGACCATGCGGATTGCCACTGTCCGCGCTCGACAGGCCCCTCCCTGGAGGATCGCGTCGACACGTTGGAGCGGCGACTTAAAGAGGCCGAGGCCGAGCTTTCGGCGCTCCGTACACAATCGGATGTCATGAGCAACTGATCAGTTGAAGACGTCTTTTAAGCCAGGGGTCAGGCGGTGTCGGACTCGTCGTCCGGGCCAGTCACTTCAGCGCTTCCCGGGCGACCGCCCATGCAGCCTCTGCCTGATCTTTGGTACCACCATAGCCGTATGCTTTCTGAAGCGCCCTGATGACGGATTTCAGCCGCTCGATTTCGACGTCTCGATCTTCGATCCGCTCCAGCGCCACACCGGCCCAATTGATCCCGTTAACGATCAGCTCACCGCTCTCTGCCATTCTGGCGAGAATATCAAGGGCTCCGTCTGTCTCTGTGTTTTTCATGCGCTGCCAGAGGGCTCAAGCGCTGTCGGACTCGTCGTCCGGGCCGGACTGGTCCTGCTCGTCCTCGACCCGGTCCATGGCCTCGGTGAGGGAATCCAGGATGTCCTGCACCGGGATGCCCTTGTCCAGGTAGGACCGGATCAGCGCTTCCAACTCGCTCTCAAATGTCATGGTCGCCCCCTAGGCTTACCGATCGATGGGACCGATGGCGGGCGCGGCGGCGGCTTGGTCAGCATGCCCGCAGGGGCTTCTGAAATTGTCTTGGCCTCCTGCGTGACCTTGTCGGCCTGGGCCAGCTTCAGCAACTGGTCCGCCCGCGCCGTCTCAAGCCCCGACCAGCCCATCTGTGTGGCGGCCTGTGCCTTGGCGGCATGCTCCTGCGCCTTGGCCATGTTGACCTCGAACAGGCCAGGAGGCGGCGGCGGTGGCTCGCGGGCAGCCGGGATATGCGCGCCGACCTGGATCTTGTGATCGATCTCATTGGCCTTGGCCTGGTCGAGCCGGGCCTTGGCCAGATCAGCTGCGGTGTCGACCTGCTGCGCCGGGCCGCGCTGCGCCTCCATGATCGTCGCCTGCGCCTCGACGCCCGCCGTCTGCGCCTCGGCCAGGGCCTGCTGGCCCTTGGCCTGGTTCAGGCCGGCCTGGCTCTGCAACTGCTGGATCTGCGCCTGCAGCAACTGCATCTGCAACTGCATCGCCATCTGATCCATCGGCTTGGGCTGCTGCGCCGCCGCGATCTGTTGCATGATGCGCTGCTTCGTGGATGAGGGCAGCGGCGACAACTCGATGATCATCTCCGGCGGCACCTCGGCCCCGCCCTTGGACAGCGCCAGCACGGTGTCGAAAGTGTCGGCCATGGTCGAGACGCTGTCAGGCCCCTCGTCGATGATGATGTCCACATCGAGCGCCGCGAGTTGATTCAAGACCTGCGGCTTGCCGGTCTCGGGGTCCAATTGCCAGCCATTGACCTGGATGAACTGCGCTAGGTTCTCGTCGTCTGTGACGCGGATCCATCTGGGCGCCTGCCAGATTTCCTGAATGGCGTTCCAGGTCTTTCTGTACACACGCAACTTCCAGCCGCGATAGGCGGTCATGAAGCTGCCGAGTTCGGCAATGCCCGCCGCCTGCAGCAACTGGATGGCGCGACCGGATTCGGCCGGGATGTCGGAGCCGATCAGGCCCGGATTCGGCCCGTAGGTGTCGATCTCGGCCTTGGCTTCGGCCAGCAGTTCCAGATTGCCGGCGACCACCGCCTGCGCCTGCGGATCGTCCGGGGTGATCTCGCGCCCGACGTTTTTCACCACCCAGCCATCGGCTCTGGCGTATTCGCGCCGCGCCGTCTCGACGTCGTCGACAGCGCCCTCGTCGGCAATCACGCGGCGGCTGTTGAGCTGATGCAATGCCTTCGATCGGCGTTGGTTGACCTCGTCCTGGGGCGATTTCAGGTCGCGGAAGGCGCCGTAGCGGTCGCCGTCGTGATCGACCTCATAGCTCAGAAGCTCGTACTTGTGGACGTCGCGCGACTTCTCGTCCTTCAGATACGTGCGGCCCCACTCGAGCATGGTCTGGCCGCAATAGATCATGTAGTGCCACTCGCTGCCAGCCATGTACCAGTGATCGACGATGCGCACGCGCTTGCGGTCGTCCTTGGACACCCAATCAATCTCGTGGCGCTCGTCGCCGCGGTCGTACTCGGTGGTCGGCGCCGTCTCGCGGTAGGCTAAGAGTTCTTCCTCGTATTCGGGCCAGGTCTCGACCGCCTCGTCGACATCGATCCAGCGTGTCGTGCCGAGGTAACGGGCATCGCTGAAATCCAGTTTGCAACTTCTGGGATCGTAGAAGAAATCACGTTGGTCGATGACATCCCATTCCAGTTCCGGGTCAGCCTGATCGCCCTGGACCAGCACCAGTTCGACACCCGACAGGCCGCGGATCGCGGTCTTGCGCGCCACCGTGGTGGATTGTTCAGTCCACTGCCAGCCAAGTGCATAGTTCAGGGTCTTGGTGGCGATTTCGGCGCCGTCCTCGGCCTGGCGCTGGGGATTGCGCGGGTAGGCCTTGGGGTCCTGCCTGAGCTTCTCGATGATGCCGCAGATCGTGTTGATCTTGCGCTTGATGCGGTTGTAGGTGACGACCGGCTGTCTGCGTTCTTCCAGAACCTGCAGCTCTTCCTTGGTCCATTGCACGCCGTGGAAGTAACGCTCGGCCTGGGCCGATTCGGCGTTCTCGGAATACTTCGCCCCGACTGCGTTGGTGAACGATTTCTTGAGCTTGGACAGCGAGCGTCGGGGCGGCTCCTCGCCCTGCGGGGGCCGAGCCGGGGCTTGCGGCCGGGTGCGCTCTGGTGGCTGCGGGCCGGGAAACGGCAGGACGTTCGGTGAAGCCCCGGCTGCCATCACACGCTCTCCTCAGAAGGCCGGTTCAACGTGGCGCGCAAGCCGTCCGGGGTGTAATCCTGCGGGTAATACCGGATGCCATCAGGATCGCGAAAGCGCTGCACCCGAACGCCCTTGAACACGATCTGACGGATGCGCTCGACTGAGATCCCGTATTTGCGGGACAGGTCGGCATAGGTCAGGCCTTGGGCAAAGTCCGCCAGAACGGCCGCGTTGCGCTCGGGCATGAGCTTGTTGCCCATCAGGTCAGCCCGTGGCCCTGGAGTCGACGCTCACCCAAGGTGGGCAGATCGCTGTCCTCGCTCGGCGGCCGATAGCCGGTGTCCTGCATCGGAATCAGGTGCGTCTCTTCCGGCATGACCCATTCCTTGGTCAGCTTCTTGAGCGCGAACATCACGTCCTGGGCGTCGGCGCCCTCGTCGATGACGACCATCGAAATGGCCGCCTTGAACTGACCCACCAGATGATCGACCGTGCCATACGCCATCACACCCTCCTTGGAGCGGAGGTGGTGGCTCCCGCCGGGGACACCGCCACCTCCCAGGCTTCCGGACCTGCCCGCACGACGGTCCCATGCCTGGGTTACGATAGCATTGCCGCTCAGGTAAGGCTACGCGCCGCCCGTTCGATGGCGCTGTGAATGGCGTCAAGCTGCTGTCCCACTTCGTCAAGCCCCATGAGTTGCCTGCCAAAGAGGTGCTCGGGCTTGGGACGATTGTCCCGGACG
>Ga0190275_10000354_pt1 | contig 42905 bp, 40 predicted proteins | sample Popmic550T_FD_133745 | JGI IMG/M metagenome (GOLD analysis project Ga0190275, IMG submission 133745) | Populus adjacent soil microbial communities from riparian zone of Yellowstone River, Montana, USA - 550 T | ecosystem: Environmental > Terrestrial > Soil > Riparian zone > Trees stand | place... | reverse complement strand
CGGAACATGTGCAGCCAGACCGCGATGACCATGGCGTGCGCACCCCAGCGGTGCATCTCGCGCATGATCCCGAACGGCGCCTGCTCGCGCAGGTCCATGATGTCGGTGAAGGCGTACTCGATGGTCGGCCGGTAATAGAACATCAGCAGCAGGCCGGTGACCGTCTCGACGAGGAAGAGGAAAAACGAGGTCCCGCCCATGCACCAGGTGTACGACATGCGCACGCCCGAGCGGCGGACCTTGACGGGATGCAGGTGGAGGATGAGCGAGCCGAGGACCGCGAGCACGCGCTTGCGGTTGGTGTTGGGGATGCCGACCCGGAAGACGGACTTCCAGATCTGCGAGTTGACGATACCTTCCTGGACTTGCTTCAGGGTCATCCAGTTCCCTCTAGCTCGCAGCTCTCAGCTCGCAGCTCTCAGCGTCTTCCTGCGAGCTGAGAGGTGCGACCTGCGAGCTCATAATTTGAGAAACGACTCCGCGTTCGCCCAGTCGCCACGCTCCTGGAAAAATTGAACGGACTTGTCGACGACGATCTGGCCGTCGGCCGGATCGATGAAAATCTTGGCGCGCTCGAGGGGGCGCGGTGCCGGTCCCTCGAAGTTGATCCCGGTCTTGTAATACCCGCTGCCGTGGCAGGGGCACTTGAACTTGTTCTGCGACGGGAGCCAGTTCGGCGTGCACCCGAGGTGGGTGCAGGTGGTGATGAGGGCGTACATCATCTCCTCATTGCGCACCATCCAGATGCCGTACTTGTCCTTCCAGCGCTCGTCGACCTCGCCGACCGAATAATCGCCCGGCAGCCCGGCCTTGAACTTCTGCACCGGCTCGAAAAGGACGTTGGGAAAGAGGAACCGGACGGAGATCGTCGTCAGACCACCGAGCGCAGCGGCCAGGGCCGCCCACGCGGTGGTCAGAAGAAGAGGGAACTTGCGCCGGGTAACCTCCCCCTGCTCGCGGATTTCCGCCGCAGCGCTCCCCGCGAGGGGGGTCTTCGGGGCCACTTGATAGGGCGTAATTTGCTCAGACATTTGGAGGAGTTCTGAGACTCTTCGCGGTGGGCGGTACTATCGGTGAAAACGGAAAGCGAGTCAAGAAGAAGGAGACTTACTTCAGCGCTTCTTTCGCCGCCGACTGCACCTGCAGCGAGGGGTCGCTCTGGGCGAGCTTTTCAAGGATCGGGCGGGCATCCGCCGGCGCGATCTTCACGATGGCGGGGATGGCGGCGAGGATGGTGGCGTCTTTCTGGTCGGGGCGCATGCCGGGGACGCGGTCGAGGCGCTGGCGGTCGAGCATCTCCCGCAGGACGCCGATGGCCCGGGTGTCGCCGAAGCGGGCCACGGCGATGGCGGCGTTGTAGCGGACGTCGGCGATCGGGTCGGTCAGCGCTCCCACGAGGAGCGGCACGGCGGCCGGGTCGCCGATCTCGCCGAGGGCGTAGGCAGCCGCCTTGCGCACATCGCGCTCATCCTTCGAGAAGACCTGCAGGAGAGGCGGCACGGCGGCACGGTCGTGCAGCCGGCCGAGCGCCAGGGCGGCATAGATGCGCGTCTCGGGCGCGGGATCGTTCAGGGCGTCGACGAGGAGCGGCGTGGCGCGCCGGTCGCCGAGGTTGCCGAGGACCATGCTCAGGTACTGGCGGATGCGGGGATCGTCGTTCTTCGCGTCGCGATGCACCCGCATCACGTCCTCGACCAGGTTCGGGTACTTCTTCGCCTGGCCGGCGTTGATGAGCTGGGAGAGCTGATACGCGGCCTGCCACCGCTCCCGCCGTCCTCCCGAGCGCACCTCGTTCAGGTAATCGGGCACGGTCTGCTCGTCCGAAGCCATCCTCCCGAACAGGAAGAAGATCGCCACCGCGATCGCCACGATGCCGAGAGGAAACAGGACGAACTGGAAGAGGATGGTGCGGGGCGATTCTTTGGGAACGTCGTTCGAGATCGAGGGTTCGGTCATCGCTTGATTAAGGCAGAAGTCAGAAGGCAGAGGGCAGAAGGGTGGCGCCGGTTTTCACTTCTGCCTTCTGCTTTCTGCTTTCATCTCCCGGTTCCCATCACCACAAAGTCCGGCAGATACGTCTTCAGCTGCGTCGGCGCGTCGGGGACGATGATGGCGTCCTTGTCGCAGACGCTCTCGCAGAGGCGGCAGGCGACGCACTTGTTCTGCTGGACGTAGGCGATCTTGTAGTGGTTGGCGAGGGTCTCGTCGTTCGCGTCCACCATGCTGATGCACTCGAACGGGCAGATGTCGACGCAGAACTCGCAGCCGGTGCAGAGGTCCTTGACCACCTCGGCCTTGGGGATGTCCTTTGGCTTGATGCGCGGGATCAGCTCACCGTGCTGGTTCTGGATGGCGTCGACCGGACAGTAGATGCCGCACACCGAGCAGTCGATGCAGCGCTCCGGGTGGATGTAGTACTGACCCTTGCTCTCGCCCCAGATCGTGTTCGTCGGACACTTGATCTCGCAAACCGAGCATCCGATGCACTTATCGGTAATGAAATGTGGCATGTCCGGTCAGTGTAACGTAACGATCAAGTATGGTTACTCCACCCGCTCCGGTTATACCGAAAGCAGCTCCGAGATCGTCTTGATGAGGTGCGACGACTGGATGGGCTTGCTGATATAGGCGTTGGCGCCGAGGGCCAGGCCGCGCTCCCGGTCTTCCTCGGCCCCCTCGGTGGTGATGATGATGATCGGGATGTTCTTGAGCTGCGCGTTCTGCCGCACCAGCGACACCAGCTTCAGCCCGTCCATGACCGGCATATTGATGTCCGTGAGGATCAGGTCGATGCGGTCGGGGCCGGACAGCTTCTTGAGCGCGTCCACGCCGTCCACGGCCTCGATGATCTTCGCGTTCTTGAATCGCTTCAAAGAAAACGAGATCAACTGCCGCATGGTCGGCGAGTCTTCGACGACCAGGAAATTCGCGTTCTCCATCCCCACTGGTGTCTGGCCTCTCCCTACGTTGTGGTCGTGAGCAGGTCGAGGAAGCTCTGGATCGTGTTGAGCTTCCGTTCGGACTGCGAATACAGCTTCGACGAGAAGATCGCCGTCGCGGCGTGCGCGGCCAGCAGCGAGAAGAGCTCGTAGTCGACCGCCGAGAAGGCGTCCTTCTGCTGCAGCAGGCGGTAGATCACGATCAACCCGATGACGTGCTCTTTGATCTTCAGCGGCACGGCCGCCAGCGGCTTCTCGATGGTGATGGCGCCGCCGTCGATGTCCTGGTTGACGTAGTAGCTCTCGCCGGTCTTGGCGACGGTGCCGAGGACTCCCTCGCCGAGGCGCGTGGAGATCGACTCCAGCCCTGGCATGACGTCCTCGCCTTCATAGGCGATGGCCTTCAGCTCGTTGGTCTTCTCGTCGAGCAGCAGGATGGCGAACGACTCCGCGCCAACCAGGTTGATGATGATCTCCTGGACGATCTGGATCACTTCGCGGAAGTCGAGCGTCGAGTGGAGCTGGTAGCTGGCCACGTACAGATTGGCCAGGTTGTTGTTCTGCTCTTCGATCTCGATGTAGCGGTTCGCGAAGTCCTTGTTCTCTTCCTCGACCTCGCGGAAACGCTGGGCGATCCGGCGATTTTCCTCGGAGAGCTGGCTGATCTGCTCGCGCAGACGCCGGACTTCGTCGTTCGAAGCGCCGCCGGCATGCTCCGTCTCCAGCGATGCGAGGCGATAGCGGAGACGCTGGTTCTCGCGGAGGAGCTCCTCGGTGAACTCCTTGCCCTTGTTGAAGATCTCGAGAAACTTCTCGGCTTTTGATTCTTCGCTCATCTCTCTCGGCTGCCCGTAAGCCGGGTGAATGTAGCACAGCTTGTCACGGTCCCGTGCACAACCTTCGGATGGCGGCGGGGATCAGCGACAGCGACAGCACCTCGTCCACCGCGCCGGTCTTGATCGCCTCGGCAGGCATGCCGAAGATGATCGCGCTTTCGCTCGATTCCGCGATCGTTTTGCCGCCCCGCTCGCGGATCTCGCGGACAGCTTCCGAGCCGTCGTCTCCCATCCCGGTCATGATCACCGCCACCAGCCGCTCGCGGCAGGCGTTGCTGGCGGTTTTCAGCAGCCGGTCCACCGAGGGGGCGTAGAGATCGCTCGACCCCGCGGGGAAGACGCGGAACTGCAGTCCTTCGGGGATCCGCCGCACCTCGGACTGCATGCCCCCGGGCGCGATGTAGACGCAGCCCGGCAGCAGCATCTCCCCATCCCGCCCTTCGCTGACTTCGAACGGCGTGAGCTTGTTGACCCGCTCGGCGAAGAGGCGGGTGAACGTCGGCGGCATGTGCTGGGCCACGACGAACGGCACCGGCAGCCGCGGCATGGCCTGGAAGAGATGCTGGAGGGCAGGCGGTCCGCCGGTCGAACAGCCGATGGCCACCAGCTCGATCCCTCGCGGGCAGGTCTCAGTGACCGCGGCGTCGGCCGCAACCTCGGCGTGCTCTTCCTGCACGCGCCGGCGGAGGTTGTCCATCCGCACCTGCGCGCTCTGCTGGACTTTCGCGACGAGGTCTTTCTGGATCTCCTCGAGCCGCGGCGAGACCCGCCCCCCCGGCTTGGCGATGAAGTCGAGCGCTCCCAGCTCCAGGGCCTTGAAGACGCTCCGGTCGCTGGCCCGCGACGAGACGGCGATCACCGGCGTCGGCAGGTTGACCATCAGCCAGCGGAGGAACGCGAAGCCGTCCATGATCGGCATCTCGAGGTCGAGCGTGATCACGTCCGGCCGGTGCTTCATCACCTGCTTGATCCCGTCCTCGCCGTTGACCGCAGTCCCCGCGACCTTAATGCCCGGATCGGTCTCCAGCATGCGCGAAAGCGTCACACGGTTGTATGCCGAATCGTCAATGACGAGGGCGCGGATGGGCGGACGAGAGGACGACACCGCGCGCAATTCTATGCGGGGTTGCCGGTTACTGGTTGCTGGTCACGCGAGATTCGGCGGAGTGGCCGTCAGTCATTTCCGCACCGGCCGCGGCATTTCGGGAGTGGTGGCCTGTGTTGTGAAGGACGCGAAGATCCGTTGCATGAGAGAGAGCCGCCCTTGAGTCACCGATGAGGCCGCGTGGTATCTTCGCGAGTCCGCTGTCGTGTTCGGCCCGAGGTCGATCACCATTGAAAGGGTATTGATGACCTCGACCACCATGGCGCATGCCACAGACTACGAAACCGCCGCCCGCCCGACCCGCCCCGGAGATGCTCCGATCATCTCCAGCCTCGGGCCGGAACCGTGGAAACAGCCGTGGTGGAGAGTCGCCAAAGGCGACCGGCCGACTTTCTTCTTCATCATCCTCATCCACATCCTGGCAGCGATCGGTCTCGTGCTCTACCCGACGCCCGGCTGGAAGGTGATCGTCGGCGCTGTCGCCCTCGGCTGGCTCGGCGGTCTCGGCACTACGGTCGGCTATCACCGTGCCCTCGCCCACACAGCCCTCCGGCTGCATCCGGTGGTGAAACACTTCCTCATATTCTTCGCCATGTTCAACGGCTCCGGCTCGCCGGATTCGTGGACGGCGAACCATCGCCAGCATCACTCCAAGGTCGAGACCGCGGAAGACATCTCCAGTCCGGCCATCGGCGGCTTCTGGTGGTCGCACCTGCGCTGGCTCTGGCAGGCGGGCGGCGTTCCCCTGCAGCGCTGGTCTCCCGATCTCGACCGCCCCGAGTACCGCTTCTGGAAACGGATGCAGATCCCGCTGCTGGCGCTCTCGCTCTTCGGCGGCCTGGCGTTCGGCATCCCGGCCTTCTTCTGGCTCGGACCGATGCGCCTCGTCACCTCGCTCCACGCGCAGTGCTTCGTCAACAGCATCGCCCACATGCGCGAAGACCGGAAGCCCGGCGAAGACTCCTCGCAGAACATCGGCTGGCTCGCCTTCCTGCACTTCTTCCAGGGAGAGAACTGGCACAGCAACCACCACGCGAAGCCGTCCTCGGCCCGTTTCGGATGGAAGCTGTGGCAGATCGACTTCGGCTGGTACATCATCGTCCTGCTCGAAAAAGTCGGCCTGGCGACCTCGGTGAAGCGGCCGTCCGGCATTCAGTAGTTCCAAGTGCGAGTCGACAACGTCCCCTGGTACTGGCGCCCGCTCTGGCTCGTCTGGAGCTGGTTTCTCGCCATGACCTGGGGCACGTCGCTCGTGCTCCTCAACGCCACCTGCCGCGTGCGGTTTCACGGCACCGAGCGCCTTGTCGAAGGCGGGAACTACATCTACAGCTTCTGGCACCGCTTCCTCGGCGTCTGGTTCGTCGCCGCCCTCCGCCGGCAACGAGGCCACGCCTGGCTCCAGCACCCGGCGGCGTACATGCAGCCGGTCCACATCGTCCTGCACCTGATGGGAGTACGCACCGTCCTCGGCTCGAGCGGTGAAGAAGGCCGCCGCGCCGCCGCAACTCTCACCGAGCTGGTGAAGAACGGCGCCTCCACCTCCATCACCCCCGACGGCCCGCGCGGCCCTGCCCACGAGCTGAAAAAAGGGGTCCTCCACATTGCCCTCGGCAGCGGCATCCCCATCGTCCCGGTCCGCATGCACACCCGTCCGTCGCTCCGATTGCCGACCTGGGACCGCAAAGTCTTCCCCCTCCCCTTCGCCCGCATCGACATCACCTTCGAGACCCCGATCCACGTGACCGCGGAGAACTTCGAAGAAGCGGGGCGGCGGGTGGCGGAGGGGATGACGGGGCCCTGACGCACGCCCCTTGCGGCGAGACGCCGTGCGCCGGCGAGACGCCGCCGGGCCAGCCCGCGCGACGCGGGCGCTCCATGCGTGGACCGCACGCGACCCGCAGAGTCGTTGCACGCGTGGAGCGCAAGCGACCCGTTTACCCGCGGCGTCGGTCCATGCGTGGAGCGCCGACGTCGCGTCGGCTGGCCCGACGGCGTCCCGCGCCGGCGTTCTGGTGCGGCCGCCGCGCACGTTCATCAGCGCGCCGCGCGCACAACTCACCATCCTGGCAAGTAGCCTGCGGGAGCCGCCGAAGGCGGCGAAAGAACTGTAGGCGAATGGCCTTTTCTGTCGCCCGCTCCGCGGGCTCACCTGGCGGATTCCGGTAGTACCCGGCCTGAAGACCGGGCCTACAGGTCTTTTGCCGCCTACGGCGGCAGAAACAAGGCGGTGCGCCACGTGCTGTCAGAGACCGTCCCCTCCGAGGAACTCCGAGGAACCGGCTACTTCTGGTAAACCATGTCGTTCTTCAGGTGCCGCAGCTTGAACTGCGTGGAGAGCGAGATCAGGGACTCGGAGTGGCCCAGCAGGAGGTAACCGCCGTCGACGAGGCGGTTGTAGAAGTTGTTGACGACGACCTTCTTCGAGGAGTCGTCGAAGTAGATGATGACGTTGCGGCAGAAGACGACGTCGAGGTGGCCGAGGAGGGAGACCCGGGCTTCGTCGTAGAGGTTGAGGCGGCCGAAGGAGACCCGGTTGCGGATCTCGTCGCGGACGCGCCAGGAGGCTTCGGTGTCGCGGGTGAAGTATTTCTCGCGCAGGGCCGGGCTGGTGGCGCGGAAGGCGTTCTCCCGGTATTGCCCTTTTCTCGCCTTGCCGAGCACCTGCTGGTTGATGTCGCTGGCGAAGATCTCGAACGTGGCGTGCTCGTACCACCCCGCCTCGCTGAGCAGCATGGCCAGCGAGTACGGTTCTTCGCCCGACGAGCAGCCGGCCGACCAGATGCGGATCTTCTTCAACGTCTTCCGCGCCAGGAGGTCGGGGACGATCTCCTCGGTGAATGCCTGGAGCTGGGCCGGCTCGCGGAAGAAGTAGGTCTCGTTGGTGGTGACGAGGTCGAAGATCTGGTCGAACTCGGCGTCGGCGCGGGGGTCGTACTGGAGGAAGTAGAAGTACTTCTGGAACGAGTCGAAGTTCAGCTCCCGCGCGCGCGGCGAGAGCCGCTTCTGCAGCAGGTACTTCGACGTGTCGTTGAACCACATGCCGGAGCGTTTGTAGATCTGCTCCCGCAGCAGCCGGAAGACGTCGTCCGGCAGCTCCATGTGATGGTTCAACGAGAAGTTGAAGGTCGACATGCTGAAGGGAGAGATGAGTGCTGAACGATGAACGATGAACAGAAGCTCATCGCTCATCGATCATCGTTCATCGCTCTGCCTCGCCACTCCTTTTCATGGCCTGCAGGATGGCTGCGATCACCACTTCTTTCCTGCTGTCGGCGGTACGCCACACCTCCTCGAGCAGGTCGCGATAGAGCTCTCTGTGCCGGACGAACACCTCCGAGACGTCGTCGAGGATGGCGGTGTTCTCCAGCGCTTTGAACAGGAACGGGAACGAGGTGCGGTCGGCGACGTGGTCGAGGGCGTGGATCGCCGACTGCTGGACGTAGGTGTCGGGGTCGTCGAGCGCGCGGTGGAGCGACGGGAGCGCGGCCCGGTCGCCGCGGGCGCCGAGGGAGGTCGCCGCGGCGGCGCGCAGGCGCCAGTCGCCGCTGGTGAGCGCCGTGAGCAGGCGCTGGAAGACGTCCTGCCCCGGGATGCGCGCCAGGGCCAGCATGGCCGCGCGCTGGATCTCCGGGTCCTGCTCGTCGAGACAGCGGAAGAGCACGTCCTTCACCCGCGGGTCCTGCGACTTGCCGAGCGCCTCGATGACCGCGATGCGCACCGGCGGCGGGTCGTGCATCAGGTGGCGCAGCAGCGGCTCGACGGTGGCCGCATGGCGGTACTCGCCCAAGGCCTGCGCGGCGGCGGTGCGGATCCAGATGTCGCCGTCGTCGAGGGAGCTGATAAGCGGCTCGAGCCCCGTCTCGGGACGATGCCGCACGATGGCGTTGATGGCCGCCAGGCGGACCGCCGTCGACTCGTCCGCCAGCGACAGCACCAGCTGGTCGGCGAAGCGCTCCTCGCCGAACTTGCCCATCAGCGAGATCGCCTTCTGCCGGATCACCGCGTCGCTGTCTTTCGACGCCAGCAGCAGCTCGTCGTGATACCCCTCCCCCTGGATGTTGACGTAGACGGAGAGGGAGTTGAGCTTGATCGGCACGGAGGGCGACTGCAGGAGCTTGCGGATCTTGGCCAGCACGTCGCCCTGGATCTCGGTGAAGGCGGAGACGAGGGCAGAGATGGCGTTGACGGCCGCCTGCTGGCAGGCGACGTCGGAGTCGTCGAGCTTGGTCAGGAGGTAGTCGATGGAGGCGGGGTCGGGGATCTCCCCCAGCGTCTCAATGGCCAGCCGCCGGATCATCGGGTTGTCGTGATCGAGGAACTGCATCACGCTCGGGACGATCTCCCGCCCGCCGACGACGTTCGCCACGCGCAGCAGGAGGGCGACGACTTCGTCTTCTTCCTCGTTCTGCAGCGCCGATAGGAGTGACGGGATGCCCGCGGGACCGAAGTCGATCAGCCCCTGCGCGGCGATCTCCGAGGTGTCGGGCTGCTCGAGGTGCGACAGCAGCACCGGCAGCGCTGCCTCATCGCCCGACCAGCCGAGGAACTTGAGGATGAAGGCCTTCACCTCGCGCTTCGGCGTGGTGTGCAGGTGGTCGATGAGCGGCGCGATCTTCTCGCGCGGGAACGACTCCCGGAAGCGCGACTGGATGAGCTGCCGCTCTGCTTCTTCGACGATTCGCGGCTTGCTCGCCTCGGCGATGCGGACGAGGGCCCGCAGCGCGGTGAGGTTGAGCTTCTCCTCCTCGGCGATGATCTTGAGGAGGAAGTTCACCGTACCGACGTCGGCAATCTTGCCGACCGACTCCAGCACCGGCTTGCGCAGCGACTTCTCGGCGTAGAGCGGCAGGATGGCCGGCAGCGCGGAGCGGTCGCCGATCTCGCCGAGGGCCTCCACGAGGTGGAACTTCAGCCAGAGGTCGTCCTTGGTGCGCAGCGAGCGCATCAGGTTTGGGAGCGCCGAGGCGTCGCGGTACTTGCCGAGCGAGGAGACGATCGAGGAAGCGACGTTGATGTCCGTCTCGCCGTCCAGCAGCTCGATCAGCATCTTGAAGCCGGCCGGGCTGCGCAGGTCGCCGATCAGGTTGACCAGCGACAGGCGGACGTCGATGTCGAACTCGATGCGCAGCCGTTCGACGATCGGATGGATGGCCGGCTCGCCGATCCGGATCAGCGCCTCGGTCGCGGAATTGCGCTTCCCTGCGTTCTCCGGGTCGGCCAGCGCGCCGATCAGGCCGTTGACGATCTCCGGCCGCGCGTCGCGCACCAGGCCGTCGACGATGGTCTTGCGCACGCGCCAGTCCTTGTCGCCGAGGAGCTCAAAGAGCAGCGGCAGGTTGCGGTCGTCGGCCGTCTGCGCCACCAGCGACGCCGCCTTCTGCCGGGCATCGGGGTCGGTCGAGCGCGCCTGTTCCAGGATGTGCGGATCGGCTGCGCTCATTGCGTTCCTGTCCTGAGGCGCGCCAGCTCCTCGCGCTTCATCTGCACGAACTGCTGCAGCGTCTCGGTGTAGATCTCGCTGTCCTGGCGGATGCGCAGCGGCACGCGCGAGTCGTAGTACTGGCGCCCTTCCTCGATCTCCTCGCGGAGGATCTCGAAGAAGTTGTTGTCGCGGATGCCCTCGTCCACCTTCTGGACGTGGTAGATGATGATGTCGGAGAGGATCAGGCGCGCCAGCCGGCGGGCCTCGTCGTACTCGCGCGGCTCGATCGGAAACTCGCTCGTCGTGCCGACCTCGGGGAAGAGCTTGCGGATGATCTGGCGGAACTCTTTCTCCGGGATCTGTTCTTCGATGTATTCGTCGGCGCCGTAGAGGTTGGTCGGGTTGGCGCGGAAGCGGTTCGCCCGGAAGAGCGCGCCGATGAGGATGACGTGGGTGTTCTCGAGCGCCGGATCGGCCTTGATCTCCTCGGTGACTTCGACGCCGAGCTTTCCCTTGAGGTAGACGTTGACGATGACCAGGTCTGCGCGGGTGCGGCGGACGTACTCGACCACCGGCTCGCCGTTGTCGAAGTACTCGACGTCGAAGCCGAGGCGGCGGAGGTGCTCGCCGAGGAAAGAGCGGAACGGGCGCGGCTCGTCGGCCACCGCGGCGATGCGCCGGCGCGGGATGCGCGGCGGCGGCTCCGGCTCGGGCTCCGGCAGCGGATGCCTGCCGCTGGAGGTCTTCGGCTTCAGGATCATCTGGTATTCGCACCGCGGGCAGACGACGCGGACGGCCGCGGTGAGCGGCAGGTTGATCGCGGCGCGAAACGTCGAGCCGCACTTTTTGCAGGTCAGGTCCATTGCTGAATTCCGGGGAGCGGCCTCACGCCGTCTGTGCCGCGAGCGCCCTGTGGTCGAGCAGTTTGTCCAGATCGAGCAGGATCGTCAACGCACCGGCCGTCCGGAAGACCCCACGGATGGAGTCGTCGAGCTCCGTGGCGTGGACGACCGGGTGGGGCTCGATCTCCCCGGCGGCGATCTTGACGACCCGCAGGACCCGGTCGACGACGAAGCCGACGATCTCGTGCTGGAAGTCGATGACCACGACCCGGGTGTCCGCATTCACCACCGGGACGACGGTGTGGCGCAGCTTCCGGCGGACGTCGACCAGCGTGACGATCGTCCCGCGGAGGGAGATGATCCCGACGACGGACGAGTCGGCGTTGGGGATGCGGGTGTGGGCGCGCGGCGTGACGATCTCCACGATGCGCTCGATGTCGACGGCGTACTGCTCGCCGGCGATGATGAAAGTGAGCAGCTCGAGCTGCGTGCCCGTCGTCTCTTCGACTGCCTGGACGGATCCGACGTCGCGGCGCTTGCCGGCCTCCTGCTTGAACTTCTCGAGCTTTGTCGGACCGGTGAGCTCCGCGAGTGGCAGGGCCACTGCCGGCGCGGCCGGCGCGGACGCCGGCGGACCGGCCGACGCGACGTCGGCGGTCCGGGGGGCGGCGCTTTGCGCCTCTGCAGCCGCCACCTTCTGTTCGGGCGCCGCGGCCTCTGCTTCTGCCTTCTGCTTTCTGCCTTCTGCCTTCTTCTTCCTGATCTTCACCAGGTCAACCATGGGCTTCCTCCTGTCCGCTCGCCCGCTTCACGAGACGATGCTCGCGCGCGGCGGAGGCGACGCGGGCCGGGTCGATCGTCCCGGCGTCCTCGCCGAACGCGTCCAGGAGCGACGTCGTGGCGAGGGTGTTGATCAGGCGGGGGATGCCGCCGCTGAGGGCGTGGATCTCCTCCATGGCCGCCTTGCTGAACGGGTTGCGCGTACCGCCCGCGGTGCGGATGCGGTGGTCGATGTATTCGATGGTCTCCTCCAGCGAGAGCGGCCCCAGTGCGTAGCGCATGCCGATGCGCTGCCGGAGTGGTTCGTAGGCGGCCCGGTCGAGCCGGCCGTCGAGCTCCGGCTGCCCGATCAGCACGACACTGAGCAGGTTCTGCTCGTCGAGCTGGAAGTTGGTCAGCAGGCGAATCTCGTCGAACGTCGCCTTGGAGGGGATGAGCTGGGCCTCGTCGATCATCAGCACCGGCTCGCGTCCCGCCTCGTAGAGCTCGTAGAGCCTGGTGTGGATCTGGTCGAGCATCTCGTGGCGGAACCGGGCCGGCTGGAGGCCGAGGCCCTGGGCCACGGCGCGCAGAAGCTGGGTGGGAGTGAGCCGCGGATTGATCAGCAGGATCACCGGCCGCGCCTCGCCGATCCGGTCGATGAGGGCGCGGGAAAGCATGGTCTTCCCCGACCCGATGTCGCCGACCAGCAGCGCCAGCTCCTTTTCGTCGACGGCATATTCGAGGCGCGCGAGCGCCTCACGATGCTGGCGTGACTCATAGAGAAACGCCGGGTCGGGCGTTTTTCCGAAGGGTTTCGCGGTCAGGCCGAAGAAGTCTTCAAACATCGCAAATTGAAAATTGAAAATTGAAAATTGAAAACGGTCATGCCCGGCCGCCTTCCTTTTCAATTTTCAATTTTCAATTCAATGCACTGCCACCCCCGCCCGGATATCCCGCGCCCTTCCCCCGAAGTGATCGATCAGCGATCCGACGTCCACCACCAGCACGATCTCGCTCTCCCCGATCTCCGTTGCCCCGGCGATCCCCGGGATCGTCTTCAGCCGCTCGCCGATCGACTTGATCACCACTTCCTGCTGCCGGACGAGCGAGTTCACCAGCAGGCCGACCGTCTTCTCGCCGGCGCGGGTGACGACGATGAACCACTTCGTGTCCGGTCCCTGCTCGCGGTGGTCTTCGAGGCCGAAGGCGTCGGAGAGGCGGAGCAGCGGCAGGGTGAAGTCGCGCAGCGTGAAGACTTCCTTCCGCTCCACGGTCCGGATGTCGCGCGAGTAGATCCGCAGCGACTCTTCTACCGCGGTCAGGGGGATTGCGAACTTCTCCCCCCCGGCGTCGACGATCAGCGCCTGGATGATGGCCAGGGTGATCGGCAGCGCGACCCGGAACGTCGTCCCCTCGCCGATGCTGGTGATGACGTCGATCGTCCCCTTCAGCTCCTGGATGTTCTTCTTCACCACGTCGAGGCCGACGCCGCGCCCCGAGATCTCGCTCACCTCGGCGGCCGTGGAGAAGCCGGCCGTGAACATCAGCTCGTGGGCCCGTTTCTGGTCGACGATCTCCCTGTCCCCCACCAGCCCGCGCTTCACCGCGACGGCGCGGATGCGCTCCGGGTCGATGCCGCGCCCGTCGTCGGTGACGTCGAGCACGACTGAGTTCCCCTGCTGGTACGCGTTCAGCGTGACCCGTCCGACCGGGTTCTTCCCTTTCGCGCGGCGCTCGTCCGGCGGCTCGATGCCGTGGTCGAGAGCGTTGCGGATGATGTGCATCAGCGGGTCGGTCAGCTCCTCGACCATCATCTTGTCGAGCTCCGTGTCCTCGCCGCGGAGGATCAGCTCGATCTCCTTGTTCAGCTCGCGCGCGACCTTCCGGACCGTGCGGGAGAGCTTCGAGTAGATCTGGCCGACCGGCACCATCCGGATCTCGATCACCGACTTCTGCAGCTCGTTGAGCTTCCGGTCGAGATTGCGCGAGATCTTCCCCAGCTCGTGCGACGTCAGCCGCGCCTGCTGGCTGCCGCCCTGTCCCCCGCTCTGGGCCACGGCGCGGGTCAGCGTCTCGAGCTGGGTCTTCTCGATGATCAGCTCCCCCACGATGTTCATCACGTGGTCGAGCCGCGAGATGTCGACGCGCACGGTCTGCGACAGCGACCGCAGCGACATCTCCTCGACTTCGGGGGCTTCATGCGCGACCGTGGTATCGGCCGGTCCACGCGTCGCCGGCATGGCCGCTTTCCGCAGCGACGACACCGCGGCCTCGGTGGCAATGGCCTGGACGGCCACGTCGTTGAGCGTCGACCCGTACAGCAGCCGGAAGGCGATGCCGTTGACATTGCCGCTCGGCAGGGCGGGCAGCGTGGAGATCACCTCGCCGGCGTCGGTCAGGCTCGTGGTCAGGGCCCGCAGCCGCTCGTCGAAGTCGGAAAAGTCGAACGTCACTTCGAGCGAGAGGATGTGCTTCCCGGAGCGGACGTTTTCCAGCAGCCGGTGCTCCTCGTACTCCGTGAGCGACTTCCGGGTCTGGTCGTCGAGCGTCAGCTCCGCGAACGGATCCTCGTGCTTCTTCTGCGGCTGGCTGCTGATGATGTGATGGATGCGGCTGGTGAGCGACGTCATGTCCACCAGCCCCGAGAGCGAAGGGTCGTTGATGGCGATCACCAGCCGGTTCAGCGAATCGACCGCGTCGTAGAGGAGGTCGATGAGATCCTTCGAGATCTCCACCTTCCCCATCCGCAGCCGGTCCAGCATGTCCTCGAGGCTGTGGGAGAGCTCGGAAATGTCCCCGAACCCGAGCATCCCGGCCAGACCCTTCAGCGAGTGCACCTCGCGAAAGATCTTGTTCACCAGCTCCGGCCGGACGTTCTTCCCCTGGGCCTCGAAATCGACGAGGTCCCGCGACAGCGTGTCGAGCAGCTCCTCGGCCTCGCTGGTGAACTCTTCCCTTGCCCGATCGTCTTCTCTACCCATGCGGACGCTACGGAGGGAATGGTAACAGCCGGGAGGGGTGGGGGCGTGGGTTGTTGTCGGTTGTCGGTTGTCGTCGGGCATCACCCTTACGGCGGGACGCCGTCCGCCGGCGAGACGCCGCCGGTCCAGCCGACGAGACGTCGGCGCTCCACGCGCGGACGACGGCTTTCCGAAAACCGCGACGCCTCATGTGCGAACGTTCCCTTCCGAAAACCGCTACGCGCCTTGCGCGAACGTTCGCTTCCGAGAACCGCGACGCTTCATGCGCAGACCCGCTTTCGAAAGACGGCGCCTCTTCATACGCGGACGTCCAGGTCTGCGCAGGACGCGGTCATGCGCCGGAGCGCCGACGTCCGCGTCGGCTGGTCCGGCGGCGTCTCGCCGGCGGACGGCGTCCCGCCGTAAGGGGGATGGGAGATACTTGCCGGCATGAAGGATCTGGAGATCGCCCTGGAGAACCGGCCCGGGGCGCTGGCGGAGCTGGGCGAAGCGCTCGGGCGGGCGGGAGTGAGTGTCGAGGGGGGCGGCGTCTTCGTCACGAACGGAGTGGGCGTGGCGCATTTCCTCTTCGACGACGGGACGGCCGCGCGGGAGGCGCTGGAGGCGGCGGGGATTCGGGTGGTGGCGCAACACGACGTCCTGATTCAGAAGCTCAGCCAGACCGAGCCCGGGCAGCTCGGCAAGATCGCGCGCCGGATGGCCGATGCGGGAGTCAACATCCTCGTGCAGTACAGTGACCACGATCATCAGTTGATTCTCGTCGTCGATGACCTCGAGGCCGGCCGCGCGGTCTCGGAGGCATGGATGCGGGAGCGCGAGCCCCAGCCCCGTTGACGGGCTCGGAGGCAGTGGCACAGGAGGGAACCATGCTGGACGCAGTCATCGACGTCAGTCATTTCAACGGTTCGCCCGACTGGACGCGCGTGCGCGCGGCCGGCATCCTCGGGGTGATCCACAAGGCGACGCAGGGCTCGAACTGGGTCGACCCGACCTTCGCGGCCGCGCGTACCGCCGTCCCGGCCGCGGGCCTGTTGTGGGGCGCGTACCATTTCGGCACGGGCGACGAGGAAGGAAGCGCGCAGGGGCAGTTCTTCCTCGACACGGTCCAGCCGGACGCGCAGACGCTCTGCGTCATCGACTTCGAGCCGAATCCCTCCGGCACGCAGATGCCGCTCGACCACCTCTTCGGCTGGATCGAGACGGTGCAGAAAGCCACCGGCCGCCCTCCGCTCGTCTACGGCGGAAACTCACTCCTCTTCCCGCAGATCGGCACGGCGACGCACCCGACCCTCGCCGCCTGCCCTCTCTGGGTCGCGCAATACACCTCGGCAGCCCAGCCGTCTGGCATCCCGCCGCAGGTGTGGAAGACGTGGACGCTGTGGCAGTACACCGAGAGCGGCACCATCGACGGCATCACCGGAAACGTCGACCGCTCCCGCTTCAACGGCACCGCGGAAGAGCTGACGGCGAAGTGGTCCTCGCCGTAGGAATAGGCCCTACGCCACCTTCAGCAGCCGGCGCAGCTTGTCCATCAGATCGTTCGCGTCGAACGGCTTGACCAGGTACTCCTCGGCGCCGAGGGCGGCGGCGCGGCGGCGGTCTTCTTCAGTCGACTCGGTGGAGATGACCATGATCGGGATGGAGCGGTAGACGGGGTGGTTTTTGAGGAAGCTCACCAGTTCCAGGCCGTTGATGTCCGGCATGTTGATGTCGGTGAGGATGGCGTCGAATTTGTGGTGCGGGAGGGTCTTGAGGGCTTCGAATCCGCTGGCCGCCTCGACGATCTCGAGGTCGTAGCTCTCCGCTCCTCCTTCGATGACGGTCGTGAGGTACGCCCGCATCGACGAGGAATCTTCAACGACGAGAATCTTCATAGCGTCAGCGCCGCCCCGCCCTCTCGGATGCAAATACCGCGTTGCCGAACGCGTATCCCGCCTGCGACAGGAAGATCTCCAGGCCCGTCATGCTGTCGATCGGCGCGCGATGCTCGGCGTTGTCTCCGTACAGGATACCAACGGCGCGGTCGCTGTGCATGATCGGGAGCGCCACAACCTCGGTGGGCAGCAGCCCGCCGAGGCCGTCGATCAGCTCGACGTTGGCAGGCGTGCGCCGCATCTTGCCGCGGTGCGCCTCGTGCGCCTGGGTCACGTCGGACAGGATCGAGGGCTGGGTGCGGTCGATCCGAAGGTCGCGCACCCGGAGGTCCATGTCGTCCCCGCGGCCGGTGATGCCGAAGCCGCCGAGGCCGACGAAGGCGTCGTCGTTGACCATGAAGAGCGCGCCGCGGTCGAGGTACTGCGCCGACAGGCGGAGGATGGTCGCCGAGACCTGGCCGATGTCGTTCGGGTTGGAAAGCTCGTTGATGAGCTGTCGCAGCAGGTGGAACGAGCGGTCCACCGTCTCCTTGCTGGCCAGGTCGTAGAACTTCTTCCCCGCGTCCATGCCGCCGCCGGTGAGCTGCTCCCACTGCTCGAAAGAGCGCTCGGCGAAGAGCAGGAGCTCGTCGGCGAACATCGACAGCTCCTCTTCCGCCAGTCCCGGCTGCAGGCGCGCGGCCGACGGCTTGGTGACGTAGAGGTCGGCGCCGGCGCGCAGGAGGTCGTGGCGGCGGCGGAGGTCGGTCTCCTGGTCGATCACCACCACCGGCAACCGCGGGTTTTTTCGCTTGAGCTGCGTCATCAGCTTGACCGACGACTCGTCTTCGGTGAGCTCGAGGAAGGTGACGAAGAAGCTGTTGGAGCGGAAGAGCTCCGTCATTGCCGCGCGGACGTCGTCGAGCGAGCCGTACTGGGAAATCTTCACGCCCTGCTTCGTGAACGCGCGCCGCGCGGCGACGCGCACGAGCGGGTTGCGCTCGAAGAGCACGACGTTCCGGAACAGCGCCTCGGGGGATTCGACTTCGAAGAGTCCCCCCGCGACTTTGAACTGGCCGGAGGTCGCTCCGGAAGCGGCGATGCGGCGGTCGGGCCCCGGCGAAGGCTCGGGGATCGAGAGCGGCGGCTCCGCCGGCGGAGGGAGGTCGATGGGGGTGAACTCCTCCCGCGCGTCGATGACGTTCGAGCCCGGGAATGGGAGGACGTTGTCGGTCGCCGACGGCGCGGTGCCGGGGAGCTTCGCCGGACCGGACGGCGGCGCGACCGGCTGGCCGAGGCCGAGGTTCAGCGAGGCGGGGGTGTTCTCGGCGGAAGCCGAGCCGCGCAGCAGCGCCTTGCCGATCTTCAGGCTCTCCTCGAGTCCCTTCAGGGGCTTGAGCTTCTCCCCTTCGCCGGTGCCGAGGAGCTTGTTCGGCGGGAAGCCGCCCTCCTTGAACACCTGGTCGGGCTCGTACTCGAGGTCGACCGCGCTCATGGTCTCGGAGAGGATGAAGTTGAACTCCCCCTCCTTGCTCTGCAGGAGCGGGGTAACGACGGTGAGGATGCGCTGCCGGATGGCGTTCGCCAGGTCGTCGGCCGAGAGGAGGTTCATCTCCAGGATGGCCGTGCCGGGAGGGATGCCGCTGTTCTCCATCTGCCGGATCACGTTCGCGTTCTCGCGGTTGATCAGGTTCGCCGCGTGGACGAACGCCACGAGGTCGGGGTGCTCCGGCGAGGAGGCGTTGACCACCAGCCCCTGGCGGAACATCACCGTGTGCCGGCCGGCCTCGTTGATGATCTCCAGCACGCCGGTACGGCGGCTGAGATAGACGATCTGGACGATGTCGGTGAGCGAGAGGTCTTCGAGGCGGCCGAGAAGGCTCATTTCCGGAGCCTCGCGCTACTCGTCGTCGCCATCGCCTTCGCCATCACCGGCGTTGGCGGCGTCTCTCCTCGCGGCACTTCGTTCTTCCCCACCGCCGAGATTGTAGCGTTTCAGTATCCCGTCCAGAATGCCGTTGATGAACTGGCTGCTCTTCTGGGTGCCGTACTTCTTCGCGATCTCGATCGCTTCGTCGATGATGACCAGCTTCGGGGTGTCGTTTTCATGGAGGAACTCGTACACCGACATCCGGATGATGTTGCGGTCGACGGCGGCCATGCGCGAGAGGCGCCAGTTCTCGGCCTGGTTCTGGATCATCTCGTCGATGCCGGTCATGTGGTCGACCGTGCCGCGGAAGATCTTGGTGGCGAATTCGCGGGTGTTCGGCTTCGACTTCTGCAGTTCCTCGAACGTCTCGATGATCTGGTCCGGCCCGTTTCCGGACATGTCGAACTGAAAGAGCATCTGCAGTGCGAGCTCGCGTGCTTTGCGGCGGGCGCCCATTTTTTCCTCTCTCCTAGGTGCGAAGCGCGCGCCAGAGGCTGGCCATCTCGATGGCCGCCAGCGCCGCCTCCCATCCCTTGTTGTTGCGCGAGCCGGACGCCGAGCGCTCGACCGCCTGCTCGTAGGTGTTGCAGGTGATGACCCCGAACGCCACCGGATAGCGCGCGGCGACGGCGATCCGGGAAAGGTCGTTCGTCACCTGCGCCGAAATGAATTCGAAATGCGGCGTGTCCCCTTTGATCAGGCAGCCGAGGGTGACGATCGCGTCGTAATCGCGCTCCTCGACCAGCTTCGCCGTCAGAGCGGGGATCTCGAAGGCGCCGGGAACGCGATAGAGGTCGATGGCGTCATCGGCCGCTCCATGCCGCGTGAGGCAGGTCAGCGCCCCTTCCAGCATCCCCGACACGATCTCGTCGTTGAACCGGCTGGCGACGATGGCGATGCGGAGACCGTCGGCACTGAGGTGACCTTCGAAAGAGCGCGGCATTGGCGGGGGCGGATTATATGCGCGGGCCGGAGGCAAGCGCTGTTGACAGGCCTTACTTCGACGCCCCGCGCGAGGCCAGCACCGACGGCGTCGCTTCCCCCTGCGTGGCGTAGTAGTCCACCAGACCCTGGTAGATCGCCTCGGCGAGCTGCTGGCGGTACCTCTTCGTCTGAAGCAGCTCGCGGTCGCGGGTGTTGCCGAGGTTGCAGACTTCGAGGAGGAGGCGAGTGGGGATCTGGTTGTGGCGGATCACGGCCGGGACCCATTCCTTGCCGCGGCGGATGACGTTGTCGCGGACCGGGGCGTAGGGGTGGACGGCCAGCCCTTTCCGGGCGAATGACTCGATCACCGAGCCGGCGAGATTGCGCGAAAGGCCTTCGGCGACGAGGGCGTCTTCGCGGGAGTGGGTCACGCTGGGCTGCTCGCGCACCTCGGCGCGGGTCAGGTAGATCTCCCCCTTCTTCCGGTACGAGCCGGTGACGTAGGGGGCGCCGGGGATGTAGGCCATCGCGCCGCGGAGCGAGGGGTGGAGCGAGTCGGCGTGGATGGAGAGGAAGACCACCTTCTCCTTCGGCGTGCCGCTCTTCATGGCGGTCCGGAAGATCGAGTTGGCGAGGTACCAGCGGAGGTTCACGCCGACGATGGCGTCGTCCAGCAGGTAGCGCGGGGTTGTCTGGACGTAGTGGTCGCTGGCGCCGTCGAGGACGTTCCTGTCGGCGATGGTGAAGCCGTGCTGCTTCGACTTCGTGGTCATCGACACCTTCGCCGCCGAATCTTTCTCGAGGATCCTGCGCAGGCGGCAGGCGACGTCGTAGACGTAGGTCGACTCCCAGACGTCGTCGTGCGCGGTGCCGACGTCGCGGCCTCCGTGGCCGGAGTCGAGGATCACGTGGACGCCGGAGAGGCCGGCGGCACGCGTCCGGGTGGCCGCCTTGGCGCTCTCGCGCCTCCCCTCCTCGCGGGCCACGCGGGTGGGATCGCCCTGCGGCAGGTACTCCGGCAGCAGGAGGTCCATCGGGATCTTCACCGGATAGCCGACCGGAAGGCGGGACACGTCCTCGATGCCGTTGAACTTCACGATGCGATCGAGGACGTCTCCGACGTCTTTCGCGTAGACCCGGCCGGTGAAGCGGATGCCGACCGACGAGTAGAGCGCCTCGCCCTTCTGCAGGCGATAGACGGCGTGAGGCTCGTCGGCGATGCGATCGTAAGAGAGCTGCGGCGTCAGCGCCGGTAGTCCGAGTGAGACGAGTGCTGCCGCCTCCGGAACATCTTCATCCGCTGCTGCACGCTCATTCGCATCGTCCGCGGGTTTCCGAACCTCTGCTGCCGTCTTCGGTGCATTCTCTTCCTCCGAGCTCCCGCCGAATGCGGCGGTGAGCAGCCGTTTGGGAACGAGGATCACGTCACCTTTGCGGGTCGAGAGTCCCTGGGAAGGGTTGGCCTGGCGGATGAGGGTGTAGTTCGCGCCGTCGCCGGTCAGCCACTCGGCGATGTTCCAGAGCGATTCCCCTTCAACGCCGCGCGCGCCGACGACGACGTGCTGCCAGCCGCCGGCGGTCATTCTGTCTTTCGGAAAGAGGGCGGTCACGATCTGCCGCTGGAGCTCGGGACGCACGATGGCGAACGGAACGCGCACCTGCTGCCCGGTCTTGAGGTTCTCGTCGGTCTGGTTGTGCGCGGCGATCTCTTCCCACGCCGCGGCGTCGCCGGTGACGCGTTTCGCCAGCCGGGTCCAGGCGTCGCCGGCGTGCGGCTGCACGATCACTTCGACGCTGTAATCGCGGGTGAGCGTCGCGCGGAGCTCCGGGGTGATGGTCGCAACAGCGATGGGGGCCTGCGGAGCCGCCGAAAGGAGCACCGCAGCCTGGAGATTCAGCAGAATCCACACCCACCACTTACGCACGAAAAGATTGTACACCCTCACCTGGCCGGGCAGCCGGCATTCGCCACGCAGCGGTGGACGTCCTTGCCGTCCGGGCAGCGGAGGGTGACGGAGTCGGAGCTCGCCCCGCACTCCTCGAGCGCGCAGCGCATCCGGCTCACCTCGCGGCACGGCGTTGCGGCACGCGGCGGGACGTTGCCCGCGGGGCGTGAACCGCGGCCGGAGGGAGTGACCGCCGGGACGGGCGAGGGCTCGACGAGCTGCGGCGGGCCGGCGTGACACGAGGCGAGGGAGAGGAGGATGAGGAGCAGCGCCGCGGATCTCATAGCCGTAAGGTAGGTCCCGCGCGAGCCGGATGCACGCCCCCGCGCGCCCGCCCGGCTAAACTCTTCGCATGATCTTTCTGCTGGCACTTCTCCTCAGCGCCGACCCGCCGGCCGATCCGCCGGTGGAGACGACGAAGAAGAACATCAAGGTGCTGCACGGGCTCCCCTCTTCGCAGTTGATTCCGGTGATGGCGGTGATGAGCAATTCCCTCGGCGTGGCCTGCTCGCATTGCCACACCGAGGACTGGTCGTCCGACGAGAAGCCGCCGAAGAACGTCGCCCGGAAGATGATCGCCATGACGCGGTCGATCAACGACGCGAATTTCGAAGGGCGCGTCCGGGTGTCGTGCCATACCTGCCATCGCGGCAGCGTCCGGCCGATGAGCATTCCGCTGGTGGCCAATGCCGGGTGGAACAAGACCCCCATCGTCGAAGTCGAGCGCGTCCTCCCCGATGCGAAGGTGCTGTTCGAGAAGGCCGGACCTCCGCCGACGCTCCTCGGCACGGGCGTCGTGAGCGCGCGCAGCGGCCGCGGCGACCCGCGCAGCGCAGCCTTCGAATTGCTCCCGGAGGAGATCAAGACCGAGCTTCGCTACCCCCCGGACGCCCACGGCGGCTATCCGCGCGACCCGTACGCCTCGATGGTCACGAAGGGAGTGGAAGAAATCCGCGGACGCACGGCGTACGTGGTCGAGGCCATGCTGCCCGGCGCGAAGAGAACGGAGCGCCTCTACTTCGACGCCGCCACCGGCGTCCTGCTGCGCCGCCACCGCGAGCGCGAGACCATCATCGGCGTGCTCCCCGAGGAGTTCGACTTCGACGACCACCGCACGGTGAATGGCGCGCTGGTCCCGCACCTGGTGCAATGGTCGCGGGCGGATTACCAGGTGACATTCCGGTTTGCGGCGGTGCGGTCGGAGTGAATGGGACTGATAGGACCTATCAGCCCGCCACGAACGGCGGCCGCCGTTTCCAGTAGCCGGTCTCTCCCTCATAGAACCCCGCCGCGCGGAACAGGCTCTGCTCGCCGAAGTGGCGTCCCATGAACTGCAGGGAGAGCGGGAGACCGGTGGTGCTGAACCCCGAGGGGACGGCGATGGCGGGGATGCCGACGAGGTTGGCGGGGGCGGTGAAGATGTCGGAGAGGTACATCGACAGAGGATCCGAGGTCTTCTCGCCGATGCGGAATGCCGGCTCGGGGGTGGTCGGGGTGATCAGCGCGTCGACGCCGCGCAGGGCCTCGGTCATTTCGTGGCGCAGCCGGGCCCGGACCCGCTGGGCGCGGCCGTAGTAGGCGTCGTAGTAACCGGAGGAGAGGGCGAAGGTGCCGAGCATGATCCGCCGCTTCACTTCCGGGCCGAAGCCTTCGCCGCGCGATTCAGAGTAGACGTCGGCGAGGGTGCGGGCGCGCTCGCTGCGATGGCCGTAGCGGATGCCGTCGAAGCGGGAGAGGTTGGCGCTCGCCTCGGCGTTGGCGACGATGTAGTAGATGGCGATCGCATAGCCGATGGCCGGCACGCTCACCTCGTCGATGACCGCTCCGCCGCGGCGGAGCACCTCCACCGCCGCGTCAAAGTTCGCGCGCACTTCTCCTTCGAGCTGCTCCAGAGCCTCGCGGACGACGCCGAAGCGGAGACCCTTCACGCCGGAGTCGAGACCGGCCGTGTAGTCGCCGGCCGGCTCGCGGCTCGACGTCGAATCGAGCGGGTCGTGTCCGGCGATGACGCCGAGGACCTCGGCGCAGTCGCGCACGGTCTTCGTGACGATTCCGATCTGGTCGAGGCCCGACGCGAAGGCCACCAGCCCGTAGCGGCTGACCCGCCCATACGTCGGCTTCAGCCCCACGACGCCGCAGAGTGCGGCCGGCTGCCGCACCGAGCCGCCGGTCTCCGACCCGAGCGCCGCCGGCACCATGCGCGCGGCGACGGCCGCCGCGGAGCCGCCGGACGAGCCGCCGGTGACGCGCTCGGTGTCCCACGGATTGCGCGCCGGCCCGAATGCGGAGTGCTCGTTGGACGAGCCCATCGCGAATTCGTCCATGTTCGTCTTGCCGACGATCGTGGCGCCGCGCGCGCGAAGGCGCGTCACCACCGTCGCGTCGAACGGCGAGCGGAAATCGCGGAGGATGCGCGAGCCGCACGTCGACGGCATGTCGGTAGTGACGATGTTGTCCTTGACGGCGATCGGGAGAACGCCGGGGACGGCCTCGCCGTGGACGTGCAGGAACGCGTTCAGCGCGCCGTTACCCGCCTCGATGGCGCGCAGCGAGGCCTCGACGTACTCGCGCGGCGAGACCTGGTCGCGGGCCTCGCTCCAGGGCAACTCGAGCAGCTCACTCACCGCCGATCACCTTCGGGACGACGAACAGTCCGTCGCGCCACGCCGGCGCGTTGCGGGCCACCAGCTCGCGGTCGAGGGAGGGGCGGGTCTCGTCGTCACGCATCGGGGTGACGCTCGCCTCCCGCTCCTCGAAGCCTTCGACGTCGACCGTGGAGAGCTGGTCGATGTACGTCAGGATCTTCGTCATCTCCGCGGCCATCGTGTCGAGGCCCGCGTCGTCGAATTCGAGGTTCGCCAGCCCGGCCACGCGGCGCGCTTCGTCACGGTCGATCTTCATGCGGGCGCAGTTTAATGGAGATTTCGGGACGCCTCCGCCGAGGATCTTGTTGCTGGTTACTGGTTGCTCGTAACTCCTTGCCTGGGCCTCATGCGCTGCCTCACAAGCAACCAGCAACCAGCAACAAAACAAAAGCGCCGCCCGAAGGCGGCGCTCGAATGATTGCGGTGAGAAACTTCTTACTGCATCGAGAGCAGGACGAGGATCTCGCCGGTGCCGCCGGCGAGCGGCTCGAGGGCCTTGCCGACGACCGTGCCCGGACGGTGCATCTTGATGCCGGCCACTTCGACGGGCATCGACTTCATCGCCACACCGGACTTGTCGCTGGTGACGAGGAGGTCGCCGATCTTGATCGGGGCGGCGGAGGCATCGACCATGACCTTGACGCGGCCGGTCGTCGCAACCTGGACCTTGTTCGGGGCGGCTTCGCCGAGGATCAGGCCGGGCTGCGCGGAAACGACGCCCGCGACGCGGGTGTCATAAGAAGTGCTCGAGGCGATGACGTGGTTGTTGGCATCCTCGGAGAGAATGACGACCGTGCCCGGTTTCGGAGCGCCGAACGCCGGAACCCACTCCGCGACGTCCTGGTACTTCGCGGCGATGTTGCCCTTGACGTCGATCGCACCGTTGACCGTCAGCTTGACGTTGGTCTCGGCGGCGTTCGTACCGATCGTCACACCGGTCGAGCTGATACGGAGCTGCTCGGTCGAAGCCGGCGCGCGGAAGATCATGTACGTCGCGGTGAAGAAGCCGAGATAGTCACCGGTGTCGTTGTTGAACCCGAAGTACCTGGCTCCGGCATTGTTCGCACCTGCAAACAGGAGGCGGCCCTTTGTAACATTGGCTTCGTCGCTGAAGTAGTGGATGAGGTTCTGGTTCGGAACCGTCATCTGCTGGCGGAGTACGGGATTGACAACGGTTGTCTGCGCCCCGACGCTGAGGGTAATCATCAAAGCGCCGAGCGCCACAGCGACTACGTTTTTCGTGACGCGCATCTTCTCTCCTTTGTTATGCAGGGGGTAACCTAGTGCAGAGATCATACCGTAATTCTCGCAGAGGCGATAGTTCTTTGGACCGCGGAACGGTCAATTCCCCCGTTGTGCCAGCATCGTACCGAACTGCCGGGCCAGTTGCGCGTCGAACTGCGTTCCCCCTGCCTGAGCGATGGTCGAAAGCGCCGCCGCCCGGGGCTCGGCAGGCTGGTAGCTTTCCGGGTCGGTCATCGCCACCCAGGCGTCGCAGAGCTGGACCAGGCGCGCCGCCAGGGGGATCTCCTCCCCATGCAGCTCGTTCGGGTAACCCCGGCCGTCGGCGCGCTCGTGGTGACAGAGCACCGCCCGGGCAACCTCGACCCCCAGCAGCGGCTCGACCATCGCCGCCCCCACCGACGGGTGCTCGCGTAGGAAACCGAACTCCTCCTGGGACAGCTCGCGCTTGCGATAGAGCCGCTCGTAGTCGAGCAGCCGCATCCCGGCGTCATGGACCAGGGCCACGATCCGGGCCTGCTCGATCTCGGCCGGTGACAAGGCGAGATGGCGGGCGAAGGTCTCGGAAAGGTCCGCCACCGCCTCGGAATGGCGGCGCAGCTCGGGATACCGGGCGAAATCGGGCTCGATGAGCTTCTGCGCCACCCGTAACTGCAACGACGTCAACCCGTTGCGCTGCATCCCGTGCTCGAGCACCAGTTGCAGGTGGCCGTGCAGGACCGCCAGCAGCTCGTGCGCCACGCGATCGGGATTGCCTCCGAAGATCACCGTCAGGTACAGCCCCTTCATCGTCCCGACCGTCAAAGGCGCGGTGAAGACTTTCTGGATGTCCGCCGCGGTGACGGGAGGGGCGGCCGTGCCGAATGGCGTGAGCACGGAAGTGCGGATGAAGTTTCCCGCCTCTCCCCGTTTCGTCAGCCAGACATTGAGCTTCGACTGGATGAGGTTCTTCGCTTCCTCGGTGAGCGAGGAGCGGGCGGAGATCTCCTGCACGCCGCCCAGGTGGCCGTAGGCTGAGAACGTAGCGGCGACGGCGCCCGGAATGAGGAGCAGCGAGCGGAGCACCTCGCGCGTGGCGGCCAGCTCCGTCTCGGAGATCGATTCCGGAGACGATGCGATCACGATGCGGCCGGCGATGGTGCGCGCCTCGATGACCAGCGTGGCCAGCCGCGGGACAGGGGCGCGGACGGGATCGCGCGGCGGCTGCAGCGGAGGAGCGGCCGCCGGCGCCGGTTGTGGCGCGCTCACCGGCGGCGGTGCGGTGGCCTGCGGGGGGGCCGGCGCGAATGGATGATCGCGTACCGGCGCCTCGCCGCTGATGTTCGACGTCCCTTCCACGGTCTCCACCGCCTGATGCTGCCCGCTCAATTTCGAGAGGGCGATGAAGCGATGGCCGAAGACGTTGAGGGTGGAGAGAACCTCGATCAGCCGGTCGGCGATGTTCTGCGCCTTCGGCACGTCGGTCTGCTCGAACGGCTGCTTCCCGGCCTTGTCGCGCATGTCGACGATGCCGATCAGCTTTCCGCGCGAGTAGAGCGGCGCGGCGAGAAGCCGGTCTGTCGAGGCCTCGTACAGGAGCTGGGAGAGCCGGGGCTCGGCCCCCACCCCGTTCACGTAAAACGGCGTGCGAGCGCGCCCGCAGCGGTCGACCAGGGCGTCGTTGAAGTCCGCCGCGGCCCGGACGGCCCCTCGGAATCCGTACTCGGTGACCAACTCGAACTTGGTCGAGCCGTCGAACAGATAGAGCGCCGCCTTCGTCGCGCGGATGTCCACCGCGCAGTCGTAGAGGATCTCTTTGAGTTTCGGTCGAAGCTCCTCGACCTCTGCGTGCACGGTGCCGATTGTAGTCGCGCCGTGCCGGGCTTCGTCTATTTGGAGACCGTCAGGCTTCCCTTGTCTCCCGTTGCCGCAGCGATCGCGTGTATTTTTTTCCGGCGGTGCAACAATTGCCGAATGCCACCCTTCCCTCCGTCGCGGGCAACCGGAGGCCCAACCGTTTCATCTGCAATCACTTCACGCCGCACGACCGTAGTAGTGCCACTACTGGCATCTTAATTGCTGAGCCGTCATCCAAACTTCAGCATGAGGATGGGGAACAACATGAGCGTTTCTTTTAAGTCGAGAGCGATGTATCTGGTCGCGGCCAGCGGCCTGATCCTCTTCATGGCCGGCTCGTTGGCGGCCTCTCAACCCACGTCCGGGTCCCTCGGCGCCGGCAGCACGACGGCGCTCACGTGGAACGGCACGGCTCTGGGCGGCTCGTCGCCCGAGGCCGAAACCACCTGCCTCGAAGGCATCACGTGCGACACCTTCATGCTCAATCTCAGCGGCACACCCGCCGACTGGAACGGAAAGAGCGTTCGCGTTTCCCTCTCCTGGCTCCTCCCCGTGACCGACTACGACCTCTACATCCATAAAGACAGCATTACCGGACCGCTGGTTGCCAACTCCGGCAACGCGACCACGACCGCCGAGGCGGCGGAGATCAACCCGGGAACGAACGGTACCGGCGCGTATGCGGTGCGGGTCGTCTACTGGCTCGCCGTCGGCGACCAATACAAAGGACGCGCGGAAGTCACCAGCGCAGTGCCGGACAACCCGCCGGCGCCGGCAACCGGTCCTCCTCCCTCTTACGCCAGCTTCGCCGCACCGGCCCCGATCGGACAGGGCGCGGGCGAGCCGACGCTCGGCAACAACTGGGCGAGCGGCAATACCATGTTCATCGCGGGCCTGGAAACGCTCCGGGTGAGCTTCGACGACGCGAACGGTACAGCGTCGTGGGTCGACCGCTCCGGCCTGACCACTTCCATCGTCACCTTCGACCCGATCCTCTTCACTGACTGGCGGACCAACCGTACCATCGTCTCGCAGCTCCTGCCGTCGAAAGTCAGCCTGATGGCGTTCACCGATGACGACGGCGAGACCTGGACGCCAAGCATGGGCTCGGGCGTGAACTCCGGCGTCGACCACCAGACCGTCGGCGGCGGTCCGTTCAAGCCGGGAGTGCTTCTGCGCGGTCCGCTGACCGCCTATCCGAACGCGGTCTACTACGCCTCCCAGGACATCGGCGTGGCTGAGATCGCGCTCAGCCGCGACGGCGGCCTGACCTTCGACGTCGCCGTTCCGATGTGGAACCTGACCCAGTGCAACGGCCTCCACGGCCACATCAAAGTCGCGCCCGACGGCACGGTGTACGTCCCGAACAAGAACTGCGGCGGCAAGCAGGCCGTGGCGGTGTCGGAAGACAACGGCCTGACCTGGGCCATCCGCCCGGTTCCGGGCAGCACCGCCGGCGCGACCGATCCGTCGGTCGGCATCGGCGCCGACGGCACGGTCTACTTCGGCTTCATCAATACCGACGGCACCGCGCGCGCCGCCGTCTCGCACGACCGCGGCCTGAACTGGTCGACCCCGGTGAACGTCGGCCACGGCCACAACATCAAGAACGGCGTCTTCGCCGCGGTCACCGCGGGCGATGCCGACCGAGCCGCCTTCTTCTTCCTCGGCTCCACGACCGGAGGCGCCAACGGCATCGCCACGGACATGGCGTTCAACGGAACCTGGTACCCCTACATCGCGACGACCTACGACGGCGGTGCGACCTGGGCGACGATCAACGCGTCGCCGGGCGATCCGGCCCAGCGCGGCGTCGTCTGTACGCACGGCACGACCTGCCCCTCCGGCACCCGGAACCTGCTCGACTTCAACGACCTCGAGATCGACGCGAAGGGCCGTCCGATCGCCGCCTACGCCGACGGCTGCGTGAGCGCGGACTGCCGCGCCGGCACCGACCGCTCCGGTGCGGCCGGCACACCCGACGGCCTGCTCGACAGCTACGACAACGACGGTGAAGACGTCGCCACGATCATCCGTCAGAACGGCGGCCGCACCCTCTTCGCCGCATTCGACGAGCCGTCCGCCCCCTCCAACCTCCTCGCCGCTCCGACCAAGTCGAACGTCTCGCTCTACTGGACCGACAACGCCGCCAACGAGAACAACTACGTCGTCGAGCGCTCGCTCTCCGAGACCTCCGGCTTCGCGGCCATCGGCACGCTGAGCTCGAACACGACCAACTTCATCGACAACGGCGTTACCCGGAAGAAGACGTACTTCTATCGAGTCAAAGGCATCAACGCGAACGGCGTCTCCGGCTACTCGAACGTCGTCCGTGCATACGTGAAGTAATGATTCGAAAGGTCACGCTCGCGGCCGCACTCGCCGCCCTGCTCGTGTCCTGCGCGTCGACGGCGCCCTCCTCGAGGGCGCCGTTGACCGACATCGCCGGGGTCCGCCTCGACATGCCCCGCGACACCGTCCGCACCACCCTCGCCGAAACGGCAAAGTTCGAGCGCGAAGAACGCAAGCGCCAGGAAATCTGGACCCTCCGGAACGACCCCCGTTACGCGTCCCTGATCATCGGCTACAGCCCCGAATGGAACGTCCGCTACGTCACCGCCGTCGCCAGGCCCGACGGCGAAGCCGTCCGCGCAGCCGACGTGCTGGATCTCGCGGTCGCCGAAGATCGCGCGGCGGGAGCCACGCACACGTACACGTGGGCAACCGGCACCCCGAAGTACTACATCATCGGAATCGGAGGCCCGGAACGGTTGGAGTACCTGTCGCTGAAGAAGGACCCGAGCTAACGAGGTGCTATAGGTCCCCTACATCAACCCGCGCAGCTTCTCCACGATCTCCGGTTCGGTCGGAAATCTGCCCGCGTCCTTCTTCGAGAAGAGCTTCTGGTTGTCCGCGCTGACGATGAAGATGCCGCCGCTGCCGCGGACGAGCTCAGATTCGAGTCCGAGGGTCTTCTTGATCTCGGCCGCCAGACTGGAGGCCCGGGGTAAGTAGTTTCAAACGCCGCAATAGTCGATTCGAATGTGCAAGAGCTGGTGCCTCACTGTCACTTGGTCTGAACGAGGACGGCGGTGACGTTGTCGAGGCCTCCCCGTTCGTTGGCGGCGTCGATGAGTTGCTGGCAGATGGCCTCGAGGTCGCCGAGGTTGGCCGTCACGACGCGCAGGATCTCACTTTCAGGGACCATGCCTGTCAGTCCGTCCGAACAGAGCAGGAAGACGTCGCCGGGGCGGGCGTCGATCTCGGAGGCGTCGGGAGTGACCTGCAGAGCACCGCCGAGGGCGCGGGTGATGACGTTGCGGAGCGGATGCTTCTCCGCTTCCGCCTCGGTCAGCATCCCCGCCTGCACCTGCTCGAATACCCAGGAGTGGTCGTTGGTGATGCGGGAGAGCTGGCCGGCGCGGATGAGGTAGGCCCGGGAGTCGCCGACGTGGGCGACCGAGACGGTGCTCTCGTCAGCAAGGCAGGCCACGACGGTCGTGCCCATGCCGCGCAGCCGCGCGTCCTTGCGCATCGCCTCGAGGACCCGCGTGTTGGCCATGCGCACCGCGGCCATGAGCCGGTTCGTGGAGCGCTTGAACTGCTCGTCGTAGGCGTGCGGCCAGGTGCCGTCGTCCTCTTTGGTGTGGACGATGAACTCGGTGATGGAGTCGACGGCGATGCGCGAGGCGATCTCTCCGGCGGCGTGGCCGCCCATGCCGTCGGCGACCAGGAACAACCCGGCATCGTCCTCGACGAGGAACGCGTCCTCGTTGTGCTGCCGCTGCCGGCCGACGTGCGTGAGACCGAATGCTTTGACGTCCATGCGCATCAGCGTTTCCCGAAGATCGAGAAACCGCCCTTCCCCGCCTCCTTGGTCTCGCGCATCTCACGCAGTTCGGCGAGCGCGGTCTGGGCTTCCACGTTGGAGGCGTCCCACTTCAACGCCTCTTCGAGATAACGCTCCGCCTTGGCGGTCAGGCCGGCGCGCTTCGCGAGCAGGCCGCCGTCCTTGAGGTAGAGCGGGTTCATCGGCTCGCGCTGGATGGCGCTCTCGATGGCCTGCACCGCCTGCCGCGTATGGGTCGGGATGCGGGCGGCGGCGAGGGCGAGGTAGTGAAACGCCTTCGCGTCCTGCGCGTTGTGCTTCACGGCCATGTCGAAGTTCTCATACGCGCCGCGCCAGTCGCCTTCCTTGTACGCCTTGACGCCCTTGGAAAGGTAGACCTTGGCGATCTGGGCGAAGTCGACCTGGCCCTTGCCGGCGCCGGCGACGGCCTCGGAGTCGTGCTGCTTGCGCTTGACCGGATTGGTCAACACGTTGACCGCCTCGGTCAAGGTCTGGAACTTCCGCTCGGCCTCGGATTTGTCGTCGCCGCGATAGCGGTCGGGATGGTTCTCACGCGCGAGCTTCCGGAACTTGTCGCGGATCTCCTGGTCGCTGGCCGACCGGTCGACGCCCAGAACCTCGTAGTAGTTGACCTTCATTAATTTTTCTGGGTCTTCATCAGGTAGGTCTTGCGCGCCATTTCACGGACGGCGTTCTGGACGCCCCTGTCATCCTTCAACCCTTTCAAATCACGTAAGGTTAAACGATTGATCAACGGCAGGACAACCCCCAGGGGTACCTTCGGATTGCGGCAAAGAGTGAGCATGATGTTGTACTTGCTCATCCAGTCGCGCCGCATGCCGATGAGGCGCAGGACCTCATCCTCGACGTTGCGCATCCCGGCGATCTGCTCGACTTCGGTCTCGCTGATGCGCGGGTTGCGCATCACCCCCGAGCAAATGAGCTTGTTGCGCTCGCGCACCAGGAGCATGCGCGCGGTCTTGTCGCCGCGGAACGCGAGCTGCACTTTCTCGGCGACGGTCATGAAGTTCAGGCGGGCCCAGAGCGCCGCCTTCCTGTCGTCCTGCTTCTCCAACTCCGCGAGCTGCACCGTCGGCGCCGTTTCTTCGAAGACGGCCGCCTTCTCCAGGAGGTCGGCGATGGCGTCGAGCGGCGCCTCGTCCTCGGTGAGGGGCGGCTCTTCCGCCGCCGCCGCGGCGGCTTCTTCTTCGATCTGCTGCAGCCGCGCCTTCTTCTCGAAAAACTCTTCCTTCGTTTCCAGCGCGCGGCGGCGGACGTCGGGCGAGAGGGCCGGATTCTCCAGCAACGCCTCGAGGATCTCCGGGGCGCGGAGGATGCGGGCCTGGTTGATGACCACGACTTCCTGCACGTGCGCGTCGGCGCGCCGGGCCAGGTCGGCGATCGCCGTGTCGGAGACGGTCTTGTTGCGGATCAGCGCCTCGAGCACGAGGTTGTTCCGTGTGACGAGGAGCAGGCGCGCGAGATGGTCGGCGGCGTTCCGCTCGTTCGAGGCGTACTCGAAGAGCGCGCGCGTCGGGACTTCGCTCTCCAGCGAAGCGCGGGCGAAGCCGGCGAGCTCCTCGTCGCTCTGCAGCGCCAGATAAGCGAGCACCCCGATGAGGTCTTCCTGCGGCAGCGGCAGGAAGCCGCGGGCGATCGTGGTCACGATCTCGCGCGGATAGGTGCCTGACTCGATGAGGCCGATGAGGGCGGAGGCGGTCAGCTCGCCCGTGGTGGTCGCGGTCATGATTGCGTCCGTGGCTCGCCGGCCCCTTCCGCGGGAGAGGCCCCGCGGAGCTGGTCGAGCGCATCGCGGTCGAAGACGCGGTTCTTGACTACCTCGCCGTCCTCGCCCATCGGCGGGATGACAGCGCCGTTGAGCGTCAGTTTCAGGCCGGCAGCGTTGCCGATGGTCCGGAAGCGGAACGTGTCGGTCGCTTCGAACGAACGTGTCTCGCCGCGAAGCATCTCCGTATTCACGACCGTCTTGCCGTCGGCCTCGAGCGTCACCCAGGCATTGTCGAGCACTTCGACCGCCAGGCGCAGTTTCGAATCGTCATCAATCGGCTTCGGCGGCGGCGCGGCTGCGGGAATGGTGGCGGTGCTTACCGGCACGGACGCCGCCTCCGGCTCCTCGGCCATGCCCCACCGGTACTGGATGCCCCACCAGGCCACCCCCGCCAGGGCGGCGATGATGAACGCGATGTAGATGGCGTTCCGGTTGACGCGGGCATAGACCGGCGGGATGCCACGCTTGGCCGGCGGTTTCGGGGAGATGTCGCGCGGCGGCGTGGCCGCGTACTTTTCGACGTGCGGCGGCTTCTCGATCCGGTCGTCGGTCGAGGCCGCATAGTTGTAGCGGTTGACCATCTCCTCGACGCTCAGGCCGACGTAGCGGGCGTACTCGCGCACGAAACCGCGCGTGAAGACGGGGGCCGGGAGGGTGGCGTGGTCGTTGCGCTCGATCGCCTCGAGGAACCGCTTGCTGATCTTGGTCGCGTCGGCGATCTCTTTGAGAGAAATGCCGCGAATCTCGCGCTCGCGCCGGAGCTCTTCTCCGAACGAGGCGAGCTCGGAGGCACTCCCCTGCCCCTGCGGCTCCTGATCAGGCATCCCGATGGCTATTGTAGTCAATCACTTCGCAGTGCCGTCGAAAAATCGTCCGGCCGCATCCGCTCGATGCAGCGGCGGACGTAGACGGTGGTCGCGGGATTGGCGTAAATGCGTCGCAGGTCGCTGCGGGAGAGGTATTTGAGCTGCGTCGCGGCGGACGCGGGCGGGGTCAGCGGGTTCAGGACGAGCGCTCTTCGGATCGCGTAACGGAACGACCACTTCATGTCGGCCGCGACCATGCGCAGCTGCTCGGCCGTGGCGCGATCGGAACTGATCAGCGCCAGCAGCTCGTCCTCCCGCAGCCGCGCATTCACCAGCAGCGATTCGAAGACCTTCGGGTGCGGGTCATAGAGAAAGACCTTAATCAGGGCCAGGCTGCAGCGGCGCGCCGAAGAGATTCGCTCACCGAGGCTCAGCTTCTCCACCCGGATCAGAAGCTGCGTGTCGATGGCACGGCGGACCGGGGCCGGCACCTGCACATCGACCGACAGACCGAGCAGATCGATCCAGTAGAGGTAGTGCACCAACTTCACCGCGTGCGCCTGCGGCGTCTGCCGGTGGCCAACCAGACGGAGGCGTACGGAATGGAAACCGGCGAGGCGGGCGGTCTGGGCGATCTTGCCGAGAATCTGCGGTGTGACGCTCGGGTTCTCGATCACCCCGAGCGTTTCCTCTTCGGAGAGGACTGTCAGGTTTTCCGCAACGAAGGCGGCCAGATCATCGCGGGAAAGCTGTTTCAGGCGTAGGAACAAGACGGGCTGCGCTGTCGAAAGTGATTCTTTTTATTAGGTATTCGGCGCGTTGGGATTGTATTATTCATCGTACCCAATTCGCAATTCAGAGGCACCTTGAACCAGAACGAACACGTAAGCTCGAACGAGCCTTTCTTTGCCCGGTCCGGATTCAGCCGCAGACTGCTGCTCATCGTCGTCCACGCGATCGTTTTCGCGGCCGCCTACGCCTTCGCCTGGCTGGTGCGTTTCGAGTTCGCGATTCCCCCCGACTACCTCCAGCGGTTACAGCTTTCGGCGCCGCTGATCGTGGCCGTCCAGTTGCTGATCGGTGTCCCCTATGGTTTCTACCGGAGCTCGTGGCGGTACGTCGGCATGCAGGACGTCATCCGCCAGGTGCTCGGCATGACCACCGCCCTGGTCCTGCTGATGGTCTCCTGGTACGTCTCCCCGATGTTCCTCGACCTGCCGGAACGGCTGGTGTTCCGCGCCCCGCGCGGCGTGCTGCTGATCGATTGGGCGTTCGTGCTGCTGACCCTGTTCGGCGCGCGCATGTTCGTGCGGATGAGCCACCACCGTTTCCGCTCCGAGGGCTCGTCCCGCGGCGACACACGGGTGCTGATCGTCGGCGCCGGCGATGCCGGTGAGTCGCTGGCCCGCGCCATCGAGCACCGCCCCCAGATCGGCATGAAGGTGGTCGGCTTCATCGACGACCAGCGCATAAAGCGGGGAACCCACATTCGCGGCATCTCCGTACACGGACCGATCTCCAACGTCGGCCAGATCGCCGACGACCTGAACGCCGAAGAGGCGCTGATCGCCATCCCGAGCGCGTCCGGCAAGCGGATGCGCGAGATCATCCACCACCTCTCCTCCGCGGAACTGAAGTTCAAGACCATTCCGGGCATCGAGAATCTCGTCAGCGGCAAGCTGCACGTGACGCAGCTCCGCCCGGTCAACGTGGAAGACCTCCTGCGCCGCAAGCGCATCGACCTTCCGGGACAGCCGGTACAGACGCTCTTCCACGGGAAACGGGTCCTGGTCACCGGCGCGGGCGGCACGATCGGCTCCGAGCTGTCGGTGCAGGTCGCGGCGTTCGAGCCGGAAAGCCTGGCCCTCGTGGAGCGCTCCGAATTCGCCCTCTACGAAGTCCGTAAGCGCCTGACGCGTGCGGCCGGCTGGGTCACCTCGCGCATCACCAGCAACCTGGTCGACATCTGCGACACGTCGATCCTCGAAGAGCTGATCGCCCGCGAGCGTCCGCAGATCGTCCTGCACGCCGCGGCGCACAAGCACGTCCCGATCGGCGAGGAGAATCCGGCCGAGTACCTCCGCAACAACTGCCTGGCCACGCGCAAGCTCGCCGAGCTGTGCGAAGCGTACGGCGTGGAGCGCTTCGTCTTCATCTCCACCGACAAGGCCATCAACCCGTCCAGCGTGATGGGGGTGACCAAGCGCGCCGCCGAGATCGCGCTGCTCGACGTTTCGAACCGCAGCAAGATGAAGGCGACCGCGGTCCGTTTCGGCAACGTGATCGGCTCCTCGGGGAGCGTGATTCCGCTCTTCCTCGAGCAGATCGCCGCCGGCGGTCCGGTCACGGTGACGCATCCCGACGTGACGCGCTACTTCATCCGCACCTCGGAGGCCGTGTCTCTGGTGCTGCAGGCGGCGACGCTCGGCGACGGCGGCAACATCTTCATGCTCGATATGGGCGAGCCGGTCAAGGTCGTCGACCTGGCCCGCGACCTGATCCGCCTCTCCAACCACACCGAGGCCGAGATGCCGATCGTCTTCACCGGCCTCCGCCAGGGCGAGAAGCTGTTCGAAGAGATCCGCCTCCACGGCGAGTCGATCGTCCCGACCGTCCACCCGCAGATCGTCGTCACCAAAGCCCCGCAGCCCGACGCCGCGCACATCGAGCGCTGGCTGAAAGCGGCCGAGCGGGTGAAGTCGCGGGAAGATTCGATCCAGCTCATGAAATCGCTCGTCCCCGAGTACGTTCCTTCGGTCGCCACCCCGGCCCCCGTGCCGGCGGTGACCGTCGCGCCGCTTCCGGTCGGCCGCGAGCTACTCATCCGCCCCATGGCGCCGGCATCGGATCGGGTTACGCACTAATCCTGATGGGACCTATGGGACTGATGGGACGAATGAGACTGATGAACACCTCGGTCCCATTCGTCCTATAGGTCCCATTCGTCCTATAGGTCCCATTCGTCCCATCGGTCCTATAGGCGCGAACTCCCCTTCTCGTCTATCCTTTGCCGCCTCGATGAACGTACTGGTGATCGTTGCTCATCCGGACGATGAGATTCTCGGTTGCGGGGCCACCCTGCTCCGTCTGAAGAACGAGGGGCATCGGATCGGGAGCGTGGTGCTTTGCTCGCAGGCCGATGCCCGTGTGGACCGGCCGGAGGACCTGCCGCGCTATGCGCAGGAGGCGGCGGAGATGGTGGGGATCGAGGAGACGTTTCCCTGCGACTTCCCGAACATTCGCTTCAACACCGTCGACCACATCGAGATGGTGCAGAAGATCGAAGACGCCATCCGGCGCTTCCGCCCTTCCTGGATCTTCACCCATCACCCCAGCGACCTGAATGTCGACCACCGCGTCTGCCACGAAGCGACGATGGCGGCGGTGATGCTGCCGCAGCGGCAGACGGCCGACATGCCGACGACGATGATCGAGCGGGTCTACCTCTGCGAGGTGCCGTCGTCGACCGACTGGGCGCTGCCAACCGTGCCGCAGTTCCAGCCCAACGCCTATTTCAACGTCGCTTCGACGATCGACCGGAAGATCGCCGCGCTCGATCATTTCCGCGGCGCGATGAAACCCTTCCCGCACACACGAAGCCTGGAGAACGTCCGCAACCTCGCCTACATCCGCGGCGCGCGCGTCGGACTCGAATCCGCCGAAGCGTTCATGCTCGTGCGCGACGTCGTCGTCTGATGGGCGCCTCCTCCCTTTACGCGCGCGTCGGCAAGCGGCTCGTCGATCTTGCGTTGGTGCTTCCGGCGCTGATCGTCCTCTCGCCGCTGCTGCTCGCGGTCGCGGCGATCATCCGCCTCACCTCGCGCGGCCCGGCGCTCTTCCGGCAGGAGCGGCTCGGCCGCAACGCGACGACGTTCGAGGCGCTGAAATTCCGGACCATGACGGACAAGCCGCGGACGCCGGACACGCTGTATTACACGGGCGACCCCTCCGAGGTGACGGCCATCGGGCGACTGCTCCGGCGGACGAAGATGGACGAGCTGCCGCAGCTCATCAACGTCCTGCGCGGAGACATGTCGATCGTCGGGCCGCGGCCGCAGCTCGCGGTGCAGCTCGCGGAGTTCGACGAGAACGCGAAGCTCCGCCTGCTCGTCCGTCCCGGCCTGACCGGCATGGCCCAGACCCACGGCAACGTCGCCCTCACCTGGCCGGAACGGTGGTATTACGACGCGCAGTACGTGAAGCAGCTCTCTCTCGCACTCGACCTCCGGTTGATCGCCCGCACGTTCAAGGTGCTGACGGCGGGCGAGGAGGCATGCCTGGTCCATCCGCCGAAGAACGAGGCTCCGTCATGAAGATCGTGCTCGCCGGCAGCGTGAGCTTCTCCCGCCACACGCTCGAGCGGCTGCTCGCGCACGGCGCGAACGTCGCCGGCGTCCTCGGACTCGACCCGTCCGCGTCGAATGGCGTCAGCGACTACAGCAACCTCGAAGAAGTCGCGGCCGCCGCGAACGTGCCGTATCGCTCCTACGTCAAGATCAACGCCCCGGAGATCGTCGAGCAGGTGCGTGCCTGGGCTCCCGACCTGATGTTCGTGGTCGGCCTCTCGCAGCTCGTGCACGACGACATCATGAACATCCCGCCGATGGGCTCGATCGGATTCCACCCGACGCGGCTCCCCGAAGGGCGGGGACGGGCTCCGGTGGCGTGGCTGACGTGGGACGCGAAGCCCGGCGCGGCGACGTTCTTCGTGCTGGAGAAAGAAGCGGATGCCGGCGCGATCTTCGTGCAGGAGCCGTACGACGTCCCGCACGGTTCCTACGCCGAGGACGTGATTGCCGCCGTGCGCGCGGCCATCGACCGCGGCCTCGACCGCTGGCTTCCGAAGCTGCTGGCCGGCGAGTGGAACCCGGTCCCGCAGGACGAGGCGCTGGCGTCGTTCTGGGGCAAACGCGCCGCCGAGGACGGCTGGATCGACTGGATGAAGCCCGCCGACGAGATCGCACGGCTCGTGCGGACGGCGTCGCATCCGTATCCGGGCGCGTATACGTACCTCCGCGGCCGGAAGCTGATGATCTGGCGCGCGCGGGTGGTGGACCTTCCCTTCCGCGGCGTGCCCGGTCGCGTGCTGCACACGGACTCGGAGGGGTTTCTCGTACAGACCGGCGACGGAGTGTTGAAGGTGGAACAGCACGAGCTCACCGGCGATGCACCGGGGCGGGTGGCGGTGGGAATGCGGCTGGGGTTCGTCGTCGAAGACGAGATCGCGAAATTGCGGGAGCGTTTGGCGGTGATCGAGGAGAAGTTGGGGAGCCACGACGCGACAGGAAAGCCGCCGAAGGCGGCGAAAGATCTGTAGGCCCGGCCTTCAGGCCGGGTAACGCGCGACGCCCGTGTTTCAAGCCCGCGTAGCGGGCGACAGCATAGATGTGCGCGCATACCACTGTTCTGTCGCCCGCTTCGCGGGCTTGCCTTCGTGGGGTCCGCGCGATACCCGCCCTGAAGGGCGGGCCTACAGATCTTTCGCCGCCTTCGGCGGCTGCGATCGCTCGCTACTGCGGTACAAATGAAGCCCCTCAGATTTGATCCCTGACACCCTCAGATTTGATCCCTGACACCTTCAGGTTCATCCCTGACACTTCAGAGTTGATCCCTCATACGTTCCGATTCATCCCTGACGCCCTCAGGTTTGATCCCTCACACCTTCGAATTCATCCCTGACACTTCAGAGTTGACCCCTCACACTTTCAGGTTGATCCCTGACACTTCAGAGTTGATCCCTCACACTTACAGGTTGATCCCTGACACTTCAGAGTTGATCCCTCATATCTGCCGGTCATACCTGACACCCTCAGGTTTGGTCCTCACACCTTCAGGTTCATTCCTGACACCCTCGCATTTCATCCTGCACCCCTCGGCTGCGAAGCCGAAGGTTTTGCGGCTGAAGCCTCGGGGATGGAGTGCCGGGAGTGAGGGCTCGCGATTCAGGCGCTCTTCCGGTCGCGCAACTCCATGAGCTCCTGCAGCGAGCTGCCGAGGCCTTTCAGCAGAAGGGTTGTGTCGACGTCGGCGCTCGGCTCCCCGAAGTCGGGAAGCGGATGCTCGCGGCGCGCACGCACCATCGACTGCTGGGCGATCACCGCACCCGCGAATGCCGCGTTCAGCGCGTCGATGAGCCGGCTGATCGTCTGGACCGAAGCGGCATACGCTTTTTCCGGCTCGGGGAGGACGTCGACCGCCAGCGTCACCCCCTCGAGGAGCGTCAACTCCTCGACGTTCAAGGCGACCACGAGCTTGCGCAGCGTGTCGAGGGTGATGTTCTCCCCTTTTTCCGCCCGAGCGACTTGGTTGCGCGGGATTCCGGCCCGGGCGGCCACGTCCGCCTGACTGAGTCCCAGATTGAGTCGTGCCTCGCGGAGCTGATCGTGCAGCATCATCGCCTGATAAATGTAGCGCCAAAGTTTGTTCTTGACAACTCTATGTATCGGTCCTACATTTATGACCATCGTACGATATATGTTGCATGCTGATCTCATGCAACGCCGGGGAGATCATATTGATGCCTTGATAACTTTCAGAAAAACAAGGAGATACCCATGTCCAAACCCGTAATTGAAGAGCCCCCGATTCCCACGATTCCCTATGCCGAGGCAGCGCTGGAACTGGTCGCCCAATTCCGCGCATTGCTGAGCAGCATTCCGGGATTCCTCATCCCGCCGGCCCCACTGGAGCGCCAGTCGCGTCCTCGCGGCCACCGGCTGCTGCCGGACGCGTTTTTCGAGGCCCTGGCCGTTGCGTTGGAAACGTCGCCCATGTTCGCGGCGGCGGTTTCGATCACGGCGGCCGAGATCCGGGACATGCTGCGCTACAGCGAAGCGTATCTGCCGCTGGCGGACGAGCTCGAGCGCTTTGCGCGCGGCTTCCGCTACGCGGTGGCCAAACGCCGCGGGGAAGTTGGAATGCTGGCCGCGTCGGCGTACAAGGTGGCCAAGGCCATGAACCTGCTGCCCGACATCTCCCTCCCCGTACCGGAGGCCGAGTCGATGAAGCAGGCCATCGTCAGCCGCCGCCGCAAGACGCCGCTGTCGAAGCAGAACCGCGCCGCGGCCGACCAGCCGTCCAAGTAGCGAGGGTGTGAAGTTTCGTGCCGCGGGACATCGCCAGGCGCCGGCGGTGTCCCGCGAGTTGCGTCTGTGGCAATGCGACATTCGGAAAGCTTCAGGATGATGCCGTCTCTCTTCCGGTTTTCCTTGGCCTAGCAAGTAGTCTCGGTAGAGCCACGCTGCGAGAGCGTTCACTTTACGCAAGTGGCACGTCCCCTCACCCCGTCCGGCACCTGGTCTTCTAACCCACTCGACGTGCATCTGGACACTCGCGCCTTTGGCCATGCGCAGGTGTCGAACATCCCTCTCCCCCTTTGAAGAGGAGGAGAGGGGCAACAAATCAGCCGTACCCCAAGAAACAGGCTTCTTCGTGCTTGGCAAAACGGAGTTCGTTGCCCTCTCCCCCGCTTTTTGGGGGAGAAGGTGCGCTGAGCGAAGCGAAGGGCGGATGAGACCACACCTGCCGCGGCTCTACGGCGCGGCAGACCACCGAGGACGAAGATCCCCACCCACCCGGCGGCCGCCCGATCACGCGTGATCGGGTGATCCCTCTTGAGCGGCAGGTGAAAAACGGGTCCTGTCTTGTGGCAAAACTACGGTTCTGGAAAACCACGTAGAGGCCGACGACCCCACCGGGCTACGAACCCGAGGATGAGACAGGACCCGCGTCGATTTAGGTACCACCGAGTGTGCTCCCCTTTCAAGGGTGAAGACGTAGAGCAGGATCTTTTTCTGCCCATCGACGTACGTGGCCATTCCAGAGAAAGAAGGGTTCACCACATGGATGTAGTTTACGAACGATGTGCAGGCATAGACGTCCACAAGGAGTTTCTCTACATCTGCGTTCTGATCGGACCGGGACGCGGACAGAAGTTCAAATTCAAGTTCGGGACATTCCCCCACGAACTGATCCAGCTCAGACAGAAGTTGGTCGAGCTCAGGGTCACGCACGTGCTGATGGAAAGCACCGGGGTGTACTGGATGCCGGTCTACGACGCTCTGGAAGGCTTCATGGAGATCGTCGTCGGCAACGCCCAGCACATCATGCATGTGCCGGGACGCAAGACCGACGAGACCGATGCCGAATGGATGGTCAAGCTGCTGCGGTGCGGCCTGGTCAAGCCCAGCTTCGTGCCCCCGCGACCATTCCGCGAGCTCAGACAGCTCACCCGCTACCGCCGGGCCGTGGTCCAGGCTCGTGCCAGCGAGCAGAATCGCGTCGAAAAGCATCTCCAGATCGCCGGCGTCAAACTCTCCTCGGTCGCTTCATGCGTGTTCGGCGTTTCCGGAGCGAACATGCTCAAGCACATCGGCGAGGGTAAGACCGATCCGACCGAGCTGGCCGAACTCGCTCTCGGTCGCCTGCGCAAAAAGATCCCTCAGCTCAAGAACGCCTTCGCCGGGTCCATCTCCGAGCACACCCAGCAGCTGATCTCCATGCAGATGGATCAGATGAATCGCCTCGAGTGCACCATCGCCGAAGTCGAGCTCAAAATCGACCAGAAGGTCTCACCTTACGCCGAGATCCTGGCCCGCCTCGATGAGATTCCGGGCATTGATGACCGCACGGCCATGGACATCCTGGCCGAGACCGGCATCGATATGTCGCCGTGGCCAACTCATCGCCAGTTCGCCGCCATGGCCGGACTCTGTCCCGGCAATTACATCAGCGCCGGCAAACGACTCAAGAACCGCTCTCGTCAGGGCAATCCTTACCTGAAGTCGACCATGGTTCAGGCGGCCGCCTCGGCCATCAACAAGGATGGCTCTTACTTCCAGAGCAAGTTCAAACGCCTCAAGCAGCGTCGCGGCCACAAACGCGCCCTCGTGGCCATCGCCCACGCCATGTTCGTAGCCATCTACCACATGATCAAAAACGGAGCACCTTATCGCGAACTCGGTGCTGACTACGTCACCCAGCACGAGAACGGCAGCAAGAAAAACGATCTCGTCAAGCAACTCGAGAAAATGGGCTACGCGGTCTCGCTCACCGAGACCGCGTAGCCCACCGCCCGCAACCCGAGCTCGCGCCGGTCCGACGGCCTCGATGCTCTTTCACAACGTTCTCCTCGAACGGTCAGTCGACGTGTGCCCTTCTCTACCTGACTTCCTTTTCCATCTTCAGAGCAGGGGGCG